>Ga0179591_1326667_pt1 | contig 17431 bp, 18 predicted proteins | sample CZOMad2_1_08_16f_FD_182891 | JGI IMG/M metagenome (GOLD analysis project Ga0179591, IMG submission 182891) | Vadose zone soil fungal communities from Angelo Coast Range Reserve, California, USA - CZOMad2_1_08_16fungal (PacBio error correction) | ecosystem: Environmental > Terrestrial > Soil >... | reverse complement strand
CAACATCAACCTCGTCCAGGCCCGCGTCCAGCCCTTTTTCCCTGCTGAGGGAAAAACCCCAAAAAATCATCTTTTCAACCATGTGCTTCTGGCAAGGTGGAGGCCCCCTCATACGAATGTTTGTTCATTTTCGGTGTGACTGGTTCTGGTACTTTTCCTGATGACCCATTGTTGCTCTGAATTCATACCTTTTGGACCCTTTCCAGGCCCCGATCCACCCCATGTGGTTCCCCCCCCGGAGAGGACCCCTTTCAGTTCAACTCCCTCTGGGCGTGGCTCTCAATTGTCTCTTGACCACATTTCAAGGCTTGTGGTTTTTTGAGTTGGGAGGTTTAAAGTCTGGAATAGTTTGTTGAAAATATTGCGATGGCTCTTGAAGAGGTTTTCTTTTCTTTACACTAGGTCTAGTGATGGCTTGCGGTTTTCCGCTTGATTCCACTTTTTGACACCTCTCTTACCTTTAAGATCACCCGGTTTTTTTACCTAAGGACCCCCCCCCCCCCCCCAGTCTAGCTATATCGCCCCCCCCCCCGCCTCCACCCCCCCCACCCCCCCCCCCTGCTTGGCCCCACATTATATCAATGACCGGACTGTTGATATTCGGTGTCTAACCCTGCTCCTCCTTTTCTCAAACCCCTTTTTTGGGTAATTGGGCGTTGCGCGATTCATTCTCGCTTTCGGTTTTTTTTTCATATTATTCCGCCGCTCTATGAGGACCTGACTCCGGCAGGTGTGCCATTTTTTCCCAATCGATTTGCCCCATGTACTGGCTCCAAGCGTCGTGCCTACGTCTCTTCGGGTGGTGACTATCTTTCTTTTCTTGAGAGGGCCTCGGTGCCACCACATAACCTTTCTCCCCTCTCGCGCTGCCCTATTCAGTCTTATGGACCCGGCCTTTCCTGATACCCTGTCTTTTTTTCCTCGAGAGCCCGTTATTCAAACCTGGGTTAGAAGCTTGATTGACACCGCGACTGAACTTGAGTTTCCCCCTGGGACATTACATCTTCCCGAGGGGTCCCCCCGTGGCCGTTGTCCGCCGCAAGTGCCTTTTTTTTTGGACGGCGGGTAATTTTGTTGTCCTATTGTGTCTGATGGAGAGCTTTTTTCCAAGGTTTCTTCCCTGTAGGTTTTCCCTTCCAACCCAACCGGGGCGGTTTTTTTTGGGTGACCGTTTTTTCTCGAGATCCGATTTGCTTTCAACCACCGCTCCCCCCCGCTTTGTTAGCGGGACATGCCCATCCTCCCTCCAGTTTGTTACATTCAACACCCCAGACGAAATTCCTGGCTGGATGATTTCCCCAATCTTATCTCCATCTCTATCCCCCCCTTTCCCCCCCCAGTTGTTTCCTCCTCCGGTGTTTATCTCATGGAATCCTCACCTTCTTTTTTTGCTTTCGTCGTGTGCTTTATGCGGCAGCTGATTTCCGGCCCTACGTCGGCTTTTTACCAGGGCTCCCGGGGCTCGGGCGAATTTTTTATTTTTTCCGCAAACCTCCCCTCCGCTTAACCTTTCTTGTGTTGTTAGTTTTCCCTTGGGTCAAGACTTTTGCCCCCTGTGGATATTTCCCCGGTCCCTCACAGCACAAAGGCGCGTCTTCCGGAACCGTCCTCACCCTTTAAGGAGGGCTCTTTGCCAGTCTGACCTTGTCCCCTGTTCTACCCTGCCTGTGGCCCCTCTAGCCTTCCCCTTTTGAAGAACGCGATGCGGCCAATCTGATGTCTCGATAAATAGTCTAATTACCAGGTCCTCGGCTTTTTCAGACTCTCCGGCCCCCCTCTTTTTACCTTCATCGGGACATGGTCTCAGCCGCCCCTCTCTCTGAGAACAACGGCCTTTTCGCCCCTCTACTGATTCTTTTTCTCTGACATGGTCCCATCGGTTTTTTACCTTGCGCCTCTGCGGCGCCCGCCACTTGGAAAAGGCTGATAAAACTCTTTGTCCGCCCGACATTTTTGAGAGGCGGTCTGGGCCTGGAACCTTCCCTTCTTGCCCCACCTGGCAAATCTTGTCAGTGGAATTTGAATAATTTTGGGGCATTCGTTGCCGCACTGTGGTTCGTCGGTCCCCCGGTTGCCCCGCGGTCCGGACCCCCTGAGTCTATTCTCTTGCCCCAATAGTACTTTCCCACTCACCCAGGCGCCATGACGGGCCTCCAGTGAACCCCCCTAGATCATTCCCTGCCCTGTCCCCGCGATGTTCCAATTTACCTCCCAACTAAGTTCGTATCCTCTGAATTTTCACCGGGCCCACAGTGTACCTGTTGTCCAACGATTTCTCGACCCCCCTTTCCCGCTCTGGTTCTTTGGCCCACACTTTTTTGGACGTCCACCCCCGCGAATGTCGACCGGCCCCGAACCTTTGCAGAAACCGTTTCCAGGCCAGATACCCCCTTTCTTTGCAAACCTTCAACGGTCCCGTTCCCGATTTCTTTTTGTCAGACCTAGCTGGGCCCCCCTTCTGTTCCCCTGAGGAAAGTGGAAGGCGAATATCCGTCTTCTCGTGTCCGGTAATGTTTTCTCCTGGTTCCAATTACATTTTCTTTCTATCCCATTTTCCTTGGTTTGTCTATTGGGAATTAAAACCCTCCCAGGTTCCCCTCCCAGAACCGCCCAAAAACCGTTCCCCCTAGACCACCCATATGGATTTTTGTCCCCTTCTAAGAACGTTCTTCGTTAACCTAGAGAGTTTTTTCCACCAGTGCCCCCTTGCACCCCTCCTTCGGATCCCCTTGTGTTTACCTGGGTTTTGGTGTTGTGTTTTCCTTTCTTCTGAAGCGGTTTTTCCCTTTTTTTTCAAACTTGGGGGGCTTTTCCCCATGCAATGGGCCCCCTCCATTTCATTGTTGGCACAAGGACTTTTCTGTCCCATTCTTTTTCGGGCATGCTTGACCTTTACCCCCTTGTTGGTGGGGGCACAAGGATTTTTGCGTCAGTGTGGTTCCCCCCCAATCCATCCCCCCGTTAACTTTTTTTTGGTGATCTTTTTCCCTCCCGGGCTTCATTGGCAGCAATCCGAACCTCCGTGCATTTATTTTCCTTCCCATAGCCCCCTTTCCCAAGTGAAACCCCCCGACACTGACGCTTGGCAATCTCCATCCCTCCCTTCCCTGTCGTCGGGGGCCTTCAGCTTGTCAGCGGCCGTGTGCCCGATCGCCGGGGTGCCGTTCCCGCATGGGTGTCGGCCAATGGATCCCTGCCTCTCCCTCCAACACCCATTCCCTTTTTCGCAACCCCCCGTTTTCCTTCCAGGGCCGGGTCTGACTTCGCAGAACAGAACCTTTGCCGGTCAATCAATTCCTTTTTCCCTAGTTAGGTAGCTTTTGCTCGGACCTTTCTTTGCCCGATTTGAGTTTCATCTTTTCAGTTCATCGTTTTGAAGTTTTGACTTTCCCACGTTCCTCCGTCTTCAAGCTACGTTTGTTCCGTCTTTTCCCGGCCGTCACCTTTGTTTTTCCGTATTGCTCCGTGCATTGTCAAACGACCCCCCTTATCGTCGCGCCCATTCATACCTACTTTATCAATCTGCCCTACTGCTTTCGATTTGATACTCTTTCCCGCCACAAGGCCTTCGCCCATGGTATGAGGAGATCGGACCCCTCTGTTTGGTTCATCATTCCTCGGCCATCCGGAACCTGATGCCAGGTCTTAGGTTCCCCTCCTTTTTAGACCCAACCGGCCAAGTGTGAGTCTTCCCCTTTTTGTGTGTGGGGTGTGGGTGTGTTGTGGTGTTGTTTTTTTCTTTTTTTTTTTCTTCTCTTTTTGTTCTTCTTTGGCATCCTGTTTCCCAGATTCCCACTGATTCGTTCCTTTGTTTTTTTTTTCTCCCCCCACCTTGTTTGACTGTTTTTTCTCTACTCCTAAATTTCTGGAGATTTCGCTTTTTGCTTCGCTAGTGTTTGATCTTTTTTCCCCATGATCGTCCGGCTTTGGACTTCCCCGCACTCGGGCATTTGTTCCCCCTCGTGAGATTTCGGGATTCGAATCTATTGATCATCGTTGAAAAACTCGAACCACCACTTCTTAGTTTTGTCCCCCTTTATTCGTCCGAGGATAGTCTATGGGGGCGTGGTCCCCCCCCTGTTTTTCTGGTGGACACGATGTCTCCCCCGCTGTTTTTTTTTTTTCGGCTAGTCGCAGTCCCGATAACCTGACCCCAATTTTCTTAACACCACCTTTATGCGTTTTTGCCAGCCGGCCTGATCGACGGATCTTCGCTTTCCGATCTTCTACAGAGTCAACTTGCACTCCCCCTTTTTTTTGGAGGGCACTTCTCTCCTGTTCCCAAGCGCCTCTCCCCATTTGTGGGGCCTAGGTGCCCCACTATAGATGTTTTTTCACCCCAACAATGGTATAGAAGTGCACTTGTTCAAGTCTTTGTCTTTTTTCCTTTACTGGGCTTTGCCTGCCCATATTTCTAGCATGTTTGGTTCATGCCGTATCCCATTTCTTGACAACGCGTTAAAGCCCCCCCCCCCCCTTGCTTCGATGTTCCTCTTTTCCCCAGGGGAACCCGTTTCGGCTCCCTCGGTTTTCTTCCCAACGATTCCAGGCGAGTTTTGCCGACCCCACCCTTCCTAGACCGGAGAATTTTCTTCACACATCCCCCCCCCTTTGGGTGGACGTCACCCTTCCCCCTTTAAACGCCAGCCGTGGTGAGACAGGTCCGTGCCGCTCTGGCGGCCTTGCCACCTTCGGTACCCTCTTTTTTCTTGCTGTTCTTCCGCACCATGTGTCATGCCCCACCTTTCCTGACTCTTTCCTCTGTTCTCCCTGTGAACACCTTGACCGCTGAAACCCGTTTTCCCGCTTTTTCGGGGGAAATCCTTCGGCATTCCTAGAGACTATGGAAGATTTTTTCATGCAACCCAGGCTTTCCCCCACTTCCGGCGACCAACCCCCCTTAAAAAAAACTGACCAGTCCTGCCCCCTTAGGATTTTTCCCGTCGTTTCCTCCCCCACCTTTCTTGAGTCGAAGACTTGGTTGTTTACCCCATGATTTGGATTGATTCCCTCCCCATTTCTTCTCTTTGTATCTTGCTTGCCCGTGACATGAGTATCACCGGGTTCGTGCCGTCGTGGATTTTTGGCACCTCAGCATTTTGTTCCTTGGAGTGAGGGTGCGCACTGATGTTTCTCCCGATTCATTCCTGCGGCCCCTGCATTGTTTTTCTTGCCCGTTTATCTTTCACCCTTGATGTTGTTTTGATAGTGACCATCTATCCCAACAGCCTCTTCATACCCCCCTTGGACGGTCACACCCAGTCCAAGTATTGCCATTTCCCCCTTTTTTCTCGGCATGATCCTTTTGCCCTGGGAACCGCCTCTGGGCTCTTTCCCCTGCCTGAGTGCCAGTGCCCTTTGGCCATTTTTTGCCGACGAGGGCTGGACGCTTCTTTTCCGACCCCCCATCCGATTTCCTCGATGGCCCACGGCTCCCATGGATTCCTCTTGCTCCCCCAGCTAGCAACCTGCCCGTTTTTTTTTTTTGAAGTCGGGCCCTCCTCATGTGATCCCTAGTTTGTGAATCCCCGCTGACTACCACGGACGCGATTTTTTTTGTGTCAATCCCCCCGCGGACCTTCTTTGACACGAACCCCGGCCTTTCCTCGGTCTGTGGCCCCGTTTTAGGTTGTCCGGTCCCCGGCCTAAAGGTATGCAGGCTCTACCGTCGCCCCCCTTTTTTTCGTTTTCTTTCCCCGTACCCCCCCCACCCCCTCCTTCTCACCTCTATCCCACTCCCGCCCCCCCTCTCCACCCCCTTCTCCACCTACATCCCTCAACCCCCGCCCCCCCCCCCCCACCCCCTCCCCTTCTCCCGCACTCCCCCCTTACCACCCCCCCCGCCTCCCTCCCCCCCACATCCCCTCCTCCCCCCTCTTTCCCTCCCCCACCTCCCACCCTACTCTCCGCCCTCCCCCCTCCTCCCCCCCCTACCCTCCCCACCTCTAACCCCACCCCACCCTCCAACCCACCCCCCCCCTTCCTTTCCCTCCCCCTCTCCCCCACCTGACCCCCCGCCGCGTCCCGCCCCCTCCACTCCCCTCCCTCCATGCAAACCACCCCCCCCCTCCCCCTTCCCCTTCCCCACCCCACCTCCCCCGCCCCCCTACCCCTCCACCCTCCCCAACCCTCTCCCCTCCCCCGTTCCACTCCCACCCCCCTCCCAACTCCTCTCCTCCTTTGTCGCTACACCTTTTCCCAACCCACCCCACCCCACTCCTCTCCTCCCCCCCCCACATCCCCCCTATCCCCCCCCCTACCCCTGCCCATACCCCCCTTCCTGTCCCCCCCTCCAGCATCCCCTGCCCCCCCCACCCCCCCTACTACCATAATCACTGTTCACCTCCCTCCCCACCCCCCCCCACTCCCCCTCCCCTTCTGGTGTTTCCCCCCACCCCTATATGCGGGTTGCCTTTTTCTAAGGTTGACGTCGCCCCCATTTTCTATCACCTGTCTGTCCCAACCCCTCAAATCGTGCTTTGGCACATAGCAGAGGTTTCCCGTTGGCGGACCTTTTTCTTTCCTCTCTTCTCCTCCGTTGGGGTTTTTGATTTACTACGGATAGTTCCGTACCCTGACTTATAGTCCCCAGGAGCCGGCAAGTGGGGTTTCTCAAATTCTCTTTCCTTGTATATTTCAGTCCCGCCCTTGTTGACCCCGCCCCGTCTACGGGTGATGAGTAACGGACATCAGGGGCCGTTTGTTCAGGCCATCCAGCCGGGGTTTTGCTTTTTCATCTAGGATAAACCATGGCCCTCGAAAGCCGACAGGACTTGTTTGTGTGATCTTTGTCCCAGGTCCTCGTTTTCGGTTTTTGCTCCCTCGGATTAGGGTCCCACTGTCTAGCATTCGCTTCTTTCTCACGCTTATCCTTCACCCTTGATTTTTTTTTGCGACGGTTTGTACGAGTGTGTAGTCTGGTAGACAAGATTTTTCCTGTCTTCCATTTTTTGAAAGAACCCCCCCGCAGCTCTTTATCTGTCTAGTCCACGTACACTCGTTTATGTTGAAAACCTTTCCCGTCCCCTTCCCCCTGACCATCTCCCCAAAGGCCCCGGAGGTAGCGGTCTTGAATTCTGTCACCTGTACGGACCCCTTTTTTCAATTGGGTTTCCTTTGAGACGTTGCGATTATTGACGGGGCCTCATTGGTTTCTATCAGGTGAACCCCAGTGGAAGCTCACGTTTTTTCTTCAGCCCAGAACCCGGTGCAGCTACGTTGTCCACAGTGTGTAGATTGAGGGCTCCCCCAGCTTTTCCTCTTTAATTCGAAGGGCCACCACGCCCTTTTTCTTCTTTCTTTAAATTACACCCCACACCATCGATTACTTTTCCCTTTTTTTCCGGTTTCTGGATATTTCACGCCATCGTGCATTTTTTCTGGGACAGTCCCTTTTTGGTTCACACCCCCCCAGGTGGCGCCGCATCATATTTTTTGTTTTTTCTCAAAAAACCGGACCGTGACCTCATAAGCCTCGATTCAAAACCCTTGCCCACCTCTTATGAGTTACGGTCTTGGTGTTTCCCATCCCTTCTTTTTTTCAGGCATAGAGGCATATGCCTGATCCTTTTACCCCCCCGTTTTCCCCCCTTGTGCTTCCTCTAACTCTCTTTTGGTCCCCCAGGGCCAGCCGGGCTTCCTTTGCTTTTTTCTTTTGTTGTCGCGATTGACCGACTGTTGCCTGGGCCCTGTTCACTCCCCCGCCCCCACACGCATTATTGCCCGTCCCTAGTCGATCCACGGAAACTCGTGTCGTAGCCCTTCCCAGCCTTCGGTCTCTTCTTCGCGTTTCTAAACCTTTGAAAATGGGCATTTTTTTAGAACCTTTTCGTTCTGGTCTCCCGTTTGCTTTTCTTTTTCGCCAACCTGATCGTCTTGTCATTCTCTCCAACTCTCCTCCGCCTGGACATAGCAAAGATATCAACGGAGGGCACCTTCCCCAGATTGCGTTTGGTTTTACGGTGTGTCGGATTCAGAAACAAGTAGATCCTGAAGGTCCCACTTTCCCCCAACCCCCTGAAGGGCAACGTCCCCTTTTTGCTGAAACGGGCTTTCTTCCCCGAGACCCTTTTGGTGTGACTTTCCCCCCCCCTTGCAACCCTTCCCAGGTTGGCTCCTGTATTTTTTTATTTTTTTTTCGTCCGCCCAACGCTTGGCGTTGTTTGGGATTTTTGAACGTTTTTTATTTTACTTCCAAAGCCCCCTACGCCCTCAACTTGACTACTTCGCTGTTTTCTGAACATTTGCTAAAATGGGTGTGTTGCAAATCACCCTGTGCCCCCCGGTCTTTCTATATCCTCTACCAGACTTTTGGGTATTAGAAGCTTTAAAAAGCGGATGCCAAGCACAGTATTTAGAAGTGATTTCCTAAATTCCCCCAGGTAGTGGTGTATTTAGTTGCGGTATCTTTCATAATTTGCCGATAACGGTGGTGCTGCTGCAGCTACTTGTTTGTCTCTCGCCAGCGGCATTTCCTTTCGGCTGCCCATCCCTGTGTTTTTACCGACCCCCAAGTTCATGTCTGACCGCTAGCCTGCCTCGTTTTCCCGCTGTGGCCTGACCCGCCCCTTAGGTTTTGGACCAGTTAGCCCCCCCGTTTTTTTTTCTCCCAACACTGTAACTCGAATCTAATGTTTTGAGGGACCCTTGATTTCTCGGATCCCTTCCTGACCTGGCTCCTTTTGTCGACCCCATTATTCAACCTCATCCGCTGTCCCCCAAAGTGGCATGAGTGTTGATTTTTAATGATTGGTCAGTGGGGGTTTTTCTCTAGTTCCCTTCCTCTGGTGGGGCCCCCAACTTTATCTTAACCCCCAGACCCCCGTCAGCTGAGTTTTTCCCTTCCACGCGTAAGCTGAAAAGCCCCAAAGCATTAGTTTCCATGTAACCTTCTCATTTTGCCCCCCAGGCCCCACTTCGTGTTTTTTTTTTTTTAGCATAGTTCCGGCCCGAACCACCCCCCCCACAATCCCGGACTTTGAAATTTCAATACGGGCAACCTTTTTTTTTTCTCTTTCTCCGTCTGAGATTCGGTTCTCCCCGATGGAAGCAAACATTTTATTCGGGGCTCCAGTTATAGCCGTTGTCATTCGGTTCGAGACAATTCCCTATGCTGTTCACGCTTTTGATGACCTTTCCAAATTGTCTTCAAGCGATCGAACCACGGCGCCTGTTTCTTTTTAATTTGAAACCAGGCCGGTTGTTTCAGGTGCCCGTTTTGTTGTTTCGGCGACCCGCTGTTGATTCTCCCCCATGAAGTCCTTACCGTCTTATCGGTACATAAAGGATTCAATCTTTGGAGTTCGATGGCATAGGCGAAGTGACAAGCGTCGGTCTTGTTTCTCCTCTGGTGTTTCAGTTCAGGGCCATAGGTTTTTTACATGCTTAAACTCGCACACCATTCGGATTCCATTGCAAGAGTTTTTCGTCTCTCCGCCGTTTTTTAGGAATCTAGCGAAACCCCGGCCCGACTTAGATCGTTTCCATTGCGTCTTTCGTCTTTGTCTTTGGTCGCGACTTGACAGGGGGGACCTACTACGCTTACCAACACCCTCCTGGCCCCGTTCACATGCTTCTTGGCACGAGGAATCAACCTCCCCCTTCGACCGTTTTGAGTTGTGAGTGCGTTTTCCCCCAGATTGGCTTTTTTGTCGGACAGGGGTCGACCCCCCACCCCTTTTTTCAAAATTTTTCACTTAGTCCGAAGCAGGCAGTCACGTTGTTAGAACTTGGCACATCCTCGCTGAGTTGTTGGAAACCCCGCACAAGCTGGTCGCACCCGGTTCCCACCCCCCCATCCGCCTCTTTTGCCTGGTTCCCTTTTCGCGGAGATGGCGGCGATTAGGTGGTGGTGCGTCACCCCCCCAACTCTCTAATCAACACCCCCCCTACTTCTCCTGTGAAAAAATGCTTGTTAACCAATTTTCAAACCCAGGGACGCCGATTAATAACCTTCGCCTGTTCCCCCCTTGCCCGCCTCCCCCGTACCGCATGGGGCCTGTCAGGTCCACCTTCCCACCAACCAACAACCAGAACGTTTCTTTCCGGGGCACCAGTTTACCTCTTCACACAATGAGCATAATCTCCAGAACCCTGGAATGGCCTTCTGGGACAGTTTGAGGATTTCTTTCCCCTTTTTCGTTTGAAGGGGCTTTTGACATGTGGGGTCCAGGGGACTTCTTGATTTTTTCTAGCATTGGTCTTTGAGACCCCCCCCCGTCCCCTTTTCCCCTTCAACGTGCGTCCCCCGGTACCCCCGGATAATCTCGATCTTCTCCCAACTTCACGGCTTGCTGGTTAACTGACTAGGCGGTCACATGTGCGTCCTGATCGTGTGGTTTCGTACATGGCCGTTCATGGTCCCTTCTTGAACGGACCCTTGGGTTGACTAGCAATCATCGCCCTTTCCCCCTTTGCACCTCCCATTTCACCGGTGTTTTTTTACAGGATTAACAAGTTTGCGGACCCTTTTGGCACTACCTCCAATCCCCCCCCCACAGTTTGATTTATGGAGTCGTCCTTGGTAAGGGCAACCGCCACTTTCCCCCCTGTTCGGGTTCCGTCGTCTTTACCGAAGCCGTATACTTAGTTAGGTTATGGTATTCGCGACTCTTCTTTTGCCCAGGTCCTCACTGGCCTGGGACAGTTTCATTCTGCGTTTTTTTTGCTTTATTATTGGCTAGCGTTCATTGGGCGGTGTTGGGGGGTCGTATTGCGCCCATTGGTTCCCGAGAATTGGAGGATAACATCCTTCCGTTCCAGGCCGCCCCTTTGGTATGACGTCCTTTGACATTTCCCCCCCCGACGGCCCGATATCTTGGCACATCGTCTCGCGGTTCTTTTAACACTTTGCTTCCCGAGGAATTTTCTCTTGTTTTTCAACTCTGGGCGTGGAACCTTGGTCCGGCCCTTCTGGCCGAGGCGTTTGTTCCTCCTGTCCCTTCCTGGATTAACGGGTGGCGTCAGGTGTCGATGGAGGGCACAGGATATCTTTCCCTTAAGGTGCTAGGCTCCCTGTCCACCGCAAATGCGGGAACTCCCGTCTTCTGCTCGATCGATGGCTAAACGAAGTCCGGCTCCCCCCCCTGCTTTAACCGCCTCGTTTCAAATCAGTTGATTGTTTCCACAGCACACTGTACTCAAAATCGGCTTCTGGTCTTTTCCCCCAAATGAGGCGCCGCTCTCTGTAATTCTCCCTTCCGTTTGGTGTTTCCTCTTCTTTCTTTGCGGATCTCATGTTTTTTTTTTTTTTCTTTGAATTCCCCGCATTTCTTTTGCAATGAGCAGGGTTATTGGACCTTCGGGCATTTTCCCAGTTTTTTCTTCCCCCCTTCTCGGTTACTCATTAATATACCGCGAGGGCCTCTTCCCGAATGTGGTTTGGTGTTCCCGTTCAATGTTTCACGTCCACCCCCCTTGCCCCCCGCCGATATCGCCTCTCAGGACACACCATTTTCGTGCCCTTTTTTACGCGTCCGGAACCACTTTTCCCAATACGGCCAGGCCGGCCTCCTTTTGCCTGTCCGTATTTCCGTCTTTAGACAACTCTTTCTCTTGAGCACCCAGTTGCGTAAACCCGATTCGGCAATCTGAAATGGTATTTTCTTCTTTTTCTCAGCCGTTTACCAGGGCGCCCCTGAATCTTCTTTTGATCAGCCGTCTTCTTCCGAGTTCCCGCATGTTTCCGACCCGATCGCGAGTTTGCAGCAATCTGACCGTCTTTGCTCCCTTTTCCCATGGCGGCCGACAGTGGCCCCCTGCGGGGTCCCATTCTCTAGCGGGTGCGAGTTTTTCCCCTCACCCCCCCCCCCCTTTAGATAATAGTTTTTCGACGACGCCGAACCTCCCTCCCCCAAAAGGTGTTTTGTGTTGAAGCCTTGGCCCTGACCCTGCCTATCGCACCACTCATCCTTTTTCTCTATTCATTTTTTTATTTTCCCCCTTCGCCCTTCAAACTGTTGGCCCATATGTTCACCACCCGTGATTCTTCGTCCTCCCCCCATTCGAGGCATTTTCCCCACTTTCAGTTTTTTTTCCCTTTAAAGGGCCCCTGTCCCTTGCCCCCAAAAAAAAAATAGATACAGCGCATCGCCCCTATCTCCCGATTCCTTTACAAAGCCTTCCTCTCTTCTTATTGACGTGCCCGCTCCACCGTTGCACCCGTTTTCTCCTGTTTGAACGCGGTTTTGCCTCCGACCCATTCGTCCAGTGGGAATTGTCCACACGTCTTTCTTTCCCCCCAGCGCCCCCTTTCCCGCACCCAAGGCTATCCGCATCTTTCAAGTGTTCCCTTAACCGTTATTTCTAGATTGGCGGTCCCCCTTTTTCCTGTTTTCCAGATGTTTTTTTTTCCATTGCCATAGAATTTGCCCAATTTCTTTTTTCCTTTCAATTTCCCCCAGGAGGTCCGGGGTTTCTTTATTATATCTTCTGTCCTGAACTCCCTCACCATTTTATAGATCTTGGTTTGAAAAGCTTTGGGTTGAGCCCCCCCCCTCGCCATTCGCCTCCCTCCCCTCTTAAAACAAACCAGATGCACCCCTATCGGGCTTTTTTCAACCGTTCGTCGCACCTTCTCTCCCCACCATCCCCCCTGTTCTATCCTTCCCCTCCCCCCCTCCCCCCCCCCCTCCCCCCCACCCCCAGCTGCATATCTCCCTCCTACCCCCCCCCCCCCCCCCTCCCCTCCAATACCCCTCCCCCGCTCCACTCCCCGTCCTCCCCCTCCTCCCTCACGCCCTCTCCCCCCCCCCCCTCCCCACACCCTCCTTCTCTCCCTTACCCCCCCCCCCCTTCCATCCCAACCCACTCCCACTCTCTCACACCCCCCCCACCACCCCCTCCCCCACTCCTCCTCATCCCCTCCCCCTATAGCTCACCCACTCCCCACCTTTCCCCCCCACTCCCCTCACCCTCCCTAACACCTCCCGTTTTCTCTTCTTCCCCCCCCACCCTATCTCCCTCCCCTCCCCACCTCCTCACTCCTCCCCCCTACCCCCTACCCTCCCCTCCACCTCCCTTATCCCACTCTTACTCTTCCCCCATGATCCTCCTCCCCTAAACACGCTTTCTAAATCCCGAGCGGTAGGCATTCCACGTTTCTTTTTCAATGTCTTTCCTTGGCGTTAGTGTTCTTGACAGGAGGTTGGTTTTAGTTTTTTTTTTGTTGCTTCTTGCATTGAAGTGTAGAGTTCTCATTCGTGTTCCCTGCGGCTTTACCCCCTCCTGTGAAGGCATGTGACGTTTCCCAGCTTCGGGAACTTTTACTCCGAGTAACCTCTTCAACGTATCTCGTATCGGGTGCGCCGTTCTACCCCTTCAATATTCGAAAACGTGACCTTTTGGCTCGCTTGTGTGCCTCCGAACCCCCTCCTTTGTTGGATTTCGGAAAACAACAAAAAAAACAACACAAACCCCCCCCCCACAAAAAAAAAAAAAACAAACCCCCCCCCCCCCAACCCCCCCCCCCCCCCCAAACCAAAAAAACACACCCAAAAACAACAAAAAAAAAAACCAACCCCTTTTTTAGCCATTCACCTCCCCCTATTTTGCCGCCCTGACCCTTCATTTTAGTTTTTCCTAGCGCCACCTCTTTTTCCCCCTTTTCCGCCCGTACCTCCCCCTGCCTCTCCTCTCCTTTCCGTAAGACAGCCGACTGGCGTTCATTTTACGCGCCTGTACCTCGCCGACCCCCCCCCCCCCCCCCCCCCCCCCCCAACTCGGCCTGCAAATACCCGACCAGGTAAATTAGCCAGGGTCCTGTGTTTTTTTTGTTGTGTTTTGGTCGGAACCTTCTTTTCCTGAACCAGAAAAAATTGTCCTTCCCCACATGTCACTAGGGCGCTCCTTTTTTCCCTTTATTCTCCCCTGATGACTCTTTAGATATGCGGGGGCTGAATCTTCGTCCTCCGGGGCAAGGGACCATCCCCCTTTTCTTCAGCTAAAAGCTCTGGCGTTTTTTTTTACGTATTTGGCTTCCCTTTTGGTTGTCGATGCCTTCTGGATTGTCCTTTTTAACCTGAGTGTCTTCCCCTGCGCGATTCGCCTTTTTTTCTCCAATATGAGGGATACCTCTTTTTTTTTATCTTCTGAAACCCATCCCTTATTCGGACATTTTTCCTTGGGACGATGGCAGAATAGGATGTAGTCTGGGCCCCCCCCCCCCTGTTTCCATCACGCCCTCCTTTCTTGTGCCCAGGCGTTGATTTTTCTTCCGTGGTTGACCTACTTACCTGGAGCCTCCCTGTTTCTCCATTCGAGATCCGAGGGCTCCCGCCCCCTAGCGATGGGTTCTTTCTACCTCTGAACCCGTTGTTCCCCAAGCCCCTTGCTTTTTCCCTTCTTTGTTGCAAACGGCTTTTTTATCTCGCGGGCATATTGATTTCTGTTTCGCGTGGGCGGCGTTCGTCGTTTCCCTATGGTGGACTTTTCCTCCTTCTGTTTTGGCTCGGTCCTTCTGATCCCTCCTCGGGCAATATACCGTTTTATCACCACGATCCGGCCTTTTCGGTGAGGACTTCGGCTCTTTGTATTTTCTCAGGTTGGTTCCCCCTTTTTCTTCGACGCCCTTATCGTAGAAGCTCCCCACGATCAGTCCCTGCACCCACCCTTTTTTATTTCGCCACACCCCCTTCTTTTTTTGGCCGCCGTTCCCCCCCCTCCAGACCTTACTCTTCTAGCGTGACCTACCCCCCCCCCCTCTTTCACCCCCCCCCCTTGCTCCTTATCCTGTTTGTCCTGGGTGTGCGTGTTTGTTCCCCCCCAACAAGGGGCCCGGCAAGGGGCTAGCTTTATCTCTACCGGCAAAAATTTCTCCCCCCCCCCTCCTTTTTTTCGCTGTGGCCAATTTTCGCTTTTTTTGTTCGTCACACCATGGTCTCAAGCCGTCCGTGGGTCCTTTTCTCCTTTCCCGATTACGTGTCTCCTTTCTGTTTAGGGCAGGAGGTACCGCCAACGGTTGACCAGCAGCTTTTATTTTTTTCCCCCCCCCCCCCCCGCCAGTGATCAGTTTTCCCCGTCCCCCCCCCCCTTCCTTTTATGATCTGGTCTTCTTTCCCATGCGGTAACGGACACGTTCTTTTTCGTCCCTCTTTGCCGGACCTTTCCCCCCCTTGCTAGAACCGCTGCCCTCGTTATCCACAACCCCATTGGTGAGTTCTCGGTCCCCCTCCCCTTTTTTCACCTTCTCGGCGGTTTTTTTTTTGGTATTCGCCTCCCCCAGACGGTCCCTTCCCTTGGGAAGCTCTGGGTTATGTTTTTTTCCCTTTTTTCTTTTTTGCTTTTCCCCCCGACAATGTGCGCACCCCAACAGCTTCTTCGTCCTTTCCTTTTCTTCTGCCGGTTCGCGGTTACGTCCTGCCCTACTTTTTTCCAACCCTGTGACGCGTTTGGGCTTTTTGAATTCTGCAGGGTTTGGTTTTTCTTAACCCTTTCTCTTGTGGACTTGCGATTTTTTAATTTTTCCTGCCCCCCAAACCCCGGCCTTGCGTAACTTGGGGACTCTCCCCCCGGTTGTTTGTCCCACCCTTTTTTCCCCCCCTCTATCTTTTGTTGCTCGTATTTTTTTCTTTCGAAACCTTCGACTTTTTTTTCTAAGCGCTTTGCATTTCGTCACATTTTTGAACGATTGGTTTTGCTTTTTCGTCCATCTCACGGCGTAGAAGGATCGCCGTGGACATTCCTCGTACTGCAGCCCTATTTTGGGATTTGATTTGTTGTGAGACTGTGGAGATCAGTGATATGATGAGTTTTTCTGGGAGTTTTTCCTCTGTACTTCCCAGTCTTGTCAGGACCCCCTTCTCGGAAGCCTAGACTTTTGTGATGAACAGGTCACTTTAGCCCTCCCAACCATCTTTTTTCTTCTCCATACATTTTGCCTGCTTCACAGACTCCCTTCTCTTGAATCAGGAGTCGTCAGCCTTTGACAGGCGCCTTTCCCTCCTGTAGGGCTTGGTCCTGGCCATGTCAACCATCTCCCCCCCGAACCGACTTTTTTCTCTTTTCAATGCACGCCTCGATCTTCTGTCTCCATCGACCCACTGCGTTCCCCCCCCCTTTGTCCCGCTTTGGTCATCTTAGTCATCGGAACGGACGTTTCTAGGTAATAAGAGGAAGAAATTTTTTCCAGGTCGCTACCAGGCCCCCGCCCCCCCCGATGTTTTCCACGATCAAAAAGGCCCCTTTTCGCTTGTTTTCTGTGAATTTTTAGTTCTTTTTGATGCAGTTTATTGCCTTTTTTTCTTACACGGATATGTCGGCCCCCCACCTACGCTTCTCTTTTATCTCAAGGATGGTCCCTTCCTCCCCGGGGTTCGACCTTTCTTTTTTTCAGGAGTCGCTTTGAAGTCAACCATGGCATCGGTGTTCCCCTTCCTCGACAACGAGGGTCTTTTGACCGACACCTTCCTTTTTTTTGACTAATCCTTCCTTTTTTTGTGAGTAATTTCTTTCCCTTCTGGGCTTTGTACACGAGACCGTCTGCCCGGGTCTCCCCTTCATCTTGGGATTCCCTCCTAGGGCCGCCGCCCGTTACCCTGTCGCTAGTAACTAACTGACCTCGGTGTGGAGACTGTCCACTGAAGGGTGTCCGGCTTTGCCCCCTATCAAAGGCCTCTTCAAATACCACTCCTGGGGCCTTGTGTCGTGTTTCCCCAAGGCCAAGGGCCTTTAGCTTATTGCCTCCCCTGACTCAAGGCGCTGACTCTTCGCCAACTCCTTCTCCCAAACTTTGAGCGGAGGAACTAGGGCGAGCTGATACCATTAGGACTCTTTTTTTTTTTTTACTCCTGTGTGTTTCCCTCGCTTCCCGATAATCCTTTGTCACTTGAAGCACAGCCACCGCAGGGTAGCCCCGGTGTCCCAGCGTGGTTGATTTGGCAGGTTGCAAGGATCTATGTTGTTTCGTGCCCATGCGAAAGTCTTCGATCTATTTTTTGTCAGTCACGGCTTTCTGGCTAAAATGGGATTTACTGTCGCCACCCCTCTCAAGGGCCCTTTAGGAGCGGTCAGGGTCAACTCAGAGTATTTTCTCCTTCCCCCCCCCCCCCCCCCTTTTCCCCTTCGGATGGAAGGGGCAGTCTAGAAGGCGGGCTAAGGTCTATTTCAGGCTTCCCCATTTTTCAAGACCATGTTCTTTTTTTTTTGGCACCAACATTCCCACGTGATATTAGTGCAACACGCCGCAGCTTCTTTCCCCAGCCCCTCCAAACCCAAACCTTTTTTCCCCCGTTTGAAACCCCCCCCCCCCCTTATGCAACTTATTCCCATTTACACAAGTGGACCCTGTACTCAAGTTCTGTGGCGTTATGGACCCACAAGACCCTCCTTCTTTGTTCGAACGACAACACCCCGCCCCCCCCGGTCTTATCTAGTACCACCCTCTCGGCTCCCCTAATCATGTTCCGAAACCCCCGTCCGGCACCGATGACCCACC
>Ga0179591_1401581_pt1 | contig 17433 bp, 20 predicted proteins | sample CZOMad2_1_08_16f_FD_182891 | JGI IMG/M metagenome (GOLD analysis project Ga0179591, IMG submission 182891) | Vadose zone soil fungal communities from Angelo Coast Range Reserve, California, USA - CZOMad2_1_08_16fungal (PacBio error correction) | ecosystem: Environmental > Terrestrial > Soil >... | reverse complement strand
CTCCCCCAGAGAGAAACCCCCCTTGGGTCCCATAGTTGTGCCAGGTTCATTTTCTATATTCTCGGCGAGACGATCGGTTTGGAGGATATCCAATTTCTGTGTGCGTCCGCTCCCCCTTCAGATCTCCCCAATCCAACACTACTCTTTTTGCGATACGAAATCACCCCTTTTAAAAGACCTGGACGATGCGGCCACTCTTTGTTGACCTAGAGTGTGCAAAGAAGTAGTTTTTTGGCTTTTTATGGAGATCATTGCCCCGCCGCTGAAACGCCCCCAAAATGTTTTTTTCTTTCTTTTTTTTTTTCTTTTTTTTTCCCTTTTTCCTTGCCGATTCCTTCGTCCCTGTACTCCTAAGCGTTTTTTTCTTCAGGTTCGCCGGTTAACCTTTCTTTAGCCCGCCTTTTCAGCCGTCATCCTAAGCCCTAACCCCCCTTTCCCAGGACGCTCTCTGGATTTTGGTGGTCCCGATCCCGCATAAACATTTCCGATCATTCCCAAAGCGCCACTTATACTGGGGGTCATCTTTTTTAATCAGCGGGTCCTCGGGATCCCAATCGTCCCACGACTCCATGCTTTAACACGAGTCATTTCCAATGAATCGGGAGAAACCATTCTTTTATTTTTTCATCCCTTTGAGAGTCCCCAAGATGAAGAATGGTCCAGTCTTCTTAATGGCTCTTGTTGAGCCCCGCTTGAAGAAACATTTCTTCCCTGATCCCCTTGTCCATTCTTGTTTGAACCCCCTCAGAGGTGTGATCGGCAGGGTCTTGTTCCCTGACTCACCAACTCCCTGAGCTGCCGGAGTTTCGATTTTGATTTTTTTCACGCGGGCCAAAGACAGTGTTAACTAGAACTCTACCACGGCGCTCCCTTTTTTCATTGGATTTAAAAACAAGTCACATTGAATTTTTAGAGGCTACGTCCCATTTTGGGTTTTTCCCTCCTGGTCGCCTGCACCCGCCAAAGACAATCCCACCTCAGCCTCCGGCGTTCTATGGGAAGCTTCCCCCCCCCCCTAACAAAAAAAATCTGCCCTTTCCCCTTTCTTCACAACTGGAGTTCGGTCAATGAGCCCAGTCTTTCCTGGAATTATTTGCGGGCGTTACTCGGCGATCTTATTTGGTGGAGGATAGTGTCTCAACCCCCCTTCCTGGTTTTTCCCTCCTACAACCCCTCTCTCCCCCCCCCTGCCGACTCAGATCGACTGTGTCCCCTTTTCCACGCGTGATCCCTTTTTTTTTCGTTTTGGCGTTGCTGGAGGATTCTGAAAAGGGAGTGAGTATTTTCTGCTGTGCATCTGAGGGGCCTGCAATCCCTTCCCTGAAATTCTCCCCCCCCAATCTCTCCCCCTGGACATTCGGAGTTCCGGAAGGTCTTCAGGCACCATGCCCGCCGTTGCACGCTTACGTTTTGTTTCCTTTGACTTCGTTGCTTCCTCGAAATCACCATCTTCATGTTAGAGGGCCCCTTCACTAACCGAACCCTCCCGATCCCCAACTCCGCTTGTGTCCCTCAAGATATTGGATTGTATTCCTCTCCATTCTAGAGGCCCTTTCACTCAATGGCATTTCTACCTTTCGCGTGCCTGGTTCTCGCCGGCGATTTTCTTTGTACACCCCATAGCACTTTTTCCCGAGGACCAACCTTAATCTGTGCCTTCCTTGCCGTTGCACCCCCTTAAGCCTGTGGGAAGATGACTTTAGGCAATCAGCGTTTTCTCCATCGTCCCTCCCCTATTACTTTAGTGACTTCTGAAGTGACATGGTTTTTTTGCTCGAGACCCCTAGGGGCATTGGCGGTTAGCAGTCCTCTTAGTTAAGTTTTCACAGAAGACCGGCTGTCCAGCCGATGCCAATTTTAAACTCCCACCCATACTTTTCTCTCTTGCTCGAAACGAAAGCCTCTGGGCGGATCCTTTGAATCTTCCCGCCCTTTGATATCCCCCTCCTTTTTGTTACCCCCAATCCCCTTCAGGCGTTCAACCCTGCAGCATTTCATTTTTATTCACTCTGAGTAAGGCCTTATTTCCTCTTGCCAAGTCCCCCTTTCTCCCGAATTCCCCCCGCCCCATTTCTACGCGTCCTGGAATATTGTCCGGTCTGCCAGCGCAGAACCTCCCTTTGCCCCCTTGAGTCCTCCTGAGCTGACTCGAATGGGGCGTCTGCATCCCCTCAACTCGTTCCCTGTGACAGTGCCCAACTTCCCTTGAGGTGCAAGAGAAAACAGTTTCCCTTCACCGGGCCTTTCCGTTGATCGTAGAGTACGCCGTCGTCAAATGGCGACATCTTCTGTTTTACTCCTAGCTTATTTCTCCCCTTCTTATTCAGAACGATTCCCCTCCGAGTGACTATTCTATCTTCTCGGTCTTTCTAGCAGTTGTAAGTAGTCCACCCCCCCCCCTTGGTAGCCTTTCAATAATTTCTCACTCTTTCTTTTCCTTTCCGGAACGGGCCTTTTTTAGTAGAACGCAATAGGTGCGAACTGTTTTTTTCCCTATCACCCTCATTCTGTTCCAAGACCGACGACAGATTTTGGTGTTTTTAGTCGTCTTCTTATTTTTTTTTCCTGCGGTTCGTCGTGGTTCCTAGAGGTATTCCCCCCCCGACCTTTCCTACCTCTTAGGGCGAGTCCCCACATTCGTCCGAGGTCAGCCACGGTGACTAGTTCCTCAGGCGCTTGTCAGGATTTCAAGTAGCCCTGATTCGCCCAGCTGTTTTTCTCTGCTTTTTGCGTCTTCGCAGGGTCAAAATTTCAAACTCGTCCTCTTGCCCAATCTTCCCTCCAATTTTCGAGTCCCCCCCCCAAGAAATGAGCATGAAACCCCTCGAACCCCAGTTTTTTGTTTTAAATTCTCCTTTGAGCCGGAGTGATTTCTCTGTTTTGTCCCTTCGCAGATCTCTTTTGATCCAAATGGTTACCGCTTTCCAGCCAGGTCGGGGCATCCATTTTATGAGTTCCCGCCGACGGTGGTTTTCTCCAAATCCCTTTTTCATCGACAACGGGTCCATTCCTGCGCTTTCTCTCCAGTAATAACGCGAAACATTCTGATGGAAAGTCCCTTCCCTAGTACCTTTTTTTCCCCCCTCAGTCGCTGCTTATCCGCGTCTTCACACTTTCCTAGCCGGAGCCAACTCGGTTTTCCTGCTCTTTTCAGAGGTTTTTTTCTCTTTCTGTAATTGAGACCTTTATTTCAGACCGTCCGGACTCCTCAAAGAAAGATTTGATACGCCAGTGGGTTTTTTCTGATTGTAACTCCAACCCGGAATTTTTCTAGTTGTACTCATTCCCCCCCCACTCCCTATCCCATATTTTTAACCACATGCCCCCTTCACAGGAAGTAGCCCCGCCGTTGGATACAAATTCAATCCTTCTCCTGAGCAGAATTTGTTTTTCGTCCCCTTCCTAGGATAAGGTGAGGAATTAGTCTCAGCCCAAAAACCAGCGGCGAAGCCCTTTTGTACAGAAGTTTTCCGCGACAGGGTTGGGTAGATTGGCGCTTTTTCAACCCCCCCCCTCTCTATGTACTCTATCTTTTTCGTTTCCAGAGAGGATTGGTTGTACTTTTCCTCGGGATCCAGTACCAACCTCTTTGCAAGGGATAGTTGTGTTCCCCCCCAGCTCCCCCCAGGGAATGACTACTTCGGTGCCTTTTTTCTCGGAAACACTCTTGTCTTCTGTTCCCGCCCATACACTCCATTTGAAGTGGTTTGTCCCCCTTTTTTCTTTTTTGAAGATCGTCATTCGGGCGGGCGGGTTGCCTCGCGCTAGGGTAACGCGTCCCAACAATACCATAGTGATCGCGCTTCGGGCAGACCATTGTCGAGGACCTCCATTTGCCAGGTGTTTCCTAAGACTCCTTTCCTTTTTCGCGATCCTTCATGACCCCCTTGTTTAGTTACTCTGTCCTCCATCCCTTGCGGACCAGGCCACAATTTTGCTGTAATTTCAGCTTCCTGAGCTGTTAGTTCTACGCAGTTCCCCCGTCCCCCAGGGATCATCTTCGTTACACTCTGCGGCTAGACTTTTTCTTCTTGCCGGCTTGGTAGTGGAAAGTTGCGTTATCCAATAGATTTTCATACCCCCCTCCTGTTCTAGATACCCCGAAGACCCGAAGCGACCCACCAGGCTTTGAGGTATAGACCCGAACCCGTTGTTTGCAGCGTGGGATTTTTCCATTTCGGCAGTCTCAACACCAGGAAGTTGCCTAAGACGCGCCCACCTCCCGAAGATCCCGAGACAACTTTTTTTTTTTTTCCTATGCTTGACCGTCCGATCCGTCCAGACACATGTTGTAAGTCTGCCCCCCCAAGTCCCCAGCTGATGACAGATTAAAATGTCCTTAAATGCTTACCTCCGGAGTCCTTTCCCCTAGAATGGATTCGAGGTCCGCTAAAAGGGCTCCGAATCTCACGCTTGGAACCCCCCCATGAATGCAGCTGGCAATTTTCACTTTAATCGCGGCGGGGGCAACCCCGAAGGTTTCGCTTAAAATTTTAGGTTCTTATCAATTCCCCCCTAGGTGGCTTTGGACCTAGCGCATCCAAGCCCTTGACTTTAATTTCCTTCTTTAGGAGGGGTTCCACCCTACCCTTAGCCTTACCCACCCTTTTTTTTTTCATGGCTTCACATCGAGTACTTTTCCCTACCCATTACCGTCGTCTATGGACGACCGCTAATCCCGGTGTTCGATTCCGATGGTTTAACGACATACCCTTTCAACCTGCTGACCCTCTTAAATTTTTCTCTTTGTCGTGTTGCTGGTTTTCTTCGGCTAGGGATCCTTATATGATCCCCCTGGATCTTTTTCATGACGGTCCTGCTACGGTACAGGATTGAGACATTTTGTTCCAACTGTTTTTTCGGCCTGCCCGTGTTTTCCTTTTGTTTACTTCGCCCTTCTTCTAGGATTTGGGAGGCCCCAAAAATGAATCCCCTCAAGCTCCCCTCCCTGACCGGAAAGAACCTCCGAAGTGGACTTTAAGCTAAACAAGCCCACTTCACCAGACTTTCCCCTTTTAAGGAAGGCCTGATTTGCGCATTCTCTTGACCAATGGAGGGCCTCAGTCCCCGCTTCCTTTCTCCAGGACCCTTCGTGTATTTTTGGATTCTTAAACCTCTTCTCTAAGGCCTTCAAGAGAAATGCTTTGAGGCGCACCAATGATTCTCCGATATTCCACCCCCTTGTTTTACACCCGAGTAGAAAGTTTTTACTCGCCTCCTCCCTAGACTGGCTTTCGCTTGACCAAAGTGTCGAGAGCTAATCCCGGGTAGTTGTGTTCTTTCCGTCTTTCCCTTTTTTGAATTCTTCCTCTACAATGTGTTCCTGATGATGTGGGTCCCCCTTCTCCTTCCCCTGCCTTTCGACAAAACCAAAACCCTTTTTTTGTTAACCCCTCCCATCCCCCCTCATCTTTCTTATTCGCCAGTGTATGGCTTTTTTATTCCTTTACTGAGGTTTTTGCCACGCTTTAAATATTTGAAATGTTTGACCTTCAGCACTACAGCCATGCCCCCCAATTTCAGTTATATAGGAATCGACAATTTCCTCCTCTCCATCTCCCCACCCCCCCTTGATTGAGGGCACTATCACGGCGGGGCTTTCCCAAACTGGTTTCGAGGTTTTTACTTTCCTGGTTCACCCCCCCTCATCTGACAGTCCCCTTTTTCAAAAGGTTCCCTCCTCTTTTTTATGAATCCCAGACGAATACTAAAAAGGTCCCCTTCGTAGCGTTCTTCCTCCCCGAATTTCTTTTTCCGACTTTTTTTTTTTTCCCCCGTCTCAATGAATCTTGCTTCTTACTAATCCCCGGCTCCCCCCCCTTTTCCCCTTTGGATGAGCGCGCCAGCCGACTTTTTGCCGCACCTTCTTTGCCAAGCTACCCCTGCTGTTACCTTCAATTCGACTACATCCTTCCGCCTTCCACTCATTTCGTGTCATGTCAACAAGAAAGGTCACCTACCTCTCCCTTATACCAATTCATCTTCGCTGTAGCCTTTTCTGCCATGGGACCCATCCGTCCCCCACCTTTTCCTCTTGAATCATGTTCTTCGCCCCCGGCTTCCTTGTTTTCCCGGTCACATTCTGCGTCCGTTGGCTGCAGCGAACCCTTAGCTTCCCCCCCCCTGTTCTCCCCACAGGTGCACTCGGAACCTCCCACAGGATTGATTGTTTTGGCCTTCCCTTCCAGATCAAGTTTCTCGTTATGTTGAAAACTGCTCCCGTTCCCTTTTTCAGGGCTCCCCTTAAGGCTATTACAGGAAAATGAAATATCTCGGTTGTGGCGCTTTCGACTTTTTAGTGCGTCTTTTGTAGAGCCAGGTCGCTAAACCCTTCTTGCGCCCTCCCCCCCTCGGCTGTTTTTTTGTCGAGCATTAGAAACTTCTTTGGATCTGTAAAACTGCCCCTTTAGCTTTTTTCTTATGGTTTTGCTGTCAAGTAAATCAATTTTTTATGCTAAACCCCCCCCCCTTTCCCCCCCATCTTTTACATATTTCTTCGAGATGTAGACCTGTAATGAACTATCCGCAAGTATGATTGATTCTCATTGGAACAGTTGTTGATGGACGCATCTTCAACCCGGCTTGGTCCGGGCGCACCTGCCTTCTTCAATTTTCTTTTTTTTCCAGAGTCCGTCCTTCTGCGATCGGTGACCTTACAGCGCATGCCTTGTTCCGGCCTCCCTTTTTTTTTCCCCCCCTGAAATCTCCGTCGCGGCTTAAATCCGGCTCCCCCCGGTATCCCCCCTGATTGCTTTGTGTATGTACGCGAATTCGGTGAGTTCCAGTTAGCCCTTCCTTTCCACCTCCACTCCCCTTCTCAGGTTTTTTTCCTCCTGTAACCGGAACCGATCCCTACTTTTCCTTGCAGTTAATCCCCTCCCCCCTTCCCCTCTAAATTCCTCCCTGTGACCATGGCGCTTTTGAGCTATGTACAAAGCAAGTATTGTCCCCTACCTTGAACAGTCTTCGCAGGGTACACTCCCTCCAGCACCGCCATCCTCCCCCCCCCAAGGGTCCTTTTTTAAAGTTCACCTGCCATGTTTCCACAGTCTAAGCTGGAGAGTAGATCTTTTCGGAGGATACCCCTCCTGGGTTCTTCTTTCAAAGTCCCTCAACGCATCATGCCTGCTACCCATCATTACATCTAAAGAACTCACACGTTGTGACTTGATACTATTCGGCCAGTTTTCTCCGATTCCCATTCTTCCCAGGACCTTTTTTTTTAATGGCTTTCTATGGATCTGTTCATTTCTTTTGAGATCCACCCAATTTTTGTGCCAGTTGGTAACGGACGAAGAGCCAGGATTCATCCCCTGTTTTGTGACCCTTTTTCCTTTTTGCCGGTGTCTCTTCCGGTACACTTTTGACTCTTTGACGTCCGTCCCCCCCTCTTTCCGCCGCGACAATTCCCCCCCAGTTTTCGATTGGTGAGCTCGGAATCCTCCTGGAATCAAAGCTCATCCCTGGTGGGGTCCCCTTCAATTCCAACATTGATCGTGATAAACGCTAATGGTAGTCCTGCCCCCTGATGCTAAAGCCGCCCTCCCCCCTTCCAATGTCCGCCGGGTTTTCCACCCTTTCTCTAACATTTTTATTATTTTTTTCCCTCCCTTTTGTTAGAGCTTCCCCCCAGGAAGAGATTGAATAAGAATGTTTTTCTCCCCGTAGCGAATCCCCCTGTTCCCTTTGGCCCTGGATCTTCTCATACCTCTGGCATGTCCCTAACTTTCTGACTTTTCCCTTGGCTTTCCCCCTGGTTACCCTTTCTCGAGCCAGATGTGGATGATACGTATTCTTTACTGCTAACTCCTTCCTAGCTCGGGAGTGACTTTTTTCGTTTATTCTTCCCTTTAACCATCTGGCTAAAGAAATGTACAAATGAACCTCCCCACCTTCCCCTGCTATCAAGTTTCCAAAATGCATTACTGTATGCGCTTCCGACCACTTTCCCCCCCTCTTGATGTCCGCTGTCGCGCGTTTAAGGGACATTCTTTCCCAAAAGCCCTGTTCCACGGTCCTCCCTTTCCAGGCGTCTCCCTTCGGCCAACAAGATTCCGACCTCCCTTTTTTTCCAACGTTTATGTCTTTTCATCCCAAAAGCTGATAGGGGGCGTTGCCCTTCGTCTCCTTCTTCGGCCTGTATCTTTGAAGTCCCTTTCTGGAGTATCCCCCCTCCCCCATATCTAGCCGCATCGATTTTCCCCGGAGGTTCCCCCTCGTGATTGAAACGGTTTTTGTCCCGATTTTCTTTTGGAGTACCCCCCTTCTTTATGGGGATTTCTTTCATCTGGTTGGCCATGAAATACGTTCTTCTCCCCCACCAAGCCGCCCCCCATCTGCTCCTTCCTTGGAATCTTCTTGTGGGAATGCCACGTCCACCCTTCGGCCGTCCCTTTTCCTTCCCTGTGTCTTTGCCACTGACTCCGGAATCTCCCCTTTAAGGTTTCTGCGCTCGGAACTTCCATATTCTGCTTCCCCTCCTCCAGATCGTGGATACCCTACCAGCTCTACTTTTTCCTGCGTCATGCTGATTACTATTTCAAGAATGGACACCCGGATCCCCCGATGTTTAGGCACTCGGCCCCTCTTCCTCTATCGCCCCTTTTTTACGAGGACCCAAATCCTCGTGGCCTTCCCTCCCTTCCCCTTTAAGTATTTTTCCATTCCTTTTTCTTACCTAAAGAAGCGTCACCTGATACTCCTCCCATGTGACATAAATGGGAGAATCCTCCCTTTCAAATCCTTTTCGGTCTTTCTCATGTATTATATGGTAGTGAGACGTGTTTTCCTGAATTGGTAAAGCCGCTCCCCCTTGGTTGCAATTTCCCCCCCCCCTGACTTGTCTAGCATTGGCGCCAGAAGAGTGTGATGTATACCAGGCCTTCTTTATTCTATCACTAATAGAACCCCCACACTCATTCTCCCCGATATTTCTTTTCTTAATAGCAATGATTTTGATCCTGCCGAACCTAAATCCCTTCCTCCCTCCCTTTCCACCTTTCTTTCAAAAATTTCTCTCGGCTTCCTTTAGTTCCCAGACCTCAACTCTTTGTTGACTATTTTAGAGTCGTTCTTGTTTTTTTTTCTCACCCGCACCCACCCCCTGAGACCTTTGGATCTTCATAGGCAAACTTCTCCCAGGTGACAGGACGTTTCAGTCCCTTAACTTTTGGGCGACCTCCACTGAGCCAAGTCTGCACCCGTAATTCTCGTCTCGCCGTATTCCGTTCTTTGTTTGTGAATTCTCTCAGAGAAGTATTTTCTGAGTGTTCGTAAGTTTTACCTCTTCCGGTCCCCTCCTCTATTTTATTATGTCGATTCCCGAGGTCCTTTCTAGCGAATTGAATGTATTCACACCACATCACCCGGGTATTGTCCCCTGCAAAAGCTTCTCTCTGGTTCCTTAAAAGTTTATTTTTTCTCTTCTTCTTGACAGCAAGCATTCAATTCGCTTTAGTCAATAGTTCTCCCCTTCCCTTGCTTCCTTTAAAACGGACCCTTCCTTGTATGTCCTTATTTTTTTCCCCTTTCAGGTATGATTAGAATGTTCTTGGTTTGATGGGGTCTCTTTCTTTCCCATCTTTTTCCTCACTCGAAACAACCCCTCTTCGTCGTCCACCATCTGAAGTTAAAGATCCCCTTCCGACTCCCCCATCATGGTTTCGAAAGATCAGGCTCTTTTCGCTTTCCTTCCATGTTTTTTTTCCGTTTTTCTTTTCTTCCTGGTACACCCCCTCTTTTTCCTGAGTTCCAAGACCGCCCCGACCCTGACTTCTCGCTGATTACGACACCAAGAGCTTCGCCAAGTAGGTCCACTTTGCTCTCAGTACGTGTTTTTATTGTTTTTAGTGACATTGATGTTCAATGGTTTTTACCGACATGCCCCTTTCCCCTCCTCAACTTCTTCTTCGGTACATTTTAGATGAATTTCCCTCCCTTGTATACACCCTGGGCAGGGATCTCCTATCCTACCCATGTCAAGAGAAAAACTCCTGGAGCGCCTTTCATAGCTTTTCTACGCTGACACTGTTTTTCACCTGACTCTTTTTAGCCTCATTCCTCAGTTCTATGATGATGCTCGCAGTTTAAGCCTCTTTACCGAAACTTAGCGCAGCCTCCCCGACGTTTTCCCCTTTGACCTTTAAGATTTATTCATTGCTTCAGAGGGAGTACACATGCGCAGAACTCATCCGGGACTCCCTCAACCTTCATGCACAGTGTTTGGAGGGGAGTCTTTTCCTTCTGTGTTTTTTTCCCCCCCTTATCTTATCTTTCGTGAGTTGAAATGTCCTCCCTCCTGCTTTTCTGTAACCCTTACCGTTCCGCACAAAGCAGGATCAACAGGTTCCGAGTTCCCCCTCCCGAGCCTCCGGTTGGTTGTACGTCAGGAAGAATGGCATTACGAGAAGGACTCCTTAGAATCCCCCCCAGCCCATCAGATGCAGAAAAGTTTTAGCCGAGTTTTCCCCCCCCCCCACTCGTGGGGTCGTTCAAACCCCTCTAACCTTTATTCTCTTTCGCATACTTCCTGGAGATTATGATCCTAAGTCTCCCCCCCCTTGGTAAATGCTTAGCAGGATAGTCAAGACAAAGTCCCCCCCTTCATCCACAATTCCCTCAAGCTCCCTCCCCCTTCTTGAGATACCCCATCGCTCCATAAACTTCCTTAAGAGCAACCTTATTTTTTTTACAAGACTATAGCTGGACTGAAAGCTTTTCTTTCTGTTTGGTGGGTTTCAATCGATTAGGGCCTTTCTCTCCCTTTTTAGCCTCCCCGTCTTATCGCGGGAAAGAATTTGTAGAGTCGCATTCCGACCTTTCTCCCTAATAATCTTCTTTTTGAACCTCGATCCCTAGGCCCTTTTTTCTTTCATTATCCCCCTTCCAAGAAAGCTTTCTCTTCATTCCAACACTCAAGGGTCTCGTATGATTTTCCTCCCTTTAGATCGGAACATGAGAAAGTCTGTAGCCTGTTCCTTCCTGGAGGATTTTTCTTTTTTTCTCTGTTCTCTTCTTTGGCGTTAATGAAAGTTTTCTCTCTCTTTCATCTCCCTCGTGTTTTTGATCTCCCTTTCATCCCTCAAAAAAGATACAGCTGGCTCAGCCGACCTTTGCTTCTTACCTCTGGATCGGTCTTTCATGTCGGCGAGCTGAAGAAGAAGAAGACGTTCCCGGTCCTCTTCTTCATTACCCCCCCCTTTTTTTGATCCGTAGAAATGGGCTTTCTCCTCCTCCCCCTTCCCAGTTTGTTTTTCCCTCTTTCCCCCCCCTTCATGATGCAGAACTACACCTGGATAAATTCCGACCCCTTCTTCCCCCCTACTCTTAGAGTGCGCTACCACCGGACGAGTCCCCTCCCCTCCTGTCCTCCTCGTGAATTCTACGAAGCTTCTTGACCCGCTTTCTTGACCCCTACTTTTGAAGAAATAATAATTTGCTCTTCTCTAAGTTTCTCCTTCCTGGAAGGTGAATTTAGTTTTGGGGCCACTCTCCCCGTTTCTTCGTGACATCCTGTCCCTATCCCTTTCCCCTCTTTGACTCTTTGAATGATTCATTCTCTTTTTTTTTAACGAAGCCCCTCGATTGCACCCGTAGACTTCGTCCCAGTCTTTCAACCTTTCTGAACTGATGGGTTTGTCTGCGATATTCGCGATTCATCGTTGAAGGACTTCTTCACCCCATTATGCTAGGCTTAGCGTTGCCGAAACCCTTCTCCCCTTTGTGTCTCTTCCTTTTCCCCTCGTGATTGATTGTGGGAGTCAGTTCACCCACACTCATTTCATTCCGAAACCCCGATTCTTTCCTCCTCTCCCAGTTCCCAATTTGCGTTAACACTCGTGAATCTCGTGACTCCTTTGTCTAGGCCACATGGAGAATCCTTACCGCCCCCTGGAAACCCCTTTCCCCCTCCTCGGCCAGGTTTTCTTCATGCCCACAAGCGACTGAGAAAGCATCCTCCTCGAAATGAGGCTTTTTTCTCCCCCCTCTCTTTCCCTCGCCTAAGAGCTGTCCAGAGTAGCTTTCGTGTTATCCCTGCTGTTTCCCCCTTCTCTCTCTCTTCTTTCACTAAGGCGAAGTTTTTGTGTAAACCCCCCCGGCGTCGGCATCATTTCTGAACCGTTTTCCTTCGGAGGCTGAACCCCCCCAACCTTCCATCTTTTTCCACCCAACCCCCTTCCAACGAACGGGCTCAACTTCGATTCAATACGGTTCATAAGTCTTTTTTCTTCTGCGAGTCTTGTTAAAAGGATGTTTTTATTGATTTTTGACCTGGCTCAGCCTAGGAAACTTTTTTTAAAAAATTTTTTAGTCCCTTCAAGGAATAAGCCTTGCCCTCTTCCTGATGTTTTTTTCCCTCCCCTCACTCTGATATGGAACTTTTTGTCCCGGTGGTTTTTCTCCCCGCAAGAGGTTTTATAATTTATTCGCTCCTTGCTCCCACTCCTCCCCAACCCCCTAAGCCTTCCTGCAATTGCCCTCCCCCTCCATCACTAGTTTAGGTTTCCTTTCCTCATTTATGATTCGACGCCTGACTGACTCCCTCCTTTAACTTTTCCCCTTACTTCTTCCCCCCCCCCCACTCCGGATGACACTTCTGCCCTCTTTTCATTAGGGCCCCTTTGTTATACTCCCGGTTCGCAGTTCAGACCTCCCGCTTTGCCCTCACCTCTCCCCTAATGCCGTAGTCTTTCCCTTTTCTTTAGCAACAATAAGTAATTAACTCCTCCCACATAAATAGCTGTCGCCAAGTTGCGAGACTTTTACTTCCCAGAGTCCCCCCGGTAAGGGAAGATTTTGATCCTTTTGCATTTTCATGTGGTCGTCTTCTTTCCCCACCAAAGACGAAGTTGCCGTGAAGCCTCCAGTTCTCCTCTTAGCCCGGACGCGGATTAGACCCATTACAATCTCCCCTAATTGATTTCTTTTTGTGTGACCTCAGCGGAAAAGCCATTGCCCCCTTTTTTTCAGCTTTGTTTTTAGTTCCCGGCTGTGAGCCCCGTTCCTCTTCCCCATTTTTTTTACTTCCTTCTTAGTACAGGCCCAATGAAATAGCTTGAGGTTTGGAAAATCTGTCTCTGTTTCCTTAGTTTCTAGTTCCTGCGATAACCCCATATGAACTTTTTCTTTTCCTTAGAGAAATGATCGACCCAGTAGTGGCTCTACCCCGGCACTTCTTGCTTCCCCTCTCTGAGGGAGGCTGGTCCCACCATCCCCACAATCTAAAATCTTCCCTCCCATCCCTCTTTTAATAGTCTTCGATTAGTCACCAGTTTTTAATTCTACTGATTGTCCCTGCCCACGTCGCGTGTCGCTTTCCCTTCCACCTTTTCGACCCCTTCAGTAATAACGATGAGTTTTCCTTCTTTCCCCCCTGCTCCTCTACGTTTTCCCCCCCCATCGAATCTCACCTCAATCGTTTTGCCATCCTTCACCTCCTCGAGCATGGCGCGCGGAAATCGTATTTCCGCTGGTTTCCACGACTCTTGCGGTTCGGTCATCAATTTGTTTTCCAAGTCCCTTCTTCACCCTGTTCGTTTCCGTCTCCCCACCGATGTAAAACTTGCTCCCCCCTTTCCCGCGTTCCTTGCGTCATTCTCTAAGATTCCTCCCATGCCATCTGGGCGTCTTCCTTTTCGCACCCTCACTCTCACTCAAGATTAAGCGCCCAAGACTTGGTTCAATCCTTCCCCCACCCAAGCAACGCATTCTCACAAAACCTAAGGGGTCCTCCATTTAACACGTTCAACCTTTGAACCCTTTTCAGGCGTTCTTCTCGGTGGCGTTTCCTGGCAAAGGTCCCTGGGGGGATTCGTTGAGGTCCCACGAGAGCTACCAGCCCCCGCTCTCCTGCCCAACGAATTGTTGCCCCTTTGGTCCCCCATCAACGCACACAGGGGGGGACAACCTCACTCTTGACTCACGCATTTCTAGACGGACCAAGAGCTGGCTCCGTCTTTCCCCCACCGTGAACAACGACGCCCGGAGATCTCCGGTGTTCCCTGACAGAGGAGTGGATACGGCCCTACTGTAACCCTTTAGGGCTAATTCCCCCCAACCACTTCAGGTGGGGCTGAACGTGGGAAGGTCCCCGCTCCTCCAAGATGCAGGAATCGCTGCTACAGGAGGGATGAGTCTAACTTGTTTGTATCGAAGGTGCCGTACTTTACATGAGTTCTTCCCGAAGTGGGAAGGAACGTCGACCTTTAGCACGGTCTAGACCCTGCACATCCCGGCAGCGTTGGGTGCCAAGGTTCCCCCGTCCCTGCATCCAGAGTACGTTCTTACAAAAACCCCCTCGCCATCTTCCATGTTTGCACCCCGTTCCAGTCCCTGTCTTGGGTGATCAAGAATAATGGGTTCAGGCCCTGCTCCTTAACATCGCCCATTCCATTACTTTCCAGAACGTCATTCTCTCTTATCCCCTTTTCTCTTCTTTCTTTTCATCTTTTTTTTGGTTGTTGAAGAGAGCAAAAGAAGTGCCTAATGTTTTTCTTCCGGAGCTCCTTAGTTTTTTTGCGGTCTGGTCCTATGGCCTTAAAAGCCCATTCGCTTGATCCCCCATCTGGGCTTTTTTCTGCGCTCATCTTTTTGGAATTTCGGAATCGGTTTTTTCAGGGATATGGTAATGCTCCCCTGATGCTTTTTTTGGCATGCTATCTTTATGGACGGACGTCCCCACGCTGGACCTCCAATTTTAATTACTCCTTTATAACAAAGGGAATTCCCCTGGGAACCAATTCCCCCCTGCCCGTAGCGGCTGTTACCCTTCAATGGCACAACCTTGTTCATCGTTACTTTTTTTTTCTCTACATACTTCCGTTAAAACACTTCCGCCGAAGGCTTTTCGTGCCTTCGGAAAAAATTTCCAGAATTAACATTTTTCCCCCCCTTTTTCACATTTTCTCGAAACATCTCAGGGGGTCTTTGAGTACTCGGAGATCTTCGTGGAGGGGTCTCTTGGACTCCCCACGCAGATGGTGTATTGCCTCCACCCGCGCCAGCTCCTCTTAATTTCACTGCAGGACGTGCCCATCGTTTTTTTTTTTGACCCTGGTTTCTCGATGGTGTTTCTGGAGGTGAGTATTGTCAGTTTTTTTCCTTCTTCTGCTGTTTTCTTTCCTTTCAAGACGTCTGGGCTTACAGAAGCCTCCCCAATTGGGCTCTGCAAGGGAGAATCTCCGGCGGGCGTTGAAATGACAGACCCTTTCCCCGCCCTCGTTTTAGGTTTTTTTACCCCCCTGGTTTACCTGGGCACGGGACCCCTAAAATCCTCTTTCTGTTCCCCTAACTCACCCAGGGTTAAATTTCAGACAATCGGCAAGCTGGGGATACCCCCCTTCCCAGCTATTCCGCATCTTTCTTTCGTAGAGGAATTTCAAGCACTTCCCTCCCAAACTCATGGCAGACGCCGGACTTTGGAATTTTTCTTTTTTTCCCTTTTTTCCTTCGTGTGTCAAAACCTCCCTCTGTTTGGAAGCGTTTCTCACCGTTGTGTTTTGTGAAGATGCGGTGTCGGCCATCCTAGCGTGTTTTACACATGTCCAATTTTTCCCCCCTTCGTGCAGTGACCTTGTACTCCCGCCCCCCTTAGTGGGCTTAGAATCTGGCGTGTAGGTAGGTACTCTGGGGGACAAGAATCCTCGGATGTACAGCCTTTTTCCCCAGTTACCCATAAAAAGACTTGTTCCTGATTTCACTTTCTTTTCCCAAGTGCGGAGTGGCACTCGTTTATCCGACATTGATCTCACTACTAATACCCCCCGTAGAAGCTTAGTTGCAAATTTCATTTTGGAATGCCATTCCTCTCAAATGCACCCCTCCAGATTTTAAACAGTGAAGAAAAACCGGTGGACCCCCCCGGACGGCCAGGACCTGAACTCAGTATAAGAGTGCAGAAGCGACTCCGGGCCACTGACTTGGGCTTTCCTACTGTTAGCACAGCGCCAACTTAGGGTTTTAAAGCGGGCTCTCGCCTCGCCCCCCCCTTTCCTTAACCTGGTTACAGTTTTTCCGCCGCCTGGAGACCCCAGTGTTCGTGAATTTCCATTCTCTTGTTTTTTGCTCGAAGTATTAGTCTCTGCCTCCCAGACTTCTTGAGAGTTTCCCCCCTTTTTCTTTCGGTCCAGTTTCTTTCTTCCACAAATCCGGGGAGGACGGCACTTTCCTCGAGCCCCCCCCTTTGATGTCCTTTTGGGCATTCCAGGATCTATCCTTTCTGCTTCCTCTCATTCCATTTCGTTTCCCTTTACTACTTTTATGCTACTGACGACCGAAACTCTTCTCCTCTCTTTTCAAATTTCATTCCCTTCTCTCCCCCGTTCCTGGAGTCGGAGGTGCTTTTCAAAGACCCGCTTTCCACGTCCTCTTCGGTCCCCTCAATTCTTACAGCGTCCGATTCCCCCGCAGATCTCTCCCTCATTTTTTGACAGTCCGACTCAAGTATAGCTTCAGAGTAGTTGACCAGAAGTTATTTTTTCGCGCCGTTTATGATGTTGAGCCCTGACTCAATTTCCCCTTTTGCCAACTCCATATACCCCTGTCCCTTCCTGCGAGATATTTTTCACCCCAGACCCGCGTTCCTTGACTCTGAAATTCAGTTGAGTGGTCGTGAAGTACGGGTTCTTTTTTCGGTCTTTTTCTTGCTGCCAATGGTTGTAAGCACAGAATCTTCTTCGCAAAGGTCGCTCCATGTTTTTTTCCCCTAAGGTGGTTACTCCAACAAAGACGCTTGCAGGATTCCCCCCAAGAGACTTTCCCCGCAAGGCCCTTCGAGGCCTTATGAACTGCATTCCCCCCCACTCTTCCCGCCTTTTACCAATCGTCGTCCTCTTTTTTCTTTTTTTAATTCCCCGCGTCGGATTTCTTTATCGTAATGAGTAGAAACAATGGTTTTCCGAAGAACCCTTTGCTGCCCCTTTTCCTGATGGCTCCCCTCATTCTGAGATGTTGAATCAGCCTTCCGACTATTAACGACCCTAGTTTTGATACGAGTTTTTCTTTGTTCTACCTGGGTGGTTTGTCTTCTTTCTATTCCTTTCCGTTTCGCACAATGCCCTCCACCATACCCCTAGGTAGACTAAAAAGGCCACTGAACAGACCCCCCTCGTTTTTTTCAAAATCCCTTCTTGCCGAGCAGAGTGTTTTCCCGTCAATTCACGTTCCGCCTCAGGCGCTCCCAGCCGCTTCCCACCTACCAGAAAAACTGAAAGACGATGTTTCCAATTTTTTTATCCCCTGACGCCGAGGTTGCCATCGAGTGGTCTTTCCTTTTTTTTTACCATCTTTTTAGTTCGATTCGATTAGCGCGTTACTCTTAGGGACTTTTTATGGGAGAATCGGATAGTTTTCCCCCGCATTCCCCCCCCCTTCATAGGGAGGTGTCCTTCGACTCCCCTCCTCCATTGCCCCCCCCCTAACTACGATCAGGGAATG
>Ga0179591_1144294_pt1 | contig 17435 bp, 25 predicted proteins | sample CZOMad2_1_08_16f_FD_182891 | JGI IMG/M metagenome (GOLD analysis project Ga0179591, IMG submission 182891) | Vadose zone soil fungal communities from Angelo Coast Range Reserve, California, USA - CZOMad2_1_08_16fungal (PacBio error correction) | ecosystem: Environmental > Terrestrial > Soil >... | reverse complement strand
TGCTCCGGTCCTTTTCTGGCCACTTGTTCTGCATTCCGGGCCGCAAGTGGCGTTCGTGCCGCGCTTCTGACCCCGTTCCACCAGAGGTTTTATCTTGTAGAATGGTCATCCCCTCGCTGGCCCCCCTTTTTTAGCGCAGTACCTCCGGATTTTTCCTTAGACACTTTTGTCTGACAGAGGTATGCGACATGCCCTACTTTTTTTCCCGACCCCTTCCTCACTCCCTCTCCAAATCCGACAACCATTTTTCCTTAAGTCACGACTCTATTCGGCCTTCGTGCTGTCTTCCCCTAGGATTTCTTTTTTGCCCCCCTGAGCCCCTAAAAGGAATCTTTTTTTTTAGCATCGCTCGTTTTTTCCCTTCTTCTGTTTTGGTTGGAGTGGGTGTGGTTTTTTGGTTTGTTTTTTTTCCTGTCGGTATTAAAAATTTGATTTTCGTCGCGTCATAATGTTTTCTTTTTACGCTTCCTCAACGCGTTCGTCCCAACACGAGTTTGGTTGTTTTTTCGTACCATGTACACCTTTTTTTCTCGTGTCCGTTTTGGCATCCCCTTTTTCATTCTCCTCTCTTTAAGACTCCAGACGTTGTTTTTTTTTTGCGCCTTTCGACTTCAGTCACGCAGACTCTTGCCCCTTGCAACTGCGTCCTTTGCCCTCTCCTCCTTTTCTTCCCATTTTTCCTGCCTGAAAACCTCCTCCCCCCCCCTCTTGGGGGACTTACCTGCAGTTCTTTTCGCGCCCTCCCTACAATGTTTTGACGCTCGATTGATTCCCCCCACTTGGTACTGAACCCCGCTCTTCCACCCCGCTGCCCACTTCTCCCCGAGGCTCTCCCCTACCTGTCATGTTGGCATTTTGGCGCGTGTTCCTTTCCTTCGACCCCTTCTCTTGGACTCTGAAGGCTCCTTCCTATAGAATGACTACTTGACGACCTTTTTTTTCTTCTTTTTCTTTCTTCGTGATTTCGTCACTTGTTTTTTTTGTCATTCTTCATCTTCTCCCATTCAAATGTTCCTTTTTTTCTTGCAGAGAGGAGCCTTGCGCTGCCCCAATGGGTCGGCTTTGCAGTAAAATTCTCGCGCTTTCCCGAACCCTTTGTGACTTAGTCTCCCTGGTGGATCCCCGCTTTTTGAACTTGCTTTGACTCTTTCGCCATCGACTTTTCCTCTCAAATTGCGTCTATGAAAATCTTTTTTTTTTTTTCATTGCGTGACGTTTCCCCTCTTTCCGCACTTTGCGCCCGTGTTTTTGCCATTCCTCCGCTCCTTAACTGATCAAGGATCCCCGCCGTTCTACGCCCCCTAGCGGACTTTTTTGTTGCCAGCTCTCCTTTTGTCAAATTCTTCGGCCTTTTTGGAAATCGGTTGCCCCAACCTTTCTCGCTTCCAAAGTATATGGAATTCTTCCCTTTCACCCTTTTTTTGCTTGTCCCCCATTCACCCCTGCCTTGCTGATCTTCTTGACCCCTGCACAAGTTCAGTAAAGATGAGGGGATTCGACCTTCTTTTTTTTCAACACTTTGCCTCGGTTTTCTTTCAGACCGGTTTAGAGCAGTTGGTGCTACGGTTATCCTGGCGTCCGATTGAATGAGGGCGACCCTGATTTCATGCATAAAACCCCCCAGCATCTCCCTGCCTGAAGCTTCCTTTCCTGTTCTCCATTCAGACTTTTTGTAGACGGATTTCATGTATTTGTGACGGGCCATTCTTCGCCTTCACCCCCTCTCTCCCTGGCTCGTGATCGAAGTTCTTTTCTTCTCCCCTCAAATGGGAATCTTTTCGAGATCCTCGCTTTTTTGGTGACCAGAAATCCTCTCTTTCCTTCAGAAGTTCCATTCGTCTTTGAGTGAAACTTTTCGAGGCTGTCCCCCCCAACTAGGCAATCCCCTACGTTGTCTTTGCTTTGAGTTTTATCGTTCCATCCTCCTTGTCAATTGAGCGACGCTTCCTCTTGAAAATGGTTCTCTATTCATTGTTTTATTTCCTGGGTAACCTTTACACTCAGCTGCCTTTATTTCTCGATTCCCTGATGGGTTTCCCGACTGTGATTCCTCTCTTCTGCATTGCTTGTTTTTCTTTTTCTGCCGGGTGGTCTGCTCTTATAGGGTGATTTTTGTTTCGGGTACTTTTTTGCCGAAACATCTTTTTGATTTCCCCTTGGCCCTAGGTTTCGCACCGAGAGCGCGTGTCTCTCCTTCCTTCCCCATTCCTTCTAAACTTTCCTCTCGGGAGTCTTCATTGCCCAGTCTTTCCCCCCACACAGATTTTTGGTTAAAAAACCAATTTTTTAGTAGCGTTTTTGTCTGTTTTGCCCGCCGCCGCGCTATTTCGCCTAGATTCCGCCCCCTTCCCTCGTTACGTTTCCTTTTTTTACTAGATTATCTTTGAATCTTGGTGTTTCTCCTGTGTGACGTCGAGAATGTCTTATAACATGACCCAACCTAATGTCGCTGCTTAGCCCCCACCTTTTTTCCTCTTGCTGCTTTTTTGGTCGGATTCACTCATGCAGAGATACTGCTTTTGGTGGGCGTAATGCAGTCCCTTTCTGTCTGGATTTGTGGGCCCGGATTTGATCGGCCCTAACTTTTTTCTTATTGATCCCTTACCCATGTTCCCTTCCATTCTTTTGGCTCTGGTTCCTCCTGATCGAGATCTCGTTTCCCCAAATCTAACCCGACCTGGTTCCTCTGGCGGTTCTTTTTTCGCTACGGTTACCGTTTCCCTTTCGTTACTTTCTCCCCCCTGTAGTCGCATGCCCCTTCTCACCGTCCCCGAAAATTTGTGGAGGTTTCTGCCCTCTCTTCCCGTCGTGTGCTCCTGCACCATCGTCGTGAACCCGAATAGGTGTTGATGACCATTGCTCGGCCACGGGATTGCCGTCACGAATTTTTCCTTTAACCTGAAGCCTCGTCTCGCCACAATCTTTTCTCCCCCGTTTGGCCGCTGAAAACCCTGTAACGCATCGTTTTCTGTTCGGCGTTGCTTGTGTTCAAACCTTTTATCTACGCCCCTTTGAGGATGAGATAAGATTTTTTTTCTTCACGTGGTCTTTTCTCTTTCTTTCGTAATCTTCTTTCTGATGTCAAATCTCCCTTTCACTGTTTCGGTCCCAGAAGGCGTTTTCTACGCGTCTCCTTCGTGTTTTTTCTTGCTGCTATGTCCTCCTTTGGTTGTGTTTTTCTCTCTCATGTGATTCCCCTCCAACATCGAGCCTTTCCTCCCGAACCAAACTTTTTTTCCTAGCAGGAATTTCGGTGAGCAGTCAGGTATTCTCCTCCATGAAGTTCGGATCGAGATTCTTCTTTCAAAGTTCCTTCCCCTTTATTCCCTCGCTTTCTTACTATTTTGGAGTTTTTTGCACCTTGACACCCATTGCGTCCTCCAAAAGAGATGCGTGACCTTTTTCGGTGCAACCGCTGTTTCGCGTGTTTCTCGCTTTTTCCTTTTCTGACCGTTTGAAGACTTTTCAGCACGGACCGTGCTGCGCAATGATTTAACACCTATTGTTCTCCCTCTACTGCGCTCATTTACACGACTATTCCGGTTGAGCACGCGATCCCCTTCCCAATCTTCTTTCTGTTTGCACTTGCTCCTCCCTTTCACCCCGTCTTGCGTTTGCCCTTGCGCGGCCCGCTTCCCCCGTTTTCCTTGCTTATGTCGTGAAGTTAGTCGTGCCTCGTTTCTTTTTTTTAGTCAAGTATTTTTCGGTTGAGTCTCTCATCCTGAAGGTAACAACACTTTTTTCCTCCTTTCCATCCCCGGTAATCCTCCCACAAAACGGTGCCGGTTTTCCCCTCACGTTCTTTCTCGTTGTCAAGGTGATGCCGACCCCCAGTCTTTTGCGAGTTTACCGGTTTTCTATCTTGTTTTCCAGGCGACATGCTCGAAGTCCTAAACCCTCTCTTCCTCGTGTCCACTTTCCTGTCCAAATCCTTTTGCCCCACTGTTTTTCTATAGGACCTTTCTTGGCTGGCTCATCGCGCGCATTTTAAGCTTTTGTTTCCCTGCTTTCTCCACCTCTTTCCCAATGTCCCCTCTATGTCGCCCGCTGCGAGTCCTTTCCCCCCCTCTTCTTGTTGCGTTCTGCTTTTTCTTGTTTAGCTTGCCTTTTCGTTTTTCGCTTGTGGCGAAACTCTCGGTTGCGTGTACTTTTAAATCTTTGTTCTTCTCTCCCAGTAAACTCCCCCTTGAGTGCGAGCGAACCGGGAACCCGAATCCCCCGAGCGAAATCTTTCGGGTCGATTTTTCTTTCCTTTCCAGTACTTCTTTTCAAACTACTTGAACGTCGTGCAATTCATGAATTTATTTTAGTGGTTTTTCTCCCCCCTTTTTCCCTACTTTCCATCATCCCATTTTTTGGTCGTCTTTTTTGGTTCCCCCAAGTAAAATTTTTTTTCGTCAGCGATCCAACTAACGCCCTTTCTAACACGTCAGCGTTGTCTCTTTTTGCGGAAGGCCGCTTCCTTTTTTTTCGTTCTGCAGATGTCTATCGTGAACCTTCTTTCCTCTCCTGTTTTCCTCTCCCAATCGAGGTCTTTGGCTTTGTTTTACCCTTTGTTCGGTGCCCTTTTTTGATCAGTTCTTGTGGGTTTATTCTCGTCTGTTTCCTGCAAAAATTCTCCCCCCTGCTTCCCTCCTCCTTAGTACAAATTCGATTCCGTTTAGTCAGTTCGGGTTGCTTATCGAAATTTTTTAGCGTGTGGTGAGCCCTTATGCATTCCTTTCTCCGGATCCTAGTCACCAAGCACCTTCGTCGCACGCTTCCCGGATTTTCGTATTCGTTTTTTTTTTTTTTATTTTATTTAGTCCCCTCCAATGTCCCTCCCTTTTTTCGACGCAAAGTGTGCCGCCCCTCCTATCAGATCCCTTTCTTTTAGATTTTTTGCGTTTCCCCACTTTTTTGAGAACTCCTTTCTGATTTACCCTCCTTAAATGTTTTTCTGGCGTCTTTTTTCACCCCTACCCTTTCGCCTCTGTTTTTTCACCCCTCTCTCAATGGACTCCCACGGTCGTCGTGGCGTTACAGGCTCGTTTTTTTGTAATTCCTCATTCGTCCCCATTGCTGCCTCTCTCAGAAAACGGTATGCTGACCTTCTCCCTTTGTTTTCCGAGTTGCCGCGTCTTCGTACTTTCTTCCCCCCCCTTCTCTTCCTTTCCCTGTTTTTTTCTCTCATTCTGGTAGCCAAAGGTCTTTTTTGTCTAGTTTCGCCCACCGCACTTTTTTTCTCGTTCCAAGAGGTTGATCGCGATACTTTGCCTCTTGGATTGTCTCGTCCGTTTCCCCCTCCTTGACAGGCCAGTGAAATTTTTTGTATCAGAGGGACTTCCGAATTGCTACGCTCAAACTACTACCCTTTCCCCATTAATGTAAGACCCAGCCGCACCCCCCCCTTTCGTCATTAAATCTTCTTAGCTTACATCGACATCGTCTTCTTTCCCCATTTCTTATGCCTTACCCCCCTGGAGCCCCGTCCCAAGGAATCGGTTATTTCCGCTCTCTTCTTTTTTTCCTTTGTTAATGCTCCTCTTGTCATCCCCCTTGTTGGTCCCTTTTTCTCTTTTTTAGTCGACCTAAAGGGTGTTTTCTTCCTGATTGCTGTGGAGAGAAAGGAACTTGTGCCCTGCTTCCTTTTATTCCAAATTTTCCAGCTTTCTCTCTTTCTTTCATCCATCGGTGTTGTTGACTCTATGGCGTCTAACCCTTCCTTATTTGGACAGTAAAATTGAAGGTGTTAAGTGTCCTCCTTTCATTTCTGCGCAAACCCTCGACCCCCTTGGCTCTCCCGAACAACTCCGGTGCTTTCGTTACAGCCCCCCCAGTTTCTGCCGGCTTTTCTTTCAAAGGTGTAAGTCCCCGTCCAGGAAAACCTTTTTTTAAATTGAGTGAGTCCCCTCCCCTACACGTTTTCCCTTTTCTTGTTACTGGTTTTGCAGCTACGTCCCCAGGCTCTCCAGCACGCATGTCGTCTGGAAGTAGCTCGTGTTTGTTTTTTTTTTTCTACCGAGGACCAGTTTTTTCTGCTTGTTCTTTTTTCTTTCTCATTGGTTTCTTTTATCTTTCGTATATGATCAGCATTTGACCACATGTCTTTCCCGTTTCTTTTAGTCCTTCTCGATTTCCTGATCTCCCTGGGCCCTTCTTGGCCATGCCCTTTTCTGCGATATGGACAACCTTTTAACGAGCCTTGTTTTGTCCTCTAATAGATTCCCTCCCGTCCATCATTTTGGCCGGCGATGATTAACCCTCTCAGGGCTGGCACCAGGGGGAGAATGAAACCCTTGGTTGGTTTTATTGCCCAAGTCTTCTACCTCTTGATCCCCCTGAAGCCGTGTTTTTTCTCGCATCCTCCTCAATGGTCATCGCATGACCACTTGGATATTTCATACTTCGAATTTGATCGGTTTTGTAGCCAGTTCGATACTTTTTTCCCCTGTTCAGATTGTATTGACATCGTTGCTTCAACCCTTTCTCTCCGCTCACTCCTATGGAAGGGCCTTTTCTTTAAATGTTTTTTTCTCCCTCAAACATCTCCACGAACATTGCAGATTCTTAGGGAGTTTCACTTTGCGTAATTGATTTTTCATGGCTCTCCCCTTTGTCAAGCTTCTCGAATCTTTTTTGTTCCTAGGCATACGACGTGTTTCGTTCTGTCTGGCCTTTATCTTGTTAAATGCCTTTCCTACTTTTTACCACTTGGCCCCCCCCAGCATCTTCCCCGGATTGTTCTAATCCTGCTATCCTTTTTTCCTTCTTTCATGCGTCTTTGACGCGCTTTCCTTTTTTGCCTTTCCCATTGCTTGCGCTTGCTACCCCATTCCGGATCGGATCGAAGTATTCTCTTACAATAACGGGTTCGGTTTTTCTCTGCTTGGGATGGACACCCTCCCTCTCTTCTAATTTCAATCAAGCCCAGTCATCGATGTTCTTCTCTTCCCTTCTACGTCGCGCTTATTTTTTTCAGCCTGAAGTGTCTGGCCTTTCTGGTTGTAATCGTTGGGCCCCTTTGTCCTGTCCCGTGATGCTAAACTTTTTTATTCGATTTTGTCGCCTCAACCCCTTGCTGTGTCACGAAATGCCTCCTGATTGCTTCCCTTTCCGCTTTTTGCGACGGTAGGTTGGTTTTCAGACTTGCATTTACTAATATTCTCCTTCTGCGTGTGATTTATTTGTGTATTCCTGCGTGTATTTTTCTTTGTTTTAGGTGTCTTCCCCCTCACCACCCTATTAAACAGCTTAACAAACGAGGCCGGTTCTCCCATTCTTTGCCCGTGCGCTACCCTTTCTCTCCTCTTAACCCTTCCAGTGTAAGAAGATAATTTGTCCTTCCGCAGCTTTTTTTAAGAGACTCCAAAAATTTGCTCTTTTTTTGGTCGTGTCTTTTCGCGACTTTGCGGATGCTTCCCCCCTAAAACCGGATATTTGCCCTTTGGGTTTACTCGACATTCGTTTTCCTGCGCTTACGGCTCCCGTTTGGTCCTAGTGAGAATGTCGTATATCACTGACCTCCATGGGCAGTTTCCCAACTGTATCGCTCTCTTTTTTTTGTCTTTTCATCATGGCACGAGATCACGTTGGTTGTTTGTTCCTCCCTTTTCAGTTTTCTCCTGTCCACTGCGTTTCCTCGTCTTTCCTCCGAACAATTTCCCCCCTTCTGCTTTTCTCCAGGGTGGTCAATGAGCCTGATTTTTTTCTGATCTTTCTCCGCGAAATTTCCTTATTTTCCTCGGGTGATTTTTTTAGCGAGTTTCTTTTTCCGACTCCGGAATTTGAGCAAGGTTCTCCCCTTTCCCGTCTCATACCTTTTCATTTGTTTAAGTTTCCTCGGTTGTTCATACTTCCTGTAAATTCTCTTCCCTTTCTTTACCCCCTGTGCTGCCTCCATTTTTCCCTTTCCCCTTGAGATGATCCAGTATTATTCCAGTTGCAACCTCAGTTTACCCCAAAGCCTCCTTTGGTAGTCCCCCTGTTCTTTCCCCCCCCCCCTTTCCAAGCAACTTCGCTTTTTTCTTTCCTTTGGGGCCTTCTTCTTCCCCCCCCGATCAGCGTTTTAATTTCTTTTCTTGATTTGTGAGACCCAGCGGTCAATTCTGGTTCTTTCTGGGTTGCATCATTCTTGCTTGCTGTCCCCTTCCTCCCGGCTCTTTCCTGATTTTGTTTTTCTCGAACGCGTCTGTTTTTTTTTTTCGGCGTCAATTCTTTCTGGATTATAAGTGTTTTTGTTGAGTATTTTAGATGAACACCCACGCTCTACGCGTTCTTAACCCTTTCCTCGTCTTATTCCTTGTTCCTCAGGCAGGTCTCCCCTACTTTTGTTACGAGACGTCCTGACTCCGCAATTCCTTTTTGACCGTTTGAGTACCACCTTCGCTGAGGATCGATTCGCAGTTTTTCTGTTTTTTGAAAGGTGTCCAGAGAGCTGCCCCCTCCCCGCTATGAGGTTATTGGTGCACGGGTCCCCCCTTTTTCGCCCGTTTCTCTTTTACCCCCCTCTGGCAGGATCCTTTTATTTTTTTAGAGTTTTATTAAAGTTGGCCTGACTTAAGGGTTTTTTCCTCCCCCCTCTCTGATCTCATCCTCTTCTGGGTCCCCCCTCTCTTTTCTCCGGCTATTCCTCCTCGACCCTTACACCTTTTCCCCCCATTGACGGTATTTCTTCTTTTCCGGCGCTCTTCTCCCTTCGGGAGCCCTTTCGGCAGTTGCTAAATACCCCAACCCCCCGCTTTCACTTTCTTCCATGTCTGAGAGTTCTCCTCTCTGACTTCTAGACGAAGGCTTTGCTTTTGTTCCTTCCTTAAGCGAATTTTAAAAAAAGGGCTCGCTTTCATCCCCGCCATAAAAACTTATGACATGATACAACTTTTCTTTCCCCCCCTTTCTGAGTTATCTTCCTCCCTCCCCACCCCGCTGCGCGTTCCGTTTTGTTCTCTACACGAGGAAGGCTTTGCCACGTGTAGACTAATTTCTTGAACCGCCAACGCTTTCAGTGAGACGTTCCCTTCCCTTAGCGCAGGCCTCCCTATATCGCTTCCCCCCTTCCTATCCTTTTTTTTCTTGTCTGGAATTCATCGTGATCTCCTAGCTGCGGTCGACCCCCCGGCTTTTTCCAACCCCCGTCTCCCCCCTTTTTTTGGTACCCTCCTTTAGAATACTTCCCGTTGAAACGTGCAAAAATTGTTTTTCCCCTGTTCAGATTTGTATGATTGGGAGTGGGAGCGTCCCGGGCTTCTAGTTTTTTGTGCACCTTCGGTTTTTCTGGACATGCCCTCTTTTTGTGAGCCTCCCCGAAAAGAGACGCCTCGATTCCCTGTCAGTTGGGTTGTTTTTTTGGGGGTTGGTTGTGTTTTCCCCCTCATACCCTCTGAAATTTCTTGTCCCTTCCACCGAAAAGTCGACTTTAAACGTTTGAGAAACCCATGTTCCCCGCCACTCATGTTCTGTCGTTTTTCCTCCGCCCTTTCCCCCCCCTGTCCATTCCCCCGATATTTTTCTTGGCTTTTTCTAAAATTTTCCCGGTTTAGTCTGATACAACCCTTTCACCTTCCCTTGCCAGTGTAGGGGGGACTCCTCTCCTCGAAAGTTTTTTTGCGCAACTCCTCTTTTTCTGTTTACCTTTTTCAGAGATGGAGTGTGTTATCTACCGAGTTTCACTTTTTATTTCTTTCTTTTTTTATTTCCCACTGTGATTTAGATAGATATTAGATAAGAGACGGATGGGTGTGTATCGCTGGTCATCTGTGCCTCCCCTACCTCCCCCTCAATTATTCAAGACCGCTGACTCTTAACATTTTCCTCTCCGGAGTTCAGACTTCTTCCCGTGTTCCTCTAGCCTTTTTTCGAGTTAATGTTTTCCGCCTCCCCCTTTCAATAATGGACTTTCTACCCCTATCCTCCCTTTAGTCACGTATCTCCCTCTTTTCCCCCTACCCCCCTTCGGAATCAGAGTCTTTGCCCCGTCTTTCTTCTAGACCATGCCTTTTGCCGAGCCTTGTTCGCCCTTTTCATTCGCATTTTAGTTCGATTTTTTTTTTTCCCCTTCCCAAAAACTTCCTAGCTCACTGCCTGCGGATTGGATAGCCGAGCACCTTTTTTCCGGCGCCGATGGCCATGCCCTGTCCTTTCTTTTCCCACCCTTAGAGAATTTTTGCCTGTCCACCCGGTCTCTCTTTTTATCGAAGTTGGCGATTTTTTTTTTTACTAGCTTTTGACGTCTGCAACTTTTCTCTCCCTCCAACCCCAGGTAGATGCTCTCAGGATTGACTGTCCCTGCGACCCACCCTTAATAACGCCGCCCGAATTTAAGGCTCCTCAAGGTCGAGGCCGTTCTTTTGTGCGCTACTCAGTTTCTCACTGGCCTTGTGATTCAGCGCTTCTCCTCCCGCTTTTCGTCACAAGATTTTTTTTTTTCTTTCGTGATTTTCCTTCATCGCGGCCATGGCGCGCCGTCCCTCTATGCTCCGTCCCCTTAGAATTTTTTTCTTTCCCTCGGCGACGATCCTTCCTAAGAAAGAAAACCGCGATCCTTCCTCCGACAAAATCCTCCCTTTCCTTCATTCTTCGCCTGATTCTTAGTAATTCTTTTCTTGCTTCGGCATTCCTGTTATTTGCCTCGTCCCCCTTCTGACCCAAGTTCTGCACCCTTCCTCTGTTTTTTCTCTCCCTCGCCTCTTGGTCCTCCCTTCTCCTGCGGTAGGTACCCACTAACACTTGCTTTCGACGCGTTCTTTTCTGGTAGACGCCTCAACCTGGTTTTCGTTATTTTTTGGGTCCGGTTTTCCCCTAACCTGGAACTTTTTGGCTACTGTTTTTCCTAGTCCCTTTGACTGCCTTCTTGTGACCCCTATACCTAGTTCTCCTCCCCTTGTTTGTTGTGCTCCTTGTACACGCCCCTCCTCTTGACTTTCCAATGAAGTTTTGACAAGGAGCCTCCTTCCTTTCTTGAACCTGGCACCCCCCCCCATTTGGTGAGATCCCCTCCCTTTAGTCTGCGCGTCCCGTCCCCTTGGCCGAGCTTGAAGTCCAATCAACCTTTCCAATGACCTCTCTATGACACCCTTCCCCGAGCGAGCGTTTCTAGTCCAACTCCCCTCTTTTCCTTTTCTTTGTCGCTTGTCTTTACGTAGGTTCCAGGAATGGACGTCCTGCAGAATCCCCTTCATTTCTGAGAAGACTTCCTCCCGTCCGTAAAGGGTTTTTTTTTGTTTTTTTTATTTTGTCCTTCTTTTTTTTCCATTCTCTGATCCTTTCCCCCCTGAACAATGTATACTGGTTCGCATCTTCTTTGTTCGGCCTGGCCCGGGTTTTTGCATTTCCCCTCCGTTACCCCCCTTTTATGATACCCGCTTGGCTCTCTGCTTGCCGAACAACCTCCCCTTGCTTCCCGGGCTTTTTCCCCCTGACCTGGGTCCCTAAAATTGCTTTGTTTCTAAAAATTTTTTTTTTGGCCGTTACGTTCCCTCTTGCACTTGTCGAGCCATCTACGTTTTTTTTCGATTCCCGCAATGGCCTCCGCTGAAAATTACCGCCCCTGTAGATCTCACTCCTCTCTACCCTTTTTTACGGTGGGCTCGCCAGTTTTCCTCCCTTTGCCCATCTTGGCTCCTAAGGGATTCCTTGTTCCCTTGCCAACATTTTGCGATCAATCTCTGGGGGTCCCTTTGTTTTCCTTCTCCCAAATAGCCTCCCTGTCTTTTTTCTCGGGTTTGTTTCCCCCCTTTTGCTCCGGAAACGGGCGGTTCTTTCTATGCTAATTGTTAGCTTCTTGACGCCGTTGGAATCTTACGGTCGCGAATTGTTTGTGTTTAGCCGGTGCGTGCCCTGCGCTAAATGCTGGTCAGAACAACAGGTCCGCTCCCCCCTGCTCTCGTCCTTCGCCCCAGGCTTCCCGGGCTGGATTCTTTAGTCTTAGCGGCTTTCCGCGGCCGTTTGTGTGTGTTTACTGGCCATGTTTCTTCATCCCACCACAGTTCTTCGCGGATCGTAAGTTTTCTCTGTCGTTTCAATCAAAATTGACGGCTTATTTCCCCGCTCTTGATCCCCCCTCCCCTGTTCATACTTTAACTTACTCAGTATACTCCTGTTGCGATTAGGAACAGTTTTTCCCTTGCGTTCCCTGCCCCACAAAAATCTCGCGTTCCCCTTCTCTTCTTGGCGTGTATTATGCCGGTCCGTTCCATTTCGCGCCTCTCCCCCTTTAACTGGTCTCAGATTATTTTCCCTCCCCTTTTGTTCCAACGACCCGCAGATTTTGTCCTTTTTGCAGGTTTTTTTTCGCCTGGCAGGCTGGCGTCCTTTTCTCCTTTTTCTCTAGAACGACCGAAATTTTGCTTTTTTTCTTCTTTTTCTTCGGGAGCGCTGACGATTGTTTGTTTTTCTGCTGTTTGCCCCGTTTTTTTTTTCACCCTAACCCTCTTAAAAGCCTTTCCCCCTGATCCTTTCAAAAACGATTTCTCTGGTTTCGGTCCCCTGAAGCTTAGTCATTCTCAATCCAGACTTCGGTCTTTTGAATATAATTTCCCTTTCTATCCCCCTCCTGACTCTTCTTTGAACCAAAATTTGACTCTTTTTGCGTTCGTTTTTTCCGAATCCGCGTTCTGAGCTCGATGAGAATCCCCCCGCCGGCCGGTTCTCTTGGCAGAGATCTTGTCTGCGTTCCCTCTTTTTTTCGGGGGAGGGCGTGTTTGCTCTTTAATTATATCACATTGAAAAGCATTTTGAGTGTCGGCTAAAACTTTCCTCCCTTTCTTTTTTTGGTCCCTTTCCTTTTTTCGATTGAAAATCTCTCCCTTGGTTTTTTTTAGAATTGCAGCTTGAGTTTCTTTTCTTTTTTCGCTCGCTCCCCTTTTCATTTGCTTTCGATCTCTGCCTTGTCTTTTTACTTCGCATGCGGCTGCTTTCCCTCGCTATCTGCGACCAAATTTCAGTCATGGAAGAGCGGTTGTCTTGTTTCGTTCTCACCTCAGCCTTGATGTGATCTTTCTTCTGCCCTTTCCTGAAATACAGTCCCCCCCCCCTCCTTTTTTGAACCTGCGAGGTAGCCCTCAGGAACTCCGTCGTCCCTGCCGGAAAATTCGTTCAAACTATCCTGCCCTTTTGTTATGAACTCCACCTTTTCGCCGCCCTTTGCTTGGTCCCTTTTTCCACTTGCAACTTCCCTTGGAGGCCACCTCCTTTAGCAACGTTTGCGGGCAAAACCACCGTACGTTCTTCTTTGTGGCGGTACGGATTTCTATGTTTTTTTTTCAAAAAAATCCCCACGAGCGATCTATTCCCCTTTCTTTCTTGAGATACGCGGTACCCTTCCGTTTTGAGTCGCGGATAGATCTCTTGATTCTCGATTGCTTGCTCAAATGGAACGTTAGCGCGGTCCCCGCTGGTTTTTCTCTTCCGTTTTTTTTCCTTTTTCGTTGTTTTTTTTTTTTTTTTTTTTTTTTTCCTTCGTCCAAATATGATTTCTTTTTTCCTGTTGTTTTAGAGTCTCCATTTCGCCGTGACAATTTTGTGCGTCCCTACCCTTGTCGCGTGCAGTGAACGTCGCGTGTTTTGGCCTCTTTTGACCATCAAGTCATTGAGTTCTCTGCGCCTTCCCCCCCCTCAGTGTCTTTTTTCACTGAGTATCTTACCCCACTCCCGTTTTCGGATGCTTTTTGGACCTTTTTTTCAACCTGAAAAGTGCGTCTTTACCCACAACTGAGATGTTTAAAGTTTTTGCAGGCTTTCCCTTTGCTCTCTGTTTTTTCCTCCCCCCCTTGAGGATGAGGATCCTTTTACCATAAGTTTGACTACTCACGTTTTTCAGCGCACCTGTCTTTCATCCAACAACCTCTAGTAGTTTACCTACGATTGACGCGCATTCCCCCCCTCCCGGATTTCTTGAGTCCGAGTCTCTTCCACACCAGTCTCTTTTCTTGACGGTATTTGTTTTCACTCCCCCCCTTTACTCCAACTTCGATTTAGACCTTTCGGCCTCCTCCCTGCCCCTTTGCTCTTCCTTTCAGGACATGTGTTCCTGCGCTTCTCTCATCGCTGCAGTCGACGAATGTCATTTTTTCCCCATGTGGAGTATTGCGCGACTCAGCAGCGTAAAACCTTTGCGTCTACCCCTCCGTTTACTCACACGAACATACCCCCTTTTCCCCTTATCACCCCCCCCCATTTTCGTTATCGGTCCCTTCTTCAAATGCCGTCACCCCTAGTGACGATTACCAGGTTCTCTCCCTTGGCCTTTTTTTGGTTGTAGACTCCATCGGATTACCTGCTTAGTCGAATCGGCCCTTCTCCTTCCAGATCGACTTCCCTTCCCCTCTTCCGGTTTCTTGGTCGACCGAAGCGCGCTCGTCCTCTCTGTTAATTTCCAAAACCCGCGATCCCCCCCTTTTTTGTCAAGATGAGCCGCTGCTGATTCCTGATCGCCTTCTCCCTTATGTCTGATTATTTTTTTCCGTTTTCTCCCTTTCTCGCTGATGGCGAAATTCGGTTCGAGTCTCTTTTTCCTCTTTTGGTCTGCTCTTCGCCACCACAACCAGTAACCCGAGACCGTTTCTCTCTACTTCCTCACCTCCTCACCGTCCTCCCCTCCTTTTTTTCTGGTTAGATAGATGCCTCCCTTACGATTGCACCCAGCTGCCCATTCTACCCCTAGAAGCGACCTGCCTCATGGCTGTCTTGGTTTTTCACTTTTTTCCTTCTGACAAGGAAGGACTACCCTTTTTCTGGTCAGTCTTTTCCGCACTTTTTTTCCTGCTAGCTTCTTCCCCCCACTTCCGAAGCGGTCAACGTAATAGTTGATGTTTTTGCGCGCCATTCCCTTTCTCGCGAAAGTCATCTCTTTTGCCTTTCTGGACAGGTTTCTCTATTTTTGTCTACAGAGAAACTCCTAGGGATCTTCTCTTTCCTTATTTGAGATCTGATACTTAGCTCTCTCTGATGTTCTTGTGTCTGTCCTTTTCCAGCTTTTGCCCCCCTCCTACCCCTGAACCCCCTCATTTTTTCCCCTTCCTTCCCGCTTCCCCAATTACTATCTCTCGTTCCTGATGCTCCTTTCCTCTGAATTTTTTAGCTTACTGTGAGCCCTGCCTTCTCTCCTGGCCCCTCCTTCTCCCCAGAGTTTGCCCCCTTCCATAGAGACGTGTCTACCCCTCTTCCATCTTCTTACATCGCGTTTTCCAAGATTTTTCGTAATCCCCTGTCCCCGCAGTCCTTTTTTTCGCAAACGTTCTCCCCCACTAAAGATCAGACATTTCGGTGTTTTTTCTGCAACAACTTTCGCTAGGGCTTCCTTGTCTATCTGTTGCTTTTTTAGTCTTCACTTGGTCAGTGTCCCCTTCGTCACTTTGCGTTGATCTTTTCTTCGGTGATTCCGGTTTTCTCGCGTTCTCCCAGTATCCGCCACGCGTCATGCGACACTCGTTTCAGTTTCTCCCCCCCCATAAGTGCTCTCCCTGCCGTTTCTCTTGTTCTTCCCAGGCCCGTTCCCCCTGTTTCACCACTCATGGTCTGTCGCCGGTGCCGAGATGCGTACCGCTTCACTTGCGGTTACCCCCCCCCGCCATTTTTTGTTCTTGACACACTTTTTTTCCCCCCTCCGCGTCTGACCCCTGGCACCTACACGACTTTGCTTCTCCGCTAGTCACTATCGTGATCGTTCGCCCCTGCCTCGACAGTTTTTTAGACATAGGTGTCTCTCCGCTTTCCTCCCTCCTCTAGCATTCAAACTGCCCGTGTTTCCTTTCTTTTTTGTTTGTTTTATCACACTGTTGCCCTTGCCCCCGTTTTCCCCGAGTTTTACCCAGACCTTCGTCGAATACTCTCTTTTTTTTTTTATATTTTTGCTGTGTGCCACCACACTTCTCCCCCCCCCCCCCCCCCCCCCCCCCCCCCCCCCCCCCCCCCCCCCCCCCCCCCCCCCCTCCCAACTTTTCCCCTTACCTTTATTGCAGCACGTTTTTTTTGTATCTGTGTGTGTTGTTTTTCCACCACCCTTGCCCTTTTTCCCCTCGCTGACGTATCAGGCAGCCCGGTTATTCTTTTTTTTGTCAGTGTTCTTTGATTCTCTGCGGTAGCTCCCTTGGCTTTAGTCCCAATTCGCGCAGCATTTGCGTTTTTAGTTTACTTATCCTCCCTTTTTTCTTACCCGCTTTTTTTTGTCCGCTTTTGGAGACTTTCACCAATGGCGTTTTCCCTGTTCTTAATTTCCTTCTCTCGGCGGGTCGCTATATTCCTCTTTTTTTACCTCCTAATATTTTGGTTGTTTTTCGAGAGACCGTTTCCTACGTCCCTTCCGTTCCCCCTTCCGGGAATGAACCCGGAGCCAGCCCCTTCTTTTTTCTCGTCCCCATGACACTTTTTCGTAGAAACTTCCTTTCCTTTTCCCCCCTCCCTTCTGTCGCCGCTTTCCGTTCAAAGGTTTTGTAATGACTATCTCCTTCCAAACCCCCCGCTCCTCCGCGTTTCCTCCCCAGTTCCTGTTTCATTTTTTGTGTTTAATTCCTCTCATCCAATAGTGATGACGCCTCCCCTAGTCTGAATTGACGTAAAGGCAACGCTCGACTGCCCTTCTACGACCCCCCCTTTTTTTCTTTCTTCTTTGGCATTGGTTCTTTGTTTTCATTCGTCCTTCCTTTTCAGCCCATGCAAACATGGCTACGGGGTCTTACTTGATAGAGTAGTCTCCATTGTTCGCTTGGCCGGACAAATTTCCTCTTAGACCTTTCTGTACTTCTGGCCGTAGACTCCCCGCTGTGTCCTCTCCTTCCGACGGCCTCCAGATCCGTCTTTTCTCCCAGAACATTTTTCAGGAGATTGGTGATCTCCATTCCCTTAAAGCGTGGACATTTTTCCCCATTTAGGAGCTTTTCTGTGTCTTCTTTTTTCAGGCAGTAAGTCGTTTCACTCCCTCATGTAGCGTCGCTCCCTTTTTTTTGCTTCTGCCCTTTTTATTTTCCCTCTCCACATTACTCTCCCATGAGATCTCTCCCGCAGCAGAGTTTGCCGGGTTGCCATTTTTCACTTGTTTTCCCATAGCTTTCACAAGGTCTGGACATTTCCCCTTCAAAACACTTTCGAGAGAGAAATTACATTTCCTGTCCTTTTCCCCATTTTTTTTTTACTACCTTTCCCCACGACATTTTTTCTTATTGAGTGCACAGTTTCTTTTCCACTGTGCGTTTCATTGGAGATTATTTACCTTTTTTTGCTTACCTGCCTGCTTTTCTAGGGATTACGTCGCGACGTTGTTTCTTTTTTATAAGGGCTGCAACTTGAGATTTGACTCGTTCGCAAAACATTGCCCTTGGAAAACTTTCTTTTTCGGGTCCTGACTTGAGTGAAATACGATTCTGTTTTCCTTTTTTCTGGATTGAATTGGCCCTCGGCTTTCCCGGTATTTTTTGATGGCTTTTTTTCTCTCTTCACCCCCCAGGAAGGTCTAGTCTCTCCTT
>Ga0179591_1319082_pt1 | contig 17439 bp, 22 predicted proteins | sample CZOMad2_1_08_16f_FD_182891 | JGI IMG/M metagenome (GOLD analysis project Ga0179591, IMG submission 182891) | Vadose zone soil fungal communities from Angelo Coast Range Reserve, California, USA - CZOMad2_1_08_16fungal (PacBio error correction) | ecosystem: Environmental > Terrestrial > Soil >... | reverse complement strand
TAATCCCCAGAAGCTTAAAAAAAGGAACTTTCAAATCTTGGGATAGACGCTCGCTTCGGCTCCCCCTAAGAGAGCCCCCCCAGACGATGTATTTCCAAGCCCTTTCAGTAACCTAAGTTCCTGAAATGAAGAATTGGTTGGGTAACGTCTCCCATTTTGATCTGACTGATCTCTTTTCCTCCCTGATCGCATTGGAATAAGACCAAGTTCTTTAAGAACGTTTCTCCCCCTAATCTCCCCTTTGACAGCCCACTTTATTCTCATAAATTTCTTTGGTCTCTTCCCCTGTTTTTTCACGTGCATCGAAGAGCCAGCAGTCTGAAATTCCAGCCGGTCCTGAGCTCTTGTACTCTTTTCACCCCTCTTTCCCTGGACTCTGATCGTCTCTCTCCCCCCATCCCCGAGTTTCTAAAAAGAAATGGCCACCTATGCCTAATAATGGAGAGTTCCTTCATCTTTTCCTCCAGCCCAGAGACCATTTTCGCCGTACGAAAACCCCCTCCAGAAGAGATTGTCGCGACGGGATTGTTACCTCTTTCTACGCATGACCCCCCCCTGGGGGGATCATTATCCCCCAACCTTCCAGGTGACTTTTCCGTGAAGAATGAACCCCCCCTTCTTCTCCCCTCTTCCCCCCCCTCCCCTACTGAGCCATCTCGCAGTTCTTGCAAGGTGCCCGACAGATACCCCTCTGATTGCAGAGAAACCACCTTCCCTCCCTCCTCAGGGGTCCCCCCTCAATCCTTCGCGCCAATTTGAAAACTTCTTCCTGATTTTTCAATTGTTCCTCTTCTGCATTTTCCCGAGTTGCGAAGGCCCAGTTTTAGTGGAAGAAAATAGGGACCCTCGTTCTTTCCTCTCATGGCTTCTTAGGAAATAAGAACTGGCCTTGTCGGACAATTTTGGAAGGGAACGTTCCTTTCCGTTTCCCCCCCCTTCAGGTAGGGCAGCAGTGGGCGTGAGAAACCTCTTTCCCTGATTCTTTTTCCTCCTGGTTTATCTTATTTCCCGCCACCCCCTCTCAAACTGTTCCCGAGAGCCTTCACAAACCATGATAATTATGAGCCAGGCAAAAGAACGAACCTCATTTTAACCTTTTGCTTGGCGCAAAAGGCGAGCTGGGCTTTCCCCCTTGCCGTCCTTACACGCCCCCCTTTTCCCTTCCCAAACCTCGCAGTTGTTGCAGACTCTCTCCCCCCCCGGCGCTGAGACTTTTCATAAAAGCCTAGACGCGACGTCAACGCCCGCATCCCTTTCATCCATTCTTGAGTACTTCTGGAGTTTCACCGACCAAACCCTCCCAACTGTAGCCGCTCGATTTCGAGTGGTTGCGAATATCAGTCCCAGCTTGCTGACAAGAACTTTTAAGGCCCTCTTCACTCATTTACGTTTGACGCCATTTTTGACGGCCCCCACCCCCCTGAGGCCAGGCCTTGCCCCCCCCCTTTCTGCAACACGAAAAACGAAGGCTCTACCGAACAAGCAATGTCAGATTCTCATAAAGAGGATAAGGTGTTCTTTCATTTTTCTCCCCATTTCACTCTGTCTCCTTTGTATCCCTCCACCGGCTAGTTTTTCTTCTCAACAGTATCCACAATAGTCTCGCTTCTTTCCCTGATTAAACTTTCCCTATTAGTATTACGATTAGCTATCTCGGTCGGACAGATAGGTGAGTCATGCAGCGGAGGGGGTCTGTCTTCTTCCATTTTTCACGTTTCCTTGCATAGGAGTTTTTGTGTAGTCTTTTGAGAAATTTTTGTTTTCTTTTTTTTGTGTGAGAATGCGGCACCCTCTCTCCCGTTAGACTCCTGGTTTCGTCTGGGGTCTCGATTCCCCCCCCCCGCCCGTTCACGTTTAACCCGTTAGCAATTCTTTTACTGTTGTAGCGTGCGAGGACGAGAGGTCTATCTTTTCCGACTTCCCCCTGACGTTTTACCTCGGTTGTTCAGTTGCCTTAGCCCCCAGTAATTTTTCCTTCATCCTTGACAGCGACAGGAACATAGAGTTACGTGCTGAACGATACCAGGACTTTTCACCTAATTTTTTTAGGGTACTCTTTCCTTCCTCCTGCCGAAGCTGTGATCTGCGATTTACTTGGCGGCCTCCCATTCCCCTGGGTCTCTTTTTGTGGAAATAATTATACATTTGCCACCTTTTTCCCCTGTCTTTCCCCTAGAAGGAGGGTTTACAATTTCCTTTAGTTTGGCAAGGAGAACGGGTCCCGCTGCTGCCCAAATAGAGAAAGGCTTTTCATGATTTTCGATACAGGTATTTGGTATCTCTATTCTCAGTTGTTGTTTTTTCTAACACACCACTCTTGACAATACATGAGTCCACCATAACGAAGCCTTCTCCGCCGCTTCCAAGCCGGGAATGTCCTCCAGTGTAAACCTCACCTTTACCCCGAGAAATGCTAATAATGGCAAAGGAAGGGCAAAAGTTAGTCTCGATAATTACCTCTCCCAGAAATCCTTTCCCGGCCCCTGAATCGGCGTCTTGAACCCTTGATTTCCAAAGGCATGCCCTTCAGGCAAATCCAGACACCCTCTCCGGCCCCTCCCGGCCCAGATGATTCTGGCCCAACCATACCTCTCCGAGGTTCTTTCCCTGCCCTTTCTCGAATTGCACCTTGGGCCCCCCTCCCCCCCTCGCCGACTCCCAACTGAGCCAGGATGTACCCCGCTCTTCCTCGTAGAAAAAATTCGACGCCTAGTGATTTTCAACGTTCCCCTCTAAGGAACGGATCCCCTCCACCCACTCTACCTCTTAGTTAATATTCCTTCACAATTCGCCCCCCGGCCCCAAAAGGCCTCCACCCGCCGACACAAAAAATCGCAGCGTCCCATAAAAAATCCCCCCAGAATCTAGGGAATGACCTTAAACGCTCTCAGAAATCCCCGCTCTAAGAGAACAGACCTCATCCATTTTTTTCCTTTTCTCCGAGGCGTGCCGTAGGGGTGTTTTGACTTCAAAGGTATTTTTGTTTGAGGCTTTTATAATCCCTTTATTCGTCCCCTTTCCGCCCCCAGATCTATGATCCCCCCCCCCTCCCTCCCCCCCCTTATCAACCCGCCTTTCCTTGAGCCTTTTTTCCATTTGAGTTTTCTATTTCGTCTTTTCATTTATATTTTGAGTGCAGCTTTCCCTTGCCGGAAAGAGGCATGAGATGTTCATAATTCTTTCCTCTTTCCCAGATTTTTTTTCGGTCCTTCCCCTCCAGAAGTCTCTCCGCAACCATTTTTTTACGCTCTTATCCGGTGAGTATCTACGGCTTTCTAGTATCGTCACCCCCTTCTTTCTTTCTTGAGTGATTCTTCAGTCGGTAGAGGTCTTCCTCTTCCCAAAACCTCCCTACGCGCGGGGTTCGATTAATTTGCTTTTCGTGGCGGGCTCAGCCGTTCTTTCGTTCCCTTGACGCCAAGTCTTTTTTCCTCTTACCGCAGAGGTCACCTTCCCGTCCCTTCACCCCTGATGGCCCCCCCCTTCTCATCAGTTTTCCTGTTTTGGTACATTTACCCCTTTCCCTTTTTTAGAGTTTTGTATGAGAGCGATAACTCAACTGGACCTCCTTCGACAGCATCTCGCCTACCCCCCCTTTTCTGAACTTTCTTTCCTACGCCTTTGTGTCACGTGCAGATTTTTTCCCCCGTTCCTTGCCCCAAACCTGCCGGACATTCTTTCTTTTCCGACCTGCCAGTACAGTTATCTGTTCATCTCCGGGCCCTTTCCCCCAAGGCCGCAGGTCTCGCCCCCAATTCTAACGAAATCCTCGACAGGCTCGCCCTTCGCGCGATTGTTCGTAAGAGCGTGATCGGAGATGCATCGCTTTTAAGGGGATTATCGGTATTTTTTCCCTCTTTTCCTTCGCATAGGAATTGCTCCCTTTTCTCCCTCCCCTTCGGGATTTCTTGTTCCCGCGCAGCATTCCTGTTCCCGGTGCTTGATATTCCCCAAGAGAAATGTTTTCACCTTGATCCTCCCCCGGTACCCTTCGTCCCCTCCTCCCCCCCCTCGGGCTGTCAGTTGTTTTTCATCCTTTCGTAAATTTTTTGCGCGCCTGTCTCTAGAGCAAGGGATGGAGGGCTATTTCCCCCCCCCCCCGTGGAGAAAAATCGGTTCTTGTTCTACCAGATGTCCCTTTCACCCTGTGCCGCAATAGCTCCCGGTCGTTTCGCCAGGATCCATGCGACTGCTTCCCGTCTCGAACAGAAAGTAGGCTCTGATCTCCCCCTCTTTCCCTTTAGAAATCCAATTGATTTCTCTGCGTAGAGACTCTTCCGTAGGTAGAGTTCATTTGAATTTGATGCCCCCCTTTAAGGCTTCTCCCTTGATTAGCATGACCTTTTTTCTTTTCCCGGTTCGGTCCTTCCTTCCCCCCCAATTTGACCGCAAGATCTTTTATTCTTAGTGCATTCTATGCTCTGATGCCTTCTTCGTCACGTCTTAAATTTTCTTCTACCCTCTTCTTTTTCGCCCCAGAGAAGCGTCGCCCCACTGCCAAATAGAAAGGTAAAGATTGGTGCGGCCCTTCTTAGCTCCTAAGTGACTCCCACGAGGGCGCTCCCTTCAATCATCAATGGCGCTTCCCTTGACACAGGCAGTCCGATCCCTTCCCTAACTTCCCGCTGACCCTTGTCCCCTATTACATCGCCGGCTCCGGCCATACTATGTCTTCTTTTCTTTGAGAGAGGAACTTGAACCTAGCGACCCTAAGAGGGTCTTGTTCCTCCAAAGTAGCTAATACCCAAAGAATATCGACGATCTATGCCGAATCTTAGTTCTACTCCTCCCTTATTACTCCTCTCTTCACGCCGAGTCCCACATTTTCCCTCAATTGGGTTGAGAGTTTTGCCCACTAGGGGGACCCCACAGGGGGCCCCTTTTTCTTCTTTTTTTAAGGAGTCCTCCTGTTTCTAGCCTCTCCCTCCCCTCTGCGGCTTATGGATAAGAGTCCCGTTTGGCCGCTCCGTTTCCCGATCCCCCTGAAGTTCACTTCCAAGACTTGTTAGAGTAGTTGTCGAATCCCGATTTCAGCATGAAGGAATACAATACACCCCCCCCCCCCGATTATCCCTCCTTTTAGCAGAACCCCTCCCCCCCCTACTGGCCAGGAATACATCAGAACTTCCTTAAGAGTTACCCCCTATCTTCGTCAAAGAGAGAAAGTAGGTTTCACGACTGGCCTTTCCCTGGGCAGGTTATCTTCCCTTTTCCTTCCTAATAATTTGTCTTTTGTCTTCTTTCCATTCCCCTTCCCTCCAGGACCTTCCCGACTTGAGAGGCACGTTCTGCAACCTCCTCTATCTGTGCCCCTTCCGGGATTTCTGCGGTCATTCTCCCTTCCAATTCATTTTTCGGTCGGCTCCCCCCGGACTTAGACATTATTTGCTTTCCTCCTTCCGCTGACCCCCTTTTCATCCAAATGGGGCCAATCCTCTTCATAATGTCCACTCCGTGGGGCGGTAAAAGTCTCTTGCTCAACTATCTATCCTCTAAAGCCCTACTGCGATTGTAGTACTGAACGTGTGTTTGTCCCCCTCCCTCCCCAATTCCCCCCCCCCACCCCTTCATCGTTAACCACTCTTTCTCCAACCTTAAAAGAAAAAAGTCTTCCTCTTTTTTTTTTGAAACGCTGAAGGAGAATACGGCTCCGACCTCTCCCCCCCCCTCAGAAGGATTTTGCGGTATGGGACAGACTGGTTTTATCTCTTGAGGAAAATCCATTCTTATTAGCTATGTCTTCTCTCCATCTATATATCTAGCCATTTGTTCTAGTTCCCCCCCCCATTGGGACCTTGTTAGGCATTCCGCCTGGAACAGGATAATCTTCGTCTTCAATTTTGTCACTAGCGCCCATGCGCTCCAATTGTATCATTAAGCAAGAGGTATTGACCCCGGTGGTCGAGCTGTCATAAGTCGCTACCACCCTCCTTTCCTTCCCTCCTGGTCCTTGCGAAAAGTTCGGACTTTCATTCACCTAGACCCCCAGACCACGACCATCCACCCCCCCCCGCTCGCTGTATTTACCACTGCCAGCACACATCCCTGCTCCATCATTGGTTCAGGGAAATCACCCCTTTTTTTTTTGCTTCCCTCGCACTTTCCTCTCGGCCCCTTAACTGTATCTCCTTTTTGTGTTCCTCGTTTTGGTGTTGTCTGTATCCCGTTCTTTTTTTATATTTCTTTTCGGATTTTTTTTTTTTATTGTTGTTGTTTATTTTGTATTTTTTATATTTTATTTGTTTCTCCCATTTATCCCCCCGCCCCCTGAAAATGTCAAGGTGCTCAATAGCTACTCCATTTTTCTATCTCCTAATCCTCCAAACTTCACACCTCCGCGTGCACGATTCTCCCGCCCCACGTGATGATCCCGACATCCACACCACACTGCGCACATGCAGCCCTCTCCCCCCTTTAAGCTGCCCCCCACTGTCCCCCCTGATGTTTTTTGCCCCTTTAGAAGCCACGGATTTCACCCCCTCGAGTAGTCGAGCATTACCACACGTTTTTTTACCGTTTCAACATTCTTTCGGATGCCCTTTGCCCATGAATGGCCCGGTGATGCTGAGTCCACCCATTCACAAGGGAAGGTATAAAACCCTCGCGCACAACTTCCTCCTTTTTTTTCCCCGCGTCTCCACCTCTTGAGCTCCCGAATTTCCGCCCCCACACACACTTTTCAACCCTCGCCACTCAGCGCTCCAACCAGAAATAACGATCCCGCACGGAAAGCACCCCCCCCCCCCCCCCCCTCTTTCGAAAAGTGCCGCCCCTGGTAGTCTCATTGCTTGTCATTCTCTCCCTCTTCTTAGTTTTTTTTTTCCCTTTAGTCCGTTTATGCCCCCTTTTTTCACGATTTCGTCTTACTGGCAGAACGCGACGCACACCGATCAATCAGTGCGCACCTGAAGCACTTGGGTTCTCCCACGGGAAAACGTTCTTACCTTGCTCCCCTGAGATTTATCTGTACCTTTATATTTTTCCTTTATTATTATATGTGTGCGGCGATCGTACTTACCTCGCCCCACGGCAATCTTTTTATACCCCACCACGCCACCCCCCCCCCCCCACAATTCGCCCCCCTGGTGACTCCCCCTGTGGACACACAACACCTGTCTTTTTCTTTTCACCCCCCCCCCCGCCTTTTTGGAACTCAGCCACCATAGAGAATTTAAACAGCACGCGCAATCCTGTCTTCCCCCCTCTTTTTCCCGACGGGTAGATCTTTAGTCCGTTACCCCCTCTTGTAGCTTCTTTGAAAGCACCATCCTGACCCCCCCAGTGGTGCTCGAATAGCAACAGGCGTATATTTCCCCAATCTCTCCTTCTCCGAGAAGTTTCCCTCAGCCGCAGAATCTTCCCAATCCATTGTCTCTGTTTTCTCCCTCCCTCCCCCCCAAAAGTCTTCTCCTACCCTGAGCTCGTTCTCCCCTGTTTGCCTCACTCTCATACTAGCTTGGCCTTCAGGCAAATTCTCCTACCTCCTTTCAATGAAAAGGCCAGGCGCTTGACCTGCCCTTCACGGCACGGCCTGCTTGCCGCAACCTCCTTCCCCTTTCGGACTTCCCTCAAATAAAACACCCCCTATATCCGAAAGGAAAGCGGCCCTCTTTTTTCCATGTCTCAGTGAACCCAGAATTTTCTCCTCCCGATATTGTGTTTTTTTTCATTCTCCCCTCCCCCCACTCTTCGCTCCTTCTGAACTCGATACAAAGTGGCAAGTTTATTTCTTTCTCTCATTCGATTCAGTTTAAGGTCGGGATGATCGCTCTCCTCTGGGTGAGGGCTTATTTTGGCGATTTTTCCCAAGTAATGAGAGACTTTTTGTGTACCTAGCAAGAGGAGTTTTACTTCCCCTTCTTCCTTGCGGCACCGTACAGAAGAGTTCCCTAACTACTAGGTTTATGTTCCCGGCGCCTGCATCTCCCCTTTCCCCCCGTTTTCGCAAGTAAGATGGAGTCGAATGGTGATGGCCGAGCGCCCAGTTTTTTTCCTACGGCTCCGTTTGCCCACCCCTCTCTTTTGTCAGAGGTTTTTCCCTTCACTTTGCATCCCAGTAATAAAGTACACCCCCCCCCAACATGACAGGCCTTGACTTTCCTTAATCCCCCTTTTCCCCCTCCCGTGGCCTGGACTGTTAAGATCAAGAGTTTTGTCCGGGGCAGATCGGCCATTCCCCATAGTGAATCAGCGTCTTACTTTTCCCAGTTTCCCCTTTCCCCGGGGATTGGATCTTCAGCAACCAGTCCTCTCCAGTTACTTGCCAGGATTCTTTTTATTTTTCTCCCTGGCCCCCTCTTCCGTGAGGTGTCCACGCCGCATTTTGCAGTTCTGCCCGAAAGAGGCGGGATGGTTTGCTCTCCTTTGTTTATTTCTTTGATGTTAATTAATAACTCTTTTTTTCTTTTTGTCACAAGAACTGTTCCTTCCTTGAGCTTTTTGGCGCTGGTTTCTTCCCGCCCCCCTCATTTTCCACCACCAAGTTAAGAATTGTTACCCACGTTCTAGACTTCCCCTTGGCACCTTCCTCCTGTAGAATTATTGCTACGGCCCAAGAATCCCTTCTTAGGTCCCGCCAAGGAAGCCTTTTTCCCTTCCCGACTGCGTTTCAAACCCCCCGGCCTGCCGACGGCCCACCTTCCATGCCCGGACATGTAGACGGATTCTGCCTCCCTTCCTGAATTCTTTTTTTTTTAAGGAATGCCTGGCTCCTGGCTCCTTGACAATTATGTCTTTTTCCAATCCAACCTTAAGATGCCGTCATGTAAACCACAGGATCAACCGGCTGACATTTCCCCCTTCCCAGAAGAAATCCCGCTGGCGACTAAACTCCACGCTCCCCCTTCGGCGCTACCCCGCTCGACCCAAGCTCTCAACCTCAAATTACAAAAAAAGGCTCAAGATCTTGCTCGACTCCCCCCACAAACCATTCCTCTTCCTTCAACCTAACACTCTCCCCCCCTTACCCCCCCTCCTCATGAACTCTAAAAGATCTATATCTTCGCCCCCTCCTTTCCTAGAAAGAGAAAGTACAGATGACAAGTTGATAGAATAAGTAGGGGGTGGTGGTTTGGTTATTTGGGTGTTTTGTTTTTTCTGTGGGGTGGGGCGGTGGTTTTTTTTTTTTTCTCTTTTGGGTGTTGGTTTTGGGGGTGGTGTTGTTTTGTTTTTTTTTGTTTTTTTGTTGTTTTTTTTTTTTTTGTGGTGGGTGTGTTTTGTTTCTTTTTTTTTTTTGTGTGTTTTTTTTTTGGTTTTGGGTACGTGTTGGTTTTGGTTCTTTTTTTGTGAGGTATCTCCCTTTCTCCTTAGACTTTCTTGCGACAGTGTCTTCACCCATGACAATATCCTCGTTCCTTGCGGCTATCTTACATTTGTCTTGTCTTCTTCGTCCTTTTTCCTGTTTTTCAGCCTTACCTCTTCCCTCCCTGCTTCACCCCTCGGCCTGCTAAGGTTCTTACTTCCCTCCTTCTGCCACTTCGTTTCTGTCAGGCAAGCTTGATCCCGGTTCCGGTCGACCAGAGCGGGATCATGGAGTACTATTAGGTCTTTCTCTCCCTGACTCTCCTTATGCGTTTACCTTTGATTCTTTTTATTCCTTGATAGAGGATTTCTCCCCTTGAACTTCCTTCCTTTTTTCTGCTGCGATTCTCGCAAACTGGTGCGATTTGGAGTCTTCTTCTCTTGCGTTCAAATAAGGCTTACGGTCCTTTTTACTCCCCGATACCCGTTTTCCCCCCCTAGCTACATTGCCCTTCTCCCCGGTAAAACCCAACGTTCTTCCCCTCCTGCTCAATGAGAGGTTATTTCAATCCTGCACGTGGTGCGATTGTCTGATCCTCTCCCCCCCTATCCCAATAGGACTCAATTTAGAGGGTGATAGACGACAAACTTTCTTCCCCCTTCTGTCAGATTGAATTGGTAGGATCCCACTACCTTGACACAACACCGCCTTGTCCCATTTCCCTTTCTGTCCCCCCTTCCCCCAGTTAGATCGGCCACTTGTTTTTTGCCTGACCCCTGGACTCCTTGTATCCTTCGACCGACGGCTGGCCTCCGAAGAGACGAGGTGTCAAAATTCGCGCTTTTTTCCCGAGAGTTATTTCCTTTCTCGAACCCTCCTTTCAGTGAAAGTTTCTCCCGGTCTTCTCTTTCCTATTCGACACATCTTCATTTAAAGTTTTTTCCCCGTTCTTCTTTAGGGTTACAAGCGCCTCCGCTTTCCTTTTCATATATCCTTCCCCCTTGATGGTGCCCTCCCTCACTTTCACCCAATAGAGAGACAATCTCCGCGTTGAATCCAGCGGTAAAGGGGCTCTTTCTCCCCCAGCTTCTTGAACCTCCCACTTCTCTTCATTCGTGTCCATCTCTCACCTAGGGATTTGACGAGATCCGCATCTCGTTAAATCGTGCAGCTCGTCTCCCGGATGTCTTAGTAAGATCTCTTCCACGACCTATTTTTGATAGTCCTCCAGAGAGGACCCCCCCTTCTTCAAATTGAACCCTAGGAGAGAGACCCTCGCGCCTTAAGCCCCACAACCCCCCCCCCCCCCCAACAACCAACCCAACCCCCCCCCCCCCCACCCCCCCCCACAAAACCCCCCCCCCCACACCAGCGACTCCCCCCCCCCCCCCCCCCCCCCCCCCCCCCCCCCCCCCCCCCCCCCCCCCCCCCCCCCCCCCCCCCCCCCCACACCCCCCCCCCCCCCCCCCCCATCAGAGTTATTTTCTCCCCCACACATTACGACTATATTGCTTATATGCACTTCGCTCCCTTATCTCGCAACAGGCACTCCCTCCTGATCTTTCCCCCAACTTGCTCTTCTCTTGCCTGAATCATGAATTCCCCTTATTTGAAGCTCCCTTCTCTCCTGACGTGTTATTCAAAACCTTTTCTTTCCCCCCTGATGGAAAACCGTTCACTGCTTGGGTCGGCGCTTCCCAGCGATCTTCCCCTCGCTGGTCCTACCTCGGTTCTATCCGAACATCACATACCCTTTTTTCCCATGCAGACTTCCAGCCCAGTCGCCGCTCTTAGAACTCCCCCTTCCGAAAGATCCCATTCGAATTCTTGTCAACTTTAATCTGCGTCTTTCCTCCACTCCCTCTCTCCCCAGAGAGAGGTTTGTTACACCCAACGCGCGATAGTACAACCCTCTCATTCCTCCCTATCCGTTCTCTCCTCCTACGAAGGACCAATTTTCTTCTTTCCCCCTTTGCTTTCCCCCCTTTTCTTCTGTTATTTGTCCAGTTTTCCTCTACGAAAGTGGGAAAAGTTCCCTTCTCCCCCTTTTTTGAAAACTAATTCTATGCGTTTGGATAGCGCGTCACAAGATTCTGACCCCGAAGCAGGTTATCCATTTGATCCCCTCTTGGTAGAGGTCTTCCCCCCCTTAGGACCACTCTTTGTAGTTCAATTTTCAGAATGAAGGAATTATTTTCACAAGAACAAGTGACTCTCCGTTTCGACCCCGGACCTGGCCAAGAAGGCCTCATCCCCCCCCCCTCCCCGAAATCCCTTCAGAGTTCAATCCCTCTCTTTCCGTTTGAAAGAATCACGCAACGGTTATTTTCCCGGTTACCCTTGTCTGAATCTCTCCTTTCCTCCCCCGTTTTGTTGTCTGCTTCCCTTCGCGTCCAGCGGAAAACCCTTCTGCTGTGCCCGCTCTTCCGACGATCTGCTCTTTCGCTTTTAACTGAGGGATTTCTTCTCAATCCTTTTTTTTTCACCTTCTTCAGGTACGGCGTTTTCCCTTGACTTTTTTCTCCTCTGCCCCCTTCCGTATTTTGTCCAACCCCCTGTTCGCTTTCGACACCTACAAATGTGCACTCTGTTATAACATGCAGTGCCCTCCCCCCGGCTCGGGAAAGGAAACCCCCCTACTTCTTGAGAGCATCCCTTGTCATCGATCTGTCGTCACTCGACTCTGTCATGAGAAGAAAAGCAACCCGTTCCCACTTTCGTCCCCAATCTTCCACACAGCCAAGCCCATTTAACAGACTTTTTTTTCACCGAGCCCTTTCGAATACAGCTGATAGTTGAATAGAGCGGATTCCCTCTAGCTTTTTGTATGCCCCCTCTTCCTTTCTGCTACCAAGACTCCTCCCTGATTTTGAAGTCAGATCTACCGACATATTAGGGGCCGGTACACCTTCGATTTCCCTTCAGGGCCATGTACAGGAAATTCTCCCGAAGGGCTGGCCCTCTTATGCCCCTTGATGCTTGAGGCTTTAGACGCAGCTGATTCCCCTCCCCCCCCCTCTGAGCATCTACTCCGTTAAGAGTCTTTCCCCCAAGCGTTACCTTCGAAATTTTACCATCGGTCCTGACGCGCTCTTTGGAGCCCCCAGTTTCCCCCTTCCGCCTTCCTGTAGCCCATCTCTTCAAGTCATCGACTCTCATATCCCCTTCAGTCTTTCAGGACCATGATCTTCTTTTCCTTTCATTCCACCTCTCCTTGGTTATATATAAAAAGAAGATGATGAATTTGTCCTCCTCTAAAATATTAAGCTGACCCTGCCCGTACTCCCCTCCCTACCGCTTCTCCTCCATGTATGGTTACCACGATATCGCCTAGACTGATCCTTCTATATCAGACATACTTATCCTTTTTCTCTCAGCCTCAACGCACCCCCCCCCCCCTGTGCAGTGAATCTCCGTTTTGTTCTAGAACAATCCGATTTTCCCAGAATTTACTTGATTCCTCCTCATTTTCCCCCCGGGGAACTTTACTTCCCCCCCTTTTTTGCTTTATTCCCAAACCCCACCCCTGCGCGGATGACACCCCCATGACGCCCTCCCTTACTCCTCCGTCTTTCTTTGGTTGTGATCGCTTCCACCCCAAAAAAACCCCCTCTTCGGGTCAAGAGCACACCCAACCTTTGCCCCGGTTGAATGATGTGCTTTAAAAAGTACCCTATTCCCCTTTTGCAGGTCGAACCAATGGATCCTTTGCAGGCAATGGTAGAAGAGTGATGAAACCTAATCCGATAGACCCCTCCCCCGCCGTTGCCTGCCTGATTTCATTTTCGCCCTCCAAGATATTATGAATGTCCGCTCCTCCGAAGGAACGCAACTCGTCCGGTGGAATTGCAGGTTTTTCTTTATAAAGTAAGTAGTTTCCTGTGCCGCCAATTGGTCCCCCCGATTTCTGTCTTGAGCGTACATCAGCCGGGACTTGCCGTGCCCTTTTTGGTTCCACCGGGAGTGATGCCTTTCCGTCCAAAATTCATCTTTTACCCCCCTTGCATTTCTCAACGTGCGTCCATCTGGCCGAATGCGGCTTTTTTCGTGATCGCGGATCCCCCCCCCACCTAGCACCACTTTGTTCTTGTCTGTCCACAACTCTCGTGTGCAAGAGGGTGGAAAGAGAAGGAACCCCTCTGTTTGAGTCGCTGGTCCCAACGGGATTTACAACTTTCTCAGTATTTGTCCTCCCCCCCATCCTGTTCCCACCTCTCCCTTTTCCTTCCCGGCTTTTTAGAGTTTAATCCTCTCGACAGCGCCTTCAAGACGCCGACTATCCCTTGGAGTATTTGTTTTAGCTCTTCGCCGACCTTACCAGTAGTTCCTTCCCCTTTATTTTGCTTTTCCTTCGCCCGGCCCTTTTCCGAATTACAGACTATCCTGCTTTCCCTCCTCTTTTCGGCAATCTTCCCTAATTCTACGAACAGTGTTTCATTTTTTCCCCTGGACATGCCGGCAACGGATGCCGAAACCTCGTGAGAAAGTCCCGCCTCACCATACAAAAGGCCCCCTCCCTTTAACAGCGTCCTGTGGTAATTGGATGACATTCATTGTCGAAGACACGACGGCTTCCCCCTTCCATAAACAAATAGACCTGTCTACGACCCTCAGATTCCAACGTTTCTTCCCTTTGATGAGTTTCTCTTCTCTGCTCCCCCTTCCGTGAGTTTAAGGGCTCTTTGCCTGTCATGCCTTCGTCTGGAGTAGTCCTCGTTTTTCTTTCTTCCTGGAGACTTTTTTTGGGTTCAGAAAGGCTTTTCTTTGGTGTGTCCTTGAATTTTTTCGAAGGTTCGCCGCTGGGGTCGAGGTGGTCGGAGCCTTTGAACGTAGAGGAACGTTTCCCAATTTCTTTCCCTTCCCTTTTTCGGATGGTTTCCTGTCGAAGTTGAGACTCCGGTCGCGGGTAGAATACTTGGCAAGACGGCGCATTTTCTCTGACTATTGTTTCTTTTCCTCTCATTTTTTCCTAAGCAGTAATATAACCTTCCCTCATAATTCAGAGGTTTAGGGGACGTTGCTCACTCAGCTTTAGTGGTTTCATTCCCTGCAATTAGTTTTTCGTCCTTCCTTCTCTGCAGGCCGATTCTATTCGGCCTCCCTTCCCTTCCTTGGCGGCCGCGCAAAAGAGTCTTCTTGGCCTCCCCTAGTGCAATACATTTCTCCCTTTGGCCCGTTTCCTTTCCCCTTCTGCATTTTTTCTCTCCAGGTCACCCAGTGCCCTCTTTCTTGACACTTCCTAGTAGGCTGGGAACGAGGAGGCCGTGGATTTTCGCGATGGGTCTTTCTCTCCCCCCCTTTCCCCTCCCTGGGTGTTGTTTTCTCTATACACATCCCTAATGCGAAACATATCTTTTCTTTTTCCTCCCCGGTCCCCTCCGACTGACGCCGTGTCCCCACAACTTCTGCGTCGAAAATGCCAGAATCCTGGAAGGCCAAAGCTTTCCGGCCTCTCCCTCATCCATTTTTTGTCGCTTCTCCCCCTCAGAGGGTTCACTTTTTTGGGTAATCCCAATAGGAATGACGTTTTTTTCCCCTTCTACCCTTAGCCGCCATGCCAAGGCCTTCGTTATTTCACCTTAAAATAACGATGTCTTCTGTTTTTTTTTCTTTCCTGACTGATCCTTGGACTTTTCCCCAATGCTGCGCCCTCCACCGAAGATATTCTCTTCTTCAAAAAACGGATCGACACTCGCCCTTACAATGAGAGAAATATTCAGCTGTGTATTTTCCCACCTTCCTCGTTTTCCGACCCCCTTTTGATAGACCAAAGCGGTCACCTCCCGGTTCCGCAATTCGACGAACCCCAAGGCTCAAACGCCTCTTGCCTCCCCCCACCCCCCCTTCTCTTCGGCTTACCCCCACTCCGAAAATAAGCCTCCCCCCTCTCTTCTTTTTTCTCACTTTCTTATAAGATTAAAAGATTATCTACCCCCTACTACCCGCGGCCCCGGTGATCGAAGGAGATCGTAGCGCTGTTTTTTCTTTAAGGTTCCCTACTCTTTTTCAGCAAGATTCCCCCCCTTCCAGCCCTCCCCCCCAGAGCCTCCTTTATTAGCGTCTGTGGCTTGTTTATTTATTTAGTCAATTTTTTTTACTCCTCTTGAATACTGCTTTAATATGGCGGCCATTTTCATGCGACTTTTCTACTCTCTTTTCTTTTTCACTTTTTCTTGTAAGGCCTGAGTTTCTTTTGGCAAAAGTGAGGCACATTCGTCTCCTGGCCCCGTCGTCGTATTCATTCGTCTTTCTTAGTTCGCTAACTTCCTCCCGCCACTTTTATGTCCTTCGTGCGTTGACCTTTATGCTTAGTCCAAACTTTTCTGCCTCGGGGATGTATCTTCTCCCCCACTGTTGAGAGGTTTGGCGGGTTCATTCTTGTGCGTTCCAAAATAAGGCTCCTTACCATACCCCCTTAACCTTTTCACTCCGGCACATAGTTTCCATTAAAGTCTTACAACCGCTTCCCTGATCCTTCTTTCGCATTTTTTTGTCCACGACCCCTTTTCATTCTACCATTTTTCCTCGGGGTTTGTTTCTGATTACCCAGAGATACTCTCCACTGCCGAATCGCCAGAGTCTCCCCCCTTAGAAGGTGCTGTCTACTTTTGTCGGCCTCTCTTATGCCAACCACCTTAAGTCAATGGTTTCTTCTTCCTTTCTAGACTACAGCTCTTTCTTATCCCGGTTTACTCTTGGATTGAAACAAGGGAAGTTGATCCCCCCGCCCAGCGGTAACTCCCTCCTTTTTTAAGAATTTTCCCCACCACTTCGATAGGGAGTGCTCTTATCTCTCTGGCAATATGCAGGACGTGACATTTCCGTTTTTCTTCCTTGTTGGTGTTATTCCTTTTCCCCCTTCCTCCCAAATTATTTTATTTTCCCTTCCTCTCCCCTTTTGATTTCGGGTTCCCACTTGCAGAAGGGAATTAATGTTCCCCCAAGGATTCTCCTTTTGGCAAACAGCGCGCCACGCCAGCGACTCCCTTCTGGAGTAATTTTTTGTCATCCCCCCTTGGACCTTTTCTTTCTTTTTTTGACGCATTCTGAAAGATAAGGATTATCTGTCCCCATTCTTTGAGAAAAATGGATGGTGGCCCCCTGGCCCCCCCGTCTCCCATGAGAGTAGTTACTTTCTCTTTGGGGGGGGGTATGAGCTGTCTTCTATAGTTTTTCCCTTTCATTATGGATTCCGATGCATCCCCCATTTTTTTTCTCGCCCCCCCTGTCCTGGCGGAGGCCTTCGCCCTTTTCCTCGCCTGCTGTTACGTTTCGTTAGAGTCTTCATTGAATCGAAAAAATTCCTTACCGATTCTTTGACTTTTTTTCTCTTCCTCTTAGGGCGCAATACTCCCCTCCCCTCCAACTATAATGATGACTTGCATTCAGTCTATGGCTCCATGCCGTTTCCCCTTCTTGATTCCCTCCCCCTTATCCTACCATAAGCGTGCCCTTTTTCTATACCCGTCGGAAAATTCGTTTTTATTCACCTTCTTCTCTATTCAGACGATCGCTTTTGCGTTCCTATAACCATCACTCCTGGTGCGCGCCTCTAATCCTGCCCTTTCCAGTTCGCTCCGATAAGGTCATGGAAACTCCCTCTTCCGTGCCTCAAAGATTCCATCGCATGTGCTCCGTCCCCCCCAATATTTGGTAGTTTTCCCGATAGAGTCCCGGCCCCTCTAACCTTTTTCCTTTTTTTTCTTATTTACTGTAAGAGATTCTCCCAAAGCAGATCTCCCACCCTATCCCTCCTGCTCGGATCTCTTTCCGAATGGACGCCTTCTTCTATTTTCGATTTTCAACCCCCCCAGCTTCTGGACCTTTCTTTTTCTCAAGGCGTGGGACTTTCTTTCATTCTTCCCGTGTCCTTTTTTCTTCCCCCCCTCCTTTTTAGCTTAGACGTCCAATCCTCGGATTTCTTTTTCACATCCCCCCGAGTTATGGTCTCCCGCAGACTTTTTCCTCCCCTTTCTCAACCGTGGAGACAGGTTGAAATCGATTTTTAACTCCCCTTAGTTTTCTGCACAAGCTTTTCTCCAAGACCCGGTCCCACTCCACCCAGTCGATTTAGAATTCATTTCTTTACTGAAAAATGCTTGAAGCCTCAATACAGCCTCTTTTTTTTCCTCATTATTCCCCCCTTTTCCTTTTGCCCGCGCCTTGAACGTATTTTTCTAACCTTCCGCGGGAAGGGG
>Ga0179591_1313993_pt1 | contig 17444 bp, 18 predicted proteins | sample CZOMad2_1_08_16f_FD_182891 | JGI IMG/M metagenome (GOLD analysis project Ga0179591, IMG submission 182891) | Vadose zone soil fungal communities from Angelo Coast Range Reserve, California, USA - CZOMad2_1_08_16fungal (PacBio error correction) | ecosystem: Environmental > Terrestrial > Soil >... | reverse complement strand
CTGGAAACCAGAGCGCGACGCTCTCCCGAATTGCTTCCCCCCTTTTGAATGGACGATAGACACCACCACCGTTCCATATTTTTCTCCTTGGCCTCTACCAGCTCCTGAACCGACCAGAGATTCTCGTTACAGATACAGCAGCTATTTGTTTTACGATTTTTTCCATCCGGGTGCAACCGGAGACCATTGACGAAATTTAATCTCAAACATTAAGGGGCCTTCAGACTTTTACGCTTTTACTCTAGTTCTTGGTCTTGCTCTCTTAGGCACACTTTATATTTTGAATTCTCCAAATCCTTCTTACTAATCATATTAGATACCCCACCCTTTGACCCAGTCCTTCGTTAGAACCCCCCCCCCCGTGTAACCGTTCCCCCCATTTTTTCTGACCGCTTATGCCGTTTTATTCAGCTCCTCTCACCTCCTTTTTCCCCTCTCCGTTTTCACCCTTTCGCCATCCCTTGATGCTGTGGTTATTTGACCAGGTAAAAGGGTCCTTTCCTTTCTAGATACTGCGGGAAGGCAAGGCTCGTCCCGTCTGTTTCCTACTTTCCTTATCCCTCATTTTTATGACCTCGGGCAAGAGAGCATGAAAAATTCTTGTCCTTGGATCTTGGCCTTCCACTCATTAAAGCCCGGCGGCGACCTTTTCGTAAGCGTTGAACCCCGGTTTCTCACTCCATTCTCCAGGACCCGATAAACCTAGCGGGCGATATTCCCCCTTTTGTTTTCTTTTTTTGCCCTAACTATGCGCCCCTTTTTCTCCCCCTTTCCGACTACTATATAATCTGACATTCTAAGTTACCGTCAAACATAATAAACGCAACCAGTTTCTTTTCCCCACTCCGATTCAGCATTCGAGGATCTTTCCCCAACGATGACCAGGCCCTATCTTTCGTCCTGCCTTCTTGGCGTTTTTTTTTGGAACCCACATTCTTCTTATCGCTGGTGGACCATCCCCCGACATGTACACTAGGATTTTCCCCCCCCCTCCGGCACGACCAGTTTCTGTCGGGTCCAAAGTTAAACCATTGCGTTTCAAAACCCCCGATTGGATAACTTGTGTCACCCCCCCCTCATCCCCCTTCTTGTCGTCCATTTTTTTTGTTTTGTCCTCCCTTATCGATCACCATGACATTTTCCCCCCCAAACCCATTCCACTGATAGCCACTCCGCTTTTTTTCAGTATTAGAGTTTGTTCCCTTATGGCTATAACTGCTCTCCCGAAGATGCTCACTCATGCTTCCAGTTAGTGCTGGGCTTCCATTTGTTTGTGACAATATCAACCTTTTTAAAATCCTTCAGCCCCCCCCCCCCCCCCGCTTGGTCTAGAACTTCCCGACCCTATACGACGGCGCTTCATTCCCAATTGTCCCAGGATACCGAACAAGGCCCTGCCTCTTCCCTAGTATTTTCTTCCCCCTTACCGGTCTTCTTACCTGCTTTCGACAAATATTCCAATCATGCCTTACAAATAAGCCTTGTTGTTACCTCGTATTGCGCGTTCTCCCCCGTCCCGGCTTCTTTGGTCTCAAAGAAGTTTACATTTTCAACCCTATCAGTATCCGTGTCTCGGGACCTATTCGTACGTTTGTGATGGACCGGCTTACCCCTCATTTCCCGTCCCTCAAATAGTTCAACAAGATGCGAGTACCTATCGTATCCTTTCGATGCCATTCCGATTCTTCTTTCCACTTTTTCACTTTGCCGACCCCAAGTGATGTTCCCTTCCGTTATCTTTTTATCACTTTTTACGCTCCCCCATTACACCACCCTCTGCTTCGTTTCGGATTTCTTTTGCTGGGGCGTTCAAGCGGGTTACGGGTCGAACCTCCGCGCAATTTCCCGGATTTGTTTACCTCCTTCCCCATTCTTTTCAGGTCTTCAGTTTCTACATCCGACGAACTATCTTTCAATGTTTATAGAAGCCCTTAATCTCTCCCCCCTCTTGTTGCAAAGGATGCCTTGACCCCCGGGTTTTTCTAGCATGGTCACACGTCTCCCCTCCTGCCACCTGCCCCCCCCCCTTTTTTTCTTTGTCACAACAACACGGCTTTCGAATACAATGAGAATTAACCCGTTTGTTCCGCGAAAGGAAATCTAATATGGCCAGACACCCTTTGACACAATTCCATGACACTTGATTTCACACGGTCCCCATAGGCAGGGTCGTGAGACGCTGAAAGTCAACGGGTAACTTTCGGCGTGTCCTCTAACCTTCCTGTCCTTCCCCGCCTAATACCACCCTGGAATGTTTTTTCAGGCAACCTTGTTCATATGTGTCCCCCTGGCATCCACGCGCACGATGGGAGTCATCCCTCGCCTCTCCCCCCTTCCTTGGACTGGAATTTGCCCACGTTAGCGTGGAGTTATCCCCCTAACAATATGTCCTCCGCCGCCCTTTGGTCTTTTTCGGTCTTTTGATGAATCGCCACTTTCCCCCCCTTCCCTTGCCTTACCAGGACGTGTCCGTTGCCCTCCCTTTCCCACATGACCTCGGGTTTACCCACTTGACTTGTCCACAACCTGAATTTCCCTTCCCCTTCTCCCCCCTTGTCCATTTTTTTTTTTCCCTGTTGGCACTTTTGCCAGTTGGTCGCTAGGGTCCGTCCTTCTCCCCTTCCCCTTTTTCCATTCAGCACTGCGCCCCCCCCCCAATTGCCGCCAACTTCGTTTTGTGATAACTCTCCTTCTGACTTGTGAATTTACGAACCTGATCGACCCTCGGAATTTCCCCCCCTTTTTTTTTAGAACAAACTTAGATCCACTCCGCCACCGGGGCCCACGACGAATGTCAGAGGCCACCTTGAAATACAACGGCGGCTCCGTGTCGGCAAAGTCTGTGTCCTGCATCTGCAACTTCCCCGCGAGAAGTCTTTTCCTGTGCGCGGGCAGGGGTCCGGTACGGTTCTCCAGTCCCTTTCCGGAAAGATGGGGCATTCCCTTTTCTTTTTGTTGGCCCTGAATGCCCCCTCACACTCACTATTGTACCAATACGGGAGGGGGATCCCAATTATCCATGTCCGACATTTTTCCGCCTCCCTCCTAGCAAACTCCTCCCTTTCCTCGTCGTCCCAAGCCCCTCCGAACCCCTTGCTTTGCGCTTCCTCGTCGCGGAACCGAATTTCCTCTTAATAAAAACCCCTTCCCCCAATAAATCGGGTCCTGATAACTTCTCCTTACAATCAGTCGTCACAACCCGCTCCCCCTCCCTTTCTTCCTTTTGCTTTGTTTAGCATTAACCCCAAACAAAACGACCGGCCGCCGGTGATTTTCAAATGTTTAGGAACAATTCCCTTCCTTCTTCCCTCGCCCCTCTCTTTTTTCCCAACAGTTCCATCCTTGACATTTGGAACTTATCCCAACACCGACGGGGAGTGCCCACCCTTTTTTTGGCCACCCTCTTTTTATACTTTTATTTCCCTGCCAATTAAAGACAGGGAAATCCCTTACCTCCCCTTCCACCAGGTTCCTCGTCTTTCGATCCCCTTGCTATTTCCTTTTTGAAAGCTCGCGCTGTTTCAGCTTGGCAGCCACCCTCAATTGTTCCTTTTATAATCCTCTTTTCTTCCGTGACTGAGAGATGGCTTTTAAAAATTTTTTTTTGTGCCGTCGCTTCCCGACCCCTCTCCGTTATTTCCTCCCCTGGCCATGACCCTTATTCTCCCCGAGGTTGTTCTTGAGGATCTGTGTCTTCTTTTGTATTGAATTTCATTCATTGCTTTTGTCTGCCAACAACGGGCCCCTACCTTCCGGTTTGTTCTCCCTTCCCCTTTCTGGTTCTGGGTCTCTTCCCCCATTTCCAACAAAAGCTTTTTCGATTTCGTCTGGACAGGTTTCCTTCTCGTTTTGACCAGTGATGTTACCAACTTCCGGTTTTTTGTCCCCCCCGAAGCTCCACCCAGTTTTTGCAACGATTTCTCCTCGCTGATCCGGGAGTTTGTTGGTGATTTGTCTTGTTTTCAGGTTTCAGATTTAAACACGATTGAGTTGGCATTGGTTTTATTACTTCTGCCGATGCAGGTCCCCCCTCTACGACCTTCGTTCTTCAGGGGTTTCTCTTGTCTGTGACTTCTATTCCCGCTTCGTTTTTTCTCTGTTTTCATGTGACATACTGCAATTATGTGCATAGTGATCAACCAAACGCCTCCGGTCCGTGTATTGAGGGCCCCCCCATCTAAGGATGCACGTCTACTCTCCCCTTCCTGTCTTTTAAGCCTTTTTTCTAACCCAAAGATATAGAGTCACGTCAAGGATCATTCGCGGAGGCGCTTTCAGTCACTTCTTCAGTACCCCCTTCTCCGTATGTGGCTTTTCAGATTCCTAGATTACTCCCCTGCCTAGTAGTGAGGCTTTTTTGAAGGTTCTCTTCATTTTCGTCTTGAATTTTTCGAGGCTGGGAAGACACTGTTCGATGCCTTTCGCCCCGTTGCGCCTGCTGCCGTATCCTCCTCTGCTTTGGAGGTAACTTTTTTGGTGTGGTCTCCCAGTTTTACGTTAATTGCTCCGGCCAAGTCCGAAACATCTTGGATCCGTTTGTTTTCCTCCATGGCGAGCGTAATTCGGTGGGGCGAACCTCTCTCAGTTCAGTTCGTCTTTCCCGCAGGTTGGGTTAACCTACCCATTTTCCCCGGCCAGTTGGTGTCAAGTAATGTAGTCCCCCTATGCCGTCGTCTTTCCCCACCCTCTTCCCAGACCCAGTTCCGGATTGTGTGGTGTACGAAATTGTATTGCTCCACTGCATACCACTTTCGTTCGCGCTGCAGTTGATGCCCCCGTATCCTCCCTCACTCTTGGTCTTCCTCCCTGATGACTCTGCCCCTTGTTACCAGTAAGACTTGAACCTCCCCCCAAGGTGGTATTCAGTATACGGCATTTAAGGCCCCCCCCCTTCCCCTGACAGTCTTTAACCCTTTTCCTCCCTCTTATTCTAAGACCCGGCGATTAGGATGTCGTAATGGAATCTTGCTTGCCAGAGTTTTGTGCCGCCCCGCCCTTACCTCTCTTTTTTCCTTCCCCCATCTTTTTTTTCTTAATTCGCAGCCTTTGTGGAGGGCGCGAAATGTCAGTGTCATTATAGGTTATTCCCCACATGTGAACGGACGGTAGGTTTTAGCGGCAGGGTAGCCCGCTACTCCCTTTATCCCGTTTTAGGTCGTCGATGATCTAATCCTTTTTGCAGAGATTAAGAGTTCGAGTTTCAGAATTGTGTTGATTTTTTTTATCCGCCGCCCCCTCTTCTTGTCCCTTTCGACCCTCCAGAGAATCTTCCGGTAGGTTTTATGGTCACTTTTAGAGACTTGTGCGATTAAGATATAGCTGGTTCCTTCGCCCAAGTTAACGGTGTGAGCTTCCCAGATGACTGATATACACTTTTCTTCGCCACCCGTTCTTTTTAACCTTCCCGCCCCCCCTCTTTGTTACGCGTTTCCTTACCCCTTCTGGTGTTTTTGATGACGCATGTCTACCGGGGATTCCTCGGTCAGTGGCTAATGACCTGCGTTGGAAAATTGGATTTTCTCACCCTCCCCCTGCTTTCCAGTTGAATCCGGCAGAGACGCTGCCCCAAGAAGCGGTTGTTTTGTCGATTGATTGGTCCGAACCGGGTGACGACCGTTCCTGCCCCCCCTAGAGTTCAACCTTACGAGGGCTTTGGTTGTTTGAGCAGAGCGACACACGGAAGGTGAATTTACGTAGCCAGAGAAGCCTTTCTATCTTTCTTTCTTGACAAAGCCTTATCGGAGAATTTTGCGAGAGGCCTAAACCTGCGATTGTCATCAGGTTTTTAGAATTTGTCGCATGCACCTCACCGTACCGGCAACCTTCGCATTGTAAGTATGTAGACGCCTCTTTGCCGACTTTCACCCATACTTTGCAGATGAGCGCTGAAGGTTCTCCCTTTTCCCTTTCCTTTTTTTTTTGGGTTGACCTTTGACTGCTCTTAAAAACCCCGCCATCTTCTGGTTTTACTTATCCATCTCTTTTGGGTGAAATTTACTCCCTTCTTTACCCTCTCCGACGTCACTGTATCCGTGCACTCGTTAAGGGAAATCCTTTGCAGGTCCGAATTGAATTTGGGTTTTTTCGTTTCTTTTAGCCCCCCATCTTCCGGACGTCCTTGAATTATGGAATATAGGTTTTACGCTCCCTGATTCATGATGGGATCATACCCGGTTTTTGCCGTTCCGATCCCGGTTCGGCTATTCCAACGTCGTAGGACAATGGTATTCCTTGTCTCTTTTCTCTTTCTACGCCTCCCTCAACCCACGGTTCTCTCTCCATTCCTTTTTTTTTTTGGGTAGGTGATTTGAGGCCCGTCCTTCTTTTTTTCAGGTCGCCTCCTTGTGCGTAATGCTTTGCTCGGCCCCGCCCCTCATTCCCGGCCCCTGAAGTGATGGCAGATTTCCTCTCATGAATGAGGAACAGAGCTTTTCAGAAACATTCCGAACAGTTCTGATCCGACTTTCAGGGCTTGTGCTTCCCCCTTTCCTTTCCACTACCCACATCATTTGGATGGACGCCGGGGGTGACCCCTTCCCTGGGCAGTTCGAGGAGGATTACCGTCATCTAAACCAAGACCCTTTCGGTGCACTTGGCCTGTGGTAACTTACCGGGTTTACGCTTTGGTGGGTGCAACTCGCTCTCTCCTTCTTCCTCCTATTCCATCAATTTCCAACGAGCCCTTTTTCCTTATAACGATAGCCGACACCCCTATGAGGTGAAAGCACCGCCTTACTTGGTCTTTCCCCCGAGTGGACATTTCGGCGACTTTCCCCCTTATTCCGAGCCTTTCCTTAACCATCGTATGACAGTTTGCTTTATCGGCGAGACGATGGTGAGTGTTTTAGTCTAAACTGTCGCGCTTTGCGACTAGAGGGGCGTCCGGTTTTCCCTACTTCGCTGAATTCTTCTGGCCTCATGTTTGAAATCTATCCTCCTAAGTTGTGTTGATCTAGATTGGCAAACCAGTGAACCAAGTTTCTTCCCCCCGAAGTCGTTTCCCCCCCCTTCATCCCTGACCTCTCTACCACAAACCACTTCGGGGACCTTTTGGAAGCGTTCCCGAAACAGTAGCTGACTCCATCCCCGGTCCGACTCTTTTTCCTCTTCTCTCCTCCTTGTTTTTGTTGCACCCTCCGGGGCCCGATTGTGACTTCTTCCTCGCTCTTGAAGTCTTTTTTTGATATACCGACTCGTTTCAGGTCGTGAACTTCGGGTGCGGCTATTTATGAAAGTTGACCCCCCGTTTCTCTTTGGGACATTCCTTCCCCATACTGCATTTCCCGCTGCTCCTATTTTCCACAATCTTCGACCCCCCGGTAAAAGTGCTATGCTTGAAGGGTATTTCCTTGACGTACCTCCTCCTTCGCCCTCCCTCATATTTCCCTTGTGCACCCCGGCTCTTCTAGGTGGGGTATGAAGAAAAGGACATCTCTTGACGGCGGAGAAGGAGAGCGTCCTTTCTTCGTTTCTCCTTTTCTTGGTTCAGTTAGAGAGCTCATTTGCTCCATTTATTTTAGATTTTCTTTTTGACGAAAAGCCACCTGTCAGCCCCCCCCTCTGTACCTTCTCCTCGAGTAGTTATACTAAATGCTCCAGACCAAGAAACTCCCTTTTCTTGTTGTTGCTTTGCATCTCCGCACTTTATAACCTCCCTTTTTTAACTATTGCATCGTCTATGACCCAGTATCACGTAAAAACAACAATCACCCCCCCGGTTACGCCAGTCACATCGTCCTAAGTACCCTCTTATGATCTGCCATTTCATTCTTTCATTCCTTTCGCGCTTTGGTCTAATGACAAAAGGAAGGTAATGTCTTTTTGCACAGAATTGACAGCCTTCTTAATCTTGGATCGACTACCGCCTAACCTTTTTCGTCGCTTTTTACCCCGCACAGGTCCTTTCACACACGCGAGGGGATAAATTTTTGTCAACCCCCCAATTACCCTGGATGGCGTCCCAGTGTTTGAGATCTTCGGACCCCCCCCCTTTTTCCCCACCCCAAACCCCTTCGACACGACTTCTTGCAACTTATTCTAGTTTTTTAGTTCGTCAATTTGTAGGTCGCTAAGGCTGCACTATTCTTCATTTGAACTGGTTTCCCGGTCCCGTTTCTCGACCCCTTCTTCCCCCATTGTTTCCGGACACAAATGTACACTCGCGGAATGCCGAATAGTTTCCTTCACAGTCTATAATTTCCCCCTTCTGTCTGGGGACCTTTCCCTTCCCATATTCGGTGACGATTAGTCTCTTCCCCACCTTTCAGACTCGTCATAGTATAGGCTTGCTTCCCCGTCAGTCGTCACCTTCTATCAAAATAGTTCAAATAATGACTAACATCACCATTCAGCTTCCGCTGTCGTTGTGGCCCCCCAGCGTTCCTTTTGGGTTTTATGAATGTTCTTACTTGCGTTTTTGCCTGCCTTCAAACCTAAGCTTCATGAGGTTTTTCCACGGGTACGAACTTTTGACCCATTTGGATTGGGTCACCTTTTTTCGGGACTTGCTTTTCCCACATCCGGACGGCCCTCGTCCCCTCCTTTTGTTTTACTCTCCTTTTATTCCCCCTGATCGTTATGGATGCGGTCATGCGGATCACTCCTTAACGCTGCCCGCCCCTTTGTCCCTTTTCCTCCCTTTTCACCTAAGCTATATCCCTCGTGATACTCTGAATTCCCCAACAATCGGTCCTGAGTTTGGCTAGGGTTTCCGTACAGCGGCGACTTTCCCCACCCCTCTCACCCACCTTCGTCACGACTTGGTCCCCAAGTCTAAAGTTGCGGCCTGATTAGTTTCCCTCTCTGACTGAACGGCTAAAACTGTATTATCGAGCCCCCAATTTTTTCCTCCCTTCCTGGTTTGAAGGTATTTCGAGAATAGGTTTGTGCTGCGGGAACCTATCCAAAACCTTAACCCTTCTCGCAAACCGGAGGCTTCTCCATTCACGAACTCTTGGCCTGACCCTCCTGAATCGACAGTTTGCTGCACACTCTACTATCGAAGTGCCCCGAACCTCCCTTTCGTTTTACTTCCCAATAGAATTGGAGTCTCCTTTGAAGCCCCCCCTTTTCCCCGCTTTCTTTTCTTGGCCATATACCCCCTTGCTGCCCCTACCATTGACTAAAAAAGACCGTGGACGGGCGGAGTAGGGTAACCACTTAATCCTTATCTGGCGTCCAATTCTTTCTCTCGCTCAACGCGCCCCTAGTTGCCCCGGGTGATCCTGCTGGAGCCTTTCTCATCCCTCTTAGGAACACCCCTCGACGCGGAAAGGTGATCTGGTTACCGCATTTTCCCCCCTTCCTCTTTGTCACTTAAAAGGTCCCGTGTGGCCATTTGCCTTCCCCTTCTTACAAACCACCTTTTCAAAGACGTCCCCCTTCCCTCTCTGTTTCCTCGACACCTTCCATGCCGCCCTCCTGTTTTAAAACCATTCGGGTCGGATTTTCGGGCCAAATCGTTTTTTTCTTCAGGACCCATCACAAACTCGCCCCCCCTCTTGATACCTAACCTTCTTTCAGGCGCCCAAAGCGTGAATACCTTTAAGTTTTTTTCCGCTGACCTGCTTTTACAGTTAACCAATGAGTTCCCAACGTCCATACCCGGTGTTTCGTCGAGTTGAACTTGCCTTTTTACAGCCCCCCCCTCTTTTCCTTTCTCCGGCCCCCCAGTGCCTTCCTCGTGCAAACCCGCGTCCAATCTTCCCTTATCTGAGAGAAGGCAGGACTTCTCAATACCCTTCCTGCTTCCCCCATTCGGGGTCTTCCTTCGATGTTTATTTTCTCGATCACCCACTCACTCTTTACAAACCTTTTAGTTCGTGTTATCACCTTTTTTTTTTTTTTTTTTTTTTTTTTTTTTTTTTTTTTTAGCACCGTCCACCTCTTCTTTAATGCCTTTCCTCCAATCAAGCCTAGCCACAGAAGCGGGAATCGTCTTGAACCAGGCATCCCGACCCCTTATCTTTGTTCAAAGCCGCAGACCCCTTTAAAACCCCCTTCACAACCTCATAGTTAGTTGACATCGAGTGACTCCCCTTTGCAGCCCATCTTTCCTCCCCCTCGCCCTAGGCTAGCCGCTGCGCTCTTCCCCTTGTGGGATCGTCTTTTTTTTTTCCCACCCACACCGAAACCTGAAATTCGTCCCAATTTCTTTCCATTGACTCCCCCATTCCACTCGTATCTTCCTCCCGGTCCTTTGGTTTTTTCCACCGTTACCCCTCCTCAGTGTTCGCCATGCTCCCCACAACAGTTTTTGTTGGGTGCTGAACGCTTTCATCAGCTACTCTTTCCCAAACCCTCACCTTCCACCAGGCCCCACGCCCTCATTCCCAGGCCCCCCACCAGGGTTCCTCGGGATCCTATTCCTTCTTTTTCCCTCTGTCCAAGACTGCCCCTCTTTTCTTGTTCCCGCTCGGTCTTTTCTCACCGACACTTTTACTTTCCCAGACCGCATTCTCTCATTTTTCCTACCCCGTTGTTGTTGTTTCTTTATCGTACAACTTGTAGTTTTGGGTAAGTCAAAAGAGGATTTTTCCCCTTTTTTTGAAACTGAGCGATTCCTTCTCCCTTGTTCCCCTTCTTCTCTTTTCTTTCCCTTGTCTTTCGGTTTTGTATGTTTTTTTCCCGAAATATCTCGCCCTCGAGTTCTGTGCCAACCAACGGTAAGAACCGTCCGGTTACAAATACCTTGACCAACCGGGCTATCCGTACCCTATAGTTCTGGTGAGTGATTACTACCTTCTGTTTTTTTCCTTTTTTTTTTTTTTTTTTTTGTTGTTTTTTTTTAGTTTTCCTTTTTTTTTTTTTTTTTTTTTTTTTTTTTTTTTTTTTTTTTTTGTTTTTTTTTTTTTTTTTTTTTCTTTTTTTTTTCTTCTTTTTTTGTTTTTTTTTTTTTTTTTTTTTTTTTTTTTTTTTTTTTTTTTTTTTTTTTTTTTTTTTTTTTTTTTTTTTTTTTTTTTGTTTTTTACCGGGTTCGTTGTTTTTTTTTCTCGATCCACAAAGGTGGCAATGTTCGCATAGATGCTGACGTTCGAATTAATTGTGTTCATCGTGACTTTTGCTGTGTTGGCGAGTTTTTCCGTTTCCTAGGTTAGTAGCGGGAGTTTTGTTTTCTATGATTGCTTTGCCGATCTTCTCCAGCATAGTTATTTTGCACTTCTGAGCCTTTTTCGGAGGCTATAGTGATCCCGCCTCTTCTTGTCCCCACTCGTGTCGTGTGCTTTTGATTCGTTCCACCATCGAGGATTGCCCACTAGGTTGTCGTTCGATATAAGAACCCGGAGTAAAATTCCCCATCCTGCTCGCTCCCTCCCTCTCCTACTCTCGCCTGTAGGTTATACTTGCCGTCAATTTGACCAGCGCTGGCCGCGCAAAGATCACATTCAACCGTAGTTTTTTTTTTCTTTGTGATTTGGTTAGTAAAATTTCAGTGTGTGCTGGTCTTTTCAGATCACTTTTCCTCTATTCCTTTTCCTTCTCAGGGTTGTCTCACGCCATCTTTGAGTGAGGAACTTTTTTATGGTGCCTTTTTTCGACCGAATTTGTTCTGAAATCCCCAGCTCCCAAAGCTGGAAAAAGGTTCCCCCCTCATGAGTAACTTTCCCCTTTTTTCCCCTCCTTGCCGCGCCCCGAGTTTCAGGTAGGTATTTTTCCCGCAGGTGGTTGTACAAATCAACATTTGATGTTCAGCGTTGTACCTTGTCAAACTCTTAAGTCTTGTAAGCAGATGCCCAGTTGCCAGTGCGATCCTCCCATTTCTTTCCCTTTTCCCGTCTTGCGAGTGTGGTGTTAATGCATTAGTGATTGCTAGTTCCCCACAAATGGATATCATTTCCCGAGTTTTCCTAGACCCAGGATGCCTCCGTCTCCTCCCCCCCTGTCCATTGTTTACAACTTCAGCGTGGCACCGAACCATTCCCTTTTTCATACGTAAGTCGTCCGGCTTTATTTAAAAGACCTTTGTCCCTTCACCCACCTTTCGTTAGCTACTGACCCGGTCTTATTTTTCCGTGTTCCCATCATGTTATGTGCCTTCGCCTTCTGCCTAGAGAGGGGCATTAGTAGATTCAGAACGTTCTGCCGCATTTTTTTTCGTCCCCCCCCCCGAACCCTTTTCATTTCCCCTCCTTTCTCTTTTTTCCCGATTCGCACACTACCCCTTGATTCGCGACTCACCCCAGGTAGGGAGATTTTTTTACCCTTGGTTTTTTTAGACCGTTGTGTACCGGTCTGTTTCTGTCTCCAAGAACCTTCCCCGTTCTCCCTTTGCATCTGCTGTCCCGTCTTTCAGAATTTTCTTTGTCAACCTTTCGTTTTCCAATAGCCCTCAGAGACCGCCCTCTGTTGTCCGATTCAGAGATCGCCACTGCGTTTGACCTTTTCCCCTTTCAATTGACACCTTTTCAACGGTTTTAGCTGTGCGAAGTAAGTTTCAAATTCCCGATCCCCATAAGTATATTGTTAGCTACCCCCCATTTTTGGTACAGGGGAGTACAGTTTCCTTCCTTTTTTACTACAGCCTTCACGCCCCCGGGGACGACAGTGCCCAGTTCGTGATACTTTCAGCTGTATTTAACAATGTGCGGAAGCCACCGCCGCCGGGACTTTTGAACCCTGCATCCAGCCGCTTCCACAACCTCAGCGGATTTGATTTGTTCTCTGGTAGTCCTTATGTGTATATTTGGGCAGAAGAGTGTTCACCCGGAAGACAACCGTAGTTTTAGCAACTCGACGTTTTGCTTGTGAGACGACCCAAGATGTCCCCCCGACGGTGAAGCGTCCTCTTTCTCTCAGACTTTCGGTATTCGGCTTTCAGGGAGGACCCCAATATATAGTGAGAGGAACGTGCGAAGAGGCGGGGATGTATGTCACCGTATATTTTTTTAAGCCTGTTCGAAGCCATCCCTCTTGCCAACCGTCGCAATTGGTAAGGTTTACTGTACGTAAATTTAAAAATCCGTTATTAAGACTAAAAGAGTATCGATGCAGTCTGTGGGGCGTATTTTTGGTTGCCAAGTGTTGATCGCCCTTTTTCCCACCCACTTTTACTCTCGGTGCTTCTTTGGTTTACACCCCCTTTCAAGAGAGGTTTTGAACTGTTACGCCTGTGGGCCCAAGCCTCCCCTTCGGACTGTTGGCTTTTCCTTTTTTTTAAATCCCTTATTTACTTCTTCTCCCTTCTTGTCGGTATGAGAGATTAGACCTGATTGGGTCGAGCCCAACTCAGCTAATTTCGATAATCTTTTTTTACCCTCCTCCATTTGATACTTCTTCTGTTCTTCCCCCCCCCCTTTTTTAGTCATCGGGAAGGTTGCTTCATCTCTACCCAGTCCATTAATCTTTCGCTCCTCTGTCGGACAGACGCTTCAACCCCAGTGTGGACGCCATGCCTAGGTGGCTCGGAGGGAAATCCCTTGGGATTTTAACCTGTCTAGTCTAATTTCTCCTCTCCCCTTTCTGGCTTGGCTTGCTCCACTGCCCGATCATGCCCGCGAATTTTTGTGCAGATGTTCTCCTGAGCAATCAGGCCGGCACACCCTCTCAACGTGAGCCGTCCTCTAGAGTTTCCTTGTACGGTCAAACCCCCCCTGCCTTTTTTTCTCCCTTGTTTACCACTGCATCTGTATTAGTTTATCCTTGAGGAGGTACGTAAGCATACGACGGTCAAGGCGCCTAATTTTTTTGGTGTTAAAGTTTTTACGAGGATTTCGCGACGTCGACGAGGTGTCCTGCCTTCTTGCTTTTGCCCCACTGAGCCTTCCTTTCCTCACCCTCCTCCCCTTCCCGCACTCGAGGGAACGCTGAACGTCCTATCTCCTTCTGGTCGAGGATGAGATCGCCCTCCCCGAGCCTTAAACGTCTGCTCTCCCTCGTAAACCTTCTCCCTTTGGGTTTGGTGGAAGACGCTTTTCGCTTTTTTTTCGTTCCCTCCCTTTTGCCAAACTCGTCCCGCTTTTGTTTTTCCGTGGGGATTCAGTGGTACTTTGGGACGTGGGCTGGGAACTCATATCTAATCCTCGTGTATCTTCAACCACTCCGCACTGTCCCGTCATTTTCCCACGCTGACAAGCCCGCATATAGACCAACCCCGATTTTCTGTCTTGGGACGAGAATTCTCAAACCCTTATTTATTCTTCAGATACGCCGAGTTTCTAAGGGTTCCTTGGGTGCAACTCGGCCTCGCTCCTTTCCGTATCTTCTTTTCCCTCGCGCCCCCCAGTCAGTCTATAGGAAGAAGTGGCCCTCTGTGTGAGGGCTAGAGTATCGGGAACCCTTTCCTTTAGTTGGCCCGCTCCCAATGCTTCGCCGCTCTTGCCCCCCTTCCTCTTATGAAAAACCCTGTTCCCTTTCCCATCCAGAGTGCCGTTTCTGGTCTTACGTAGACATCGAAAGAAATAGATTCCAGGCGTCACCCCCCCCGGATCATGAGTATTGTTCTGACAGTACAAGCAGCCACCCGTCTATCTACCTGTTGCTTTTCTTTTTAGGTGAGTCGGTTTTGTTTTTTTATTGATGGTTTTCTCTTCCAGGAGTTGACCAGATTCATCTGACTCACTTCGCCTGTCATTATCTGTCGTTTCCTCAATCCAAGGCCTGCTGCTCGGCGACATTGCTTTAAGCCGAGCCAGGCCCGCCCTGCCCCATTGACGAAAGCACCTCTCCTTGGGCCTATCCCCCTTTGTTGCGAAGTCTTGCCATCACTCGGCCAATTTCCCCACTTTTGCGATTGAATATTCCCTTCACGTTACTTCACCGACACCATAAAACAGACCGTTTCTTCTTCCCGCCGCATTATAAGTATTCGAGGAGTAGATGATCTCGCATCTATTCCTTGACGATGTTGGGTCGTTCCCCTTCTAATGATCTGTTTTTTCTGCAGCCCAAAGCCCTTCTCCCTCTTCTTTTTTTGCTTTCCCCCTCCGTCAACCCCTTTCACAGGTTGGCGTTTTACACGCAATTTGTCACAACCCCCACTTGATAACTTGGAAAAACGCCCCTCACCCTGATTTCGTCCACGTTTTTACGATCGTATCCCCGATAACCGCACTTTAACCCAAACAATTTCGCCCTGCACTGATCTGCCCCCCCCTTAAGCTATCCGTGTTTGGCCTCGTATTCGAGGGTCAAAGTATTGCGTGTATGCGCGATCCGATTGACTTCAACTCGGCTCGAGCACCGTTTCAATGGTCTCGAACAGTTTTTAAAACGTGATTGTTTAAAATCATCCCCTTCGTCTGTACCTCCCTTTGCAATTCGTCAGCAATAGAGTTGATAAACTCTTGAATCCGAGTTTTTGCTCTTTTGAAATTATACATACATTTTTGGTTCCTCTTCTACATCACATTGACTTAATGTTCTAGGTTCCCCATCAATAGTCAAGCTCCATCTGAATCTTTTAACCCCCGAAACTCAGTCCGTCTTTTTCCGTTTTCCCTCCGTCTTGTTTAATTTTATTGCCCTGTTCCGGTTTGTGGAAAAGAGGATTCCCCAATTGGAATTTGTTTGAAAAGTTCCTAGGGACCGTTGGCTTCCCCCCCCCCCCTTTTTCTGGCCCACGGATGACTTTTATCAAAAACCCCGTCATCAGGTACTAAATTCTCACAGCATGGTGGTACTAGGCTCAAAGCATGCTCTTGCTGCTCCTCGTTTTTCCTGAAATTGTTTACGAACTCTTCAACCGTGAAATTTTTGCTAATTATTCGTGCTACGTTTCGCCAGTTTCCGCCCTACCCAGTACCACAACCCTATTTCATTGAGTGGTCTATCTTGTTGCGAGTTCTGTTACCTTATTAACATCCTCTGCACACTTCCTCCCTCCCTGACTCCCGCTTCACGTTTTCGGACGTACTTGTACCCGTACTACAATTTTACTCTGACTCCAGGTTTATCGTTTCTTCCCGAGCCCGACTCGGTGTGAAGTCTCCGCCTGACCCTTTTAATTTGCGCTCCTCGGGAACCCCTTCACACGTCCCTGTGAATAATGTGCCCCCCCAGGAGGTCGAATCGCCCCTCCCTCCCCTCTGATGAAGCTCCCCTGGGGTCCTTCCCACTCTCTCTCCCCCCCCCCCCCCGGGCCCGAAACATGGGATAGACAGTTGACCCAGTTGAAAACTCCCACCCTTCCTGGGTTGTCATTCACGCTTGTTACCGTTGCAACGCTGTCGGTAACTCAACCCCCTTCCCTTTCCATAAAGATTACTACCCAAACTTGAAGGTGCCTGTCCAAACGATGCACATTCAACTTCGATCTGGCGTTCTCAACCTCTCTTCCGATCTCTAAAGCGCCCTCAGGAGGGCTACGGCAGTTGCCGGGATCACAAAACTACATAGCCTTCTGGACGGGTCTTGACTTGTGTTTTTCTCGCCCCACTGGAACCGTCATCTTGTCTTCAACTGACGTCCGTTGCCAATGCCAGTGACAATTGAACCCTTTTCGGCCCCCCCACCTGCGGGTACACTCCCTCCTCCTTCTCATGCCGCGACACCCTTCCTGACGCATTCGGTGAACTATTGACATTGCTCTCTGTTTTTTGAGCAACTCGGGCCCGGCCAGCAGATACCTCCCCCACAGTTTTTTCCCCCCCCTCCCTCATTGGTGCAGAAATCTTCAGACGCACTTGAATTACACGAACGGGTTACTTCGACATCTTACGATCCCCCTCTGCCCCCCTTTTCCCTAAGGATGGCCCTGGTTTAGTCCCTTGCCTCTTTTTCAGCCTGCCGCTTCTCCGGTTTGTCTCTGAAGCGGAACAAGAGACCACCTCATCCTTCTTCCGAGCGGCGGTCCTTTTTCTCACGGGTTATCCCTGCGTTTCGGCCCTTTTTTCATTCGATGTTTGAAACCCTTTCATTCGCCCTCCGATGGGACCCATAGGCGTGTTTTCCTTCCCCCCTGTCACATCTGATGTCAGTTAGGTAATTGTGCCGTGGGAGAACAAGCATAGCAAAATAAGCTTTTTTTTATTGACGCCCTAACCCCTGGGTCCCTTTTTCCCCTTTCCTTCGTCGCGTTTCCCCAACAATTACCTGCAGACAAGTAACAACCATGTCATACTCAATATTGTTCCATCCTGATCCTTACTCCCGCCAATTAGCTCCCCCTTCGCCCGACTCAGCGACCTTGCCTCTTCACCCGTGGATCGTCTCTTGTCCACAACCACCGCGTTTTTTGGTGAGGTAAAAATTTATCGTTTTCCTGACGGGGCCTCTTGCTCGTACTCGCCCCGAGTTTTCTTTTTCCCCTCCCCCATACGAATGTTTCTCTTGGACTACCACATGGGCTTGCACGTTTGGAACGATAAGCTCTTCCTTCTTTACCAAAACCGAAAGTCCACCCAGAAACCCTCCCATCTTCATCCATTCCCCCCTTTTTCCCCTGATCGATCCATCTCTTCCTTTCCGTAGTCCCTCGCGCTGTTCTCGCACCTACGGAAACACCTGAC
>Ga0179591_1284968_pt1 | contig 17444 bp, 33 predicted proteins | sample CZOMad2_1_08_16f_FD_182891 | JGI IMG/M metagenome (GOLD analysis project Ga0179591, IMG submission 182891) | Vadose zone soil fungal communities from Angelo Coast Range Reserve, California, USA - CZOMad2_1_08_16fungal (PacBio error correction) | ecosystem: Environmental > Terrestrial > Soil >... | reverse complement strand
TGTGAATGGCCATAAGTTTTTTTGTGTGGTTTTCGCCTCCCCCCCCCTTTGTTAAAATCCCCTCGCCGGTCCCCCTTTTTCGAACTTTCGGGGCCCCTTGTTTCGGATTCCCCTCGTCCCTTTTTTCTTTGGTTTGGTTACGTCCCCGTCTGCGTTGAAAAGGGAGGTTCCTCGTTTTGCTCTTATGTGCTCTCATGGTGGTTTTTTTCTTAATCCCTCCCCCTCCTCGTTTGCAAATCACCTGAGCCCTCTTAGACGAGTTTAAGTGCCGTTGTGTGTGGACTCGTCTAGTCTACTTTTCCTTTCCACTTCTCGTTGTTGCTATCTTTCTTTCGCGCTTCCAGTTTGAAACTTCAATACCTTACTCTTGAACCGAGACCTCACTTCAGTCTGTACGTTTCTCCTTTTAGTTCTTCGGCTCCTTCACACTTACTCCATTAAATTCCCATCCGTCGGAAGCTGTCGAACCCCCCATGAAAACCCCCGTCTTTCCCTTTTCTAGTTTTCTGCTTTCCCACACCCTCCCCCTCCCACCCCCAATCAATGGTGTGTTCTTCATAAGAAACCCACCACTCGACCTTTAGGTCTTCTAGTCCCTTTTTAACTGACCGTGGTTAAAATTGCACACCTTCACAGCCCCTTTACGTGACAGTTTTTTATCCCAATTCCTTTGAGATCCCAGTTCTGTTTATCAGGTATTTCAGGTCTTTATACTCCTCTTTTTCTTTCCCTATAACCTGTTTAATATGACACAAAGTTTAGGTCTTTTTTTCGTTTGTTTTCTCTTTTGCCGGTTACAATTTCTTTTCATTCAAACCCTTTCCGAAAGGTCCCTTTGTGAGCAGGTTTTTCTTTTCGGACGACAGTCCCCCCCTGGGTGGTTATTGTTTTTGGTTCTTATTTTTTTTTTGTCGCGGCCCTCTAGTGCGGAACTCCCAGAACCCCGTAACCCCCCCCTTTGAACCCCCCTTGTTAGTCCCCCTCCCACCCAAGTCTCTTAAGTCTAAAGTGTTCCCTTCTGTGTGGCTTTTTTTTCCTACGTCACCCCCCTTTGGACCTTTTTTTTCAGGTCCCCCCCCCGAGTGGCTCCTGGATTTCAATCCCTTTCTCATGGCCACTTAACCTCCTTTTTTGATAGTGTTAAAAACCAACGCTCCCCCCACACCTTTATGTCTTTGAACGTACCCCGTCAGCAATTCCCTCCCGTGTTTTTCCGTCCCGACTGTTCCCTGCTTATGTGTGGGATTGGGACCTCCCCCAGGACCTTCCCTCGGTTTTTTCTTTTGTTTTCTTTTTTTTTCTTTTTTGTGTTTTTTTAGTTAGTTTTTTGGGGTTGTTCAGGGGTTCCCCTTTTGCTGGAGAGAACCCCTTCCAATCCCCCCCCCTATGATATTCCCCTCTGACTTAACTGCTCCATTAAATTTTTTTCCCCCCAGTTTTTCCTTTTTTTTGTTTTTTCCCCCAACCCCCCCCCGTCCCTGCTAAGTGTAGTCGTTAAACCCCCCTGCCTATCAGTCACGAAGACTTTTTTTTGAATTTTCATGACCCCTTTCTTTCCCTTTCTTGCCCTTGAGGTCCCCCAACCCCTCTTACCTTACCTGATCATCAAGCCTGTGATTTCAACCATTGTTTGCGCGGCCCCGTGAATTTCTTTTGATTTTTTTCCTCCCTCTTTGACATTCTTCTTTTTGAATTTTAATATTCAATCCCCCCCCCATTTCTGTCTCATTTTTTTTTTCGCCCCCACCTCAACGTTTCCCCACCGATTGTTCTGATTCCCCCCCGGATCATTTTTTTTGACTTTGTCCTTCTTCCTTTGACCCCTTTTTAAACCCCTTGGGATCTTTGGTTTTTGTTTGTTTTTAGTTTATCCCGACAGTGGACAGCATTTCCTTTTTTGTGAAGTCCCCTGTTCTCGGCCCCCCCGTAGTCTTCCCCTTCTTTGAAGAACTACATAATATCCCCTTCACTGCGGAGAGTCCCGCCGCATCCCCTTTGACGTCATTCCACTTTCCCCCAAACTGCTGCCACTTTTCCTCCTGACTTCTTATGTTTTCTTTCAAGTTGAGTTACTTTTTTTCCTTATTTTTTTTTCATTGCCTTTCACAAACTTATTCCTTCCTCCCCCTCCAAGTTCCCATCTTTTTCTCGATGTTCTTTTTCAATTTTTTTTTCTCGTCTCTGAAACCCCCAAACCCCATCTTAAACACCAAAACCCCTTCGCCTTTTTGCGATTTTTTTTTTTCTTTCCCTGTTAGCTCCCGGTTCTTTTGAGTCCTCTTTTTTTATCCTAATATTTCCTTCCCACCTCATGTTTTGTTTTTTGATTTTTCTTAAAAGCACCCCAACGTTTTTCCGGTTTCTCCCTGGTACGCTTCCCCCTGGCGATTGGAGTCAATTTGACCTGAAGATTTTCTTATTTTTGGTTTGGTGCTCTTTCGTGTGTTTCCCTCCCTTTGAAAATTTCCTCCCCCTTCGCACGCTTCCTTCGTTTGAGGACCTTTTCCCCGTTTTTTACCGTGGGGTGACTGGTTGGTGATCGTTTCCCTTTCACTGCCTTTCCTGAAACCCTTTTTCCCAAAATAGCGGTTCCCCTTGCGAACTTTTTTTTTTTTCCTTTTTTTTGTCGCACTTCGGTGGTTCTGTGGTTGTTTTTCAATGGGTCCCTTTCCAGGTAAAAGTTACACTCCCTTACCCTTAGTGTATTCTTGTTTCTTAATTTCGATTACCACCAGCACGCCCCCTTTTTTTTTTGTGTGCAGAAGTAGCTTTTTTCTCCATTCCGGTTTTCCCCCCATTACCCCCCCTTGTGCGCCCAATGCGGAGCTCACAATATCCGTCTCCCCCCACACTTTCCTTGCGCCATTTTTCTTTTTTTCGCGTGCTTCTTTACCTTTTTTTTTGCCTGAGTAACGGGCCCACCCGGATTCGGTCTCAATTGGGGTTCCCCCCTTTCCGTCGGCCCCCCAGTCTTTCTCGAGGATTGTTTTCCTAAATTTCTTTTTCACTTGTGGCCCCCCCGGAATTCCTTTTATTCCGTTAGACTGACTCCTTCCCTTTGGCCTGTTTCGTTTATCTGATAGCTCACTTAATTTTTACTGACCTGAGAAACGGTGAGTTGCTTTCCTATTTTTCCTCCTTCTGTTTTTTTTTTTTGCACCCCAAAGGCGCGTCGTCTGAAAAGTAGTTCTTTTCCCTTTTTACGGTACTCTTGCCTTTTTTCTTGTTGTATAGTTTTTTTCCCTAAGCTGAACCCAATGAACCCCCCCTCCACACCCCTCCCTTTTGCTAGGATTGTCCCCCCCCCAATCCCAAAATGGCGGAAGGCTTCCTTTTTTAACGCATTCATTGATTACCATCTTTTATGCTTTCCTTTTCACTTTTCCAGTGTCCCCACCTGTGGAGTCCCCCCCCTGTGTTTTTTTTTGTCCTCCCTCCCCTTTTACCCCCTGACCCCCTATTGTCTCAGAGTTGCCCTCACATTCCTTCCCCCACTTTCCATTAGCTCTAAGTGCTTTTTTTGGACTGGAGTTCTTTTTTCTCTACTTTTTTCGCTTTTCCGTCAGCCCTATAAAGCCCCCCCCTCATATCCTCCTTTTTTCCTTGATATATAGCCCGCCCAAGCTCCCCGTCCTCTGCAGAAGTTCCCTTTGCTACTTCTCTTTTCCGCACACTCCCCCAGGATATCTAGTCTTCTCTTAAATCCCCCCGTCGCAAAGGACCCTTTCCAACCCCCCCCCTATTTCTGACCCTCCCAGTCCTCTCCCCTCGGTGAACTAATTGGTTTCCCATGTACCCCTTGGACTCCCCTCTCCTGTGGACTGCTTTCCGCTGCTAGGAAAATTCTCGTCACCAATTCCCCCCCTTTTGGGGTAGCTTTTCCCGGGCTTTCCCCTATCCTTTGCTTTTCCAGTTCCTCTCGTGCGCTCCTTTGAGCTTGTCCTGAATTTTTCCTCCCGGGGCGTCCTTCACCGCAGAAGTCATGAGACAGGTGATTTTTGACTAGTTTTTTTGTTATTGGAATCGTGAGCCTCCATCAGCTGTTGGGGTGTTTCCCGTCCCCCGTCTTCCTGATTCTCAAATTTCCCTAAACCTCCGCAACCCGACACTTCCCCCGCGTCGATCCCCTTTGTCGCATTTTTAAGTTTTTTCTTGGATTCCGAAACCCCCCGGGGCTACCACGTGTTCCGGCGAAGCCTTCTCACCCATACGTTTTTCCTCTGTCTTTCCAAACAGTCCCCCTGCTAGCCTCCCTTGGTCCTACACGCCCCGCACACCCTTGCCTACACCACTCCACCCGGTTCCGTTCGGGTCCATTTTCTTTTTTTTTTTTTTTTTTTATGGACCCCCCATTGTTTTTTTCAAAGGATACTAGCCTACATTGACAGGACCGTGGTGCTTTGTCCATTCACCCCTGCTGGACTTGGTTTCGAGTCCCTTGAGACGTTTAGGTTCTTCTTTGCCGTTATTCTTCCCCCGCCCTCCCTGAAAACGGAGGGTTTTTGTAGATGAGACGTGGCGTTCACCTCGAAGCGCATTGCGTGGTCAAGAGTGATTCCGGAGGCAACTTTCGGTAGTCGATCCCCCCCCCTCTTTTTCCTTGATTGTTGGTGTTGACCCGCGGATTCCATATTTTTTGTCACCACCCAAAACTTTTTTTTCTCCACAGACAACTTTTTGGATCCCAAGTTGGCCCCCCCTTCCACGCTTCCTTCAAGCGTCTGACTCCCCCCCCTTTTCTTTTTGGTTTCGATTTTCTTTTCTATTACATTCAAAAACTCCGAATTTTTGTCCCCCTGTGTATCCCAATTTTTTTATTGTGGTTTTACCAAGTTCTTCCCCCCCAAAAAGATGAGCCCACAAGCCCCTGGTGGTTCTAATCCTAAGTCCTTTCCCCCCTGAGTGTTCCTAATTCTAAATAGTTCTGAGATCCTTCTCTTGGTCCACTTTGTGCCCTATTTTTATTTTTTTTTTTTTTTTCTTTTTTTTTTAGTTTTTTTTCTCATTTTTTTAATTGGACTTTATCCCACAAACTTTGCTTTCCCTGTAGCTCCTTACTTCCCTTTTAGTTTCCATTGCTCCGTTTTTTTTTAACCCCCCAGCTAAGGTGAGCAGAACCCTTCTCCTTCCCACGTGATTTTCTCTGTGATCATTAGTTGCTCTTCGGAGAAACTAGGATCCCCCCCCCCCCGATAAAAACGGATTCCTTTTTTCATTTTTTTTGACTTTCTCGTACTTTCCCCGTTTGTCCATCCTTTTTTTATTCCCTTTCATGTAAGCTTCGCAAAAATTCTCCAGACATTAGTTTTTTTTTTTCAGGCGCCTCTTTCCATCCTTCTCGGCAAATTTTTTAGCCCTTGATCTTTTTCATTACCCATGTCCGGATTCTTTTTTTTCCCGAAATTTTTGATCCATTTTTTTTTTTGGTTACCTTTCCCCCCCAGGTCCGTCATGGTATCAACAGCCCCCAGAGTCCCTTTTCCTGCCTTTTCCCCGGAGGGTTCCACCCTTCCTTTTTCCGCCCCTTTCGAATACCTTACCTTCATACTGGCTATTGTTTTCCTGCCGATTTACCGCTTCCAATTACCCCCACTTCCCGACCCATTCTTTTTCTCACCATCCTTTGCTGGATTTTCTTCTCCTTTAGTTCATTGTTTCCTTTTTTTTTTTGGTGCTCCTCCCCACCAACAGCCCCTATCGTAAACGACCACAGGGTTTTCAATCTTTTGTCTCTCGCTGTTTTTTCGGTTTTCCCACCCTTTACGCCCCCCCCCAAAACTCTCTCCTGATCCTTTTCGCTTCAAAGCTTTTGGGCTGGGATTTTTTCCTGAGTAATTGGCGGACCTTTTGCTTCTCCCTTTTATTTTTTTTCTTACTCCTACTTTTTTTTTTTTTTTTCCGATAAAAGCCCCAACGCTGGTTTCTCCCCCCCTTGCCGTGGCCCGGACCCGTTTCATGCTATTGGACTCGGCTTTTCATTTTTCCCCCCTAGGGTTTTGGTTCCGCTTGCACCGCCTTCTCTCCCCCCCCAGCTTCCTTTAACGTTGATGGACATTACTGTTTTCGCTTTTTACGAGGGTGATCTTGGTTTGGTTGATTCCCCTTTCCAACGCTCCAACTGCCCCCACCGCGTGTTGGACCTCCTTTTTTTGGTTAGGTGTTGGATAGTGTGGAATTTTTCCTCGGTTCCAAGCCCTTCCTTCTTCCAGTTTCTTCTCTTTTTTTTCTCCGACTTTCCGTGCTGTTTCCCTTCTACCCCCAAACTTTAATGGCAGGACTTTTCGCTGGCTTTGACCCCAGGCGGCTTCGCCCTGGTTCCATACCTTTGTCGCACCTTTGTGCGGCCCCTTCGGACGTTTCCCCCCCCCCAAGGCCGTCATCTGCGCTTTTCCCCCCAGAAACCGCGTGTTTGACCTAATTGACTTTGTTGTAACGGGTCCCTGTGCGTTGTTCAAAACTTTGTATGAGTTTTCAGCGTTCTACCCCCCCCCTTTTGCGCGGACCCCCCCCCCAAGATTTCCAGTTTCCGTGTGGTAACTCCCTTTTCCGCCTCTGACTTTCATCCCCCGTTAGTATTTGGGTTTTCGTGCATCATTGATAAGCCCTCGATACGGAACCGTCTCTCAGGCCCTTCAATATTCTTTTTCTCGGGTTTCCCCACTGGCCTGTTTTTAAATTTTCAAAAGTTGACCCGTGACCCCCCTTTCCATGTTCGTTGAATCCTTTCCAGTCTCCTCTGGGGTGTCAGGTGGTTCCCGGGTCCATGGAAAAAAACCCTGAACTAAAAACCCATAACCCCCGAGGCTCCCCCTTCCCCATTTTTCTTTCTTCAGATCCTCTGTAATCGCTTTCAATTTTTGCTTTCTAGGCCATTCGTCCTACCACAGTCCCCAAGGAGCTTGTGTTCAACTGTGACCAAATTCCTCCATCCTTCACTCACCCAAGCTCTTCTTTTTGCTCTTCCTTGTGAATTTTAAAAAGACCTTGAATAGTGGATTCAATTTTCCTCCCTACTCTGGCTGGTCCCATTTTTTAATTTTTGTACTTTTCCCCCCCCGCCGGTGACCCCCCCACCAACCCTCGACTCACTTGCCCCTCCGAAGTGGAGCGTTTGCTATTTAGCTTTTGATGTTTGGGTCATTCCCCCAGCCTTTCAGCTGATACACCTACCCCCACGGCTCCCCTCACTTTTTTTTTAACCTCCGGCAATATATCCGTGCGGGTTCATACGACGTCTTAAGGCCCCTTTTCCTCCCCCCCCCCCTTCGAAGGTCTCCAACTTCCCACCTTTCCGCTTTTGTACCGGACCCCGACAAATTTTTTCCAAACCCTAACAAAAAACCCCCTTCTGACCCTTGCCACTTCCTTTGATTTTTTTTTTTTGTTTTCCATTGCGATTCCGCACGGACAAATTTTTCTTTTCGTTTTTGGATTGTCCTGAGGATCAGGTTTTTTGTTGGACTTTCCCGTTTACGTTTCGCCTTTTTGTACTTCTGTTGACTTTTTAGTAATTTCCCGGGGAGTCACCCCTCCGCCCCCACCCCCCTTTTTTTTCAAGTTCCTTTTTTGAGTTGTGCTCCTTTTTTTTCCCTTTTTTAAAAACTAGTGGACACTGCCGCATTCCCCCCTTTTTTTACTAATTCCCGTTGTGTTGCCGAAGATTCCTTCCCCCCCCCATCCTATCACACAACTACTCTCCCCTCGTATTCTTTTGCGCAGTATGTTTTTTTTTAAGGACCCCTAACGTTTTGGGGTTAACACCCTCCCTTAAATCCCCCTTCCCCTCCCTGTCCTGTTCTGAGCCCCCCCGTAATTTTTTTCCAAGAAGCCCGCCGCGTCCTTTCACCCCTCCCACCCTTCCTGGTTGTATGTTCCCCCTTGGCCTGACAAATCCTCCCCCCCTTTTCCCCCGTGAGTGTTTCCAAGTTCCGTGTTTTTTCCCCCTCAAATTTGTTTGCGTCCTTTCTTTTTTTCTGAATGTTATGTCACCTTCCTTTTGAGGGGATTTTTCAACTTTTCTTGAGTCCCCTTTAGAAACTTCTTTCCTTTCTAGCTTCCTATTATTCCAGTGAGCGCTCATTCCCTTCTTCCTTACACGTCTGGGTTCCTAGAGTTTAGTGTCTTCTGACCGACCCCCACTTCCCAAGGGAGCTCTTCCCCATGGAGGGGATTGATGTTAAGGGCAATTTCTTTTCCCCCTCGACCCCTGTTACCCCTAAGATTCTGTTCCTCATCTATGGATTTCCTTTTTTCTGCCGCGGCTCCACCCCCTAACATCCCCACATCCCCCCCCCCACCCTCAGAATTCCCAGCCCTCCTTTCCTTTTTAACTTAAGTCCCTCTGGGCTTTAGAATTTCTTTGCTGTGTGTTCCCGAACGCTATTTCCGATAATTCCCTATTCCCCCATTTTTTCCCCGGCGTTTTCTGAGTGTTCAAACCCCAAACCCCGATGGCACCCAGTTTCTTTTTTTTTTTCCTCACTTTCCATCTAATCTGGACTCATTCCCCCTCTCCGATCGTGAGGCCGTTCCCTCGTGGATCTTTTGTACGGGCATTCGATTTCTTAGTTTTTGTTTCTTTCCTTTTTTTTTTTTTTCTTCTTTGCCCCTTCAACCCCAATAGTTTCAACCTCCCCCCCCTGAAATTGCCTCCCATATTTCCCTTTTCCCACAGTTTTGTTTTTTAACCCCATTCTCCGGGGTTTGAGGTAGGGTTTCCTTAACTTTTGTTCCTGCTTTCTTTTTCTTCTCATTCGTTTCTATCCTTAACCAATGATTTTTTCCTTTCCCCCACATTCTACCCATCTACAGCTCCTTTTTTTTCGTCCTTTAGTCCTTTTTGGGTTTATTTTTTTCAATATGGTTTTCTTTGACGATGGACTCCCCCCCCTGGCCACAACCCCTTTTTGGCACCCTTTTCTGAATTTTTCTTTTTCCCCAAAGTCCTTACTCATTTTTTTTCGCCCCCTCCCTAACTTTCTTTTTTTGTTCTTTTTTTCCCCCTAAGACTTAATTCCTTTTTTGCGAAGTTCCCTAACATTCCTGAAACGCTTTGTTCTGGACTTTTCCCCCTCCCCAGGCCCCCCCCATGGATCCAACAGCACGGAACTTTCGTCTTCAGGACCCCCCCCACTTCTGCCAGGCTCACCCAAATCCTTCCATCATTTCCAGTTTTTCCCCTACTTGTGCTATAGCTCTCCCCCTCTTTTTTTTGAACCGCCTTCCCAACTTCCCCTTCTAACACAACTTTCAGTCATTTCTTCACAACACCACCGCTGTCTTTGGGTTTCTCCGTTTAGTTCCTGATGATTCTTCTTCCACCACCCGATACCTCCCGTTCCCTTTTTCCTTTTCTCCTTTCTTTTGGTGGGGATGTGCTTTAAATTTCGCGTGTTTGTAACCCCCCCCCCCAAACGACCCCTCCAACCCAACTGAGGTCCTTTCCCTTTTTGCTCTTTTCCACTTTTTGTGTTTTTTTTTCCACGATGTGTTTCGAGAACCCCCTTATTTTGCTCGCTTCTTCCTAAGTTTTACTTCAGTATACTCCGTCAAAGGTACTTTCTACCCCCTTTTTCCGTGATTTAAACGACCCCCCCCCCAGAGGATGGACCCTCCACTGTTTTTTTTTTTCAAACGGACTTTTCATCCTTTTTTGGCGTTCATTGACGATGTTTTTTGTTTTCGAACCCCTCAGCTTCCCCCTCCCCCCGGAAATCGTTTTTCGCAAGGACACCTTTGAGTCGGTTGGTGTTTTTTTTTGATCCTTTCCCAAAGACTCGTTGCCACTCCCCCTCCTTGTACAAACAATTGACAACTTTTGTCCCACGTTTTTTTTTGTCGGTTCGTGTTTTTTTTTTTGCCCGTGGGTGACTTTTTTGTTTTTTTTTTTAATTTTGCGATCTCTTTGACCTGGTCCCTTTTTGAGTGTATGAAATTCTCCGAGGATCTGATTACATTCCATTGGAATTCCTCGGATGTTCTTCCCCCCCTTCCCTGACCTTTGACTATTACACCCTTTCCCCCCCCCCCACCCCGCTCTCCAAATGGTGCGTGACCCGCTCCGGTACGTCACAACCCCGGCCTTTGCTCTTCCCCCCGCAACAAATCTTGACGTTTTGCGCGTGAACGCCCTTCCATTTTGCGTCTTTAAAGGTCTGCACGTTTCCCTCACGAACATTTTTTGTGTCCAGAATGGTCTTCCTTAACACCTCCGGGTTCCCGACTTTTTTTTCCGATCGGCGACCTTTCATTCATTCTCCCGTACATATCCTTCCCTTTTTTTTGGAATCTTCCCCTTCTCCCCTCTGATCGCCTCTTATACTACAAGAGGACCCACTGGCCTGCGGACGGAAGGTTTAACGGTCTTTTTTTTTTTTCCCCCTTTTTTTTCCACCCGGAGTTTTTCCCTGGACCCCTGCCCTTTCCTTGGAAAGTCGGGGACCTAAGTGCCTTTTTTCCGTGCGGTCTTTTCTCCATATTCCCAGCCCCCAAGGTCCCCAAACCCCCCCCCCCCCCCCCAAACAACCGCTTTTTCGCATTGCCCCGCATAGCACGTTTTACATGCCTCCCTTTGAGAAGTCCGGAGGATCTATCCCTAACCCTTTGTCAAGTCGGTTTTTTTCACCTTTTAACTTTTTCCCCCTTTTACCTGTTTCTTTTTTGCCGCAATCCCTTTCCTGCACCTGCTCTTTTTCGTTCTTTGGAACATTTTACATTTTCTCACTTCACACCCGCTCTCGTGTGGTCTTCCCTTTCTTTTAAGGCTTTGTTCGGATTTCTATTTTTTTTTTTTTTTTCTTGTGTCGTTTCGAGCGGGATTGCTGTGCGCCACAACTTATCCTTCCCCTCCCCCACTTTTTTTCAGTCTCTTATTTCTCCTCTTTTGTGACAGACACTGCAGCAGCCCCCCAGGTCTCCCCCCCCCTGTAGCATTTGATCACTTTCTCAGAACTCAGTTTTTACATAAATTTCTTTTTTGAAGGACCCCCAGTTTCCTGGATGCGGTCCTCATCCCAGGTCTTTTACACCCCCTTCCCCCCTTTTTCGTAGCCTGGGACTCCCTTCACGCATCCCAAAATTAGCTCCTCCCCTCTTTTCGTCCTCCCCCCCCCCCATTTTTTTCCCCCCCAATAAAACGGGTCCTGGACACCAAACAATCCTCCCTCCCTCAGTTCGTAGTCCCACGTACCCTTCTTCGGAACTCGGTGGGGTAGAGTTTTTTGCAGTTCTTGTAGTTTTCTCTCCTTCAGGGACGGACTTGTGTTTTTTTCGCCTCTTTTCTTCACTTTTTTGACTTTCTCGCAGGATTCCTCTTTCTGTCCTTCCATCTTCCAAGTTTCTCCCCCGGTGAAGGCTTTTTTGTGCGGCGTCTTTTATGATCTTCTTTCCCTTTCTCTTATTTCTCCTTGTTTTTTTTTTTTTTTAGAGATTTTTTTTTTTTTTTCGTTGACCAATCCTGATACCTAACCTCGCCCTTCACTGACGTTCTTAAGTTTGCCGGTGAATTTACGGTCCAAACGTCACAGAAACCCTTTCCCCTTCCCCCAAAGTTCTGTAGTTCCCCCCAGTCGTTACATCAGATCCCCGCGACCCTCCAACCCCCCTCCCCCAAAGATGTGTTTTCTTTCCTGACATTTTGTCCAACCCACTAACAATACTTCTCATTTTCCGTTCTCCCTTGCCAGGTTTTCCCCCTCTTTTCCCCATGGATCCACGGCTTTTGTAGAGCTTTTTTTAAGTCGGTCTCTTCAACCTCCTTTCTCCTTCGTCTTTCCCGTAATTTTCGGTTCTCTTTCGTATTCTTCCTATCAAGGGTCCCTCTTTCAGTTGAGGAGGTTTTTTTTTTTCCTTTTCCAACCCTCTTTTTTTAGTCTCCCCCGGTTATGATAATTTCACCGCCTCTTTCCCTCGGACGTGATATCATTTTGGCCCTGGTTTTTTTCGTCCCTCCCGACTGCGGGTGTTGTGGTCTCATCCTACCTATTTTTTGCTTTTCTGGACCCTTCACCCTTTTTTTCCCAAGCCAGTGAATATCCCCAAAAACCACCTCTCCTTCCTCTACAAGCCGTGGTCTGTCAGCCCATTTTAAAAATACCCCCGGCTCCTGAGCAATTCTCCCCTTGTTCCATTTTTTTTTCTTTTTGGGTTTCCACACTTTGGAATTCTAGTGCCCCAACGTTTTTCACTTTGACTGTCTCCCGTCTAGCTAGCCATCCCTTGAGGTCGCAACTTTTCGGCGTTAGTCCTGCATGGGTCGTGTTCACGTCTATTTCCCCCCCCGTTTTTTGATTTTGTCTTTTGCCTTGTTCAGGCCTTAACCCACTCCCCCACCTTGGTCCCCTCTTACTTTCCCTGGCTCGGTAAATTCCCCAGTTTTTTCCCCCAACCCCTTTAGGACTAAAAATGCTTCCCAGTTTTTTTTTCCCTCCTTTCTCTTAGTTGCCTAATATACGTTATATACCTTTGAGGTCCTGACGTGCTTTCTTTCTTACAAGAGGTTACTTCCCTGGTGCGAACACCTGTCACCCATCTGTCTTGCCCTTTTTTACCTTCTCCTTTTTCACCTCTTTTTTCAAGCCTATGTTTGCCCCAGTTTTTCCATGTGAGAAACCCCAAAAAATTAATTCCCTTCTGAGTTCCCAGTGATAGACCGTTTTTTCATTTCTGATCCTACAATTGTCTCTTCCCCCTCGGTGAGTCTTTTTTTTTTGTTGGTTCGCTTTTTACCCCTGGGACCCAGCCCCTCTAATTTTTTTATCCCTGACTTTTGTCGGTGAATTCACCTCTTATGACATTGTTTTTTTTTTCCCCTCCAATCCCTTCGACATCACCGCTGTACTTTTGTCTTTTTCTCTATTTTCGCCCGATCCTGAAAAGCTTTACTCCAAAATTCCCAACCGAATTCTAACCTCCAACTGGCTTTATTAGGTTTCTAACGTATATTCTCCATTTCTTCTAACACACTCTTTTCCCCTTTAAGTTTTCCTTTATACCCCTTTTCAGTGAAGGATTTTTCTTTTTTTTATTAGCCTTTCCAGACGCCCCACCCCACTTAGGCCCCTTTTGCAACCCCTAAATCCTGAGCCACCTGAGAATGAACCCCGATGCTGGTTTCGTATTCTTTGCAGTCCAAGTTGGCTGCGTTTTTTTGATCTTCTAAGAAGACTTTTGTGCTGGGGCGTGTGCTTTTTAAAATTGTGATGGAGGGGAGGGCGCAACAATTGAATTGACCCCCCCTTTTGAGGCCCCCCCCAAGACTTTTTCACGCGACCCTGACCTAACTGCTCTCCTTTTTTGAGTCATTTCTGATGTTTTTCGAGTCTCCCACCTTACCATCCCCCCTTGCTTTGCCCAGTTTGCCCGCCTTTCAGTCCCCGTGCCTTCTTCCTTTACGCCTCCCCTTGCTTTTTGCACCCCCAAATCCCCGAAACCACTGCCCTGTTCCCACCAGAAGAGCTTTTACGCAATCCTGAGTCCACGGTAGTTCCCGGGTTTCCTTTGACCTTTGGTTCACCGGCGATGCTATCCCGTGACTGCAGTTTTTTCCCTCCTCCCACCGGGTTCTTCGTGTTTTTTTCCCGATGCTTCCCCCCCAAGCCCACAATTTTTTTCCCGCTGGCTCTTTTGTTTGTATCTCCCTGGGCCCTTTTCCCCCTGTCCTCCCCCATCTTTTTTCGCCCCCTGCGGTCTGTCAAACTTTTCTTACAACCCCTCAAAGTCCTTAGTTCGGCATTCAAGTGGCCCTGAAACCCCCGTCTTCTCGTCCCTTATGATTGGTCGCAATTGCTCAAAGTTCCAAACCTTGAGTTTTTCTTTTTTTTTCCCCGTTGAAATGGGGGGGCTGGCACTCATTTTTTTCTATTTAATTCTCCTGAGCATTCCAAGCCTTCACACCCGAGACCCTTGGTCTTTTTTCTTTTTTCCAACCCCCAATTTTCTCAGTTCTCTGACCCATTAGACAGTCCCTGGACCCCCAAGCCAGGTTATTTTTCTTCTTTCACTCTTTTCTCGCGATGAGACACCCTAGACCTTCTTCAACCTTCTTTCCGGAACAACGAGGGATTCTCTGGCTCGATCTTCTTCTGGAATGATTCGTTGGGGGTTCCCATCCGCCCACTCTCCCGTGGGACCGTAGTAAAACGGATACCCTGATCCGCCCAAGTTTCCGTGGACCTTACACCTGCCTCCATGTCCTCCTTTTGCTATTTTGTTAATTTTTCATTTCCACCGAAACCAACAAATTTTTCCCTCCCCCCTACACCAAAATCGGGCTTTTTCTTTCACAAGACACCTCCCACTGGCTGATGGGACCTAACACCTTTCCCCCCTCGATCACCGCCCATGTGAGAGGTTCTTTAGATGTTTCAATACCCCCCCATGGACCCCCCGTATGTCCTTGGTGGGTCTTAGTTTCAAGGAATTTACCTTCCAAAAATTTTACAATAAACTTCGATATTTTTCCAAGTTGTTTCTTCCTTCCTTTCTTTCCCCTCCGACCCAATATCTCTTTTAAGGAGGCTGTTTTGCTTGGTTTCTTCTGGCTTGTCCTTTTCATTCGTGATATCCGCGACACCCTCGTTTCCCACTCCCCGTTTATTTTTCGCCGCCCCCATAAGCCAAATAGTTCCCATTCCCCGCGCTTGAGCCCTTTTCTCACCGGCTTTCGCTCCCCTCCCTTTTTTCATTTTTTTTTGGCCACTTTCATATTGGTCCTAAATTATTCAATCCCCTGACTCCGACCCCTTTGCGTTCACCCCCCTTTAGAATCCATTTGTCCGACCTTTTTCAGGCCTTCCCGAAATCTTCGCGAAATTTTCCCTTCCTGACGGTGTAAAAAAACCCCAAGTACACTTTTTTTTGTACCAATCTTCCCTTTCGAGGAACCGGTCTGTTTTGGCCTTGGCTAATTTGACCCCCCCCCATGCTGGGTTCTTAAGAGGAGGGTTTGCCGGAGGGATTGGGCCCCGAGGAGCGGGATTTTCAGGTGTTTCCTGACTTGATTTTCCCCCGGTCATCTTTCCTTTTTCGTTGAACCCTTGTCCGTCTCCCGACTTTTCGCCCCCGTGAAGTACGTCGGCTATGGGTTGTTTGTTTCGGTATGTCTTCCCTCTTCTTCAATAGCGAGCGTTTTTGCAATCCTAGTCGGGGGGTGTTTGTGGGAGCTTTTCGATTTTTTTTTTGAACAAATTCCCTGTCTCCATCAAAAAACTTTCCCCAGTAGGACCCTTTGCTCCTTCTTGTTACTCAGGGTTGGAACGGTTGTGATCCTCATCCCATCCAACCGGGCCCTGACCAAACTTCGCTTTTTCCTCTTTCTTTTTTCCAACCCATCCCCGTTCCCGAGCCGCAACCCCCCACGCAATTTTAACCCCCCTACTGAGGTTCCAGATCAATTGACCCCCCTAAACCCCATTATTTTCCTCGGGGGGAAGCAAGCGTCCAACATTTTTTTGCCCCTTCCATTCCGTATCCCCTAGCCTTTCTTCTTGACTTTTTCTTTAATCCTGAAAGAGGTTCTTTGCCCTATTTCCTTTTGGTATTTCTCTCTTATCGGTCGATGTACGATACCTCCTTTTTTTTTTAATTCTTTTTTCCCCTACCCCCCCCACCCCCCGCCCAAAAGTTTTTTTAGTTTACTACAGTTCTCCATTCTTCCCACCTTCTTTTGCCCAACGGCGAGTAAGTCCTCTCCACTCTTTCTCCCTTTCCCTAGAAGGTCTGACGCGGGGCCCCTTTTGACCTGAACACTTTCTCTTCGGGTTCTGAGTCTTTTCTCCCAGCGGTCCTCGGTAGAATGTTTGGTGCGGTCGAGACTTCTTAGAACCCAAACCCCCCAAAATTGCCCCCAAGCCCCCCCCCCCCCCCACGAAATTTTATTCGGAAGCACCCCTGCACCCCCGTCCCCCTTTGCCTCGATCCCCCCAGGTGAATCCTCCGGTCGACCATCGTTAAAAAACCCCCCGGCCCTCATTCACTAATCCCTTTGGATTTGGCATTTTTTAGAAGGGGTTTCCTTTTTCCGTGAACTAACTGTGACCCAAACAAACCACGATTCCACCGCTCTTTGTCCTTGGTATTTACTCGGGTCCCCAAGTTCGGTTCTGTTCCCCCCTTTTGGCGGTCTTTTCGAGCCTCATTTGTCAATTTTTTTTTGGTGGGAACCCCGTTTTTTTTTTGAGGTCATTGTTTCTGTATTCCCCCCAACTCAGCTTCCATTCCTAAGAGGTCATTTCCCTCTCTTTTTTTTTTGTCCTTCCCGTTTTTTTTTTTTTCGCCCCCAACCTCCCCTTTGGGTACCCTCCCTTTGTCCTACTTCTTCCGTTTGGTGCCCTTTCCGTTCTCTGGTTAAGCAACTGATCCCAACTCCCTTTCCTATTTTCTAAGTTTCCAAGGGAAGGTGGTCTTGTTTCCTCGCCCCGTATAAACCCTTATTGCTTCAACCTTGCCAGGGTGTTTTTTTTCTCGAAGCCCCATTTTTCAAACCCCCTTGACTTCCCTTGTTTCTTGTTTTCCTCTGTGTGTTTAAGGGACAAATCCCCTTAAAAACCCTGAAGACCCCTCAATTTCTTCTAGCCCCCGAGTCCAGTCCTTTTTTTGATTAAGTTCTATTAAGTTTTTCCCCACCACAAACCCCCGGTTTTGGTGGTTTGAAATTTTAACCTCCCCCGGGAAGGCCCCCGGGCTTCCCTCCCCGAACCTTTTTTTTCTTGATTTTCTTCCCAGCCCTTTGTATGTGTCGGACCCCCCTACCCTCCCCTCAACCCCCCTCCTTTTCCTGGCCTCTTCCCCCTTTTTTTGACCCCCTCTTTCAACAAAACCCCTCGAGACACCCGTGCTACCCATTTCTCTTCCCCCAATCCCGGTTTTTTCTCTTTTCATTTCCTTGTCTTTTCTTTTTTTTTTTTTTGCCGATTCAACACCCTCCCCATCAGTCTTTTCCCCTCCCTGGGTCCCCTGGTTCTTTTAAATTTCCTCTGACCCTTCCACTAAGTCGGTACACCACCTTTTAGGTTTTTTTGCCCTTATTATTATTAGGAGTCATTGTTAGCTCCCCTGATTATTTTTTTGATTTATGTGTTAATCTTTGGTGTTTCTTTCCTCTATTCCCCGAGATTGTCCAACTTCAGGTTGACGGTGGCCCTTCTTTCCGTCGCGCAGTTTGTCTGCTGATTTTCCGGGACTCTCGGTGGTAGTAGATCCGAGTTCTCCCCCGGGCCAGAGCTAACCCTTTATCTTGTTGCGGGCGCTTCCTCTTTTTTTCTGTTTTTTCCGCCTGCCCTCGCTCATCACAGGAAGGACGCCACTTGATCGCCGGCTTTTTCCGTTGCTTTTTCTCTTGTCGGACTTGGGGGTGGGCAGCTTCGTCGACTTCGCCTTGTCTCTAGATGCGTACAGGTCTACCCGCTGTCACACGACTCCTTCACCGCCGCGAATCTGGCCGGCCG
>Ga0179591_1302738_pt1 | contig 17446 bp, 18 predicted proteins | sample CZOMad2_1_08_16f_FD_182891 | JGI IMG/M metagenome (GOLD analysis project Ga0179591, IMG submission 182891) | Vadose zone soil fungal communities from Angelo Coast Range Reserve, California, USA - CZOMad2_1_08_16fungal (PacBio error correction) | ecosystem: Environmental > Terrestrial > Soil >... | reverse complement strand
TTACCCGACACCTTTTCACGCGTGGCGGAATTTCAAACAACTTTGAGATTCTCTGCTGGACCGCTGGTTTGCGAGCCGCTGCTCGCTTCGTCTACTGCCCTCGTCGGCGGGAGCTGTTCGCGTGTTCGGCCGCCCCGTTTCCTTTTTTGAGCAGAACCCGTCTAGCATAAGCACTGCATGCATGCAATTTTTACCTTTGACTTCCTCGCTCCAGTTTTCTTGGAAATGGTTTCCCCAGTTCTACGAGGCCAATTCACGTCCATTTCGGTGATCTTCGCGGCCAGTCCTTTTTCCCTCTCCTACGCCGTTTTTTTCTTGCTCAACCTCAACGCGGTTCGACGTCGCCACCTCCGCAGATCCGGCTTTATCTCGTGGTCAGACTAAAGACTGGCTTCTCCAAATTCGGACAACGTTGTCGCCCAAACATTTTAGTCGCCCAAAGTTTCCCGATCGTCCGGCTTCGACTCCTGCTCCTGGTGTCGGATTCTTCTCCCACCAAACTTGAAGCGCGTGTTGCGCTAAGTACGCTGACCTTATCTACTAAACAGACATGGTGGATACAGTTCCCCCATTTATAGCTTCCCGCGATCTGTGAACCGCGACTTTTTTTTTGACGCGCCTATCTAGGATTTCTTCTGTCCAGCAGCACCCTCAAAAAGGTGCTGCAGGTTGCAACGGCTTAAGATAAGAAGAAAAGATGATCTCCGCTCACGGTCTCCTTTTTCCTTGACGGCAATTGACTACAATTGTCATGCTTCTAATTGACGACTGAGCCGTGCAGTCTTTCTCTCCCACCTGAGGTTCCCTCCAGATGACCCGTAAAGCCCTTACGCCCCCCTCCCCCACAAACCCCCCCCCCCAATTCCGCGCGTCTGGTCCCCCCCTTTATTTACCGGCGAGGAGACTTCAATGTGTCGCCCCACTTTTGCCCACGCTTTTCCATTGTAAAGGAGCTTAGGCCAGCGGTGAAGCTCCCCCGCGGAGGTGCTGGCCCAGACGGCCCCCTTCACCCCCATTCCTTCTACCCCCACACGTTCGGAGTGCAAACTCAAAATTCCAGAAGTTCCCCCCCTCCGTCCGCTGATAAGCCATTGCGCTCTTTGCACCACGGCCCTGACTTCCAGCAAGCCCTCTTGTGGCCTGCGGACACTCACAGTGACTGGGATCGATCTTCGGCCCGAGGAACCCCCCTAAGTAAGCCCGCACCCATGTTCTTGACTCTCGGCATCGGTCCGCTGTGATATCTGAGCAGGTCTACCTCATAGTGCCCTTCGAAAAGATGCCTTTTGATATTTCGGAGAAGGTCTCGTTTCAACATCGGGCTTTTTTGGCCGTCGTGAGTTAGTTTTACTGTCCCGAGTATGTCTGCTATCGGGTCCGAGCCCTTCTTTGATAGTTTCTCGGACGGAACCCCCTGGGTCAAAGTCGTTTTTATCTACAGCTCGTTCCGCTTCCTACGACGCCTTAGTGCGAGGATCGCCTCGAGGCTTTGCCATCGCCATAGTGATTGCAAGTTTTGTCTCATTTTCACAGCGAATTAAGAAGCTGTTTCTCTCCCTCTCTTGCAACCTTTACGTCCGCGCCCCCTGCTCTTCCTTTGCGTGCGAGTAATTCTCTTTCTTTGTCTGGAGGTAACGCACCAGTTTAAAATTCCAACCAGATCCCGCTGTTTCTCCCTGTCCCGCGAACTTGTAGTCGATCCCTTGTTTTGGAGGGATTAGTTCCAATTCGGATCCCCCCCGCCCTACACTTCCCCCTGCACTTGACTATGAATCATGCTGATCCGCTGCCGCCCTCCCCCGGCGTCCTTTTAAAAAACAGGATCGACAGGGTTCTGAAGGAACTTCGCACTTCTCTTTTTTAGTGCAGGCTCCCTACCTTCCCCTCGGTCTTTCCCTTTGGGTGACGCTTTCTCCTTTCATGATTTCTTCTGGAGTGCTCGAGACCCTAGGTAAGAGTCCTTCCCAGGGGGATGATGTATTCACCAATTTCGCGAAATCGGCCAAGAAGATTGAACTCCGATGGGCCCTACGGCCCGTCCGTCATATATGTCTCTCTCCCGTTCCCCCCTTTTATTGCATCGTGCCATTCAACCGTCCTTCCCCCCCCCTTCAGTAATTCGGACAATTTTTGGTCAACACCTTCGGTTGTGTGGTTGTTGTTGTCCTTTGGTTGTTGCCGCGTCTTTGACGTCCACAGCCCGATGAGGTTTTCTCTCTTTTTCTCGGTTGTTTTTTCTCGATCTCCCCTCAGCATGCTGACTTGTCCAGCCGGCGTCGTGTTACATCTCTTGGCTAGCTTGCCTCGCTGTTTGTTTTTCTTCTTTTGCCTCCTAGACTCCGTCTTCTCAAAAGACTCCCACCGGAAATTCCGGGCTCTTTCTCAGAGGCGGTCGCAAGGCGTCCGTCGGCAGGTTTTTTCCCTTTTGCCCCGAGAGACTTGTTCTTTTTTTCAGAGATGGAGTCTCGATGCCTTTAGCTGCTCGCGTCTTCGTGAAGGAGGAGCCGAGTCGGGAGTTTCCAGTTTCTAAGATTCCAGTTGCCTTCTTGCGGCTTTCTTCTTCGCCCAACCGCATCAGCCAAAAGACGGACTTGGATTTCATACTGTCCCTAAACTTCCCTCCCTCAGAGGAGGCGCGAGGCCTTATTCCCCCCCCTGTCTTATGCTGTTTTTATGCGAATCCTGACCTTCTTGTCATGCCGTAACTCCAACTGAAGAAATCAGTATACTGGAGCAATTACTGCAGAGTAGCATCTTTCGAGAGGTTCTCCTTCCCTTAAGTCAAAGTATATTTTTTTTTCGCTACAGATCGTTGACGGTCAAGGTTTCTTTCCTGTAGCTAGCTGCGCTTCCCATTCTGCGAGCACAGTATCTTGTTTTTTTTGATTGAACTCGTAGTAGGTAAAGCATTAATTGCTATCCCTTCTTCTCCGTTTCGTTCCCGCGTCGTAGTCTTTTGTATTCCCTTCTTCTTCCAAGCCGGCGTGGTTCCGGCTCTTATGCTGACTTTCCCTTTCCCGCAGAACCTGCCGGCCCTACTCTTCTGAAAATGACCTTTGCTGCCGAACAGCTTCTCAGGCCAAGTGAAGGAGCGTCTGCGCTCAACTCTCTCTAAAGCTCTCCTTAACAATTCTTCCGCCAATCAGCCTTCAACTGCCCCCCTCTTTCCTGTTACCCGCCTTTATTCCCGATTCGAGGCCTCCTTTTTTTTTCATAGTGCCGTTTTTTCCAGTGGTCGTTTTTTTCCGACCAAACTTTCTTGAGAAAGAAACTGGCGCTGGGCTCTCCCCCCACTAGATCTTCTGCCCACTTCGGCTTTTTTCCCGTCAGCTACGGGCGACTTCTGTTCTCCGTAATTCTCGGCTCCCGCAGTTCGAAAACTTAACACGAAGGTCCTTCATTTGGTTTTTATTTTTTCCTATCCCCCCCAAGCCAATTTGACCCACAACCTACGACAAAACCGTTTTTGGGTGTTTCACATCGTCCCCTGTCTGAAGTGGTTCCCCTATTTACTTGCATCTTGAGATTTAAACCCCCCCCTTTCATGTCGTCCTTGAACAGTCTGGTCCCCTCCCTTCTGCGCTCGGGAAGTTTTCGTTGGTGCATCTTTTCCAGCGGCCCCTCGCTATTGATGCCCCTTTTAACTATTGAATCCGTTTCCACTACGAATCTGAGCAGCTAAGATCCCTGCACCTGCTTTCCCCTTCGACCCTGCCCGGCTGATCTCAAAGCAATTGCCTTACGTCGAGGCCCTACGGATCCCTTCCCCGCACCGATATTGTTGGTTCAAAGTGAAGTAAAGACGTCTTCATGTTCTTTCACTGGCCTTCTTTTGGCAGCGTCTCCGGCGAAGTTCACTTACGCGGCCGTTTTTTTCGTGATTTTGGTCGCATATTTGAGTAAGCTTCCCCCCCTACCCCCGTTCCCCTGACGCGACCGAACTTCCGCTTTTTTCTGCCCTTGTAACCCCCCCCCGCTTTCCCCCTCCTTTACTGATTTCCGTGGCTCAATTCCATCTGAAATTCTTTTCCCCGCCGTTGAAACGTTCTGCCGTTGACGGACTTTTCAACTGCTGCCCAGATCGAGCCCTCCGGCTGTCCGCGCGGTTCTACCGGACGAACCCACCCTCTTCTCGACCTCTTCTTCGTTTCTGGCTGAGATCCGACGAAGGCTTTCTTTTCGGAAGCATGATAGATCACAGGTGATACCTTACCCCCTCTCAAGCGGGCTAGGACTCTCTCAGAATCTTCCCCCACCTTCGTCCGAACTAACGGGAAAGAATTTTAACCGCCCTTAGTCCCCCGTCGAGGTTCCCGGAATGAGCAAAAACGTTACTTCTTTTTTTTCCCCCCCATTGCCCCCAGTTCTTCTCCCCTTTTCGCTGGCACATCAGCGCCTTTCACGAGCTTCCTTTCTGCGATCTTTCCATCTCCCTGCGCGTTAAGTCCCCCGCACGTGCCTGCCCGTATCCTTCCCCCAGGACCCCTCTGGTTGATATCTTCCATGCCCTTGGACACCAGTTCGTGCCGGTTATGGAAGTCTTTTATGCCGTGGTTGCACCCCCATATCCTATGCTTTCGGAGTGCTTGCTTGTTTCCCCGTCGTTCTTTTATGGTTCCTTCTGTTGTAGTTCAACCCCTCCAGGTTGTGAAGCGAGCTTTTCAGCACCTCCTCCTTTTCCTACGTCAGCAAATGAGTCCGACAGCGCATGCCCGGCCTTTCGCCAGGCCCGAGCGCCTAGGCCCTTTAGGACAAACATTGATCGCCTCGGTTAATACCCTTTTTTGAGGCCGCGCGGCATTGTTGTTTTGTCTCTGCGTAATATGACGAGGGGAGATTCTACAGCGGCAGTCTTTCGGTTTCCTTCCTCACTTCCGGCGCCTTTACTTTGTCACCTTCTGTCTCGTCACGTTGCCGTCGCCATCACTCGGCTAGAACCTTGCAGCTCTTTTTAGGCGATCGGCCGCCGATTGCACCTTAAGTCCTTGTAGATGTTTTATTATCTAACTCGACTATTTCCCCCCCCTCCGAAGGTAGTCAGGATCGCGACGCTATCAGCCCCCTTGGTTTTATGGTTGTGCATATGAACCAGCATTTAGTACGATTCAGTACTCTTTTCGGCTCATCTTCGTTCTAACCTTTTCTTTCTCCTATAGAGACCGCTCCCTCCTGCCTCTTCGACTTTTTCTCTTGCCATGTTTGGCGAAATCTTCTGTCAGATAGGGATCTCCTTTTTCTCCACAGATCAATTCGCCCTGCTGTGGGTGGTCTACTCGTTGGCGAATTCGACGAGTTGAGGTTTGATGGCCGCCTGCGATGCTCTGTAAAAGAATTAAATAGGCGTCTCCCCCTCGAACCTTTCAAAGGGACTTTTTCCTCGAAGACCTTTTTCCACCGTTAAAATTTTTGCTTCGCATATCTGAGTCTAATGAACAATTGAGGTGTTTGCGATCTCCCAATGGTCCCCGGCGTGACGCGAGATGGGTCTTTGGCGGTCTGATCCCGGCTCCGTGACGAGACTGCGACAGCTCGTCGACTCCTCGAGAAGATAGCCGACTAAAATGTAAATCCTGCCCCTTTTATCCACTTCGAGCGGAACTTCAGCCCTCCTTTGAAGTGGGGGAAAGCACATCTATCTTTTAATCATACTCCAGTTTGTTGTTTTTTTTACGAGATGCCCGTCCCCCTCCCCCCGGGGGGGCTTCTTTTCCACGGCTTTGCCCTGTGTTTGGATGAAGCGATGCAGGAAATCTCTCATGTCTTCGAGTTGCGCGATCTTTCGAGGCATCCGGAGTCGAATCTAAATCCCCTTTAAACGCCCCCTCTTTCTTTTTTTCACCGCCTTTCCTTTCGCAAGGCCCCTTTCAGGGAAACCTTTTTTTTTCTACTTATCTCGCTTTCACCATTCTGGGAAAGGTCCAAAGCAGTGCCTCCTTTTGAGCGTCGTTATCCCGCTCCGGCCCTTTCCCAGGATTTTTTCCTCTCATCCGCGCAGGTCTCCATCACGCCAAACTAGTGTCGACTAGCAACGAAAAGATCAGGTTAGCAGTTTCCGATCCCGGCATGGTTCGTACTTTTCCGACCTCGGATTTTCTCCCACACCCCCGGCGGACCAGGGTAGACGACGGTCCTGTCGCGATCTGAGCTTGCTGATCTGGCTACCTCCCCCCCCACCTTTTGAGCGCGATTGATGATCTGCCTTCTTTTCCTGCGAGTCCCCCTCCCCTTATTGGGCAAGCGTTCACCCTCCCCCCCACCAAGGCTATCTTTCTAAACCGTTCCAATGAAGAGCCATCTCTTCCTTTCTATCTGTTCCCACGATATTTTTCGGTGCTGAGGTGCAATCGGCGTCCATGCCAGCAAAGATATGCGGATCTCCGCGCGTGTGGAACAAGGTTAAACAAATTTGTGGCTTCTCAAGGCTTCCGGCAAATTTGGCTTTCACATTTTCCCCTCATTCTCTCTTCTTTTCCCCTTGAGTTTTTACCTGCAACGCGCCCCAACCCCCAATGACGAGCGGCGAACTTATCTTTACCTAGACGATCGCAAGCACCTTTTGTCTTCCCCTTTGTCCCCCCCCCTCCTTGCATTGTTCCCTGAGTTGCCTTCCCCCTTTCCTCCTGTAGCGTCAAATTCTTCTGCGTACCGGCGGTGCTCGCAACTCCGACCCCCCTTTCGACGCTAACCTTTGGAACACACCTGGAAGGAGAACCGAACCCTGAATTGACGGGATCACCCAATCCTCTTCCATCCATAGATATGGGCCACCACGTCCCAAACGATTAAAGTCACTCCCCGAATTTGGTCCAGGCGTCCCCTCAATGCTTGTCCTAGCTTCGGGTCCTCCCGAAACGACCACTTGAGTGTTCCTTGATGGCGATGACTATCTCGAATTCCGGCCTGCTCTTCTTTGATGTCAGAGGAGAAAGCGTGTGAACTGATGGGACCAAAGTACCCTGTTTTTTGCGTTTTTTTTCTCTCGCGTTTTTTTGACCCCTCCCTAAAAAACTTTTGTAAGTTCTCGGCGGCCCTTTTTCTGAGGATGTGGGTTACGTTTTTCCGGGACGAGTTACTGATCCGCCGCTACGGTTCCTTGGACCTTTCTCATTTCCTTGCTGCCTAGCGTCTGTTTCCCTCTCTGTCCTCCTCACGCTCCTTACGTCGAGGATATTCTGGCCACCAGAGGCTCATGCCGGGCGTTTTTCACTAACGGTTCTTATTTTGCATTCAGCCGAGCGATTTTGAGCGCATCTTCGTGCAAGTGTTGGTCCGCCTGTCCCCCCTGTCGTGTTTTTCAGAGGGTGAGGCGTCCCCTCCCAACATAGGACAACCCCCACGGATCCCTTCTGTTGATAAAGGATTCTCCCCAGGAAGATGCCGGTGCTTACACACCGCAGATCCTCCAGGGGTTTTTCTCGGTTTCTCCAATAGACAGATCTAACCCTCCTCGGTTCTCATGACACTTTTGGAGAGCTGCTCCCTTTCGGCGTTCCTTTTTGCCCACTCTGATTAGGTTTCTAGTTCTGCGTTGAAGGTCAATGCTTTGCTTCCTCCTCCCCTGTGCTGCCTTTTTTTTACCCTTCATGATGGTTTTTCCCGTGGCGGCGAGAGGTCCTTCCATTTAGTGCGTGAACGGCTGTTCTTGCTCGAGTCTTCTTTTTGCAGCCGCTTTATGTGTTCTGCTAGGTTCCCCCAGCCGACATCCCTCCACCGAATGGAAAAAGCGGGAGTCACCTCCGCTAACCGTCTTTTCTTTTTTTCATGCGCGTTCCTTTTGCAGAATTTTGATTCCTCTTTCCCTTTCATTTGTCATACTTAACTCTGCAAGTACAATTATTTCAAAGATTCGAACCCTCTCCCTTGGCCCCCGGTTTTCCGTCTTTTTTTTGTTTTTTTGGCTGGGACGACATTCTCTTGCCTCTTTCTTACATGACTGTCGTTTTTCTTTTTCTCAGGCAGGGGTCGGTGGGCGATCTTCCAGAGAACGAGGACGTATTGACCATTTTTTGTAATAATCTCTCTTTTGCTCCGACTCGCTTTTTTTCGTAGTGGCTTTTGCGGATCTCGCGTTTTTCTTCCCTCTGAAATTTCCCCGTTCATTCCGTTAGCCTGGATGCCGTCGACTGACAAGCGGAGTTAGAGGTTCCCTTTCGGCTTTTTCCTTTTTCTGCGTGCCTATGCGTTTTTTCTCTTTCTTAAATTTTCTCCTTTTTAGTCTCTGCAGGGCCTCTTTCTTTCTGCCGGATGGGGAAGTAGGAGGTTGTCTTTCTCATTACTATTTGTCCTCCTTTCTTTTTGTCTTGAAGGCGCACCCTTCCCCTCCGTCCTGTCCTTGATCAGCCTGTGAAATAAAGCCCCATCCGCCGAGCGACTCGCCCACGGCGATCCGTTTCGTGCATTCCTCTGGAAGCCACGTGCGGCACAGTTCGACATTGTTCTCCCCTTTTTTCTCCTTTTTCCCGCGCTTCCGGCCTGCATCTTCCGCTGTATTCTTTTTTTTTGACTTCACTGATATCTTATATTTAATCCCAATCGTTGGTGAGAGCTCTCTTCCCACCTACCCAGTCGCCTATCTTGCTTTTTTGCGTCGGAAACGAACCGATAATGTGAAGGGGCAAGGAGAGCGTTGGTATCCGAATCCATGTCCGATACGAAAATTTTCCGTTGCTCGTTCTCTGCTGCGATTCGACCTTTTTCTTCTTGTTCAGAACGGCGTGGTTTAGTCTATGCTGTCTGGCAATCCTCAGCCCGTCCGTCGGCAAGAGATGTGCAGACCTCTCCCCTCGGCCCGTCACTTCTCGAGCAGCTCGCCCTGCTTCCCTCTGTCTCCAATGTCCTCCCAGCCCCCGCATATGCGGAAGAAAGTCCCCAGACTGTTCCCCCTACTCGACAGCAGATTCCCGAATTCCCATCGTGGTCCGTGGTTGAACTTCCCCTTCGGGTTACGACTAACGGGTCCTCCCGTCTTTCGCCCTCATCTTCCGTCACCTTCTTTTCTGGTCCGCGCCGTTTTTACCACCTCCGCCGGCTGTGACCTCCGCTACGTCCAGTAGGATTCTGAACATCGACACTTTCTCCCCCCTAAACGGACCTCCTGTGGACGTGTGTCCTTTGATCTGAGCATCCCCCCCCAGCCCCCCCCCCCCCTGCATGACAAAACCGGAATTGTGTGATGTTTCCGGTCTAGTGTTACCTATGTCCCACCGGTGGAAAGGTTTATGTCAGATTACCCAATTTTTCCTGTTCCGTCTGCTTTTTTTCTCCTTTTTTGAATTTTCTTTTTTTTGGTCAGAATCGTCCGAGGCAGCAGGGTCGATTTCGTGCTCCCAATTTTTACCGCCTGAGAAGACATGGATCGCCTTACAACATTCCCGCACGCCCGTCTCCCAGCGGCTTGAGCGCCCTTTTAATTGAGACGGAATTCTCGGATAGGAGCGGAGGTCGCCTACTTTTCCTTCCCCCCTTACAGAACGTCCCGTCGGATTCTTTGCGGTTCCTGCTCCGCATATCCTGCAAGATTAAATGTTACGCGGCGTGTCGCGTTGGCTTCCCCGCCGTGCTTTTTAGCCGGATCAACTACAACCTTGCCCCTCCCTTTTTTCTGATGCCCTTGTCACCAGTTTGGATGTCTTGCGTTTTACGGTTTCAGTCGCTCCATTCGCACTTTCTCTCCCTCAACGTCAGTTTCCGTCTGGCCAGAATCGCGCTCTAGCCGCGTCATTAGGAGCCCCCAACTCGTTCTCCTCTTTTGGCTATGTTTCGACTCGATGCGATCAGTCCTAAGGTTTTTTCTTGTCGCCTGCGGACCCTCTTTCCGATGCGTCCGCGTAGGGAGGTGCCGCTGTAAATTCTCCAGCCAGGGTCGGCCCCTCAGTCTTTTCTTGGCTGATAGAACTGAATATCCGTACACGTCCCCCCCAGCCCCGCCGCGTGATAGCAGTTTTTCCCGCCGTTTTATTTCCCCTTCTTCCAGCCATCACCCTGAACTAATTTGGTCCATCACTTCTTCACCCGATGAGTAGAGATCCCATCGCATGCCCTCTTCCGGAATTTCTAGTGCTCCATGCTTTTTTCTCCCCCTTTCTTTTCGGTTATTTTGACATATAGTACAGGCATGTATGTTCTTTTTACTCTTCCCCAAAATTACTTTTTATTTTTGCTTTTCCCCCCATATCGATGGCTTCTCGGCTTCCTGAGTGTTTTTTTCCCGTAGCTTGTTATTGTTTTCGTTTTTATTCACACCCTCAACGTTTTGTGTACTCAAGAGTTGCGAAAGCACAATGCATTGTACTCCTTCCCTCCCCCTGATTTCCCCCGGCGGCACGGCGCCGGTTTTCAATGTTTTGAGCGAGGGCAAATTGTCCCCCCATTGCTTGAGAATCGTGCGATGACAACTCAGTGTCACATGACCGCGCGGCATGGGTTGGTTTGGACTTTTTCGGGGCGATGATTGACCTTTTCGTATCCCTCCTCCCGGAGCGTTCTTGAGACCTTCCTTGTGTCTTCGTTGTCGGCCATCCAAAGATCCTCTCTCCATGCTTTCTTTTCCTTCTGCTATGACTCGATTGCACCTGCCCTACTTTTTTTTTAAAGGGGCCAGGTCACTCTCTGTCCGCACTCAGGCTTTTTCAGTTTCGACTCCCTCCTTCTACTGTGGTTTTAAGAGATGGACCATCTGGGTCGAGCCGGTTGAACTCTTCGGCGAATCCCTCTAAAGTTTTATTGTAGCCGCTGTCTCCCAGCCAGGAGGAGTTTTTTTTCCGATACTTTGATCGCCCATGGTCTCCTTCCATGTTTTCAAATCGTCGGTATTTCATTTCTCCAGCCAGTACTTTCGCGAAAGCGCCGGATCGTTGTACTGAGGTGTCAGTAGACTTAGTTGTGCTGTGAAACTTCTCTTTCCCTCTGCCTGAAAAATCTTTGCCGCGCGAGCTCCCTTTCGACCCCCAATTTCCGGATATGGATCCCGAATCCCCTTGGCACAACTTTTCCGACGTTCTTTCTAGCGTCGGGTCTCCTTTGCAATGCCTGTGATCAATGTCTTGGTGGCTCGATCTCTGGGTGCTTTTTTTGAGCGGATAGACCTGCAAGTCACGTCGTCCTCTGCGGCAAGCTTCTTCGCCCATTTTTCGGTCCCTGCATCGAATTATTCCTTCATCGAGGCCGTGAACAGCCTCCCCGCGTTGACTTTGAGAAAGAAATACTATGTCTGTGTTTTTTGACTCGACTCTTACTTACGACAATTCAATGCGGTCTTTTTCAACCCCGGATGCTGAGGCATGGTTTTTGGAGAAGCGCTGATGACACATGGCACTTGATCGAGCTGATCTTTGCTTCGACGCTTTCGGCATGGTTGAGATGTTAGACTAGGTCCCCCTGGTCTGCACCTCCCAGCACATGTTCGATGTTAAAGGAATTGATCCTCCTGAACCCTCCTGTCCCCATGTTATTCTACTCCCGCGCTCTTATCCTTTTTTTTTTTTCAAGCTAACGTTTAAAGGTCGTTTGATCAATAACCGGCCTTTCGGCTTCGATTCTTCCTTTTTCCCCCTGTATTTCAAGAGAATTCCGTGCAGGGAGCCTTCCCCAACCATTAGCCGGCGCCCCCCCCCCCACTCTCCGATCCGTAATAGACATGGAAGTTTTTGCCAATATTTTTGCCAGCGATTCTTCCCCCCCTTTCCCGTCTTGGTCGATCCTTGCCTTTTTGTCCGACCTGTGGCATGATGGAGGTTTACCAATCCCCCCCCCTGTTCAGGCCCCCGAAGAGTGAGAGCATAAGATTTACCCTTTTACCGACATGGTGGGAAGTCTTTTTTCAGGCCACCCCGTTTTTCGGTCCATATGACCGGTCCTTCGTGCTCCTCGCGAGACGGTTTTGCGCATTTAAAATGTCCTCTAACAAGGTGGCTGCATTTTGCCCCTTTGCGATCCGCGAACCAAAGTCCTTTTCTCTCCTCGCTTTTTGTGGTACGAGGCCCCTCCTACATCTTTATAAAGGTTACAGTAGGCTACGCCAACTCAGAGTTCTTCGTTCTGCTCCCTCGTTTTTTCACCCGCGAAACCCCCCAATGCCCCTCCTGGCTTTTCACCCCCAAACGTCTTTTTCCATCTGGTCCGCCCCCAAAATGTTCGGAAACTTTGCAGTCTAAGAGGAAGGGTGGCACGTTCCTCCTTGTCGTTTGAACTTTTTTCCTTTTGACCGGGTATATGGTGCGCGTCAAAGCGTCATCAAAATTTTAGCGTTTTGTTCCCTACACGAAATGAGTAAAAGACAATTTGAAACGTTTTTTTTATGATACCCACCCCGCACGTTTCACAATCCCGATCGGCACACGAACCCATACCTCAGAACTTTTACTGGAGTTAAAACCTCCCCCCCCCCCGAAATGTGGGACCCCGTCGTCCTTGCCAGAGAAGACCACCTCCTTTCCCCTTCTGCCTCATTTTTTTTTTTGACCTTGGGCATTCCGTCAGTCGCTTTCTGCGCGTTTCAGCACTTTTTTTTCGTGACTGCCTCTTGCCCTTTTTTCCCCAACATTTGGTGATGTTCTTGCGCCTTTTACGGTGAAACCCTCTGATCCGGCTTTTTTCCGATGTGCGGTTGGAGCCGCGTTATGATGAGCTCCCCCTGGTGTCCTAGCTGCTGAGAAGTTTCGACGCTTCTTTCGCCATCCTGTTAAGATATATTTGTCAGCGACGACGCCTTCTATGGATAGCTAGTCGTAAAGCCCCGCTGTTTTTACCCCGGTTCCTCCGCATTCGCCCTTGCTAGCGCCTATCTTCACTCCCTTTCCTCCCCTCGAGCGAGCCTTTTCTGCGAGAATTTCAGTGGCGCTTTGACTTGCACCGTGACAAAGAAAAGTGACAGTACCAAGTTTGTGCTGTTGCATCGCCCGCGGAACTTTATCCCTCGGTAGCTCACGGGGTGTCGTGGATCCTTCCCCCCCTCCCGGGGAAAGAAATGCTACTACCCCCACGCGGTCTAATTTTTTTCGATCGTTCCGGGATCACACTTGATTTCCTTGTCTCGTTCTGTTTGTTTCCATCCCTCGTCCCGGCGATCCGCTCCGGCCTGAAGACCTTTTCGGACTACATTCCCTTCTTTGTCGTTCTTCTGCTGGCGTCCCTGTTTCTTTAGTTGCGGATGCTGCTCTCGGACCTTTTCCCCCCCATCCTGCCTTGGCTGCTCTTTTTTCGTAACCAATTTATCGAACTCGGAACCCTCGATAATGACACGAGGCTTCTCACCACCGCGACCCTCATCAGCGCGGGGCTGTTCAAACCCCCTTCCTACTTTCCTTCCTTACCCTCTGCACACTCCTTTACCCTGTCCCTTTCCGAAATTGAGTACAAAAATTACCTTGTTTGTAGGGTTTTTGTTTTGTGTTGGCTTTATGATCATTGCGTCCCCCTCCCCCGAATGTAGTTTAGTTTATGAGGTTCGTCTGATCTCTGTACGTTCCCTCTCGGATCTTACGGTCCTTTTGTTGTGTTAAACAAGATCGTGGCGCGCCGTTACAGCTCCCCTTGTTAGTTATTTATCGTTGCGCCCCCCGTATCTTTCATTTCTTAACGAACTCAACCGGAATCCCTTCTTTCCGGACCGCGGATGCCTGTCGAAAGCGGGGGTTTCCAGGCGTTTCCCTTAGGCGAGTTTGAAGATGAATTTATTCTTAGGTCTTCATTGTATGAGACTTACGGGACGGTAGTTTGAAAGGCGCTTTCGTGTCTTTTTCTGAGGTCGGCGGTTTCTGCCCGCTGTTGCTCCTCCTTGCCGGCTTTTTTTTTTTCCCAGGCTTAATACTCTCCAGTCCCCTCCCTTGATCAGCCTGACCTCCCCCTTCCCCTCCGCTTGGCGCATTCCTTTTCCACTGGCGACTCCGTTGTGGATTGTATGCGGACCTACCTTACACTCGCGTCTGCCTTCCAGCACCTTTATGATCTGTTCATCGTTTCCTCCCTTCCCGGAGTTTCAGCAGATAGCGATGTCCCCGTGACCGTCAGGATCTTTTTTCCCTCTCCGTTTTGGTTTGAGAACGTGACGGGTTGCCTCCGTCTCTTTTTCTTCTTTCGTGCGCGCCCCGATACCGATCATGTATTTCCTTTGGATTTTTTCGCGTGTTCCCGGTTTCCCCTTTGAAAGATATCCGCCCCTAGCCTTTTTTTAGTGTCGGCTCTTATTTTTCTTGTTGTACGTTTCAGTAAAGTCATCTTTCTTCTCCTGGTCAGCTCCTCATACCCTTCCGTACCCCTCACCCATGCCCTTGCAGACACAATCCTCCGCAGACGGAGCATCTCGCTTCAGCGTCTCAAGCGCCTGAGTGACTTCCAGTTTAAATAACGTTTTTTCCTTCCCTCCTTAGTCCTTCCACGCCTTCTTCCTCCCTCGCGCTTCTCGGTTACGATACTTATCGGTGGACTGCTGGTACGCATAACTTTAGATCGCTGTTTGCACTATAACATCTAGAACCCAGAAGCCCCCCCCTCTCTATTTATTCAAACGCCGCTTTTTCGTACCGTCAGCCTTTTTCGTGCTCCCCTTTTCTTTCCCCACCGCGTCCTCCCCGTTACGAAACCAAAGCTGTGATGTGGACCCGCAAGGATCTCCCGCCTGACAAAACAAACCAACGTAATTTTTTTTTCCCCTTAGTCTGTCTTCGTGTCCCATGCCCCTTTGGTTGCATCTCTTCCTTTCAACCAGGTACACTCCTTCTTGAAGAAAGCCAAGAGCTCCACGTCCTTTTCGTTGAGTAGTAAGCGAGATAAATAGTCTGTTTTGTCCCGTGAGAAGCCCCCCCCCATTTGCAGTTGCACCCTCTTCTTTTTTCTATCTCTCCTCACGATGCCATTCCTAATAAAGCGGAGCAGTTCCTGTGCCGGAGGCTCCACTTCCCCTTTCAATCAGACCCCCCCTTTCCCCTTCCTACCTAGTTCGTCATGATTTTTTTTTCGTCGACGATGCTTCTCCCCGGTCAAGAAAACTAGAACCTCTGCCCCTTGTCGTTCTCATGCTTCCCAGCCTGATTTTTTCAGACGTATCTATTTACCCCCGTTCTCCCTGACCCGCGTTACTCTCTTCCTTCGTTTCGATTTCCTTGAATCCAAGCTTTCTCTTTTCATGTACGTTGCGTGAAGGTTCGCTTCGCGCCTCTGACCTTCCGCACAACGATTTCGATAGCGTTAGTCTTTTTCCACTCTCCAGCGCGCTCCGGCTGAATGCGCGGGTCCTAGACCAAAAGCGTTTCTTTCCGCTGCGATTGAGAGATCTCTGGAATTCGGCGACCGGATTTCGTCGCCGTCAATACCCAGAGCTGAGATGTTCCACCTTTTGCGCGTCCTAGCTCCCCTATACAGCCGGGTATCGGACAACTTAGTTCACTCCTTCTTGCTCCGCACTCCCCCCCCCCCCCAAAAGAGCAGACCTTGATAGAATGTTTAAAATGTCCTCCTCTGACGTCGCCATGCCCCCTTCAGGGTCATTGGTTTCAAATTGAATGCGTAGGAACCTTCGACATCGCAGCCAGTCAATTTTTAAGGTCGATATCTCCCATCGAAATGCTGTTTCTCAAGGTCGCCCTTGTCGGTGAAGAGTACGAGAATTTCTTTTAGACTTGGCCAGAGACTTGAAAATTAGTTTGAGTCACTTTTTTTTTCCTTGGTTACCTTTTTATGTAGCTGTCTTTTTTTGACCTTTAATTTTTGTCCCCCTCAGTGTTCTCTGGAAAATCTGGTTTGATCCTCTTAGGGCCTCTCTTTTCGCTTTCACCTACGCCGTTTTCCTCTTTTTTAATCCCCCATTTTTCGACCGCTGACGTGCGACCGCCTTCCCTGTGACAATTGTCATGACCGCTCGATACAACTGTGTTCTCCCCCCCATTTTCTGCGCCTGTTGTCCCCCCCCAAGCCTTTTTTCCGCATTTTTTTTTTGGGCCCCTTCTTCATCGAAAAGGCCCGATGATAAGCATGCGTCTCCTCGGGGCGCGACTTGCACTGCTCGTCGTCCTTGTAATGGTACTAGTTAGTCTTCCTTCCCTCCCCCCCCTCCCGTCCCGGCTCGCAGCTTTCTTTTTTCTGCGATCGTGCCCCCCTTGAGCCTTCCCGAAACATTTTTCGAGATTTTCCGTAGGGCCCTCTCTCTTGCGTCCTGCACGGTTCCGGCTCTCTGCCTTTTTTTCCTTTGGATCTTTTCTGCCCCTTTTCGAGCATCCCCGTTCACTCGTGCATTTTTTCACAGGGTTGTAGAAGATCGTGACCCGCAGGCGCAGGCTCGTACCTTGTACCCGATTTGTTTGCATTTGCGACTTCTTCCGGTGTATCTTTTTTAGCGTCTTCGTAGTCCCCAGTCGAGATAATGCGGATGGTTTTTTTCCTTCTTTTTTTTTACCGCGTGATTGTTTGCTTTGGATGATCATGCGCTTTTTCAAAGAGCCTCCTCAATCTCACCGCAATGCCGTTTTTTGGCCTCGACTGCCCTTTTCCCCCCCCCCGTTCCCCGACGTGAGCTCTTGCTCTGGGTTTTCTCTTTTAAAACCTAGTGCGGGGGCCTTCGCTCCCAAGGTTTCCTTCCCGACTCTTCCGGAGGTTTTTTTTCAGGCGGGATGGGGGGGGGGTGGGGGGGGTAGGGGGGGGTTGTGTTGGGGGGGGGGTTTTGGGTGGTGGTGGATTTTGTTGGGGGTGGGGGGGGGGGGGGGGGGGGGGTGTGGTGGTGTGGGTGGGTTTGGGGCTGGGGTGGGGTGGGGTGGGTGGGGGGGGTGGGGGTTTTTTGGGGGGTTGGGGGGTTGTTGGCAAAACCACCCCCCCAAACAAACAAAACAAAAAACCCCCAACCCCCAAACAACACAAACACCCTTTGTTTGGGGTTGTTTTTGGGGTTGGGGGGGGGTTTGGGGGGGGGGTTGTGGTGGGGTCGGGTTGGGGGGGGGTGGGGGGGGGGGGGGGGGGGGGGGGGGGGGGTGGGGGTGGGGGTGTGTGGGGGGGTGGGTGGGGGGGGGGGGTTTTTGGGGGTTGGGGGTTGTTGTTTGGTTTTTTTTGGTTGGGGGGGGGGGGGGTTGGGGGGTGGGGGGTTGTTGTTTTTGGGGGGGGGGGGGGGTGGGTTGGTCACCCACCACCCACCAACCCACCCCCACAAACCAAAACCCCCCCCCCCCCCCCCACCACCCCCCACCCCCCCCCCCCCCCAACCACCCACCCCCCCCCCCAAAACAACACCCCCCCCCCAAAACCAAAAAAACACCAACAACCCCCCCCCACCCCCAACACACCCAAAACAACACAACCACACCACCCCAAAATAACCCAAAAACCCCACCCTTCTCCAGTCCCGTCGACCGCTCTAGCCGCCGCTCCTTTCCTGACCCCCCTTTCGGTTCCCGCATCCCATTATACCACTGGCCTTCCCGAGTTGACTGTTGATTCCAGAAAGTGTAATTCTGGTTTAAAGGCA
>Ga0179591_1357519_pt1 | contig 17447 bp, 33 predicted proteins | sample CZOMad2_1_08_16f_FD_182891 | JGI IMG/M metagenome (GOLD analysis project Ga0179591, IMG submission 182891) | Vadose zone soil fungal communities from Angelo Coast Range Reserve, California, USA - CZOMad2_1_08_16fungal (PacBio error correction) | ecosystem: Environmental > Terrestrial > Soil >... | reverse complement strand
CCCCCCCCCCCCTGTTTAGTTCTTCCCCCACTCCAGCTCCTTCTTTGAATTTCATGCACTTTAGTTTGCCACAGGTTTTCTCTCATTTGTTGGTGTTTTTGCACGTTATTAAAGCGTTTTTCCTCTGCCTTTGTGTCTTCCCTTTTTCTCAACCCTGCAACCCAACATAAAGTTTCAACCGTCCCCCCCCAAGCGGAGGTCCCAGGAAATGGTAAATTCCAAAACAGTAAACGAATTTACCTTTTTCCTTCCCCCTCACCACGTTGCCTGATCCTTTCCTCCTTTCCCCCCCCTTTTCACGGCTCCTATTTGAGTGTGTAGGTATTTTCATGACCACATCCGTTTACAGTTTCCCCTCCCCCCCCTTTTCACTCCCCACCCCTCCCCAAGTAGGATGGGTCGCCTTTTCTCACCCCGACAGTTATTTCAGCGTCAACCTTGGAACATCCTGATCTAACCAACGTACCCTCCCAGCCGGCTTTCGTACCCCGTCCCAAATTATTCACCCCCCTTGGCCCTGCATGGAGCTGGAAAAAGACCCCAAAACTCCCCCATGGCCCTGCCAGAAGGTCCTGTTTTTTCCCCTTCTTCCTTTAAGCTGAACCTTTACTTCAGTTTCCCTGAACAAACACCGAAACAATTTTTTTGTTCCTCAAGAAATCCACAATCCGGAGTTGAGTTTAAGTCCAGGCCCTTTCCCCCCCCTCTTAACTTCCCTCTACCAAACCCCCATGTAGCTCCCTCCGGCTTCTTTGTTTTCCTCCTCAGGTCGCCTCTTAGGGATCCGCCGGCGACAAGAACACACTTTTCCCCCCTCCCCTCCCTGCCACTTTCTCCCCTCTCTTCAGTAAACAGATTTTTTGCGCTTCCTAATGGCGGGCCGGTCAATACGAGCGATCCCCCAGTTGGCGTCTGACGTAACCAGATGGATGGGTCCCCACCCCCCTTTTCCACCCTCCACCGTTTTTTCCCCTTGTCCCCAATTGGGGCTTTCCCCTCTTTTCTGCAACCCACGATTATGTCGGGTTAAGAGTTACCCACTCCAGGGCCTTTTCACCAGTCCCCCCACCAACTTCCCGTCCCCTCTTCTCCCCCCCTTCGTTTCCCATGCCCCGGGACCAACGTCTTTCTTTTTCGGTATTTTCGAAGAATGCGTGAAAAACGCCCCCCTGACGAAAGTCGCTTTCTCTCCCACCCTCTCCCCTCGAACCCCGCCGCCGGTATCTCCTCCCGCTCCCCCCCCCCCCCCCCAACTTCCGGACTGAGCCCCGGATTTGAAACCGGAACGACACCACGCCATCCTTCCGTCCTTTTTTTTTCGCCCCTCTCCCCAAGAATTTTTAATGGAGGCGGCCCTCAGAATACCCGGCCGTATTCTGTTCGCAGTGGTGGTTTTTTTTTTTTTTTTTGAGTCCATCCTTTTCCCACCCGTTCTGTTTATTCCTGGACCAAACTAAGTTTTTTTCATGTCATTACTTCCCATGTCAAATTTTTGCTTCGAACCCCTTCTTTTCCTTCCCGCTCCTTCTGGATATTTGGGATGTGGTGTTTGACTGACACGCCGGAATTCCTCCTGCCCTTCTATGGCCCCTTCCGCCCCTCTTTTCCTTTTCAATCCCTACCTTTCCAGCTGTCTTTATCCCCCCCACCACAAGTAGTCTTTAATTCTCTTCTTATTGTCCGGCAGTACCACCCTATGAGTGTTCACTGAATAAAGGGATGTGGAAGGTCCTCACCCTTCGTCCCCCCCCCGCTGTCTGATTACACCCCCCCCAGTCTCGTCGGTCTTTCAAGGAGTACAAGCATGTCCAGTGCTCTCCCGGTCACATTATCTGTTCCAGCACCCGTCGCGGGATTCCACCAAGTTGCGGGCCAAAACGTTTTTTTTTCACTATGGCATCTTCCTTTTTTCTTTCCTTCCCCACCACCCCTCCCTCATTTTCATTACTTCACGTTTTTTCTTTGCTCCATAAAAGCGCGCCCATAAGCTGGTGGTCATCTTTCTCCAGTGATACCCCCCTGATTTCCGTCTGTACAGCATACCATGCGTGTCACGGTTTTACCCATAGATTTTTTGGTTTTTCAGGTCCCATCGTTCTTCGGCTCCCCTTCTCTGATTGAACAACCGCCTTCACCACACGCCGTTTGCAGTTTGGCCCTGTTTTTTCCTTTCTCCGGTTCAACACCGTTACATAACTCCCCAGCTCGGTTTTTTTTTAGTGAACCTTTCTTGATATGTCCTCCCCCCTCAATGTTGTTCCCCCCTATTCCGCGGCAGGCAATCCATTTTTTACGTGTCCGCTGAGTTTTTGCGTTTGTTTTCCCCCTCAACCCAATTCCTGATTTTTCTCCTTTCCTTGTTTCTTTGTCCCCCCCTCCCCCCCCTTGTCCCCACCAACCTTGCCAAGGTCACGGCCTGGGGCCACGTGTTGTTTTTAGGACACACACAATCCGCCCGCGTTGGTGGCTCCACTTCTCGCTTTTTCCCCTTCTCTAAATCTTGTCCCGGCAGGTACATTCGGCCCCATTCTTTCTGGGAATTTTTGAACCTTTCTTCTGGACCTGCTCCTCCCAAACCTCTGTCCTCCCCTCCCGAGAAACCTAGCGCTTTTCTGTCTGCTCGTCCTTTTACCCCTTTTCCCCCCCCCCACGTTTCTTCCCTCGATCATGCGGTCCCCTTTCCAACGTTGTTTGAACCATTTAACCATTCCTTGTTTGGAAATTTGAAGAGTGACCCTTTTCTCCCTTCACACCCCTTTCAATCCTTTGAATAGTCAGAGAAAACCAAGGCGTGTGGGGGAAACCTATTCTGTCCTTTCTTCTCCTTTTTCCCAGCCCCCACAACCCCCCGAAGGGGAACACGTTATCCACACACAACACAAAACCGTTCCCGTCTTTTTTCTTCCCCTAAGTTTTTCGCAAGATGTCACTCCGAATTCTTTGACCATTTGCAGCGAAATAAGTCGCTCTTCCACCCCTGCATCCCCAGTGCCCCCCCCATTCACCTCCAGTTTTTCAAGTGAAGAAACGGCATCTCAAATGACCCCTTCCCCCCCCCCCCACCCCCAATCCGATTGCCCCCCCCTCATTTTTCCTCGTTTGTTTTTTTTTTTACTTTTACCAAAATCCCTTCCCGCCCAGATTTTTCGAGTTTTTTAGAACCTTTTCAAAAAAATCTTTTTCACCCTTTTCGGGCCTCTTCCATTGATTTTCCCCTCTCCGCTTTCCCTTTTTCCCGAGGACCCTTTGAGGGGGGAATTCTCCCCCCCCCCAAGAATCGCGAGTTAAAAATACATCCTACCAACTGGCCGCCATCCACCAGTACTTCACTGCCTTTCCAGTCATACCGGTAATCCCCAGTGTTTTCCCAAGGCCTGGAACCCATGGCTAAGGAGCGACCCCCATGCAGGTTCGAAATGGTACCCTGTTGATGCGTTCCCAGCTTCTTTTCTCCCCCCTCCCCCCCCAACTCAACATAACAACCCCGCGCCCCGTGCCGTAACCCCGTTTTGGTTTCCGTCGAGTTTTAGTACGTCTTCCCCCCTTTTGGGTTTTTTTTTCGCTGTCTAGTTTCGTTTCTCGTCACAAGCGGTTTTGAAGTCCGGTCCGCAAACCACCCCCAACAACACAAACCATTGTTCCCCCCCAAACCTTTTTTTCCCGCTCCCTTGGAGAAACAAGCTCTATCTTTACCGACCTTGGCGCGTACCCGGATGGCTCCCCTGGCCCCAACAAAACGCTTCCATCCCCTTCCTTTTCTCCCTCTTGCCCCCCCTGGCGCGCACCTTTTGTACCGATGTCGCTTTCCTAAGATCATTCTCTGGCTGCTTTGTTTTTTGGATGCCGGCCCACCTTTTTTTTTTTTTTTTTTTTTTCCCTTCTTTTCTTTTATCGTTCTCCCCAAAACGTGAGCCCTCTCGCCGGTCACGGTATGGCAAAAAACACCCCTCCTTGTCTTTTTGGCTTTTTTTTCCATCGCCACCTTCCCCCCCCTTACCCAAGAACCCGTTCTCCCCCTCTGCCCAAAGCTCCCTGAAAAAATACGGACAGCCCATCCACGTTGGGAAACCCTCTTTTCCAGGCCTCCCCCCCCTCTTGGTTCCGGCCGTGCCAGTTCCTTCCTGGCCGTGTGGGACACAATTTGATTGAAATTTTACCACCCCCCTCCCCACCCCCACGTTCCCCCTCCCCGGGTCCCTTCCTTTTCCTCCCCTTTGGCCCCTTCCCATAAATCCGATAAATTTTCTTTTCCGGTGACAAGGCTTTTCTTCTTGTCGCTTCATAACCACGCCTGCCATCGGCCTCCACCCAACAGTTGGTGTGTTGAGGCCACCCCCACTGATATATTTAGTCGATATTTAACTTCAACCCTTTTACCAAGTCCCCTTTTTTCCTGCCACTAATCTTCTTTCGAGATTTACCGTTGCCCCCACCCCACATGCTCCCCCCCGAAGCACCCCTGAATTCTCCTGGACCCAATAAACCCCGGGCCCTATTACCAGTTTTGCGACCTTTTTCTTCCTCCCGCACCTTTTTTTTCTTTTTCCACTTGGTTCCTCTCTTTAAGGACGCCTTCAATACGGTATTACCTGCTCACTTGACCTCTTTTCCTTTTCCCTCCTAATCCGTTTGTTGGTTTTTCTCGATATGGCGGTTGTTGTTTATCGCTCCTCTTCTTTCTTGCCTTTATCTTTTTTTTTTTTTTTTCTTTTTATCGCCCCTCCCCCTTTTACAACTGGAATGGTTTGTTCTTTTTTTTCGTTTTTTGGAGGCTCTCTCGTGTTGGGGGTGGTTGTTTTCAAGGCATCTCCCTTTAAAACCTAGGAGGTAGTCTCGTGTGTCCTGTTCCAGTTGAGGGTTTTGGGGACCTTCCCCTTCTCTTCCCCCTTTCCCCATTGTTTTTCACCCCCCTTGCCTTGTTTTTTTTTTCTTTCCAAGAGGGTTTCTTCCTCTACGCGCTTTTTGCCGAATCCCTCGGATTATTGTTTGGGAATGTCCAGTTATAGGACAGTTTCGATTGGTGGATCCACTTTGTTTTTTTTTTCTTTTTTTCTTTTGTTTTCTGTCCCTTCGTCGTCTGAACTTTTCCTTCCTTTCCCCAATCGGTTTTCTGGGGGCTGACTCGTCTTTGGGATGAGATGGTTCTTTGATTTGAATCCTTGTCTTGTCACGCTGGGCTACTTTTATGGACTTTTTATGTTGCGACTCGATTCCCTTTCCCCTTGGGCCCGTTCCTGTTTTTTTTTTTCTTCTTTTCCCCCTGATAGAATTTTTTTTGGTTAGCCCGGATTATTTGGGATTCACACCCCATCTTTGGTTTAATCAACACGTATCCCATTTAGGACTTTCCCCCCCCCCTCGATGATTCCCTTTCCTTGGCCATCATTTGAAGTATCCTGGGTCTTATATTTGTTCGCCTTTTTAGGGCTGTTCCTTTTCCCGGAAATAGTCGTGGTCGGTCTAAATAGGAGCCGTTTTCCTTCCTTTTCGTGACACTGGTTTTTTCCTTTTTTTTTTTCTGAACTTTCCTTTCTGACCTTCTCGATGTGACCTTTTTAAGCCCCCCACCCCTAGAACTGGAAAACCCCCCTTTTCCCCCCCAGCTACGCTCAGGCTCCCTTTTTAGTGCCCCGGTTTCTCCTTTTTCTTCTTTTAAGGGGAGAAACCTTTAAGCTCCTTGTTTTCACACTTAGTACGGTGGTTGATGACTTCTCTTTGTGGATTTTAGCCACTAGTCTTCTTGGGTTAATTTCGTTTACTTCCCTTTACGTAACCGGGCGGATATTTTGCGCAGTTTGATAAATGCCGCTATTGTAAGCTCCACTTTTTTTTTTTTTCTCCCTCCTTCTGATCCAGCGGCTCTTTTCAATACAATTTGTCCTTCTTTGCCTTAAAACCCCTGGTGTTTCTGTTGCTTTGGTCCGTCCTCATTCTGGATCCCCCCCAAGAGGATTGCTTTCCCGCTTTCTTTCCGTACCTTTTTTTTCGTTTTTTCCTTTTTGGGATGGGGCCATGGTCTGCGTTTCCTCAAGTCTTTTCATCACCGTTTCGTTCCTGAGTCTTCATGGCTTCCCCTTTATTTCCTTTTACTGGTTTTGGGGTAATAGAGTTCCCTTTTCCTGGTCGTTGTTTCTTTTGGCTTTTTTAAGGCCTGCGTTCGTTCACCGTTTTGTTTCTACCTGGAAGGTGCTTTTTTTTTTTCTTCAGCCCGACGGCGCAGGCCAAAGTCTTTTTCAAAACTCCCTTTTTTACCCCCGATTTTTTTTTCCCCCCCCTATGTGGCTCCCCTTATCGCTGTTGACATTTCCCGTTTCTTCCACACTGTCCCTTTGAGCGCACAGTTTTTTTTTGTTCTTCACGTCCTCACTTTTTGGGCATTCTTTGTGAGGGATTATGTCACCCCCCCCCCTTTCGTCCCCCTCAAGCATTTGCTTCAGGTCCCAGGCCGTTTTTTCCTTTTTTTCTGTTTCACCAAGTTATCTTTCCCTAAACTGGGTGGGGCTCCTGGTACTGCCTGTGGGAGTACTTCCATTAACCCCCCTTTCCAACCTGGCCCTTCCCCGGTGGCCCCTTTGTGAACCGTTTCGAACGCACTTCTTTCCCTTACCATCGAAGTGTTTAAGGAATTTCGTTCTCACTTCTGCATGGTACAACCCCATTGTGATGGCACTTTTTTTGGCCTTTCTCCCCCCCCCCAGTTTGGCCCCACTCTTCATCTCTTCCCTCCGAGTTCCCATAAAAAAGGACCCCTTTTTTGGGTATTGACCGTGGTTCCACCTTGCCGGAAAATCACAGCCCGCCCCCTCGTTTCTGCCGTTTTTCCCCCCGGGCCTCTTTCGGAGCCGATCCCCCACCAGTTATGCTTACTGGTAGTAGGCATTCTTAGTCCGTCCTCTTTTTTTTCTGTACGTCTTTTGTCACTCTTTTGTCGCCACGACCCTTTCTCTGAACTTGACGCGCCCTTGGTCTTCGACATCCCTTTCCCCCTTTCCCCCCGGACCTGAGATCTCTTTTGTTGGTTTGTGGTTCCCTTGAGCGCCCTTTCAGTTCAATTGGTATTTTTAACCCACCCGTTTCAATGTGGTTGCCTTTACTCCCCCCCCCCCCTCTTCCTTTTTTTTTTCCCACCAGGGACTTTCACGACTCGCATCCGTTGCTTTGTAAAGTCGCGGGTCACTACTAGAGGTATATCCGATTGTACTGCCTGGATTCGGCACGAAACCACTTGCTGGCCAATGGTCCTTCGGGGTCCCCCCTCTACTTGGTGACCCAGAACACCTTAGCTTCCAGACGGTTTGGTTGAGAAGGATTTTTTCTTTCTTTTTGAACGAGTCAATCTTTCTTCCCCCTTCGCTATTTCCCCCTGCGTGACTTTCGGGCCCATCAGGTCAACGCCGGTTGTGAGTAATTTACACCGAATTGTAGTTTTAGTCAATAACCAACCACCCTTCCGTTGTTGAAGCCTTTTGTCCGCGAGGACCACTTCCCCTTTTTTGCTGGTCTCTTCAAAATCCACCTTTCCGTGGACGTTTCTTTCCATCAACCCCCCCCCACAAGCCACTGGAGAATCCTCCTTTCCCTTGATAACTGAGTTCGATTAGCCTTTTTATTTCGTCTTCTTTTCTTGGCCCTCGAAGCCCTTGTTGGTTTTCTTCCTTTTTGCACCCGGATGGATCGTTTTTGAGTTTCTCCCCCTCCTTGTTTTTTTTTTAAGCGGATATATTATCGGTGGAGGGTTGACCTTTTGCATTTCCAGTGTTTTTTTCCCGAAACTCTGATATGCCTTTGGGTGCTTCTTCTCTTTGGCTGATCCTTTGAAAATATGGAATATTACGTTTTTCTTTTTTCCTTAACCCTTTTGCTTATCGGTTTCCTTGTTTGACCTTTTTTTTTTTTTTTTCCCTTGCCCCCCGTGCTGTTCAAGTACCTTTCTTTTTTCGCAGAACTTCGTTGTTTTCCCCTCCAATATACGGCCTTAAGTTTTTTTTTGCTTTGGAAGAAAGTTTTTTTAATGGTTTCCCCACTCATAGTCTTGCTTTGGCGGGTCCTCTTCTTCCCCCCCTTCCCTTCCTTCTCCTTTTGTCCAATCTTTCTTTCCTCCCATCTGTTCTTCTAAGTTTTGGTGTCTTTCTTTCCCTTTGTCTTGGTGCCTTTAGTACCACTCTCCTCGATCGGCGTTTGTCCGCTCTTGAGCTTCTACCCATGGGTTAGCTGTATTTTCCTTCCCCTTATGAAGTTTCTTTTCTTTCACTGTACTACCACCCCTGCTGGGAGTTTGGGATTTTCCGGCGGCTCCAAGTTGGTTTTCCTAATTGGCAAGGAGTTCCTTTTTTGTTTTTTTTTTTTTTTTTTTTTGTTTTTTTTTTTGGTCAGTGCATGGCACCTTCTTATTGACTTCCAGTGTGAGTTCTTTTTTGGTCGATGGCTATTGTGTTGTCAGGTTCATTCTTGTTTTCCTCCCCTTGGGATTTTCCGTTATCCTTATTTCGTTTTGCTCTGGTCACTTGTCGTTTTTTCTTTTTAACTCAACCCGCGCTTTTTTTTTTTGTATCATAACAGGAGGGGTGTTCCCCCCCCAACTTTACTTTGTTTCCCCCTTTCTTTTTTGCCCCCTTCTGACTTGGGCCCCCCCTCGACTTGATCAGCGGCTTTAGTCGGTGTTCATGACTCAATTATTGCCCTTTTTTATAATGGTCTCGTGAGTGTTTTCCTCGGGTTTTTTTCTTCTTTTTCGCCCACCCTGCGTTCTACCTCTTTATTACCGTGCCCCCCCCCCAAACCCCCCATCCACCGGTGGATCCCCTCCTTCCCCCCCCACAAGCCTTCCTTCAGGTCTTTCACATGAAGATTCTTCTGATCCCTAGTCTGGGATTTCTTCCCCTTCCCCCCGGTTGTTTTTTTTTTTTCGTCGATGATCCAGGTCTTCATCTATTTCCTCCATTACCCCTCTTCATAACCCCATCACTGCCTTCAACTTGTTTGCCCCCCCCTTACCTTGTTCCAGTTCACGGTGGCTGGTTTTTCCCCTTTTCTTATACATGTTTCTTTTCCTGGTGAGTGGACAAAAGGTTTTTTTTCTCACACCCCACAGCACCCCCCCCCCCCCCACGTTTCAAACCTTTTTTTTTTTACTCCACCCCCGCACTCTTTTTTTTCGCCTGCCTTTTCTCTTCCACAGGGTCCCATCCGGGATTCATTCCTTACGCAGTTTTCCTCCTTTTCATCAATTAATGCTGGCCTTCTGTTTCCTAGTTTTCTGTTTTGTTTTTTGTCAGGTTCAACAGCTCGTAGTAGACCCCCTTTACCCATTGTTCCCCCCTGTGTAATTCTACCCATATTCCAAGCAGGCTGTTTTCGGCGTTTTCCCGTACACCCCCCCCCGATCGGAAGAACGTATCACCACCAGAAAATTCCCCCTGCCCAGGTTTCCACTTTGTAAAAAGAAAATTTCCCCTCCCAACTTTCCAGCCCCGCAATTGAAGTCCTCCCGCACATTCAAGGGAAGCAGCCCCTCCCTGTCTTTGGCCTTAGACTATTCGGAGACTCCTGCCCTTTTATTTCGTCCGTCAAGGTTCAAACCAATTGGAGCGTCCCCCCTCCACTCCCCCCACTCCCCCCAGCGTTTCTTTTCCCGTCCAGTCTGCAACTCAACTTTCTCTTAAAGTACAGGGCACCCTTAAGCCCTCCCAGAGGAGTCAAGCATGTTTTCCTTTTCTCGTACTCCCTGACCCCCCCTACCCTTGCCCGCATCGCCACCTTTTCTCTGAAACGATCCTTCCTCTTGCATGCTCCATTTGACGTCGGAGAGACCTATACCCTCCTCTTCCTCCCCTTAGCTTTTTTTCCACCAAGTAACACTTGGTTACTCCACCAGTTGAACAAGGTTTTTGACCCAGCCTGGCTGTTACCTTTGTCAGGAAACCACCACGAAGTGATGATCCCACCGCTTTTTTTTCGTTTTGAACAGAACACACCGTCAACTTAAATGCCTGGGCTTCACACCCAAAACAACGGACGCCCTTTCCCAACAGCCGTCCAAATTTAATTCACGTCCCAAAGTACACCCTTCCTTTTTTTCCCATAGTTTTTTTCCGGCATATTTTCGAAGGAACCTTCGCCCCTTCCTCCCAACGTCCCCCCCAGTTACAGATTCTGCTTATCTTTTTCATCTTTTCCTCGAAACACCTTGTAAAGCGCTTTTTTAACCGCTTTCCCCCCACAACCAAACAAGTGGTTTGCCCCTGATCCCCTACCTCTTCTGAGTTTTTCTGCCAAAACCTGACCAACCAAACAAGACCCCAGCTTTAGGATTTCCTGATTCATTTTCTTACCCCCCCTTCCAGTCCGAGCGCCCTCCGATTTAGTAGGGCAAAGTCCCGTCTTTCCCTGATTGCTTTGAAGGTTTTGTTGTCTTTCCCCGGCCCTTTTCACCTTTCCAGTTTGCCCCTGATACTCCACCAACCCCTCAGTTTTTTCGCGCCTTCGCTTCAAACTAGTCTCAGGTAACTTGTTTTTTTTTTTGATTCTGTGCTAGTGCATCCCTGCTTCCCTACGTCTTTCGGTGCAGGGACATGATTTTCCTTCCCGACGCCGGCCCCGTCGGCGGATGGCACTTTTTTACTCAAATTCCTTCCGCGTTAGAACTGGAAATAGCCCGGTACCCACCACATTTTCTAATCGATTGTTTTGTCGTTTTTTAACATAACAAATAGTTGACTTCTTTTCCGCCTTTTTTAGTGTTTGGGCAGGCCTCCCAATCTTCGACATGTTTTCTGCTCTTTAATATAAAACTCTTAACCACGGAGACATTTTCTCCCTCCCCTCTTCCCCCCAAGACCTGCAAATTGTCCCTCCCTTCTTTATTTTCAACTCCTTGTGTACTGGAACGATTCGGGTTTTGGCAACTTCCCCCCCATGGGAAAAACAAACTTTTTTCCAATACCAGGTGTTCGTTCTCTCTTGGAACCCCCCCCCCAAACTCTATATCCGTTTTTTTGGCCCTGTTCGCTGGGGCTGATTCCAGTCTCGCTTCAGGAAGTTTTTTCGTTTCCTCTTCTGGCTCAAGAGTGTGCGACCCCTCCGCCTTTTCCCCAATCGGTGCCTTTAGGAGGCCCTTTCCGCATATCTTGGCTCTCTGCTCCTCTTGGTCTTGTGAGGCCATTTCATTTACCACCATTCATCCCAACTATTTTTTCTGATTCCTTTATTTTCTCCCCGGGTTTTAACACTCAATCCCTCCTGTTGTCTGGTAGATGTTTAGTTTTGACAACAGGACAGGCGCTGTTTCCTTCCGCAATTTGTGTGCGATCGGAGTCGGCAGTTTTTAGATTTTCTTTCCCCAGGTCCTCCCCCTAAGAGTTGACAGGCTGTGACCCAAACCGGGGCTCTTTGGCCAATCAGGTCTTGTGTCAAACCCCTTGTCACAAACTTCCCACCCCGGTCTTTCACCCCTTTTTGTGTTCCTCCACCAACACCTCTTTCCCTTGCGCGTGTCTTTCCGATAGAGCTGTTCCCATCAAATGTGGCCGGCCTTTTCTCCCCTCGCAATGCTTGGCGTTTGGCCCCCCATTTTGTTCCCCTGGACTCATGAACTTTATGCTGCCCCCTTTACCACCCGTTCGAGCTTCATTTCCGCTCGGCCGGTGTCCTGCAAAAAACTTGCCTCCACGCCTCATCCTTTTGTGGTACTTAGTTTGAACAATGTACCCCTCTTGCTACCTTTTTGTTCGGCCTTCGCGTGAAATACCCCCCCCCCCCGCACTCGTGCATTGCTGTAACCAACAACTTTTTTACTTTGCGGCTTCCGCCCCCTTTTTTTTTGACCAAAACGCTTTTTTTTTTTTTTTTTTGCTTCTCCAAAAAACCAGTTACCGTACTTTAAAGGGAAATTGCAAAGTTCAAGTCATTCTCTCTTCTGCCAGGAACCTACTGACCACGTGACCGTGCGCCCCCTTTCCTCCAGTCAGAATTGCGCATTCACCGAAAAATCCCAACTTTCAGCGTTAACAGTTTTCTCCTCCAAAGGAGGTTGCCTTTCCTGCTCTTGATTCTTTCACCCCCACCCCCTGGTCCCCTTGTTGCCCTCATCCAGCATTTTTTTATGGACCCAAGATCCGCTTGCTCGAGGACCGTTGAGGGTTTTTTTCTCCCCCCAGGCCTTGGTTTTTCGGTGGTCCCCTGTAGTTATTGAGTTTATTTTTTTGCCCCCCCCCCCCCCCCCCAACTTGCGCACCCCACTAAATCCCTTCTTTCAGCCGTACTGAATGGAATGTCAGTAATACCCCCCCCCTGTCAAGATTGCATCTTCCGCCATACATAGGTGCTCAGGCCGCGTTTTTACGTATATCCTTTGAGCGGATTTTGTTACCTTATGTCATACCCCTGAACAGGTAACAGCTGAGCCCTTGACGGACAAACGGGTCTGTCCTCTATTTTTTTTTTTTTTTTTTCAGTTCAGAACCCCTGGCCTCTCTTTTTCTTTCTCGTTTTTTTTCGTTTCTCGTCCAACTCTCGGAAGTTTGAGGCCACGTCAGTCAAAAACCCCTTAAAACATTTTTCGATTTCCTTTCAAACGCTCTTCTATTAATGTGGACCGAGCGGCCCCCTGTTTTTTTCCGAAAAAATTTTACTCTGGAAACACCTACACAAGCTCCCCAAGCCTTTAGTGCGCCACCTTCTTTTTCCAACCGCTCCCCCCTAGTCGTGATTGCTCCGATCTTTCATAGTTTTCTTTTGCCGTTTTTTCCCCCGAACCTTCGGGTGGGTGTGGTTGATTGTTTTTTGCCGGCCCACCGGTGGGTCAGTTCTTGGAATTTCCTTGTGGCGTTCCCCCATCGCCCCTCTTGAACGCTGCCACACACAAACTTAGGGGCGTTCTTTCCCCCTCCGCTCCTTTCCCATCCATCCAGACCCTTCTCCTCTTTTTGCAAAAAATCCCCCTTTTTCGTTTTTCCTTCCCCTCTTTTGAACCGTTGGAACAGTGCCTTTTTCGAATCCCACCGTCCCCCTCCACCTTGTCCTTTTTCCCTTTCCCCCCCCGTTTTGAGCCCGGCAAATTAGCCGGCAACCCAGACCCAAACCGCACCGCACCAACAACGTGTTACCCCCCTCGGACTTGTTTTCGAAGTTCCATGGGGTAGGATCCCCCTTCTTTTTCCTATTTTTACCTTCTTCGGGCCCTGTGTCGCCGTAGTCCTCCTTCCCTTTTCCTCCCCCTGACGGACTGTCCCATCGCGAACCCCCAAGGCGGTCACCCCAGGCTTCGTCCGCGTAATTATCCTTCAAACTGGGACCGTCCCCCCCCCTGGCCTCACCTCTGTATTTTTTTCCGGCCCTATTCCCGGACACCACCTTGCAAATTCCAATTCCTCGACTCCGAACTCACCTGTCATGGCCATTCCCACTGTGCGGCGCGCTTGGTGCTATTGAGGCGGCCCGCTCACGTTCCCCCCTCCTTTCTTCCCAGGCGAAGGGACCCCTCAGGATTTGATCCGATCAAAAAGTTCCTCATACCATATAATTGTTGTCCTGTTTGACTGTTTGGTGAATTCGTATCCTCTTGAGTGGTCCTGGGGAGCCTTTCCTCTTCGGGGCTGGCCGTTCTGGTTCCCCTCCTCACTTCGCTGTCATGGAATGTGTTCCTTTTAGTTTGTTGATGGAAGTTCTGTATGCTTTCTGGATGGTTTGCGGGATGTTCCGGGAATCATTTCTCGAAACCTTCTTCCAGAGTTCTTTCGAGGCATTTTGCCTTTTCCCCGTTGCCTGGGGCCTTGGACTGCAGTCGAATCCCCTTTAAATTTGGTTACCCCCCAACCTGCCTGGGTTTTGCGATTGTCCTGGCGGCTTTGGGATAAGCGCGCCGCCTCGTCCTTGTGCCCCTTTCCCCCTTGTGATATCTTTTTCTTTTTTTTTTTTTTTTTTTTTTTCTCGTCCTTTCTTATACGATTTAGCCGTTGGAGTTTTTTCGTTGTTTTTTTCGTTTTTGCCGGTTTTTGTCTTTGGATCGATTGCGGCGAGTTTGGTACCGTCCGGTTTTGCCCCACCTTCGGGAGGTTTTTCTGCCCTCTTTTCGTGGGCTGATGTGGTCTGTACTGATGACTCTGTCAGCTGTGCCTTTTTCGGTCTTTTGCTTGTGCGGATTCCTCTGAGGCCTCCCTGTCTCCCTTTTTTTTTTGTTCCACTTTTCGTGACCCGGAGAGAATGGGTGAGCGAGTCGGGACGTCGTTCTCTCCCTGTCATCACCACCGCTCACTCCTGTTCGGAACGTCATCTCTGATGGTCTCCCCTTCCTCTGGGGCAAGTTTTTTGGTTTGGCATTATGGGTGCCAGCCTGGTTTTTTTTATTGCCTGCAAGTCTACTAGGCTGAGCGTTTCTCCCCCATTCGCTTTTTTTTCAGTTTTTGGTCTGACGTTGCCTCCCCACCGCATGTTGCTCTAACCGTGATCCCCCTCCGAACCACGGTTCCTGATACTCCTCTTTTTGATCCCTCCCCCTTCCCCTTCTCTCTTTTCTTTCTGTGTTAATGGTCTGTCTACTTCCGATGTCACCTTATTCGGCCGGTAGGCTGGATTCTATTTTGGTTGGCACTTCTGCTGCTTCGGTTATTACGTGACTTCCCCTTTCAGTAAGGCTTGCCCCTTATTTTTTTGCTTTTCCCCTTTTTGTCCTTCCTCACTTCCTCCATATTTTTTCTCCCTTCTTGTGGGGATTAACCTCACCAGGTAAAGCGGCTCCCCATCCAACTCTGGCATTTCCGGGCGTTCCCAATGGTTATATTTTCCTTTCCCTTTTTATTTTCGTTTTAGTTTTTTCCTTTCAACCCCAACAACGTGGCCTTATGGCATGCTCGCGATGCTGTTTCGGACGGTGAGTACTTTGGCGGTTGTGGGGCCTTTCTGCTGCCTTTCCAGTCCTGCTTCTCCCTTTTCGTCCTTCCTCCTTTAATATCTTTCATTTTCTTGCATTTTTCCCTTTTGTACTGTTTGTGGGTCTAATTGGTTCCGTTACGGCTTTTGCGTTACCCGCGTTGTTCTCCCTAATTCCCGAGTGCGTTGTCTTTTTGCTGGATTCCCCGCTTCCCCCCAAGTTCTAAAAAAATGGGTCCGATTTCACCTGTCAATTTGCAGCCCCGTGTCTTTTCGCGTTATGCCGTTTTGGCACATGTCCCCCTTTTTTTGCCTTTAGCGGACCCTGTTCCCGCTACGGTTTTTTCCTCCCCATGTTGTTTGCGCATGGGTGAGCTTTTCAAAGTGTTCCAATCAAGCCTTTCGATTGGCCCGGCCGGCCCCAGTTCTTGTCCCAAATCTACTTTTGAACCGGGATAGATAATCCTAACACAGGGCACTGGCCGTCCGGTGCCGTTGCCCGTTTTTTTTTTTCCCCCCGCCCTTCTTCCATTGTTGCCGAATGGTTCAGCCTTTTTGCGCGGCTGTGTGCTCCCTTGAGTTCTAGCGCAACAAATTCTTCCCCACAGAATCTTCCGGTCTCCTCTTTCCCCCCCTAACCCTTTTTTTGTTTTCTTTATTGCGGTTTTCCCCTTTTGGATGAAAACGGTCATCCTGGGCCACGGCGTTTTTGAGCCTACGGCGGATAGCACAGATCTGCGGAATGGCTCTAGGCATCGATTGTCCTTTTCCTATCTGTTGTTCCCGGTCGTCCCACGCTCTGGAGCCCCGAAAAGAATCTGCCATCTTGCTGATTGAGTGGGAGTAATTCTGTTTCGAACCCTTACCGGACATCGATATAGTTTGTTTTTTGCCTTTTTTTTAGCCCTGACCCCGGTCAGTGCTTCCCTGGTATTTTTTAAAACGTTTCCCTTTCGTGAGTACATCGTGTTAGTGCAGCCACGTACTGTGTTCATTCCCCTCAAGAACCTTGCCTTCTTGTACTGGTTTTCCTTTCCACTCGCGCTTGGGTTATCGTCGCCGGGCATTTTAGCCTCCCACAAGTCATGGTGCGTGTTCCCGTGTCCAGTGGTTGTGGAATTCCGAAAATAACATCTCTTTCGCCTTTTCTTGTTTCTCCTCTCGATTTCTTTTCAGACCGCGAAAGCTTCGATTCCATCGCGAGGCCTTGTCCCAATAGACCCATCAGTTCCCGAACGGTCTTTCCTTCACAGAACTGGTTTCTTAGCTCCTTTTTCACCACCATTTACCGGAAAAGCCTTCTGGAGAAACATGCTTGGGGGAGGCCAATGACTTTTTGACGTTTCAATTCCCCCCCCCACTTTTCCCCCTGTCAACCTTTTTCCCACCGTGCCTGTCTACTTATGAGGCCTTTTTACGTCTTCAGTCGGGCACAGGGAGGTTTGATGTTTTCTTCCGTTTGCTCTCCACACTCCCGTGCTTTTTTTCTCCCTTCTTTCCCTCTTTTTTTTTCTTATCCGAGATATTATCGGGGTCCTGTTCGTATCTTGTTCATTGAACAGTCCTTGGGGCTGTTCCTGCGCGGCGATTCATTCTGAACCTTTTTCCCCTGCCTCCCTCCCCTGTTTTCCTTTTCTTACGATTGATACGGTCGTAATTTTTGTGGTCGGGGCTAAGGAAAAAACCCCAAAAATTTGGTGGGTTTCCTTTTTTTTCTCCTCCCTGTTTTTTCCCTTCCTTGGTGTTCCTTCCCATATTTACGCCTCTTGGTCATTTTGGCGTGGAAACCTCTCCCATCCATTAGTCTCGTTCCTCGTCTCTCGGTCCTTTGCCCCCGGCATTAGGATTTTTTCCTTTTCCGAATCTCGTTCCTCCCGACGTGGAGCTGCGGTCGTTTGTCTGTCCTCTTAATTGTTTTTTTTTTTTTTCTCCCCTCTGAAGCTATACCGGGTTTCCTCCTTCCTTTTTACATCCTTTGGCGGCTGGCCTGGCCTTCCCCCTTTTGAGTTGTGTTTTTCTTTCGCTTCAGTGGTTGTCAACTACTGCATTCGTCATCCCTAACGCCTGGAAACCCCCCTTTTTTCCAGGCATTTTTTCCTTTTTTATGTCGTTTCCCATTTTGGCTCTGTTGGCCGCATTCGTGTACCTCCCGTGGATTCAGTTTATACCTTACCTTTAGCTCTTTTTAAAATGTTTCGGTTTTTCTCCCCCCTTCCTCCCCCTGCCTGCTTGGGCGCTTGTAGAATTCCAGGGGTTTGAACAAATACCTGTTCCGTAATAGATTAACGGTACACCATCCATAGGAATGACTCTCCCTGCTGAATGGATCCCCCCTCGTTTTTAGTTCGGCGCCTGATGACACTTCCCCCTTCTTGCTGCCTATGTTCATTTTTTTCTCGCGGTTACCCTCTGTTGTCCCTTATTTTTGCTTTTTTAGCACCCACCTTTCCTCCATTATGTTTTTTCCCATTAGTTCCCCTTTGACCACAACCCGTCCACCGGTTGAGCGAAGCCATTTTGTCCTTCCCGCCCCTGACGTTCAGGGGCCTCCCCCTATGACCTTTATTTATGTGTGATCCCCC
>Ga0179591_1380525_pt1 | contig 17450 bp, 22 predicted proteins | sample CZOMad2_1_08_16f_FD_182891 | JGI IMG/M metagenome (GOLD analysis project Ga0179591, IMG submission 182891) | Vadose zone soil fungal communities from Angelo Coast Range Reserve, California, USA - CZOMad2_1_08_16fungal (PacBio error correction) | ecosystem: Environmental > Terrestrial > Soil >... | reverse complement strand
CTCCTCCTAAGGCGGACACCTTCTTCTTGCGAGAAAGACGCAGCCTTTCTTTCTTAGACATAACCTTTTTCCTCTCTCCCCCTTTTCCCGGGACATTCTTCACGTTCCCCCTAAAGATTTTCTTTTCCCCACGCCCGAGAACTTCTCTCACGGAAATACGGCACCACTCCCCCCAAAGATAACCGCGATCCTTTTTTTCTTCTTTTACCCCATACTCTTCCCTCCGTCCGTGAAATCGTACCTCTCCCTCGAGGGCAGGATGGCTTTACTTTCCTTTTCTCCGATGTTTTCCACAGTCTTCTCCGCTCTTGAAGGAAATGAAAGGACTTTCTCCCCAGAGACGTGTCTTTTCCAGTCCTTCCTCTCACCCGAAATAAAGCCCCGTCTACTGAAGACTTTCCCCTTTTCATTGTAAACCTGTGGACGACTTCCCCCATTTTCTTGTTCGAAGACTTCCCCTCCCCCGTTGTGGAATGGAACCTCCCCTTTCCCCTCTCCCCCCCCCACAACCAAGGCGCTTTTGTCAATGCTTCCCCCCCACTTCATCGTCGAGGACTCCTTTCCCCCACAGCGGACATGCTTACGAAAAATTGGTCTGCCTCTTCTTGGAGGAGGGACCTCTTTACAACGCTTGCGTCAGCCCCCTTTTGTCCCCCCAACAAACCGGTCCCTCCTTCCTTTATTCTGAAAAGAAAGGACGTGGCCTTTAACCAACTTCCTTCTCGAAGATTGCGGGCGCTTCATCTTTTCTCCATCACTGACAAGGGACCTCCCCCCCTTCCTCCCCCTCCTGCCGACTAAAAGGCGATGTTCTTCCCTTTTCATTTCCCCCCCGATCGACCAATACGCACATTCTCTCCCCTTTTCGATACTTGCCCCCCTTCCCTACCATGAACAAAAAATCCTTTCTTTTCTCTTACACCTGCACTCAATCGCGACCTTTCCCCCTCTGCTTCCCTTTCCTTTGTGGTCCTCTGCTTTCCTTTGGGACGGGAAAGCCCTGGAAGGAGGACAGCGAGTCCCCCCCCCCCTTTACATGGAGAATGTCCTCCCCTTTCTTTTTTGTTTTTTACCTCGCTTTCTTTGCGGCAAGCGGCCCCCCCCCCCCCCTTCTTGTAAAGAGGACCCCCTCTCTCCCCCGCTTAGCCAAAAGGCCCACGACTCGTTGTTTCTTCCTCGAAATCCCCCCCCTTTTGGGACCGGATTCCGCGCTCCCCCCCTGGAGCGCTGTTGGAAGAGCTCACTCTCTTTTTCGAAGCCTCTCCTTTTTTTTTTTTTGACAATTTCTCCTTTTCATTACGCCACGCCGTGAAATCCCTTTTCTCCCTTCTCCCCCAGATTGCTATCGAGGATTCTCCCCTTATTCTGCCCCCTTGTCGTCCCTGACCTGGAGAGCATCCACAAGCTGGTACGGTGCCCCGGTGTGACTCCCCCCACCCGCGTATCAGGAATTTAAACATCTTTCTTCTCTTTTGCCCCGCCGATGAACCCCCCCAACTCTTCTCGTAGTTTCTAAAGGAGGTGCAACACCTCGCTGTACGGACCTTTCCCGCCGCCGAACCTCCTGGTTTCCCCCCGGTAGGTTCCGCAGCCATTCGTCCACTTTTTCCTCTTGTGCCCCCCTTTTCTCGCCTGAAACGGCGCCTGAAGTTTCGCGATTCTTTTCGCACGAGTTTTCTTTCTTTTGAAAAGAAGACTCGTCCTCCTCTACCATTCTTTAGAGAAGGCTCTCCGTCCGTGCTGGAGCCTTTTACGGACGCACCAGAAAGGACCGCGGGATTTCCCCTCTCCCCCCCCCTCCCCTTTCAGGCTGCCTCGTTTGCCCACCTTTCAATCACGTCTACTTCTCTCCCCGTCATGCGCCGCAGAAACCTCCCCTTTCTTTTTTTTCGGACATGAAAGTCCTCTCTCTTCCTCCCGGACGACACTTTCCGCGCATAGACTTGGTTCCCCTAAGCAGTTTCGAAACGGCTCTTTCTTTCTGCGCGCCTTTCTTCTTCTCTTTCCCCAAGAAAAGAATTCTCCTCCCGCGCGCTTCATCGCGAATTGAAGACTCTCCCCCTTTTCCCCTTCGGAAATTAAGTGATTTAGCCTGCCCGTGAATCTCACGGGCCGTCTCTTCTTCTTTTTTTCCTTTTTCATAATTGACCCCCCCCCCCCTGTGGAGATGAGTTAGGAAATCCCCTTTCGCCCCTTCTGCGATTTATCTGATGGACGTGTGAGGGTGGGTCTTCTTTTGTCTTGGTGAGACGCGCTGCTCTCGGTTTCCCCAAAAGCCAGCTTTTAACGCTTGCAAGGTGAGGATTTCTTTTCCCCTATTCGTGATCGCATCGAGAAATAGCCGCTTCCCATGCTCTTCCTCCTCCCCCTCACTATGTGGTATGGCGTCTTTCTTTAGTCCTTGCGCGGCCACCCGCCGGAGTGGATATTCTCGTTTTTACCACCCCCCTTACACAGGACGGGAGAGGGCTTTTGTCTTCGGGTCGCGTTTAGTCATGGCGACCCGGGGACCCCCTACCGCCCTATCTCATTCCCTTTCCTTTTTCCTCTCGCTAGTGTACTACTCCCTCCTCTTGTTTTTCTGGGAACAAAATCTCGAAACAAGAAGTCGCGAAGTCTATCTTTTTCTCCGAGGTGTCAGGGTGTTCGCGTCTCAAATTTTCTTTCACAAGACCTAACTTCTCTTTTTTTGCTCCACCGTAAGAAGATGAAGAGACCTCCTTCTTTTTTTCCGCTTTAGCGCAATTCCCGCCGTTTCTTGCCCCTATAAAGAAAACATAGTTCCCCTCTGTCTCAGATTTTCCCTCTTCGAGCCAAGGCGGAGGGATTCGTGTGCCCTCTCTTGCTCGTTTTTTTGCGAGAGACAGCGCTTTTTTCAAACCTTAGAGAAGCTCCGGCGCCGTCTTTTTTTCACCATGCTTTTTCCCGCAATATGGTCGTTCGTAGAGACATCCTCCTTTCTATTTTGTTCGCAAGGATTGACTCTCCCCCCTCTCGACGCCCTTCCCTAGAGGAAAGGTCCGTTCTCGCCATCCCTTTCTTCCCGATTCGCCTCTTTTTTCTGGTGGCGCGCTCCGAGGTCGGTCTCCTTTTTTTAACGAATATATGCGCGAGCGCAGCAGCATTTTCCGGGATTACGTGACATACATTCTCTTGCCAATCTTTAGTCCTCTCTTCATTTTGAAGTGTAGTAGGCTTCTTCTTTCTCTACGTACTGGGCAGGTAGACGCCTTGCCTTCTTGAGAGAAGGAGTTAGTAGTCCCCCCCCCAAAACACCCCCCCCCCCCACAAACCCCCCCCCCCCCCCCCCCCCCCCCCCCCCAACCCCCCACCCCCCACCCACCCCCCCCCCACCCCCCCGACCTTTCCGAACAGGGGCAAGCACTCTAGTGGCCTCGAAGCGAGGATGGTCTCTTCTTCGTTCAGTGTTAAAGCGACCAAACCTCTTTTCTTTTGAGATCTTCTCCCCCTTCTCTTCTCTCCTCGTCGTCGTCCGAAAAGAGTGACTTTCCCTTCCACCCCGCGCTCACCTGAGGCGCCGTGCAGGCGTCCCCCCCCCCCTTCCCACCAGTCAAGATTTTCGCCGAATTTCCCCCCCAAGTCTGAGACCCCCTTTGCGGCTTTATTTGAAAGAGCCGTCGAACTTGAGAGTGCTCCCCCCTCCTCTTAGGAGATGATTTGGTCCGGGGTTTTTTTTTTCCTTTTTTTCGGCTGGGCAAGGCTGATCCTCTTTGCGGTTCATCGAAAAAGATCATTCCCCCCCTATCAGGTGCCGTCCCTCCTTTTTTTTTCCCAGGTTCGGTTGGTTTCCTCCCCCCTTCCTCTCGATGAGTCATATAGAAGTAGACGCTTCTTCCCCCATCATCTCATGATTGAGTCTTATTTCCCCCTCTCCCTTCTCGTAGTAGATCACTCCCAGCAGTGCCCCCGCCTCCATGGTTTAAAGATCATTCTCTTCCCTACGGGCTTGGTGTCATGCTCCTCCATCCCGCTTAGGGCGTACCCCCCGAAAGCACAGTTTTTCTCCCCTCTTATAGGTGATGGCCTCCTCCTTCGGGCTTTCAGGAGGATCTCTCCCTCTTTCCCCTTCGTCTCATGGACATGATTGATGCTTACCCTATAGTTCCTACTTCCCTTTTTGCAAGTACACGGACCCCCTCTTTTCAACCGCGAGTTCTCTTCCCCTCGTCTAGCATGTAGCGATGAGTCTAGCGTACCCCCGGCTGGAGTTTTTCCTTGCGCGAGAATTCCTGCTCCTCCCGGTCTTAGGGGTATATAATCCACAAATTTTTCCCTTTTTTCCCGTTGAGGAGTCGGAGGTGTCTCTTCTTTTTCCTTGGCAAGTTCTGCCCCCTATTTTTTTTCCGCCAGAAATAATTCGAGGGAGCCTCTTCTTTTTTTTTGAAAATCCTTTCCCCCCCCATTTTCTTGATCATAAGGTTTCTGCTTTCCGGGTTTTTGTTCGAGACGCTGGCTCCCCCTGCAAGGGGCGGCCTCGTAATCTCTTATAAACTTGCCCTTTTCCCCTTTCCTGGGTCGTCCTAGAAGAGGATTTCTTTTTTCTCTTTCCTCCTGATGCCGCCGGTGTTTTTGGAGACTTTCTTCTTCGCCCCCCTTCCTTCCTTAGTGAGGGAGTCTTCTGTTCCCCTCCTTCGAGAAACCCGATGGTGACCATGACAGAAAGCGGCTTCTGCTTAGTCTTGCCTTGTTGCGGTGAGAACGACCCCCCCCCTTCCTTTTTTCCCCATCACGTCCGTTGGTATGAAGGAAAGGGTCTCTCCGCATCTCCTCTTCCTTCCCCTTGCCATCCGCGGAGACATTCTCAAGGCAATAAGTCGATCTCTTCCCCTCTTTTCACTGACTGAGGTTTCTTCCGCTTTTACCCTTTCCCTTTCCTCTTAGGGTTGCGAGGATTTCTTTTCCTGGGAGCAGAGGATTTTTTCTTTCCCCTTTCCCTGTCTCGGGGAGTGTTCCCTTTCCCCCTTAAGTGCTTTCCGGGGAAGATATCCCTCCCTTCTTCTTCGCCGTCCAATCAACTGCCCTTTTTTCTGATTAGAGATCAGCGTCCCCCCCCTCCCCTCCTCTCTAGTAAGAATAATCCTCTTTCTTTTTTTATCAGATGCGACAACCCTTCCCGTGGGAGACGGCAACCTGAAAGTTATGAAGTTGTTGTGTTCTTCTCCTCCCAAGTAGAGAGCTTCCAAAGGCCACGGTTCTCCTTCCCTTCCACCACTCAAAGAGAATTTTTTCAGAACCTACGTAGAAATTCTTTTCCCGAATTAAGGAAAATATCCCCCCCCCCTTCTTCCTCCGATACGTAGTTATCGTTATAGATGAATACCCTTTGTCGTGTTACATTTCCCCTTTCTCTTCAGATGGCGTCAAGGGAGAATGTCAGCCTGATGGCAAGAGCGGCTCAGGATCTAGCTACTTCCACATGAGGCTGATCATCCCCCCTCCGATTCTGTAAGGCCCCTTTTTTCTGCGGGACGTGCTCCCCTCCCCTAAGCCGACCCCTTCTCCCCTTCGTCATGGTCAAAAATTTCCGATCTCCCCTCCTTCTTCGCGCTTCGGTGAAGCCGGGCCCCCCTCCTGGTGGAATGGCACCTCCCCTTCCTCTTTCAACAACCCCCCCTTTTCCTTTATTCGCAGACAGACCTCCTTTCTTTTCCTCCGACGCAGAAAACGCGCCCTTCCTTTTCCCTCTTCTTTCATACGATTCCCTCCGTTCTCCGGAAGCCACCCCTGCCGTGAGGGCGTCTCCGCCTTCTAACACCACAATCCCCATCATTCCTTTGATGCAAGCAATTTGCTTCGAATTTGTCAACACCCCCCTTTCCCCGAGAGATGCGGCGGTGTCATCCTCTTTCACGAAGACTCCCCTCCCCCCCTCAATAAACGGCCTCTTCTCTCTGCCATTGTGGAAAAAGGCAATCTCCCCCCCAGGATCCTCGAAGAAATTCCTTCCCCCCCGGCCCCAAAACAAGACCTCACCCTAGGCTCTTTCCCCTACCTCCTTTTTTTAACTCAAATCAGAGACATGACTCTCGCGCCCCCTGCCCCCTCTTTAAGCGGTTTTCTTTTCAGGTCTTTCGTTGACATGAGGCCCTCTCTTTCTTCTCCCTCAATGAAATGAGCCTGCCTTTTCCTTTGTTTGGAGGAGACGCTGCAGCATGTCCCCTTTTCCTTTTTAATTTGGCCCCCTCCTATGACCGCGAAAGAGATGCTTTCCTCTTTCAATCCAAAGAAGCGGGAGCCTCTACTATTCCGATCTTCCAGAGAATGCTAGTACCCTCTTTCCCGCTGGTTGCCCTCTTCTTTCCGTGAGAGAACCCGCCGCTCCCTTCTTTCTTACAAAGAGAATCTTCCCCCCTTCCTTTTTCTGAGCCCCGCTCTCAAGTTTTCCCTTTCTCGAGGAGCTCAGGAGTCCTTTCCTTTTTTGACCTGGAGAAATTCCCCCCTGTACCTTCTCGCTTGGGTGAATGATCTTTTTCGATTTTCCTCACGAGTCTTTAGGACCTTTTTTCGATACGCGTGGCGCAAAGACGTTTCCCCCCCCCTAGCCTAGTTGCTAAAGGTCTTCTTTTCCGGAAGTGAGCTGAGGAACTCTTTTTTTTTTCCCTCAGAAGATTTAATTTTCTTTCCTGCGAAAATCGGGGAAGGTCTTTCCCTTCCTTTCTCCCCTTTTTTGAGAGAGGGGGCTTCTTCTTTCGCATTATAGTGGAGGGCCTATCCGGAAACGAGACTTCCCCCCCTCTCGCACGGATACCGGCCACCTCGTGTGAGTAGAGCCCCCCTGACAGGAACGCCCTCGCCCCGGGAATCCTACCTCCCAAATGCCCGACCCCACCAGGGGTGCTCGAATCCTTCGCTAAGTCCACCTCTTTTCGAGACATTTCTTCTTCCTCCGAAGGACTTTTCTGCTGCATCGAGATGGGACGGCGGGATCCCCCCCCTTCCCGTTCGAACCAGTTGCGTCTTTTTTTCCTTAGGTTACTTTTCCACTCCATGCGCGAACCCCCCTCCTGGGGGACAAAAAAAAAAAACCATCCTCTCCCCGTATGCGAAAGAGGCGCGACCCCTCTTTCTTGAAGGTGCTTCAACCTTTTGGCTCTTTTTTGAGATCTAAGAAGGTCTCCACCCCCCCGGTTTGTGATCTCCCCCCTGTCTCAGAAGACGACCCATTCTGCTATTCCTTTTTACGATTTCCCCCCACGGTGTCGGAGAATCCTCTCCTCCGTAAATCAAAAAGAGCTCCTTCCCTTCCCCGGTGTACTGGTTGCTGATTTTCCCCTTTCTGCCGTGACCCGCATTTCCCCTCTCCCGTTCCCGGCGGAGGAAAAAACCTTTTTCTATTCCCTTATGTTCGTATTTCGGAGATCAACGCTTTTCCTGCTCTGCGAGCGGAGGCCACCCGCCGGCGTTCTTTGAAAAGTTGGCTTGGTGATTGGCTTTGTTTCCTTTTGTTCAGCGAACCCGGAAAATCATCCCCTCTCCGTTTTTTTTCGTAGTCTTCCCTCGCAGGGAGTTTTTCTATATTTTTTTCCTCTCCCCTCCCCCTCTTCAGTGTTGGTTTCTTTGTCTTTTTTTTCCAAAAACGTCGCTTAGGACCGAGGAAGGCGGTCTCCCCCTCTGCTTCCTTCCTTTTTGACTGAAAGCGACCGAAGTCCAAAATCCCCCCCCCCCCCCCCTCCCTTCCTTTATGAGGGGAGAAACCTTCCTCCGATAATCTCCCTTTTGCAAGACAGCTCTTTCTTCTTTGCGTTGAGACGAGAAAGCCTCCATCCCCCTTAGGAAAATTCTGGGAATAAGCAGGTCCCTTTTCCTTTCCCCTCTCACGTGCGGAGGGATAGTTTAAAATCCTCCCTTTTTTCCCCGATGCCTTTTCTCCCCGAGAGCATGCGCCGGACAAAGTTCTCCCCCCTACAGATAAGAGTCAATCTTTTTTTTTCCCCCAGTGTTGGCCGACCCCCCTATTTCCCACTTGATGAAAGATTAAACGCTTCTCTCCCCCTGAGAGGCACGCGGCAGTTCCTCCACCCCTCTCCCGTCGTTAGCTGCTTTCCCCTAGTTTCAACTTCTTTTTTTTTTTCCCTCGAGGGAGCTCCTTCGTTTTATTCCAGATCAGATGACAGAGCGCGCTTCCCTTTTTTCCCGAACGGCTTAGTGACATAATACCGCCTTTGAAGATTCGACGCTCTTCCTTTTCTCTGAGCACGATGAATGGAAGGTCGCGTCTTTGTCCTTCGCGCAGACGGTAGCTCCTTCCTTCCCGTTCGGGATTTGAAAAATCTAGCCTCCGGTCTACTTTTTTCGGAGGTCGAGGGCGTGAGGGTCGTTCTCCCCTTCACGCGTGGCCGAGGGGAGAGGCCGGCGCTACCCTTCCCCCTCCCCTTCCTCTAGTAGGAGACGCCAGAGAATTCTCTTCTACATTTCGCCGGTGCAGGCGCAGTCCATTTTCCCGATTTTAGCTCCGTTTCCCCCCCTTCGAGCAACAATCTGGCGGCGGTCTTTGGTCTTCCTTTTTCTCCTCGGTGAAGATCCTTCCTCCCCCCTCCCTTCGATTATTGGTTAAGCGGCGTGCTGCCACCTTCTTCCTTTGGAAATTCATATACTCGGGTGCCTTTGGATCTACCACTCCCCACCTCGAGAAGGTTCCTTCTCCCCTTCTCCATGCACGGTGGACGACTCCTTGCCGAACGCATTCTCCTCCTCTCCGAATGGCCCCCCCCTGAGTCTCAGCTTTGAGGAGAGTGTCCCCTCCTTTGGCGCGTCTTCGATAAAGTCGTTCCTCCTCCCCAACAAGAGCTCCTTACCTCTCCCTTCGGAGATACAATTTCCTTTCCCTAGTCGGAGAAGCCTCTTTCCTCTTTTCCTTTTCCTAGAAATGCAACTCTTCCCGTCCTCTTCAGGCGCAGATGATAGGGATGTGCAGCTTTCTCGTCTTTTTCTTTCTTTTGAATCGTTTTTTCTTACGCAGTACCTCCACCGCTCATGTCATGAGAGGACGTGATTTTTCCCCGCTGGCCGGCAATGGTCCACGACCATGCTTTCTTCCCCCCTCAACGTCCCTCTTCCTCTGAGTTAGAGCTCTTTCTCATCGGAATTTTCCGCTAGTTTCGTTGGATTAGAAGAGAGGATTTTTCTGACTGATGGCTTCCTCTCTGCGCGAGGAGGTACTCCTTAGAGGAGCTTCGGAGTCTCTTGGCCCCTTTTGAAACCCTTTCCCCTTAGGAAAAGCGTTGATTCTTCTCCCCCTCGGTGAGTGGTCCTTGGCCCATATGACCCCTCTTTTTCCCGCCGCCATATTAGAGTTCTCCTTCTGTACAAATTAGAAGCTTTCCTTTCCTGGAATAATAAGGTCTCTTGACCCTCTGGTTGTTTTTTCCGAACGAGAGGGCCTCTTCTTTGCATGCAAGGTCAAGCTCCCTTACTAAACTTTGTTTCCTCCGCGGGTGTAGGAGGTCTTTCCTCCTGATGAGGGAGGTATGCGCAGTTCTCTTTTTTCTCCTCTTCTATTACTGCTCTGAGGACCGAAGTTCCCCTTTTCTGTTAGGTAGTAGTCTTCCCCTCCTCTCTAAGAACACCTGTTCCCTGCCAAGATGGTTCCATCTTGATCGCATACTTTCTGAGGGATCTTGAAAGGCCCTCCCCTTCCCCGAAATGAATATCGTCGAGTTCCTCTTGGGGTCTTCCTGCGCCAGTTACTCAAGTTAGTCGCGAGGCCGCGAGGGACCATCCCGGCTTCTCGACCTGGACGCCAGAATTCCTCTGTTCCTTTTTTTTTTTCCCTGGATTGCGGCGTCGTCATCGTCCCCCTTCTCTCGAGTGATTTCTTGCCCTGGAGGATTGAAGGTCTCCCTCTTTTCGTTCTTGCCGAGACCTTTCTCCGGGTTTGTGACAGGACGAAGGAGCCGTGCCTTGTGTCCCCTGGTCGTCCTTTTCTTGAGAACTGCGGAGTGAGAGCTCTTTTTTCTTTGCCTCCGTAGGTGGCATCTCTCTCCTTTTTCGTTGTTCTCTTTTTTTTTTGTGGTGTTGCGCTCTCTCGAAACAATTTCCTTGGAACTCTCTCTTCCTCAATTTTCTTCCCTCTTTCCGGTCGACAGTAAACCGTCTATTTCTCCCCCTGAACTAAGTATCCCCTCCCCCCGAGAGGCGCTCCTCCCCGGAGCCATACGCTCTCCGGCAACTTCACCCACCCTGATCCCTCCTCGATGCGACCCGCAAGTCAATTTCCCCTCGTCCAGGAAGATAGATCCTTCTGCCTTTGTCTCCTTTGAGAGGAGGACCCTCTGGGCCTCTCTCCCCTCTCGTCTGAAGTCCCTTCTGGCCTGTCATAACCCCGACCTAGGGATACGTGATTGATCCCATTGCCTTGTGTTCCCCCCCGCAATCCCCTAATCCGCGTGAAGGACGACATCCTGTAGACCCATAGTTTCATTTCACCCCACAATTGGCCTCCGGTGAAGCAGTCCCCCCCAAGACGGTGGACTTGCCCTCAACCCCCCCTTTTAGTCTAACCCCCACCCGGGCGCATAGTTCCCCGTCCCTCCCCCTCCCCCCCTAATCGTAGACGGACGACTCCCTCCCAGTCGCCATTTCCCCTTCCTCCGCCCTTTGGCTTGGCCGTATGGAGCGTTCCTCGTTCCGACAAGCCGTGAGTGCTCCTCGTCTCCAAACACCTCCCTCCTTCCCTACCTGATATGCCCGTCCATTTTCGACATGGGGAAACCAACTCCCCCGAACCTCTTGCGGGCGTCCTCATAGTAATCAAGGCCCCCTTCCCCTCCCTCAGAAAGGCCGATTTTTTTCTGGATGGTTCATTCTCCTTTTTTCTATCTACCACATAAGAAAGGCTCCCCTTTCTCCCCTCAATTAGAATGAGCAAAAGCCCTCCCTACCCCTTTCAACAAAATAATGATCGTCCTAATGCCCCTCCCCCCCCCCCCTCGCGAAATGATCTACCGCCGATTTTGTAACTTTCCTGATGGACCTCTTCCTTTTTCTTTCAGGGCGTGGACCCTTCTTCCACGATCCCCCCCCCCTCATGGAAATGAGCATGCCTCCCCTTCCTTATGACTTCCCTACCGCGCAAGATTCCCTATCATCAGCGCGGACCGACGCACCCTCCCCTGCTCCCCTCTTGGGAGAAAATCAACGAAGATGGTTCCTACGCCCCCTTCTGAGCTACGCGCATGATAGGGTCCACTTTCTTTGGTGCGCGCGTAAGAGACGTGAGCTACTCTTTTTTCGCCGGGGCTTGCCCCCCTCTCCCCTTAGAGATGCGCAAGACTTTTTTCACCTCATCGGACGACGCGTCTGCTTCTCCTATGCCTCCGAGAGAATGCGGTGTCCCCTTGAGTTCTTGAACCCCCCTCCGGACCTTTCTCTCCGTCCTTGGAATGACTCTTTTCCTTTCTTTTTCTCCCCCTCCCCCAAGCGTATCAGGAATCCCATGTCGTCCTTTCTCGCCGCTGAAAAAACACATCTTCTTCGTTGCTCTTACAGGAGGAGAGGCTCCCCCCTCAGGGTAGCTGCGGCCCTTTTCCTTTTTCCCTACTCCTTTTCACGGTTGAATGAGAGCTTCTTCCAGCACTTCTGAGAAAATAGGATTCTCCAAGGAAGGGGAAGAGCTCCCCCTCGCCGCAGGTTCTCTCGGGGGTGGGTGTCGGAGAACTCTTCTCCAATCCGTGGAGGACTCCGCCTCTCCCCCATCTTTCGCGAGGATAGCCCCGTCTCCCCCCCCCATGATGTTTCTGAACGGAAGGAAATCCCCTCTCGCTTGCGTCTGGCCCCCCCTTCTCGATTGGAAAAATGCCCTCCCTCTAACAGTCCCCCCCTGAGATCCGACACTCCGCGACCTGCAAGTAATCGTGCTCTCCTCCTTTTTTTCCCTCCCGCATCGAGATATGAATCGAGCTTCCCCCATTGTCAAGACTACCTCTCCCCCCGCCTCGAGCATAAGATGGGTTCCCTTCTCCCCCTACCTGCAGAGACCCGCTCGCGACAACAAGCAGCTACTTTCTCTGCGAAGCTTAGCCCTTTTCTGCCCCGTAAGATAACGTTCCTTCTAGCGGGATTGTGAGCTTTAATACGTGCGAACCCCCCCTCTCTTCTTTCGAAACCCCTGGCTTACGCCTTTCCCCCCCCCCCATCTGCTGTAGTGTGGGAAAATTCCCGTCTCCTCGCTGATATCGGTTTCCCCCTTCTCTTAGGAGAGAAAAACGAGCCCTTTCCCCTTTAACACCTCACCCCTCCCCTTTCCTCAATCGCGCGTTACAGGCGTCTCCCCTTTTCTTTTCACGATGGTTGGTATGGAGTATTTCGAGTCTCACCGATCCTCGTACTAGGAGGACAAAGAAGGCTGCATCGTGGGACCGTTTTCTCCCCCCTGACGTCGCGGTGATGTTCTTTTTTTATCGCTTTTCTTCAGAGGAAAAGGGACACTCGCGCCCTTCCTACTTCTTCAGCCTCCGGCGTTGTTAGGATTTTTCATCTCTCTCTTTTCCCCCCTTTGTTTGGTTTCTCTTCTTTTTCCTCCCCCCCCTCCGTAGCTTACGAGAGAAGGAGGGCGTCCCTCTCTCGGTATTCCTCTGCCTAAACGCGCGAAGTAAAACCAGCCAACTCCCCCCCCTTTTTCTTCTGAGGGGGGAGAAACCTGTCCGCCGGATCTCTTCGGAGTGATCCTTCTCTCCCTGTGAGACGCGAAAGAAGAAATCCCCCCCCCACTCTCCCAGTTCTGGCAATAAGCCGGGACCTCCCTCGCGTCTGGAGGAGAACTGCGGCTTCCTCTCTCAAATCCCGCCTCCCTTTCGCGACAGACGCGTGGATCCTGACCCCGCTTCCCCAGCCGCGGAGCGACCCTTTGCCTCCCCCCCCTCTCTAAATCGCAAAGGGTCGCGTAGCGCCCCCACCTGAATATCGCCCCCCCCCTCTTTTCTTTATCCCTGATCCCAACCTAGAGAATACGCCTTCTGATCGTCAATGGAAGGAGTCTCCCCCCTTAGCCGATTCGAAGATCTTCTCCCTCAGAGGTGCTCCTTTTTTTTCCGGTCTTAGAGAATTCTTTTCCTTTGTCCCCTCATCGATCGAGAGAGAACAAGCCCTTTTCCCTTTCTTTAAGAATACGCCGACGTCCCCCCCGAAGTTCATCTATTCCTTTTTTCCCAGTCGTCGGACTCTATCCTCTGACTTGTCACGGTAGAGCAGGTCCTCCTTCGGCAGGAGTAGAGCAACTCTCGGGGCCCATTTTTCCCCTCCTTTTCTTTCGTTCTAAGGCATCACGAAGACTCTTATTTTCTCTTATTTTCGTTAAGTTAAAGAGCCGCACACTTCTTGGCCCCTCTCTCCCCCCCTGAGCGAAAGCACTTTTTTTAGTAGTAGAGACCCGAAGGAATCCTTCGACGACACCAAAAGAGTCTCATCTCGGAGAAGTTCCTGTCCCCTCCAGTTTCCAAAAGTCCCGATTTTGCCTCCCCAAATCTCTCTTCCCTTTCGTGGATTTAAAGAGGTAATCCTCCCTCTTTTGTCATCATCCGTAGAAACTCCGCGTCTCCTCTCCCTTTTCGTGCGTCCCCTCCCGGATGTGATCCTTTCCTTCTTTCCTGGATCGAAAGATCAATTAACCCTCTCTCCCTTGTCCCTCGTGGGATGAGCTCCAGGTCGTTTTTGTCTACCCCCTCGCTTCCGGAGAAATACTCGGATGAGTTCCCTTCCCTCCTCTGACAGATTTGGGCTCCCCTCTCAGCTTCATGCTTGAGGATTTTCTTTTTCCACTCCCCCCCTTCGCGTCGTCAGATAACGTGAGGCCTCCTCCCCCCCCCCCCTTCTCTCATTTTTCCCGAGCAGGCGCGGAAGACTTTCCTCCTTTTTCCGTCGCAAGACTCTCTCTTTCCTTTTTGTCTCATTCGCAATGCATCGCTTTCCCTTCCCTTCCGGGATGTGCCGCGTGGAGCGCTTTTGGAGAGTATCAACCCCCTCTTCCCCCCCCTTTGCAGGCTAATTCAATGGTATTCTTTATTTTTCCGGCCCTGGGTCCACTGCAATGATGAAAGTCCACTTCCCTCCCCCTTCCCGCGGAGTGAGAGTCGGCGCGCCCCCTTTACGGATTGAGTTCTTCTCAGGCTTGGTTCATGGTAGTTCTTTTCTTTTCAATGAGAGCTTTCTTACTTGAGTTTTCTCTACTTTCTTTTTCTTTCGAGCCTTTTCCCCTCCGAGAAATCTCCGTTTTTCTTTTTTGGGTTCTTCGGAGGTGAGGTCCTTTCTTCGATCTGTGCCTCCCCCTCCCTTCTCTGAGTTGGGTGACAACTTCCTCATCTTTTGGTCATAATAAGGGAGAGGAGTCTTCTCCCTTTTTGTTAGGAGATCCTCAAGACGGCCTCTTCTTCCTCCGCCCCAGCAGTAGGACGAAAAAATTTCTTCTAATCCCCTTTCCTGTCCTCGACAGATGAGGTCTTTCTTCTTCCCTTCTTTTTTTATTCAGGCGATGAGGCGGTTCCCCTTATTTTCGTCTCTTCTCTCGAAGGGCCCATGGGGCGGCTTTCCCCCTTTCCTTTACTACCTGGATGTAGGAAGTCGCGGGTAGTTCTTTCTCCTTCTTTTTCTCACGGGCCAAGAAAGACATGCAGCGGACATCCCTCCTAGGGTTGACTTTCTTCCAGTTCCTTCGCGAAGAGCTTTCCCTTTCCTCTTCTCCTTCGAAAATGGACTCACATCCCCTTTTTTAGATGGAAGAGGTACGGACTTGCTTTCTTCAACGAGAGACTTCCCCTCTTTCTTGTTGTTTCTTCTCCGCCGGGAAGCACGTACTTCTCCTTTTTTTTCCTCTACCTGATAGGGGAGTGTGAAAGTGAATCCTCCCCCTTTGAGGTTCTCCCTACTTTGATGTCGCAGAACTCAACTCCATCACTTGCGGCTTCCTCCCTCCTAGAACAGTGAAGCAGTTGAACTTCTTCCCCCCCCCCATTTAGAGAGATGCGCAATAAGGATTCAGGGGTTCTTTGATCAGCAAGAAAGTTATGCATTTTCTCCTTTCTTCCATCAACTCCTCCCAACGTTCCCCCTCCTTCACTGTCAAAAGTACCCGATTTTGCCTGTTCCCTCAAGAACGCTCCCTCCCTTTTCCCCCTTTTTTTTCCCCCCAATCAGAATCCGCAAACCCCCTCCTCCTGACCCCCAGCCTAAGGACCCTCCCCCTTTACTTCTTCCAGGAACTCTTCGCGCATTCCTTATTCCCCCTTTCGAAGTAGAAGCGAGGCACTTCCCCTCTCTCCGGAAGGAACTCTCTCACCCCCTTCACCCTCTCCCGTATGATTTTTCCCGGCCACTCTTTTCTTTGTTCTCACCGAACTCAAAGGCTCCTCTTTCAAGACAATTCCCTCCCCGTGGGACGCGAAAAAAATTTTCCCTCTCTCTCTCTATTCCACAAGCCGGGGGACTGGCACAGCCTATCCTCCCTCCCCCCCCCAAAAAAAGCCGCCTTTCTTGAAGAATTTTGCCTTCCTTCTTTCCTCACCCCCCGCGAATGCATGCGCAAAGCACTTGTATTGGTCCTGTATTCCGTGAAAGAGGACTCCCTTCCCGTGAGGAGTCGGAACCCCCTCTTTTCTCCCTCCCCCCCCCGCGCTAAGCAGAATCTGACTTGACCTGCCACCCCCATTACTTCTTTAGAATTGGCACCAAACCTCTCCCTCGAAGATTGCGGCGTAATCCCCGTTCCTCTCCCCCCCAAGCCACCCTCCCTTTCCGCCGCTAAAGGAGATTCTCCCCTCTTTTCCCAAAGGAGCGTCCCCCCTTCTTTCTCGAAGAAATTCGAGCGTATTCCCCCGATTTTCCCTTTTTCCAAAATCCTGCGAGCGAGACCACTTTCCTCTATCCATGCTAGAGAGAATCCTCTATTTTCCCTCTTTGGGACGATTTTTTTCTTTTGACGGGCCTGCGGGAGTTTGACCTTGGCCTCTCTCTCTGCCTCAATAATCAATCATGGTACATGTCTCCTCCTTTTCTTTGAGGCTTACGCGCAGATCTCCGATCACACCTCCCTTACCCCCCTCTGACCAGAGCCCTCGACCTCTGAGGAGCAATGCCCAAAGACTCTTGCTGCTCTATGAAAACCAAGAAAGGCGCTCCCTTCTATGATAGGGTCTTTAACCCTTCCTTTCCCTTTTTCTTCTTTCCTCGAAGTTCTCTTCCGAGAATTTCCTCCTCTTTTTCCCTCTCTAAGCATGAGCTGGCGCACTTTTAATAAAATCATCGGCTAATTCTCCTTTTCTCTCTTCTGTATCCGGAGAGCATCTTCCCCTTCCCCAGACTGTCAGTTCCCCCCCACTTGACTTCCCCCCTGCGAGAGGTTTTTCCTTCTTTTCGATAAAGAAAAGGCCCCCTCTCTTTTTTAATTCCCTCTTTAGATAAAGAGCCCGGAACCCCCCCCCCCCCTCTTTTTTTTTTCCAGGGAGGACCTACCTTTCGCTTGCGGAACTAGGGAACACCCCCTCCTTCCCCTTCGGTTGGATAGAGATGGTGTCGCGCCCGAAAATCGTTGACGGGTGGACCCTTCTGGCGGCTTCCCCCCTTTTTTTCTCGGTGTTTTCTTGGGGTCGGCGCACTTTGTCTTTCTCGGGCGGACGAAGAAGAGTCGACCTCTCTTTCTTCTTTTTCCTCTCCTGTAGACACCGCGTGTGCTTCTCCAGAACGTCTGACTCCCCCTCTTCGCGGGCGGAGGAATTCTTGCTCTGCTCGTTGAAAATGCCCTTTCACCTTAACGGCTAACCACTTTGTTTATGACGCTCCCCCTCCCGCGAGAAAGGAACAGTCCTCCTTTTTCCGAAACAGGAAAACTTCAATCCCTTTTCCTTGCTCGGTAGCGGAGGAGAGTATTTCCCTCTTCCGTGCGTTTTCCCACTTTTTCTTCTCTCTTCTTTCCTCATTCGTGAAGTGAACTCCCCTCCTCTCCCCTTCGCGCTAAACCCAGAAGCGCCCTAGAGGTTGACCTCCCCTTCCGCTTTTCTTTTTAGAATAAATGCCGTTTCTCTCCTTTCTCTGCGAGTGGACTTTAATCAGTTCCCCTTTCGGGGGAGATTGCTTTCCTCAACTATAGACTTTCCTCCCATTTCATTCTGATGGACGTGTGCGGCCACTTCTATCTCTGAGAGAGGTTTAATCCTTACCTCTTCGATCTTCTCACACTTTTCTTATTTAAAAGATCCCGCAGCCGTGCTTCTTCCCATCCGAGAGTTAAAGGAGTATGCCCATCCCCCCCTCTGTGGTGTGGAGTATATTGCGTCTCTAAATTCCTTTTTTGGCTCTCCACCCTCGGAGTTGATTCTTCATCGGCTGGCCTTTTTTTTCCCTTCCCACGTGACGGCGAGGTGATTGGCTGTTTTTCTTTTTCAGCGAAAACCGGACAATCGAGATCGCTCCTTCTTAAGCTTCCCGGCGTGTTAGAGATTTTT
>Ga0179591_1358184_pt1 | contig 17450 bp, 26 predicted proteins | sample CZOMad2_1_08_16f_FD_182891 | JGI IMG/M metagenome (GOLD analysis project Ga0179591, IMG submission 182891) | Vadose zone soil fungal communities from Angelo Coast Range Reserve, California, USA - CZOMad2_1_08_16fungal (PacBio error correction) | ecosystem: Environmental > Terrestrial > Soil >... | reverse complement strand
TACTTTTATTCCCCCCCTACTAATTCCCGAATTCAAGCACAGATACTAATCAACTCTCCCCGTACCCCTTGCAGGTTACTTGGCCGATTATTTCGCCGGTTGGCCACCGACCCTTTTGATGTCGGCGGCGTATGATCCCGACCCCCCCCCCTTTTACAACTAATTGTCCCCCCTTAGCCTCTGTTCCCACAGCAGTATATTCATTTCCTCGGGCTAAACCCGGAAGCCTAGGCATTTTTGCTTGCCCCCTTGAACAATGCCGTGCGTTTTGAGTTCCTTCTCTTCTTTCTTGAAAGCTTTTCCCCCCATGAAATCCCTCCCCCTGTCCTCTCGCTCCCCTTGTAGAAGTTCTTCTACTTGGTCTTCTAGATGACGAGGTAGTTCTTCAACCCCCAATACGACCTGGTCTCCTTTCTAAATCTCATACCCCCCCTTCCCCCCCCAGTTTTTGAAATGAGATACTACTTTCTTATGGCTCTCCTTTTTGGCCATTCTACATATGTTGTTTATCCCGGTTGCCCCCTGAACGGTTGAGTTAATCTTATTTTTTTCCTTTCAGATAAGCACCTTCTCCCCTCTCCCGTCACAGAAAGTACTACATCTTTGTTAGGTCCGTACCCTTTTTTCATAATTATCCCGTAGACCCTTTTTTTAACAGTTTTGCATCTTGTATGTCCTTTTGAGTGATGTAGTCACCCCCCAGTTAGACGTACCTTTTCACTTTTGTGTTGACCCCTTTTTTTTTAATATGTCTTAATGCCCTTACTTCACAGTGTTCTTGTTCTCAAGATCCACTTGGGCGCGTAACCGCTTCTTTTAGCCTAAATGCATCCTCTACTTTCATAAAATTCCCTCATCCTAGTTTTTCCCGTTAAGATCCCCCCAAATAACCGTGTCGTTTTCTACCCTGTGCAATTCCTGGTTTTTTCCTTGTCCCCCGATGACTCCCTGACAACATTTTCAGTCGTGATTCATTTCCCTGGTGACCCATCACCGTGTGCCAATCTCTTCTACCCCCTATTGCCACCCCCCCCCGTTAATCCCCCCTAATTTGGTGCCCCTGCAGCTCCACCTGAACATTCCAACTGAGGCCTCGGGTTATCGTTAGATTTACTATTCCACTACTTTGACCCCTATCCAAGTTCTTTTAATGATTGTGTCATGTTTTTTTGTTTTTCTTCTTTAGCGTTTCTCTTCCCTCTGCCGCTCCCAGAATTGATTTCTTTGCTTCGTTTTCACCCCGCGAGCCGTATTCGCAGCATATTATTAGGGCTTCTTGATTGCAACCATTCTCATTTTTTTTTTCCTTCCAACAACCCCCTCCGAGGCTTATATTCTCTCCCTAATGCCGGGGGTTGCTTCATCCACACCGTTAGTCGAATTGAGCCACCGTTTCACATTTGAACCTCCACAGAGTCCCTCTCTTTTCTCTACTTTTTTTTTTTTTGCTTTTTCGATTCCCTAAGCTTCAAATGGCGCTTTTGAGGTTGTTTTCCGGATCCCCCCAGCTGACTTAAAATCCCCACCCCACTGTTTCTCCAGCTCTTCCGAGCAATCAGTGATCCCCCCCCCCTCGCGCGTACTTGCCTTCTTTTCACCGACAATTCAGGACCATGGTCAATTCTCACCTCCATCAGACAGCAAAATAAGTCTGGAATCTTCCAGCAAGCACCGGTTTCATCCAACTAATCGCTTTCATTCCTCTCCCAATACCCTGACCACCCCCCCAACACACACCCCCTAGCCCTTGATTCCATTTCTTTCCCCATCTACGCCTATAGATCCCTTTTTTAAAAGCCCAGCATCCTCTTCACCAGCGCAATTCTTTTTCTTTTATTTCTGTCTGCGTTGTCTAGCTCAGTTTCCCCCGAGATTAATGGAGAGTGCACTCTCTGAAAATAATTCTTCTTTTTTTTCGGGAGCGTTGACCCCCATGACACCTTTGCAATTCCACCCTGAGCATGCCCAATCCGAGGCTTAAGTGATCAGCCCCCCCATTCTCCAGCTGTGTTTTTTAGCGCATACCATTTAAATCGTTTTTCTATTTCGTAGATGTTTTGAATGACTTCTTTCTTTTTTCTGTAACCCCCCCCCCGTTCGCAAAATAGTGAGCCATATCTGCTTACTTTCTTTACGCCGACCCTTTCTAAACAGTAATTTCACTTTGCCTCAGTTCTTGCACCTCTTCCATCTCTCCTTTCAAACCGAGTTGAAGGATCCCACCTCTTAAAGATAACCCCCCTAAGTCCAACCTTGAATAGCTCTCCTAAAACCAGGCCACTGCCCCCCCGTAGAAATGATTGCCCCTCCAATCTGGCAGTCTTTCTATCGAACAAAATACCTTTTAAACTCCCCCTCCTCTAGTTTTCTGAAGGCGTAACTAGCTTGGTCAAAGGCCTAACCACACGTCTACTGATCCCAAAACCGTGAAACCATTTCCGCATATGTTCTACCAAAAAAATGCACCCTACAGCACACCCCCTTCTTCTTTCTTTTTTAGTCCCCCCCTCCCAGGATCCCCTAAAGATTGTTTCTGGCCGCATGCCAAAGCCACTACAGTATATTGTTAACACCACGCACCCTCACCTTTGATTCTGAAACCCATTAGAACTAAAGAGGTAGCTATTCTGCTAGAATTATAACTGCTTCAAAACGCATTCTTGCTTTCTCCCGCCCCAAGTCCTCCTTTTTTGCCACCCCCTCAATTCAGATTAACGTACCTTCTAGCCCTGCTTTTTTCTTCAACTAGGAACCTAGTTGACACCAAAGCGTAAGATAGCAAGAGCGTCAAATAAATTCCTTGTGCCCCGAGGCGGTAAATTACAGATGCTTGATTTAGGTTAGCGGACTTTCGAGAGGTGCTAGGAGGGAATACAGTTGTGGTTGGTCCAGACCGTTCTCACAAGCATCCTCTGCACTGGCATTAGGCGTTCGCGATCTCGGCCTACCTTCCCCAAAGGTACAGCGGATGTTTCGTTCACCGCGGGATTGCCCCCCGGCCAGGGGATCAGCATGCTGGAGGTGTCCGTCGGAGACTGTTTGCGTCAAACAATTAACCCCCCTTGCGCCACCAAGCTGAAACTTCCCACAACTTGAAAGATGTCTCGTGATGACTCCCAGAACCTGCACGTACGTGCTGAACAGGTACGGGCATCTCGACGATATTCATTCTTTCGCTAGCCCCATTGTAGTTTCCTAAGTCATTGGAACCCCTCAACATTTTCTGTTCCTTTTTCCTTAATCATTTATTTTCCAACAACAGACATTCCACAGAACAAAGAGATACAGCTTTGTTATGATACGTTGCCATTATAACCCTTCTACGATCCAGCAGCTTTTTTTTTTCAATTGTCCCCCCAACGGCAGCCAAGTCACCCCCTACTGTGGAAACGTTTTGGACGGCTCTTTAGCATACCCTTCTCTCCTGAGATATCAGTCCCTGAACAACATTTCCCCCTTAAAAATTTTCCTCGATCTAAAACAGAGGCCCGGCGGTCCCTCTCTCAACAAAAGACCTAACCCAAAAAAATTTTATTTAAACTAGCAGACTATTAAATCCCCCCCCCGCGAACAACCATCTTTTGAGGAGCCCCCACTAATGGAATCCAAAACTGGAGAAAAGACACAGCAACACCACATGAGCCTGAAATCCCGTAGGTACCGATCAGAATAGACTCAACAAAGACTCTCTCGGAATCCCCGTAATTAGTCAGACATTTTCTCTTCCACCCCAGTCCTCCATCAAGGAATAGTCAAGTTCTTCACCCCCCACTTCTGCCTGTTTCTTACCCCCCAATGTAGCCAAACTAACCTTTATGACCGCGGGCGAGAGCCCTTTTCAGCACATGGGTATTTTAGGGGTCCCCTGCCCTTTTTAATGTCACCTTGTGCAAGAAGTTTTTTCGTTCCGTGAAAGTGAAAACTGCCGGTCAGCCTCAAAGATCCATTAGGAAATTTTTTGTCCGCTGGCCTGAAGACCCCGACCCAATCCGAGACCAGATGCCCCTGGGCGGTCTAGAGCTCCAATTACTCAAACGGATTCCTCTTCGCACAGTCCCCCCAGCGGCACTACCCCTCAGACCACTCCACAACACAGGTTCGAACCCCCACCCTGTCATCTACTTTTCAAAGACTGTTGTTTTTTAGCCCCCTCCCCCCACCACCAGAACCACCCCATTCCTATTACCCTTTAAACGGAACTCCTAGTCTCCTCAGGTGGAAGAAAGAATCCTCGACAACCTGTTTAACTGCTCTAACAGGAGGCGACCAGCAGCCCTCAGACAGAAGGTCTGCAGGCCTTGGATTACGCCTTCCCCGTGGGCCCTAATGAAATGGGGGTAAGCAAGTGATCAAGAGTTGAAACCCCGGGCTGCCATTAGGCCTCTGGCCGAGGAGGTAGGTTTACAAAGGTTGCTTTCCCCCAGGGGTTGACGTGAGTCACGAAAACCCGCTCCCCACCCTACACGTCAATGAAGCAGAACTGTACAAGACTCCCAGCACTTTAGCTTAGGGCAGAGTTTAGATGCCTTCAAAACTTATCTCTAGAATGAAGGAAGATACATTGAACGCACGCTTAAGCCCACATGCTTGAATCAGAATAAACATTGTCTTCAGAGGAGTTCCCACGAAACTCAGTGACGATGAGGGTAAGTAAACCCGAAAGCAAAAGAATCCTCCCACTGTTGGAGAGCCTCTCATAGAGCCTACTCTCTGAAGACCCCCCCCTCTCACACATTCTTAGACTTCTTTTTTCGACCCGCTGTTTCATAAAGATCAACTTCTCTCCCCGGTGTCTTTAAACCTTCGACCTTCTAAAAAATCCCCTGACTATAGATTGTTGGTGAGTATAGGATCTTTGTTCTAACTTCATCTTTAATAACCCTACTTTTCATTAGCAAAATTCGTCCCTTGAAGTGGTGAAATAACTTTCCCCCACTTTCCCCTTTTTTCATCGAAAGTAGTCGACCATGTTTCCAGTACGACATACCTTTTCCGATGTCCCCGATAGCTTTGAATACAAGATTATTTTTTTCCTCCATGATCCACGAGACTTTTACCATCGATCCTTTTTAAGCGCTCCCCTGGCTTCAATTACTCTCCCCTCCTTTTTTCGCCAATAAACCCAATCTTTTTGTGTAACCCCCAATTACCCCCACACCCCTTTAATTTAGTGAGCCCTCCCCCTTACCCCCTTTTTATAGGTGCCACGCCAGGGCAGAACCACCGAATCCTTGGCAAGGGGAGACTGCTGCTTCAACACTGATTGGTTCCTTAGTATGTATTATCTTTTCCCACTCTAATAAGGACAGGGTGAAGTTTTCTCTTCTATAAGCTCTCTACTTACCTCCACAAACCCCCTGTCTTAATTACGAGGCACTGATACCGTTCGGACACTCAGTGGGTTTCCACTCCCCCCCAACCTTTTGTGACCCCTCTCTCTTTACTTTCTCGTTGCTTTTGTTGGCCCCTGCAGCGACCACCTTCCCATCATCTGCATTCGCCTTTCAACCAACCCTTCACACGATAATTACTGAATCGCCTACAACTTTTGTGTCCCTAAAACTTCGCTTATTTATAATCCCTCAACCCGCATCCCCCCATAGACGAAGCGAGCAGTCCCTCGGAACCTAAGAATGCCCACCCTCCCCCTCACCTTCCCCCCCGTCATTTTTCCCTTTCTACCTACGCCTCCCCCACATGAAAACGGTCAAGTTTCCCGAAATCTACCCTCCCCCAATTCCATCATAGCGCGCTTTACTGAGTTTCTTTGTGGTTTACCCTTAGATTGGTTTTTCTCTGTTTTCACCGGACCTCGTGAAGCAATTGGACGATAGATAGCCCAGTCCCTGCCACCCCCCCTTTATACCGACCCCGTCCCTTTTTGAAAGGGTCACCCCCGGTGCAAGCGTAACCATAACTTTTGTTACTCCACTATGGCATACCCTCGATAATACACCACCCCCCAACCTCGTGATTTTGAAAATCTCTCATCCTAACCTTTTAAGCCACTGACTCCCACCACTTTCCCCTCTTTTTACCAGGGTTAGTAGTTTCCCTTTTAAGAAGACTTGGTCTCTCATCCTCACCTCTTTAGGTTTTGCTCAGAACGCCCTTTTTGACCCACCACCCAGTCTCCTACCCTTCCCTACGCTTCCCTTTTTTCCACGAGAGTCTCCCTTATATTTTTTGTTCCCCAGTCCTTGGTCAACAGCCCAAATCCTCACGATCAAGGTGAGAGTTTCCAGCCCCTTGCAACCGTTCAGACACACGTCAACCCTTTTTCTTATGCCAAGTGCTTTAAGAACCCCTCCGTGACCTTTCGTAGTGCCCCCGTGTAGCAAGTTTTTCCTTCTGCTGTCTCCCGCTGACTTTGATAATAGTTTTTTTTGCGATCCCCCCTCTGTTAATCATTAAATCACCTTCCCCATGCTGAACTTGATGAAGAGATCTAACAAAGCATGTCTTCCTTGTCTCTGGCTTCACAATAGACCTCTTTTCTTGATCCCAGTAGACGAACTCCACCTTTTACTTCTTTCCAAGCCCATCCCCCATATTAAGGATCCACATCACCCCTGATACCTTAATGCAGGATGTTGGATTCAGATTTTTGGTTAGTTCCTACTATAAACTTGGCGCCCCAAACAATGATCATCACACTTGAGATTACTAGTTTGGCTCTTTTCCTCCCACTGATATGGAGTGCTAGTCTTTTTTGCGAGTTTTGTCTTCCCTGTCTTCGTAAGCCCTCAGGAGCCTCGCGTGTTACCCTAGTGCTACTCCTCCGCCTACATCTCAAAGCTAGGTCTGACAATTCCGAACCCCCTCCCCGAGTCGCTATCATCCTTCTTCCCCGCCCTTACCCTGATCGGGATGGAGAATTCGCCAGCCCCCCCTCCGAGTTTCTCACCCCCTTTCCTAGTCGCTACCCCTAGCGATCCATCCCCACGATATTTTTTTTGCCTCCACGGAGCCTCTTTTTTCCCCGCGTACTGTGCCAGTCGCTGTGCTTCACAACGAATTGTCTTCCTCAATTCTTACCTCCCTCGGTTGATTCTGCTCCTTATTAGCTTTTTCCGGGATGTGAATACTCCCGTGAAGAAGCCTAGAGGATAGATCAGTCTCTTTTCCTATATATAATCAAATTTTAGACGCCCCCGGTTTAAGTAATAGGGCAAAGATTTCACGCTTCCACCCCCCGTATTCTAAGAACTTTTTGACCCGATCGTAAAGTTCACATCACACGCTGTTCCTCTTCTTCCTCCCTATGTCAGCCTTTTTTTATAGCAGGTACTAGTCCGATCTCGCCTTGATTTCCCGCCCCCCCCCGATTTTTATTCCTCCTGCTTGAAGCTGCTATCGAGCCGATATATCGCTCCGACCCGTATGTTGGAAATGCGCCCCCCACCCCTGGACTGGCCCCTCCGAAGATCCTTTTCCAGGGCTGTTTGATGACCGATTAGACTCCCCCCTATTTCGATAAATCCTTTGACGGCATCTTACCAATTTCTCAAAGCTATATCACATCCTCTTGAATGCCCCTTCAGAAAGACTTAGCCCCTTTTCCCAGATTTTTTCAGTCTTGAAGACCCACCCCCCCCCCCCCCAAAAGTTTTCTCTCTGCGAAGCACTTGTAAGACCCCTCTTGAGACATGAACAACCCATACACATACGCCACGGAGGAGACGAGCAGTCAAACCCTCCCCCTGAAATACCGAGTCCTAAACATCCAACTCACACACCACGACCTTCTTCTCGAACCAAAAGAGATGTAACCTTGTTTCTTAAGAATAAGAGTTCTTAGCCCAGTCCGTCCCCCAAGTATTCAACATCAATGATTAACAGTCTTCGAGGTCCGATTATTAGGAAAGATAAAAAAACGGAACCCCTACCCCACCCACAAACAGGAACATAGCTCCTCTAGATAATCCCTGAAAGGTGGACAACATGAGACTGGATAGGCGATCGGAAGAAAAACAACCGAGGGAGCACGTACGCCTCAGCAGGTTCCCCTTGCTTTATCCAAATTATTAATTAAGGCCCTCCGTCAAAGTATTACTCGAATCCTCTTTTTTTCTCTTTCGGGAACACCAGTTACTTATACTACATTGGGAAGATCGACCCCTTCTTTGGCGAATTGCAAATTTAATTTTTATGAAAGACGAGTTGTTCATTCTAATCTTAAAGGGCTCCCCCCCCCATCCTGCACTTAGTGTGAACTCGATTCCCTTTTTTCATTGCTGTTTGTATCTTCTCCCCTATTTTTGCTTTTTACCGTGTTGAGATCAGAGTCCGGGGGTCATAGAGAGGCACCCTTCGACGACCCCGTTCCGTCTCTTTACGTTTGGCTGATCGCCTAAGCTCCACCTTTAGTGGACTATAAACCCACCTGCTCCAAGCTAGTCTGTCTCCTAACATATCCCCTTCAGTGTGCTTAGGTTTCTTCATCCTTTGCTGGTCTGAACATTGTATCCTTTCCCCAGACTTTCCTTAGTCTGCGCGGGTGTTTCCATTCTTTTCTTCCCCTTTGGAGACTGCCTAGCTAGACACCGTGGACTTCTGCATCTACACTCTTACACCGGTTGGCGGTTAACGCCTTTCTTTCCTCGGGAGACTTTCTCCCCTAACGTTCACCCTCCCCCCCAGATGTAAAGGGGACAAACAACCCACACCCCCATCGCGATGTTCTATTACTGGCTCAGGTTAGCTAAGCCACGCATAGAAGACACTGCTCCCCCTCCCCACATTAAAATAATTGTGCCCACTGTTGATTCGGAGTCGTGGACACCCTCCCTCCACCGACCTCGCTCCCGTGTTCCGGTTTCTCCAATTACGATGAACTGCGCTACCCCCCCGTACGTAAGATTATATCCCCCCCCACCCCCCCCCTTTTCGTGCACCCCCCAAGACAAGATCCCTTAGATGCTCCCTCACCTTTCCTTGACCCGTAGGCCACTTTTCTTTAGAGTCTTTGCCTGGGGTAGTTGTTTTCTCAGTTTAGATGCACAGTCCTTTTTGCATTCATGCGTCTCTACATAGAGGAAACCCCTCCGCCTGCCCTAAGGATTTTTCCATCCTCTTTCCGCCATGCACTTTGTCATTGTTTCGTCCCCAAAAGAAGCCCCCCAGCATAGAGTTTTTCAGATCTCCGGCCCCCTCTGCGCCGGTGTTGCGCAATTATAAGAATCCGATTTTCTTTTTTTTTTCAGTCGTACTTTTTTCTAGCCACCCCCCCCACCATTTAGCACACTCCCACCCTTCTCTTCCCCTACTTGTTTCTCTGCAGATGTGCAGTTTCCCCCTTCTTCGGCAGAAACCCCAGCTCCCTTATCCCCCCCCAAACCTCACCCCCCATACTTCGCCCCGCAGAGATAAATACCCTCAAATTAATTTCGTTTTTTTAAGACTTCCCCTTCCGTCAGCGATGCATGGTTCCCATAGTTTTCCTCCTAATATGGACCCAGGTCCTCCCGGTAGAACCTATTCCCCCCCCCTTATTAATTGAACGGCATCTTCCAAAGATCGACCTACCCCCCACCACAATATTACATCCTTATTCTTGATAAGCACTCCACCCTCTCGTGACCCAGCCCTTTATACAGATAAGACACCCCCCCAAAGATGAAATTCTTTGCTAGAGTATTCTTATGAGAGTCACAGTATTCCCCTACGCGACCAAGGCCGAGCCCTTTCCCCAATGAACCTATATGGTCAGGATTTAGGGAACGAGTAGAGTAGTCAAACTGCCCAAAGTTTCTTGCCTCCCTTTTAGTGAAACTTATCTCGCCCGCCTTATCCCCCCCTAGAGCACCAACCTGAGCAATTGCCCATCGGTATAGGTTTGGTGGTGTTTAAAAGACCTTATGATATGATCGCCTCTTGACTAGACCCGATTGCATTTTTGAGCGAGATGATTTCCTTCGCAGGCTCAAACCCCGCTGTTTTTTTTTTTTGAAAATTTATCCCCCACAAAAAGAACCCCTTTCCACCCTTGTTGAAGCGTTCAGTCTCTTTTTCAATTGCTCCCCCGCTGGGAAATCACCCTTCCACGGGGTTAAGCCCTATTGTCCTTTCAGTTACCCCCCATGCCTTTTCCCCCTTCCCCCCCAGACCGGCCCCTTCGCCCATATTTCCACCCTCCCCGTCCTATTACTTTCAGTTAACTTCAAGAACACTATATTGTCGACTTTTCTCTTTCCTTTTTTCCCCACTCACTATTAGCCGACCCAACTTTCTCCTGCCTTCACCAGGCTCGATTCGCGCCACGATACCCTTCCCCCTAGGGTTTCAGACACAACTTTGAAATTCCCCCACAACATGCATCGATTGTTTTTTTCACAACAAACCACGACCTGCTGTTTCCCCAAGGCATTGAACTTCCTATCAGATAATCAGAGCTTAGTACAGATTGACCCAAAGCAGTGAGAATAATGCCAAAAGCTCTATTCCACGAACGGTGGTCCCCCCCCCCTCGCAGAATTTACTCCTCTTCCCGATGAAGTTCTACTCCTCCCAATGACGTTCCGCTCTTCTGATGTGGATTGCCTCCGTCATAATTTTCAAAAAAAATACCTACTTTAGTTTTTTCCTTGCAGATTTATAGTCCCTCACCTATAAACCTGCCCTGTATAGCAAAGAAGAAGGACCCCCCCCCATGAACTCTCTCAGGCCGAGTTTATGTGTTACTTTCCTGCTATTTCGAACCTACCCTCCCAACCTCCAAATGGCTTGTCCCACCTTTCCCCTCGTCCCCCGTCACAACTATTCCCCCCTTCTGCCTTGCCTTTTGGACCAGCAATGTGTCTAAGGTTTAATATCTTTACCCAAAGTACCTGAAAGCCCCACCACGTGAATCTCCCTCTTGGTCGATCTAGCATCTCCATGCCGTACTTCCCTCAACCCCCTCTTTTCCGCTCCCCCACTCACGTGCTGCTGCAGACGCATGACTCCCTTAAAGCCCTTCTGTCCACCTCACTCCTCCCCCTTTTCGTCCTCTTATAGGACCAACCAAAGTCTCAGGCCTCACGCTTTCTTTCCCCGATGTCCCCAGCACCACAAGTTTCCTCTTTCAGCCCATAAGGCCCCAACTACCACCAATTAATTGATCCACTCGTTTTTTTTTTCCTCGCACAAGTTTACTCTTGAGTCCTTATCCCTTGACTCGCACCTCTCGTGACCAATACTCTTGGTATGGAGAGTCTTGCCCCTAGAAAAAGCCTTGTCGTCACAAACCTTGATTACAACCCTTTTTTTTTTCTCCTGATCGCCATGTTTTCCTCTGCCGCTTTTTCTTTTTTTTGTTGGCCGCCATATGTGCCTAAGTTGCCCGACCCACTGGTAAACACAGTCACCCCCTCCACCTGAGCCTCATTATATGAACATATCCCAATTTTCTTGAAATGTATAACCAAACCCCAATACCCCCCTTCTACGACTTAACCATCTAGAGGATCACTTGACTACTGCCACCGCCCTCCCCTCCTGAAGTAAAAACAAATCCCTTCTTCGCCCGTTTTCTTCTTCAACTATTTCAGCCAAAATCCCCATCAAGAAATGACGTCTTAACACTTCATCCCGGAAATGTAGGCCGACCGATCTTACCTTTACTTATACCACTTATCGTGTGCGCCCCCGAGTCGAATGAGAGCCTTGAACACTTAACGTCCATTCGGTACTTCTTCATCCAGATGTCTACGCTTTTTCAGTATCTATTCACGGTACACCGACGACTCTCATGGTTTCTCTCGTGCCCATGATGAAGCCCCCCAACCTCCTCGCCCCTAATACCAATCGTCGTACCCACTCTTAGGAACCCCCCCAATTTTTTCCCAAACCGCAACCCCCCCCCCAGTAAAGATGCCTCCGCTCCGTATAACCTTTGTGCCACTATGGACCCCAATCAACCCGAACTACCAACCCCACTGCCACCACCTTCAGCCCCCTCTCTCATTGCGAGCGAACCCTCTTTTTTTTCTCAAGTGTCCTTTTTTGTTACAACAGACACCTCAGGCACCACTCTTTGTTTTTATTTTGATCTATAAAGGATGGATTTTTTCCTTTTTCTTGTCGTTGAGATCCCACACCTTGAATATTTTCTATCCCTCTGCCGGTTCCCATTTTTGGCCTGTGGCGTATCCTTCATCTTTAAATGCGCGAAGACCCTTTCCGACAGCTGAAGTACACTTAAATGCCCCCTTTTTCCCTTCTATCAGATACCTTTCACCCGAATTTTCTCCTTTAAGTATTTCCAACCCTTGTGTACTTACGAATGGTTTCCCCCCCCCGGTCTCATTGGCAGACATACCTGAATCGAGGATCTGTCAGTCGCCTCCTTACCTTAAACGTTAGACTCCATCCCCCTCTATCTTTGAATGTTTTGGCCCTTTTTTTTTGTTGTATGAGTTGCCTCCAACAAACCCCCGCCCTTCGTCCAAATCTTCAAGGGTCTCGTCGAGTCCCCCCCCCCCGATGAGCATTTAATGATATCTTGTTTAATGGATTCTCCCATACCCCCACTCTTGATCGCCCCCCCCGTTCTTTACGAGAATTTAAAAAACCTTGACATCCCTGTGTCCACCTGCGTTCCTTCAAGTGACCATACCCAATCCCCCCTTACGAAGCAAGGTCTTTCCCCCCCACCCCTCCCTTTTCTCGTGCCTTATCAAGGTTATACCTTTTCACCACACAACGACCCATCTACTCCACCTTTTAGGCTGTAGAACTAATTGGATTGCTATTTTGCTCATTTTATTAAAACATTTCTATGTCCCCTAAAGCCCGCTTTCCCCTTGTACCCACTAAACAGCCTCAACATCCCCCCCAGTTCTTTTCAATGTCACTTAATGTAAGACCACACTCCGGATTATTACGTTTAGGTTTGGTTTTGTTTTTATGAAGTGGGTGCGTTTCATTTGAGATATTCCCAATTATGAAGTTATTTCAATAGGAACCCCGTATTTTTCCTCACAGCGTATGTCCCTCTATTCTCTGCCATGTCCCCTTCCTATGGATTCTTTTTGGTGCATGATCTTTATGTAGTACGACAAACGGCCTGCTTCTCAGACCCCCAGCAATGAAGACAAAAAGTCACTTGGTAAATTGACTCCTTCTGCGGCGAGAGTCTTTTCTCTTTTTACTAATACTTGTGTTGTGCAATAGACCCCCTCAGAGATGGCGATGGAATTTTTCCCCCCCGGCTGTAACACCCCTCTTTGCATTTTTTACCTTTGTGTTCTCTAATACCCCCCCTCATCGGTATCTCCCCCCTCCCACCGCTCCATCGCTACACCCCCAGTTATCAATAGATGCTTCACCCCAATAACCCTACATGACCTTTTATCTAGCCTTCTACCTTCACCCTCTTAGGTCATAGCTTGTTTTTACCCTCCCCAGTCCCTTGCCACTGCCAGGGCATGCCCTTAAAGTTTTTTGTTTTTCTTTGTTTTCTCTTCCAACTGTTGTTGATTTTTCCCTTTTCTCGATCAGGACAGAAAAGATTATGGAGCTGTCTTTCAACTGAGCAAGCACACTCATCAGCAGACTGCAGCTGTTGAAGAACGGATCCGTGATGATTTGTTTCAGCAATCAGTCTTATTTTCAGTTCTCGATTTTTTTGTGCCGCACACCCCTCCTTTTTTCCCGTTTGACTTCCTAGCACCCTTTTAGTTAGAACGCTAAAAATGTTCCCTTCCCCCTGAAGACAAGGGTTAAGTTCGCCTGCCCGAACGGACAGTTTCCTTTTTCCCAGATGTAGCGTGCCTTTTTTCTTTTCCCACAACCCACCTCTCCTTACAGACCCCATAACGAAGACCTTGTCTCGAAGGATTATTGTCTTTGGACTCACCTCCCAGCATCAGCTTTCTCCCCCCAAACCTGTCCCACTTTGTCCTCCCCCGCCAAGTTGAAGGTCTAGCCCCCAGTTCCACACCGACTCTAATTTTTTTATGATGCCATGCGAACCCGCCAAGCCTCCTTTTCTCCTTTTGAAGCATCCCTTTTCTAGGATGCGAAAGCGTGATGCATCATGAAAATCTAACCTTTGAATCCCCTTTACGAGTAAGGTCCCCCCTCGCAAGATTCATTTTTCCCGGATTTTTCCTAGAACACCCCAACTCTCTCATCCCATTGTCTGAATGGAACGCAGGCCTTTTTGATTCCGAAATAATAAGATTACCTCTACCCTCACTCCACTTCTTTCACTCTAAGTCTTTTTTCAGCACCCTTCAAATGACCGCGCCTTCCTCAGAAATAGATTCTCATTCATGTTCTTTTTGAACAAATGATCCCTCCTGCTTTCCTTCATTGAGTGCGTCGGTGTTTGTCCCCCTTTTCCTCTTACATACTCCATTCTTTTACTGGGAAAGCTTTAATACATGTTTTTGATTGGTTGTAAGATATTCAGCTTGACTGCATTCAGAAGGCTTTTCAAGTATAGCAAAGATTAGGGTTTTTTTTTTTTTATTTTTGTGCTTTTTTATTCATAGACGTATAGCAAAGCACATTATAAAGTAATCCTTTGAGCGACTCCCTATATGAGCATAAGCTACATCATCAAGCTGGCCCTCGAATTCTCGTTCCCACAAGAGAGTTTGCATTCTTTTAATCGATGCGCGCTTCCGCCTGACCAACCTCTCTGCAGATCCCCACCGCCGCGAATACCCTCTTGCTTTCCCGGTTCGTTTGGGTTTCTTATGCCCGCAAATATGGAAGGTTCCATGCTGTCCCCACTCAGTCAAGTGACTTTGGAAGTGACACCAAACTTCTGGCTTCCTTTCATGTCATCCTGATTTTGTTTAATACGCCACTTGATGCAGTCCCCTATGTGAGAGCTACGTCTTCTTCTTTCACCCTTGGAGATAGTCTCCATTGACATAAGTGCTCTCACGACCTAGAAATGCTGTTCACACTCCTAACCTGACCTTTGTTTTCTCCTCGATGCCCCCTGGGTTGCCCTACACCCAGCTGCTTCGTGTTTGATTAACCTTTTGTCAGTTCCTTTCCGATAATCGCAAGTCTCTTTACTTGACCTAGATCTAAGAACACCACCCCATGTTGAGATAAATATTTAATGCCACCCTTCTGCGATATCCTGTCCCACTCTTCTCAGACGGTCGTTACGATCACGGGAATTACTCCAACCATCTTGGACTTTGCCTTTTCTTTCCATCGGGGCTGTCATGTTTGCCCCTCATTGATTTCTTTAACTTTTATTTAGCCCCCCGCCCCATCTTTGACTAAAATACGTTCCAATGAACGTCTTCCCCTTTCTTTCCTTTGACGCGCACCGTAAGACCCCTTGGTTTTGCATGAGTCGATCGACCGACCTGATACCCACCCACGTCTCTAAGTTTTTTTTGAAAAGAACAATTGTCTCATGGTAACAGACCCTTTTGCTTTCCCTTTCAAAACCCCCTTCACACTATGCGAGCACAGAATACTTTCCCCTATACTCCTTTTGCCAATCCCAGGACTGGAATGATAGCAAGACGGTGACGCCTCGCCTGTGCGAGATTCCCCCCCCTGGAGGCTCATTGCCCAGACCCTCTACCCTCACCCCCCCCGTTCCTAGCTCCCATTTCCCCCCCCCCCGCCCGACCTACTCACAGTATCAGGTGGTTTTTTATTTCTCTCGTCGATGTTTTTTTTCTTTTTTTCTCCAACCGTTAAGAGTTGCTACGAATTATTTTACATTCTTTTGGATTTCTTAGAACTCCGTATTCGAGTGCCCCACAAGCCCTAAGAACAGTTTGCTCATGAGACTCTCCGGCCCACTTCCCAGTTCTCTTTTTCTCCAAGTTCTCTCCGTCTGTCCTCTGATCATGCCTTCTCTTCTCGTTGTATAGAATATACACCCGCTCCGTCCTTTACTGCCCAAAGAATCCTTGCCTTTTAGTGACGATCTGCCCTTTTTGCCCTTCTTCACAATGTTGACTTTTTTTTCCTTCTCGAGACAAGAGTCGTGTTTTTCTGTTGTCCCAAACATGCTATTTTTCTTTTTCCTCGTTCAGAGAGTATTCCCTTCGTCCTCCAGGAACACCTTTGTAAAGAACAGTACTACAATCAGTTATAAGACTAGAGTTTTATTAGAGTAAGCCCCCCTCCAATCTACGTCCCCCCCCCATATAAGACCTGTGTGGGCTTATTGCCTATATTGATTTCCCTTTATCCCCTAAAGTTTTTTGTCCTTCCAATTAGAGCTGCGGCTTTCCGAATCTGTCGCTTCCATCTGCCTCTAACTGACCAGTGAGCTTACTTCTTTTCACCGTTTCACAGTGGAAGACGTATCCCGCTCTTACAAACATTCTTCCTTCATTTAGAACGTCTTCCTGGTTTTACAATCATCAATTTACTTTACGACATCGAACCGATACCCCTGGATGATCTTTTTTACCCCTGTTTCTGTTGATCAGGTCCCCTTTCGGTCTATATGATCCTCATTGAGCCTTATCCAATCTAAGATGCCCTTTTTAGAGGAAAGTCTGTACTCCCCCCACGTGCCCCCGCATGACATCAGTCCCCCGCCGCGTATTCCACCACTTAGCGCAATGATTCTTTCCATAAGACCGTCAGCCCCCTAAGGAACTTGTGGTTCACTTCTTATCCTTTATACTTTTAACACCTTCTTGACCGATATTTTTCAAACCCAGAGATGCTCTTGATTGGGATGTTTATGTCTTTTTTTAGAACTCTCCCATTAGTTCCCTTTTAAGAATTATGTCGGGATTGAGGCTTCCCTCCTCCCGGTCGCTGCCTCTGTTCCTCCCCGCTATATTTGAAAATAAATACTGACTTGACCTTTACAACACCACCGTGGCCTCCCGTATGATTAAATCCCGTCCCCCTCTGCGGTTGGATCTCGCTTAGATGATTGTGTTATTCACTCCCCTCTTCCCCTTTTCGACAAACTTAGAATTTTACATCTATAAAAGACATCTATCTTTCCTCACCCTTGCCTTGTTGTGCGATCTTATTGTTTCTCCCGCTTTTCCCCCCCCTTGACGTTTTGAAGCCCCCGATCCCCCAAGCACAAAACTTTTCCCTCCAGCCCCACAGAAGTCCTGATCCAGCGACCCACTATCTCTTGTGCTTCTTCTTGGCACCCCAATGAAACTTCATTGCCTGAAGTTAGCGCGCCCCCCTGCCCATGACGATCCGCTCTATTTTTTACCCCGTCGAGAACAGCCTTACTTTCCTGCTTCAGAACATTGACTCGTCCCCCCCAACCACCAGAACCCTCCTTCTTTTCATATCTTGGACATTTTTCCCCCCCTAGTTACATTTTCACGTATACCTCTCCCTGCAGTCAAAGTAGTGATAGCGTGTGAACGTCTTTGAGTTATTCCTCGATTCTTTAAGCGCTAATTTTAGTCAACCCTCCCTTCTTTCCCTGCCTTCCATTTTTTCACTTGATCGAGGGGGGATGTCCTTCACGTGCTCCCAGCAGGGAAAAGAAA
>Ga0179591_1192626_pt1 | contig 17450 bp, 26 predicted proteins | sample CZOMad2_1_08_16f_FD_182891 | JGI IMG/M metagenome (GOLD analysis project Ga0179591, IMG submission 182891) | Vadose zone soil fungal communities from Angelo Coast Range Reserve, California, USA - CZOMad2_1_08_16fungal (PacBio error correction) | ecosystem: Environmental > Terrestrial > Soil >... | reverse complement strand
TGCTGTTGTTCAAAACAGGGCAACCTGCGCGTCTCACTTTTTCATTGCAACGTCAGGGCCCTTCTTTAGTCTTTCCCCTTTTTTTAACTACTTTCCCGGAGATGCCCCCCCCTCTCGGCTCTGTGTTTTCTTTTTATGAACCCCCACCCTCTTTTCATATGCCTCTGAGGCTTTTTTATGAACGAGACCGTGTTGTCCTAGCTAAACACCTGATCTTTTCTCCTTTCTTTACTTTTTCTTAGACTACCTATGATGTCGCGGCTCCGGAGCCTTTCCCTATGAATCTTTTCCCCTATTTTTCTTTAGGACTTCATTCCTGCTCAGATGGAATTTTGCGAAATCTCGCAGTTGGAAGTTCGTCTTTTTGAGTTTATTCGTATTTCTGTAATCTGACCTATTCTCGCCTCCCTCAACAGAGAAGGTTTTTCGTTGCGAGTTTTTGACGAACTCCTCTCGTATATAAGAGTCGTTCTTCGTCCTTGTTTTCCGGTCCAGTGTGAACCCCGTATTCCCCCTTGGACTTTTCCGCGCCCTATCGTAGAGGAATCCCCGCACTGTTTCCTCTTCTATTCTCTCGCCCTCGATCGGAACCTTTATACGAATGGCTCTTTTGCATTCTGTGCCAGGTCGACCTGCTAGGCGTAACCTTCGCATCCTCTTGAAATATCCTTGCCTTTTTTCCAGGTGAGTCATGCATCTTCTTCTCTGCCCCGAGGTCATGGGTATGACAGAATGTAACCCCCCCCCTTCCCGCGCGCACGGCCGTTATAGTCTTCCCCTCAATTCCCCGACCAGTTCTCCCGCTGCGTCTCTTTCCAGATGTCGTCCTCCAAAGTGCTTGCTACCACGGCTTGTTGCCCGTTTGACAATGCTTCAGTTGTCGTTCTTCCTCTCCCCACTAAACTGGCTGGTTTAAGCTTTCCGTTCCAGGGGTCTTACTCTCTTACAACTTCGCCGAAGATGTTTTCTTAAAGTCTCGACTCCCGACTCCAGTTTGGGTTTCTTTGAATCTGCTGACGACGCCTTTCCCATCCATTTTTGTGGTTCCTGGAGCATAACTTGGGTCGCGTTCCTCTTCTTTCGGGTTGGCGGTTTTTTTTTCTCGGCCTTCAATACGCCCCCCCTTCCCGATGCGGCTATCCCCCTAAGGTTTCATTAGTTGCCACTGCTTGACCCACCCAATGCTTTTTTTAGTGATTTTCCCAGACCCATGATACCTTTATTGTAAAGGGGTCTTTGCTCATTTTTCGCCAGTGATTCCCTTTCACCGCTCCTTTTTTATAACTTTGCGGACTAGTCGTTGATAGTTGCTCTTTTTTTTTGCTTCCAGCTGAGTATTGCCAGCCGTAGCGTCCCAATCTTGGGACTTACATCTTTAGCTTTTTTTTTTTTTCCCCCTCTGGGAAGTTGGAGATGCGTCTTTCGCCCCCTTTTTCCTTTGTATCCCCGCTCGCCCACCCCCCACTTGCCCTCGAGACGAAGAGGCACATTCCTCTTCTTTCGAGTAAAAATCCTTCCCCCCCCGTTTTCAATTACAAGTAGGTGCAGTACGGGGCCAAGGCCCTTTTTCCTGCTTCTTTCCAAGCAACAAATCACCCGTCCCTCTATTTTTCGTCCGGGTGTGCGTTCCCTGCGATCCCGAATTTGTGCGCGAACAAACTTCGCAAGCGCACAAGAGTCCTGACCCCGCCCCTAAATTCACGGCAATTCGCCTCCGCCCATGTCCTCCTGTTCTCCTCATTTTTCTCCCCCGCTTCATGCTTTTCTGAGATGCTCCTATCCGTTGCCCCCCCCAGCCTGAGCTTTTTATCCCCCCCCTTCTTTTCTTTGCCATTTTGGTCACATTTAGTCCAATCTTGTTGGGGTGTACCACGTACGCTTCGCTAGGCCACGCTCAGAGATGTTTTTTAATCTTTTATTGCCTTTCCTTTTGAGGGTAGTAGACATTAGTCCCTGAACTCGGTGAAGGTTTCCCCTTTTTTCTATTGGTTACCTTGCCTCTGTGTTTTTCCCTTGACGAGTGCTCTTTTTTTTGCAGGAAGTTGTCGGCTGACAGGTCTATGCCTGCCTTACGCGATAGAACCAACATCCCCTCTCTCCATTGCTGTTAATAGAAATTTTCTTTGCGAGATCTAAAAAACACCTTCTGTCTTCATTAGTTTACCGGAGGTTGATTTTCTATTTTCGTCTTTCCCCCCTATTGGTATAATGTCTTTTACTGCTTGGAGTCTCCTCTTTTTCCCAATGGCCTCACAATGCAAGTCACTAGGTGAGACCTATCGACGCTTTCTTTTCCTTTTTAATAAGCATGTCCCCTCTCTTTTGTTTATCACTGTCAATGATGAGCTCTTTGCTGAGATCCCCCCTCGCCCCCAGCATCCGCGGGGCCGACCGCCTTACACACCCTACTCTTCCCAGATATGACATGTATGGTATCCTTCTCCTTTTTTTCCTTTTCCTCCAACTGTTTTTTTGGTAGTGAGAGCTTTTACTGAAAGTCAGTCGCGTCGGTCCCCGTAATGGTGACCAAATGTAAATGAGTACCACCGCGTTGTCTCTTTATTAACTGCCCTCTTCCGAAGATTTCCAGGTTATACCACCAAGGGCCTGGGTAGCAATGCGGTCTCTTTTTCCCGCCCCCTTCCTCGTCACGCTGAGTTCTCACCCTTCTCCTGTCCCTTGACCCCTGGAAACCACTAGCTCCCCCCCCGATGGGCCTTATCCAAAGTTGAAGAATAACTAAGATGACAGCAACGCATTCGACCATCCCTCCTTCTTTGGGTTCTTTGGTTGAAGGAGATCTCTCAACGACTTTTCTATGAACCCCTTTTCGTCCTTGGTGTCTTAGTGACTTTTCTACCGGCCTTTCGTCCTTCCCCAAACGTATTTTACAACCCCCACGCACTCACTCGAAGAACTCGTTACCCCCTTTTTTAAGAAGACCTTCCACCGGCACTACCCTAGGCGTTACCCTGGACTCCCTTCTCACAGCAAAAGCATAATCCAACGTCTTTTCAGACCCAATCCCAACCAGTTCCCCCCCGATGGCATCTTCCTCGGTTGTCGCCCAAGATTTTGTCCGATCCCCAAGTATTGTGGGCAACCTCTCTCTCTTAAGTCCTTTTTGTCGTGTTTTTTTCTCTTGATAGCTTCATGATTCGATCCAGTCATGTCCTCGCGCCCACCTACAATGCTATTCCTTTTCGGAAACAGTAGTGCATTTTTTTGAGCACGGTCTTTGTGCGGGTCGCTACTCAGCGTCTTTCCCCGTGACCGACATCCTTTCTCATTCGTTAGCGTTTGATTCCCCTTTTCGCACACCTGAAGAGAAGTCTTTTTGATTGTATTTTGTGTACTACTCCATGCCTAGTGGAGGCCCCCTTTTAAACATGCACCTTTGACAGTGAATTGACCCAGTGCGTTTGATTTGGCTCGGTTTCCCCTTTTTCCGCCAAATTCCTTATATATTGTTTTCTTCACGTTTTGAAGTTACGACGTGCAGATTGCGCCATCTGAAATCGTGAAACTTTCACTAAGGTCCTCCCTTGCAAAGATCCGTCCCAGATTGTGGCTTTCTGCATTTCTTTTACACAGCAGAACCTGCAAGCGTACTATCAACTCCCTCTTCCCCGTTCTCCTTTTTCTACCTCGAACTTTTTTTCTTGTGATGATTTCCCCCCTGCGACCCTGTTCAAAAGGCTGAGCATCCGGCAATTCCCCGTCTTAGCATGGTCTTTCTTTTTTCCCCTCTCGAGCCCATTTCTTCCAGTGTTCTCTGTCCACCGGAAGGTATCTGCCGGATCTCCCCTCTTCATTCGTTCCCTCCCCTCCCCCTAATTGAGTCTTTCCCCCCCCAAAAAGCCATTAAACAACCCGCCAACCCATGCCCCTTTCGCGCTCCGCCCTGGTCATGCTCAATCTTCCCCCAAACATGGCCTGAAGTTCTTTCGCCAATATGACTCCTCCTTCTAAACCAACCTACTGCGCCCCCTGAATGGACCACTCCATTTTTTCACTTGATCATCGTCTTTTTTCTCGATAACTTCGCCCCCTTTATGTTTCCCACGGATTAACAGAAACCGCCAGCCTTAGTGTAATAACGTTTGAAACCAATCTCGTTTCCCCTTCCATGAAAGCTCCTCCCTTGTTTTTTGATGAGCGGCTTTTTGACATCTTTCAACTTCCCCCTCCTGCTGCTGATAGCGCTTTTAACCGCTTCTCATCGGGGTGTTGCGCCTAGTCCGGTACCTTCAATTGCGAATCCGCTACCTCAGATCTATCAACTAATCACGTACATTAAATGCTTTCCGAAGTCTTTCTCAAGTGTTCCTGCAACCTCAAGCGGATTCGCTGGCCCCTTTTTCCTCAGCCGCCATGACCCTTTTCTTCACGATTATCTTAGTGTGCACCGCACTCTCACTTCTCCAACTTGGCGAAGCTTCCCGCTAGATAGACGCTTGCTAAGTCTTTTCGTGTTACCGCTGTTCCCACCTCCACAATGTCGAAGGACCCCTGGATTGCCGTTCCCATTCCTTGCTCCCCTTATTGTTGACTCCAAATTTTTAAATTCCTAGGTTGATCCTGCTCGTCCTCGTTCGATGACCGCCTCGATAATCACCCTCGAGTATGGCCTTTGCCTATTTCGTCCTTTTAGCCCATCGCTCCCCGCCTGCTGCTATTTCCAACGACCATCCTGGTGAATTCCTCATTTTCCCCTTCGTGACGGAGAAGTCTGGTCTTTTCCCTTGCAGAGGCTGCGCGCTCAGCCCGTAGAACCCTTGCCTGAACCGTCCGGGGAGAGCTTTTTTTTTATCCCTTTGTCCTCCCCTTGGCTAAGATGCATCTCAACAACCAACCATCCCCCGTTCTTTTTAAGACCCCTAAGCGATATGTTGTTCCCGTTACTACTGCCGCCAGTCGTTAAACAAATTCCATGTCAATTTCTCCCCGGTTAGGAAGGACGCGAAGTTCTTCCGAGCTTGTCTGTTGGTTTACCCCCCAGTTTTTTTCCCCCCCCTTCCCTTCCGTTTTTTTTTTGTATGAGATGTTTGTTTGAAACAAGCTCGGCGTTCGTCCCCCCTTCAAAACGAGAGATATCTTATTTCCTTTATCTTTTAACTTTTTCTAAATTCTCGTTTGCGCAATCTAGGCATGAGGTATTTCACCCAACCTCTTCCTTATATTGGAGTGAGGCAGTATCTACGCTCGTTCCAGCTCTCACGATTTCCTCCCCTCCTCATGGTTTAGCCCCTGATGCTGCGCTCTTCCGCTGACTCCTGCCGATTTAACCATTTATTGTACATCCTGCCCCTATTATTGTTCTTCTCTTTTGGCGGTTGACGATTGGAATCCCCTTCAGGAGTGCTTTTGGTACAGCTTCGATTGTGAGTTGGAGACCCCCTTATTTCTTAGGTCTAGAGAAGTCCTCAACTATAAGGACTTTGCGCACCTTCGAGTGATTCTTGTATACCCTTTTTAAGTTCTTCGTCATTGGGCTCTGCCGTCCCCACGTCCGGCCTGAGTTAGCTCCATCTTTTCCTCTTTTTTTTTTCTCCCCCAATTGGTTTTCGATGGGCATATGATTGGGCTCACTCGATCTCCGTCCTAGGACGATCTTGGCCCCCTTAGACTCTGTAATAGAAATCTTGTGTTCCCCCTTTTCCCTTGTAATTTTGTCTTCTTTCGGGCTTGCTATTCTCATGTCATATTCCGGTAGCGTCTACCCCAAACTTGACTTGTTCAATGTTCGCAACACCTCTGCGTGCGAACCTTCTGTTTAATATAGCTGCCTTCTCGACCTGAATGCTCTTATGTGGCTCCCGTTGCGATCCTTTCTACACCAGCATCCCCCTGCCAAATTTTACCGCGGTGACAAACAACCACTCCCGCCCCCCCTCCCTATTGAGTCGTTCTGGATTGGAAACTCCTCTCTGTTTTCTGTTTTTCACCCCCCCCTCCATAAATGTGTCATTTAGGCACGCTACGATGATCTGTTTCGAAAAGGATGGTACCCTTTCTTCGAGCTTCTTTGTTGTTGAGTCCCTCCTTTCCCTCAGAATTTTCGATAGACTTCCAGCCAGTGTCTCTGCTCATGCCGCCGTTTCCTTCGCTCGACTTGCAGGATGGTTTTTTTTTTATTTTTTTCTTTCGCGGGACCAATTCGCTGTTGATGAAACCTCCCTCTTTTTGATCACGACGCGTTCGTTGATTGCATGCGGACTTTGCTCCATTTCTCTCGTTTGGAAAACCCATTCTCATCCCGTTATTGGGCGGCGACCTTTTGGCATGTGTCCCCTTTTCTTTGCCCCCCCTTCATCCAAAGAGCCTTCTCGTAATTCTTAACTTCCCATCTCTAAGTTTCCTGAGCGGCGGCTTTTTTGAGTGACAAGCTCTACAAAATCGTGGTTTTTGCAAGAGGTTCTGTGCCCCCGGATGTCCTTTGCCCTTTTCTATTTCGCCCTTTTCCCCCTGTTAAAAGAGAGAACCAAAACAATTCGCCTGAATTTCTACCTTGACCCCCCAATTCCAGAGAGCCCCTCCCAATTTAAATTACTTCACTCTTTAGTTAAGGTGACCCTTTCCTTCTCATGCTACCATAACCTTACGCCTCCCCAACGAGAGTTCTTGGGATGGCCGTCAACCAGTGTTTTTGAATTTTTCTCCAGAATTTCGAGAAGTACAAGGCCTTTTTCCCTGGCCAGCTTTTCACTCGACCCTCCAACATCTCTGCAAATTCGCTTCTGAAGCGGATATTCGCCTTGTCCCGCCTCCATTGCGCTCGATTTCAACCGGGTGTTCCGTGCTCCTCTGATCAGACAGGTTCCACACACATTCGACGCTTTCTGCAGTCGATAAAGTTGCTCGGTTACTATCAAAATTGTGGTTACCCTCAGTGACTGCTTGGACGCGGCAAGGGAGTCTTTTTTTCCCCTTTTTTATTAAACACTTTTTCTTTTCCCTCTTTTTCTTTGCGTTTCTGAAATGTTACCCTCCCACGTCCGGTTGGCTTATTCTTCTTTTTACGATGCGTCCCCTTGCAGTTTGCTTGTTGGTTGTGAGTTTTTCGTTCCTCCCCCCTGGTAAGGACACTTCGCGAAGCTTCCGCTATACTGCCACCGTCGATCATCGCTGATTTTCATAGACTCTGAAATCCCAACGACACATAGGCTCGTTTTTACTCCTTCGTCTTATTCATTCCCTTCTCGAAATCTTTTTTTTTTACGTTACCTGCGCGGTGGTCAGAGAGAGGACCTTTGTTCCGTCCCAACTTCCTTCACAGAGGTGAGAAGACTCTTCGTCCGCTAGGATTCCCCCCTGATCCTATCCCCTTTTTACCCTGCTTTCTTATGCTTTCTGCTTTGCTGCCCTTCTCTTCTCGGTTGGACTCCCCTCCTTCAAAGTAAAGACGCCCTGACTTTGCATGGTACTATCTATTTCCTCCTCCTCGTTTTTTTTTTTTCTAGCTGTACCTCATCGCGTCCTTTTCCCCCCCTTACGGTTTTACCAAAGATTCGTCCCCCGCTAATGCGTTGGTGCGCTGGCTCGGCAGATTCATTACCCAGCAGAGGCCTTTCTCAACAATGGCGACTTTAGCATTCGTTCTTACCGGCCACCTCACTCGTGTCCCTTAGGTTCTCACCCATTCCGGCCTTGGCTGTAAGGGCCACCTCTGTTCGCACCCTCTCCTTTGAGTCAATTTCCTGATAACCCCCTAGTGAGAGCCCTTACCTAAGAGCCACATCCCCCTCATTCTTCCCATCCCTCCCGAATATTTTTTTTGACTTTCGATCCTCCCCCCCTGAAATTCGATGATCCCCTCACGAGTTATTCTCGCCTTTTTAGCGCGCCTGGCATAGCTGGCAGTTGTCGCTTGCCAATTAAGCCACCGCCCGCCCCCCCACAGCCCGGTCCGCCCGTTCGGCACGGTTATTTAACGATCCCTCAAGACTACTTTTTCCTTATTCCACTTTTGAACCTCCCCCTCAACCTTTCAAGACAGTCGTTTAAGACCCACCACGAAAAACGGCTTACATTGTGCCTCGTCCCCTTGCACGGAGTAGTTCCCCCACTTTTTTTCTATAACTGACCCGATGTTGAAAGGGTTTCTTTTTCAAGCTCCGTCTCTCTTTTTTTCACGCTTGATTTTTTGTCAAATTGAACGAAGTTTTTCTTGACCAAGCTTGCATTAGCTACCCTGAGGTTTCCCACAGGCGAAGACTCTTGCTTTTGCGGACCATTCTAAGTTCCCGTTTTATCGTCCGTTCCCTTTTGTGCGACTACGAGCCTTTCCCGCCTGCCTTTGTTCGCTACTTTTCGTGGATCGTTCGTCCCCTTTCGGCCCAATCTTTCGCTTAGTTTTGATTTTAGTTTTGTCTTTTGAGAAGACAACGGTTCCCCCTGTCCCCCCCCGTCCCACTTTCCCATTTACATCCCTTGAGGTATGATTTTATCATATATTGGTCCCTTTTTTCATCTCTTCCTGGAGCCTTTCATGCAAATTTAAGCTATCGTTTCTACCACCAAAAGTGTCTCCATCTCCAGCGCAAATTACATTGGCCTAACCCCCTTTTTGTCCCAAGATCGTTATGTCGCTATTCCCCCCCCCCCCCCTTTGAATCTAAGCGCCACAGTCTAAAGCAAGCCGAGACTTTTTCCCCCACTTCTCTCCGGTTCAGTGACAAAAATTATACGTCAGTCTGTGTAAATTCCTCACTTTTCGTACCTCCCCAAATGCTTGAGTCTACTACCCTTTACTGCTTTCTTGAACACCATCCTTTTTCTCAGGTTCCGCTGTGGTTACATGCCAACTGTACCCCTGGACCCGTCGTCGATCTATTTCATCGTTCAGCCACTCAGTTTAATTTTTCCGCGACACCCCCTCAAGCACACCCCGTCCCCCCCCTGTTCTGCTTCTTCCTTCCCACGGTGCAGCTCCGGAGCCCCCCAGGCTGGAAGGTTTCGTTAAACTCTCTGTTTTTTTCCTCCCCACCGAAGATCGAAAGTAACTTCCAGACCATCTGGATTCCCGTTATCCATGTTTCTGTACTCGACCCTTAAAAGTGCCTTTATGTTTTCCCCCTGAAAAGAAAGCACCACGGCCCCCCCTTTTTTATTTGCGTGACGGTTATCTCTTCCGGCTCCTCTCACCCCCCGTTGAGAGAGGTTGTATCTACATATTCACAGTTATCCTCTTTCTGCTGAGTTTCGATTTATGAGATTATTCTTTATTCTTTCTCCTTTTTTTTTTCTTTCTTTTTTTTTTTTTTTTTTTTTTTTTTTTTTTTTTTTTTTTTTTTTTTTTTTTTTTTTTCCCTAGTGCTAAGGTGTTGCTCGAGCCTTCCTCCCAGGATTTTCCCGAAGCGCTTACCTATCCATTTCTCACCAAGCCCAGTCCCTCCCCCTATCGAGTTCCGACTTATGATCTGGTTGCAGCCTTCCCCGCAGGGCGGGGCATATTTTCCGAGGAAAGATCTGACCTATCCCTTCGATTCTGACTTTTCTCCCCGCACCTAGCACTCTCCCACCTTTTAATTCCGGCCTTGTCTGATAAGGAATTCCAGTCCGTACTTGTATACTGTTTTAGGAAAACCCAATCCTACGACTTCCGCGTCTCCATTCGACCCTTCTCCCGTTTACAATCCCTTAAACTTTCTTTTTTTTTTCGTTCGAGAGAATTGGAAGTCCATGACGATAATCTAACATCGAAGTGGACCCCACCCTTCTCATACCTTGTCCCCCCCCCCCCCCCCCCGGCCGATCAGAGGTCTCTTCCCTCGCAAAAGTACCAATTTGCAGATGGCCGCTTCTGCGTCCTCGTCGTAGCGAACTGACCTCCTTCCTTCTGAACCTGATTTGAACCGCTCAGTAAGAGTGGATCCTCTGGATCGTCCCCCCTCCTTTCATCACACATCGGTGCTTCTCAGACCAGCCGTTTTAGTCGGTTGCTATAATGAACTTTTCTCCCCCTCTTTTTTTTACCGAAATCAAGGCTTAATGGTTTTGCCCTCTGTTTTATGAGTTCTCCGTTTTTTTTGGTTCCTGAATCTCTCTTTTTCTCCTCAATAGGTGTGTTGTTTTCTAGCTTGTGGTTTGTGGCCACCGAACGGACCATGCTAGTAGACCCCCCCCTTTTCCCCCTCTTCCCCCCGAACGACGACCTTTGATTTTCTTTTACCTACTTGCGTCCTACCTTATGTGCGTGCAACTACTTTTGGTTTCTGCCCACCCCCTCCTTTTTTTTTTTTCATATTGCATTCGGAGGCCTTTTGGACAACCGGACTCTCGTTACAAGCCCGCCCCCTCTTTTGCAGCAATTTCGTTTCATTTTCTGAGCGCGCTCTGTATTCCGCTGACCCCTTCCTCGCTAAAGTTCTTGATCCTCCTATTTTTTTTTAGATTTCTTTTTCAGAAATTGGTCCCGGTCTAAACTCCTCGCCTTGGCTAACCTCCTCATGTTATATTTATCTTAGTTTTCATCTCGCTTTGCTAGCTTCAACAGGCTCCTACTTTGCGTTCGAGTTGCCCGAGCTCAATGTACACTTTTAGTGAAGTCTTCGTCATTTTGCCGGTCGGCCTGACCTTATACCAAGTACGGACTTTCGCATCTCTCTCTTTGCCGTCAAGAGCGCTTTGGCATATTTCCTTTCAGACTCCCTCCTCGGAATCGGTCTCGATCTTTTTCCTGGAGTGCCTCTGTCCCGAATCTCTTTCTTCGAAAGTGCGCATCCCTTCCTTCCTCATCTTGAATTTTATTCTTTGCGCCTTTCCATCGTATTCTGCAAGCCTTAATTAGGATGAACTCGCGCAACCCCCTCGCTGCAGAAAGATTTTCTCATGCGACTTCCCACATCCCTCTGCCTCCCCTCGCTGTCTTCCCCTTTGCCGAGTTTTACACCTCCCTCCCTCCCACCCCTTTTTGCGCAGGTGATTCCCGACCTGCTCATTTGCGAGTTGTCTTCTCCATCCCTCCGGTTATGGAATCCTTTTTTTTTAACCCCTTTTTTAATTCGCTCACACTCGACTTTCTCTGTTCGTTCCTTGATTCTTTACACTTTGTTCTGGTTTTGGAGTGAAGCGTCCTTGATTCCACGATCTAAGGTCAAATGAAGTTGGGTGTCGTGCGGCATGATTTAGTCTGCCTCCTTCCCTTGATTTGAGGTGTCGCTTTTTTCGCGGCCTTTCCATAAGTTTATTTTCTTTTCCTTTCCTCTGGATAGTCTCACGTGCGGTTTTTCCTTCCCCCATCAGTTTTGACCAACTGCGTCCCTGGTCTCGACTCGTTGTCCAAGCCCATGAGAGACAGCGTATTTTTCCAGGCTTCTCTCCTTTCTTTTTGCATGTTTAGTAAGTATCCTATTCACAGATAACTCTCTCCCTCTTGAAATTCCTTCGAGACCTCCGTCGGGGGATGCTTTCGCGGAGCTGCAATTCCTTAGAAATTTCTTTTCCATCTTTTTGCCTGCTTTCAGTGCTCTTTTTTGTTTCCCTCTTTATTGAAACGCTCCCTTAACCAATTTCCTTCCCCTTTTCGACCCCCCTTATGGAGGCCCCCCCCCTTGTTACCACGCCACCTCTCCCTTCAAGGTCAATTACAGTTATTGAACTTTTACGGTTTCCCTGGCCCTTTATCCCGGATTCAAACACTAGAACTCCAACGAGGCTTTTTTTGGGCATGCTTCCTTGCGGAATCCGCGTCTGATCCCAGAATGGTTTAGCTTTAAAAACTCCCTGCGGTCGAAAGACTCCAAAGAGGATTCTGTACCCTCACTTCCCGTCCTTCCCACGGACCACTTCGGAATGTCCTCCCCGCTTCCCCTTTTTTTCCTCCGACTTGATTCGATCTTGTTTTGCTCCGAACTTTTCCCTTTTCCCCCGATCCCCCCGGAACCCCCCCTCCCTATCCCGGTAGGCTTTTACCAGGGAGATCTTTGAAGACGGTCCGTGATCGTTTCACAGTGTTTTTCAACTCTCCAACGTGTACGGTTTTCCTTCCCGTGCTGTGTTTTTTTTCGTACCTACTTTATTCCTCCGGTGATTGTTCCCCCCTTTCCCCCTATTTACCTTAACGTTGCTGTGATTATATTGTTTCCCGTGCCTCCCCGAACTTTGAAAATCTTCTTCTTTTGGTTTGAGGAAGTGGAAGAGTTGTTTAGGCCCCCCCGTCTTTGCCCGAACTCCCCAATAGTACTGGTCTCCCCCCTTGCTGTTCTCGACATTATTTAGCTTGCCTTCCCCCAAACCTCGTCTTCTCTTCGACGAGGATTCTTCGTTAGTTTTTTCCTTTTTTTTATCACTTGATCCAGCCCCCCCCCGCCCAGGTGGCCGGCCTCTTGTCCCCCTCCGGCCCCAGCCGATACCAGGTGAGAACCATCTTCTTTCCGCTTCTGTGCCATTTAACAATCCTGCTACCGCTCCCTTGGTTACCTGCCCTTAGACTGGATTGATGAAGATCAAGCAACCACGCTTTTTTCCGACCCTTTAAATTTCCCCAATTCTGACTGCCTCCCCTTCTTGCCTTCTCCTCCTCCTCCTTGTTGTTTTTTGATCTCTATACATGTGAAAGTCCCCCTCTCCTTCTTTTTTCCCAATGGTGGGACACCCTTTTCACTGTTTTTCCTTTTCATTCGTTGCTGATTTCTCATGCAACCCGCATCTAAGTATCGGCCCTGGTTATAACCAATGTTTCGTTAGCAGGGCGTAGAGTTAAGGCCAACTAACGTCCTCCCACTCTACAAGGATTTTTTTTGACCAGGGTCAACCACTTTCCCCCGCTATGGCGTCACAAGTCTCTAAACCCCTCTCCCCCATGACAGAATCCGGACCCCCACCGCCTTCGTTCCATTCTCTCGCCGTCTGGTTAGGTTGTTCGGGCCTTTTGCAAAGCAATTCATCTTGCAACATCCCTTCCTTCTCGCCCACCTGTGTTATTCTTGCTTTCGGCGATCGCTTGGACTGACTTCGCTGCAAGTAAGAACACAACGCACCTCTTTTCCCTTTTGTTCCGCCCTTAGCTTATTAAACACCCTCAGCCGAACTCCCCTGCCCTCCTCGCGTTACAGATTAACATGGCACTCCCCCTAAACAACAGATTTTCCCTCCCCCTTCTTTTAAGAAAAAGAAACCCTTACTATGCATTGGCGCTCCACTTTTCCAGGCGTCTTTTAACCCCCCCTGACGATCACTGACACTGGGTTACTTTATCCGTTAAGGCTCCGGCCTTCTTGTTAATCGTCTCGCGTAACTTCACAAAGTGGCGACCGAGTCCCTCCCTAGGAAACAAGGGCTTGAATCCTTCTTTTGCTTTCGTTCATTTTGCCCTTGCTGACCCTTGTCCTGGTTCTTTTCTGAATAACAGGGTGCTCTGTTTTTACTGAAGGCCTGTCTCTTTTCTCGTCTCCTCTTCTCACACTTTGGGAAGTCCTCCTCCTCCTCTGGTTTTCCCTTTTTATTTTTTCCATAATTAGGAGAAAGGGCCAGGGGTCCACGTAACTTCCTCCTTGACTACTTTACAGGGAGGTCTGATTTCGAGATACGTCCCGTGTTCCGCCCCAATCTAGTGCTTCCCCCTGTTAATTTTTTTCCCCTCTTTCATGAAAAGTTTCTCCATCGCCGAGCCTTCCCCTTTCCCATAGGCAACGTCGATTTCCGGACTACGATTAGTCGTCAAATGCTCGGCTCCGCTCATAACCCCCTGACGGTACTGTTCCGCAATTATACGAGGCCTGTGATGAAGGGCCCCCCCCTACGTGAACCCTTTCCCATGTGAGGAAGCTTTGGAACCCCCCCTTCTCGCATTTCCCCCCCTCCGCGAGACCTTTATCCCTGTGCTTCTTGCCCCTTTCAATTGTAACGGTTGAAACGCATCTATCCCATCTTTCATCTTTAAGTCAAAACGACTTACATTTAAGTCCGCCTCAAAGATTAACAACCTTTGAAACCTGATGAGACGACTCCCCGTCGCACTTCTCCTCTGACACTGGTTTCTCGATCGTGTTGACCCCCCTCCCCGGGTAGCTTCACCACCAACAGAAGCTCGAGACCTTGTTCATAAAGTTTGATTCCCTTGCTTAATATTTATGTGTAATCCACGGATGCCATTATGTTGCAAGTTTCCCCTCCTCCCCCCCCTTTTGTTGTGCATCTTTTTTCCCCCAAACTTCAAATGTCGTTACGGCTTTTACCCGCTCCTCCGTTGCGCTCTTCTTTCCACCATGACGGTTCCTACCGCTGAGTGATGATCTTTGAGGTCCTTCCTCTGTCTCTTCAGACCCTCCTCCTTTCTGAAGTGGGTTTTTGCGCATTTAGTTCCTTCCCCCATTCACGGAGTGTTTCCTCTTTCGCCCCGATATATTTATAAAATGCATCCATCCCATTCCTATATGGCCCAGGTATGATCACTTTCTCACCCCGACCGTATGGCGCGGTCCCATTTGAAGCTTCCATATCGCTACATTAAGACCCGAAGTTGATTTTTTTTTACTATGTCAAACGCCCCCTTTCCTAAGCTTCCAAGCTCCCCCTTCACGAGTCGCTGCCACTTTTTACTTAGTTTCGGCCCGACCAGCACATACGAATACCAAGATAGGATTCGATCCTCCGGCTTTTTGTTTAGCATTAACTTATCTGTTTGAGGTCTCGCCTCGGGCAGATTGACTACTCTTACCCTCCCCATCCGAACTTTGACCAACGGCATTCTATTCGCCGGCCGATCCTTACAAGTTGCTCAGCTTTACTAATTACGATCACTATAAAATTCTGTCTCCGAGGAGACCGCCTGATTCTCTCGCCAGATGACCCCGACTTTCTTTCGTTGATCGGGGACGAGCTTTAACCCGGCGCAGTTGGTATCTCCAAGCCTGCCCCAACCAACCTTTTTGATTTTTGTTTTTTTCCTTTTGAAGAAGTTGTTGTCCTTCTTTTCGGCGCCCGTCTTTTTTCCGAACCAGGAATCAATCCTCTATGTCTGGGACTGCGTTGTGAATTTCGACTCGCCGGTGCTTTTTTCCCCCATGAAAGTATTTTTTTTTTTTTTTTCCCCACTCACCCCCAAACTCGAAGTGTTTTGTTTAGAGCATCTTTGGGTGTCACCCCCCCGCCCTTCTCTTTCCTCATCCGTCATTTTAAGACCGGATCTGGATACGTGATTCGTTACTAATTTTCCGAGTCCCTCTTTGCCACCTCTAATTTTTCTCGCACCCAATTAAAGATGGTTTTCAGATTTCATTCTTGAGTCTTGTTTGACTTTCCTCCTAGTTCAAGCCTCACACTTTTTTGCAGTAAATCGTTCATCGGGCTTGCGCCCCGAGATCTCTGACTCCTTGAAAGTGACTATAGCCTTTTTAGAAGCCGAGACTGGGTCGCTTCACTTCCCGTCGCTTCGAGAGGTCATTCATCTGGTTCGTAGCTTTTCCTATTCATCTGCCGAGGCGCGATACGGCAACAGAGAATTTTATTTGCTTTTTTCGTGACCCCTCATCTTTCCCCGTGTCTCCTGAGCGGAAGGTCTTCGTTTCGGTCTGAATTTGCCCCGTCTCCCCGCTTTCTTTGCTCCATTCGAGAGATGAGCCCCCCCCAATGGTTGTGACTTTTCATATGCGTTTAGAGCATTTCTCCTTCTTTTCCTTGGTGACTTTCTGTCTCCAGAATAGGACCGCGCTTTGCTTCTTCCCTCACCCGTGCTGCATCCCGTCGGCCTCATGGCAAGGGGCACCTATTGATTGTTGTATAATTCTCTCAAGAGTACTTACGGCACGTACTTCTTTTCCTTACTGAGAAAATTTTGCTTTCCGTTTTAATCGCCGCCCTTCACTTCTCACTCAGAGCACCGCGGCGGAGGGGTGCTGCTCCCAAGCCGCCCCTCTAAAGTCTGTGCGCGGTGCAATGAAGTAATGCTCCTTGCTTTTTTTTCAACCTAAAACTAAATCTTCGGTTTCTGTCCCAATTTTCCCACTGGGCTCCCCCCTTCGAGTAAACTCCGATTTGAGGTTTCGTATGGTCTTAACTTTTCCTAGCTTTCCCCCCCCCCCCCCCCTTTGGGGGACTCGGCAATTCCAGATCCCCCCCGATCTGAATTAACTCCAGTTGGTGAGGAGAATGACCCCCGTGTCCCGTTTTTTATTGCAGTGTTTCTTTGTTTTTTCTTTTTTCCTCGGTTTACACCTTTTTTTTTTTCCCCCTCGTTGGGCTTAACTATGCCCAGATTTTCTATCTGACGCGTTTCGTTTCCATTCATTTTCCCTGGAGGAACTTACTGGTCCCATTGGGATGAGATGCACCCTTCCCTGAGTTCCCCTTGCTTGTCACCAGGCGCCTCGTTGAGCCTTTCCTTTCTGCCTCATACAATTTCCCCCTTTTATAAACCCCAGGACCCTCCCCTTTTCTCGATTTGAAGGCTTTCTTTTCTCTGGTAGATTTCAGCCGGATCAGAACATTTTTCCCCCTCTCTTTTCAAGGGATAACGTAGGAATTTGTCTCCCCTGATGGCTGCCCTTTGGCAACGCAGTCCTCAACAACCCCTTTCTCCTGAGACTCCTTCCTTGTCTTGAAGGGAAATATTCAAACTCAAGACATCCATTTTCCCCCCCTTTCTTTGTGCAAGTTTCCTTGGCCTTTTTGCCCCCTTTTCCTTCCTTCCCACCTCAACTATCCCAACGCGTTTTGGGCGTCCGGCAAACCTGTGGTAGATCTTTCTTTCCGTCCGCCATTGAGAGAACTATAGTCCTTTTGTCTGAACTTTGCACGAATCTTCTTTTTCCCCCGTGCCACACCTTGCACCTCACTTCCCCCCGACTGTCGTGCAAAGGATTCGCCTTGTTCGCCACTCGGCCCTCCTTCCTGTTTTCTTGCCGAACGGCGCCCTTACGGGAAAAAAGCGAGCCTCCTTTCACCTTATGAATGACATCGGTGTCCTTTCTTCTTCCACTTCTTGTTGTTTAACAGCCCGCCCCAGTCCTTTTGACCCCTCGGCAATCCGTTACGAGCTTTTTTTTTTTCTTAAACGTTGTCTGCCTTTCTTTTCATTTCTGCAATTCAATCCTCAACCTATGTCGCCTTTTTCTTTTCTGTTAGCTGCACTCTCCTCTTACCCTCCTGGAGTGATTTCGTGGTGTCGTATTTGTCACCGGCAGGCCACGAGTTGCGCGATAAGCACCATTTAGATCGGCGGATTTTCTTATTTTCGTTCATCACCCGAAACCCTTCTTCTCTGATGGGTCATGCGTTATGTAATCTTAGGATTTTATCCATTATTTACGCTGGTTGAAGAGTTTCCATGTCCAGCATGAAGCAACTTCTTTTTTCCTCCGTCCCCTGCTCCTTTCGTCCCCCCCCCCTAAGCATCTTCTTCCACGGCCTTGTTTATATCCTCGTCTTATGCTCGTTGATCTATCACTTCACCCTGCCTTCTGGTGGAGTTGATTTTTCACCCCCCTTGTACCACGACGACTTGACTC
>Ga0179591_1366451_pt1 | contig 17451 bp, 15 predicted proteins | sample CZOMad2_1_08_16f_FD_182891 | JGI IMG/M metagenome (GOLD analysis project Ga0179591, IMG submission 182891) | Vadose zone soil fungal communities from Angelo Coast Range Reserve, California, USA - CZOMad2_1_08_16fungal (PacBio error correction) | ecosystem: Environmental > Terrestrial > Soil >... | reverse complement strand
CGCTCTTTCCACACTTTTTCTTCCTTTTGGCGAGGCACGATTTTTTCTCTCCCGAAGGGGTGGAACCTGGGATTAGTTTGATTGGACTTCAAAGCGTTGAAATAGAGGAAGGCAGCCAGTCCTTTCTTCCCGCGGCGGCATTTGACGTGGCCTCGATCCTCCGTTTTCCCCCCCCCCCCCACCCCTTCCGCCCCCTACGACTGACCTCTCGTCGTCAACATTCTCGTTTTGATCCCCGAGAGTCAGAATTTTCAAGGAGCGACTGAGCTACATAGTTTTAAGTTCCCACACGAGCTAGGTGAAGCTGCTCAATGTCTTCTTGAGATTAATCCTAATTGCGAACACGGATAGTTTTTTGGTGGCGAGGGCAGAGGTGTTTTCTTTTCACCGGCTTTAGTACCGGCCCCCCGAAAGTTCAGCAAGCTGAGGTTTTTTTTTGAGTCGGCGATGATGAGAATAGCTTGTTTCTTGCCATTCTCCGTTGATTAAGCGGATGTAGTACATTCCACGCGCTGGCCAGCCTCTTATTCCCCAACATTTGGGCCCTGGGGTCGATACTCCGTAGTTGGAACGCGGTCCGCGGAATAACGGTGCGATAGGCGTAGGAATTTCAGGGAAGACGGCGGGGTTTTTTAGATCCCGTGATGACTTACATTGTTCCTTTTTTTTTCTCCGAAACAGGAGGGGATTAGTAACCAACCCCGGTGAGTGTTGTGTCCCAGAGGGTTAGGAATCCGCCAAAGCACCCCACCAAAACCAACACAACACCAACCCCAACCCACATACCCCCACAAAATTCCCGTAGCCGCTTGGATTTCCCCCGGATTGAGGCTTCCGTTCGCAGCCGATTCTTGATAGAGATTCCTCCTGCGCAGGCAGGACGCCGTCCCTTCTTCAGTGGCCGCGATAGTTTTTAGGGCCTAAGACATTAGACAGCGCTCAGCATCTTGGGGCGTCTCTTGCGCACATCGCGGCCTCTCCCGGCCGCCTTTCGCCCCGCTCTCGTGACGACCCCTAACAACTTTCGCAGGCATTATCGGCCTTGGTGGTCTTCGTTCCTGTGTTTGGTTCTCGAGTGACGCTTATTCCGCGCGGCGGTGTGTTCCTAGGACCTTCTAAAGAACGAGTGGGCGTCACGAAGGGCTCTAGTTAACCGCAGATTTTTGAGGAGAACTCTCGTGAATTTGGTGGGGCTCAGGTAGGAAGTTCGTTTTTTTTTCTCGTCGACGGTCTCCCGACGCAAGCGCCTCTTTCTTTTTTTTTGAAACTGGTCCTTTCAACTGCGAGAGAGATCTTCAGACACCTCGTTAGAGTCCCCTTTCTGTTAGGTGGTGCCCCGGCCGCTTCTTTTTCCTTGCTTTAGCTTCATCCAAGGGGTTGCGGACATAATCCTCCCCTCCCCTTTTATGACAGAGAGCAGACTAAGAGAGACACCGTGTTTGATCCCAGTCGTTTTTCAGTCCTCTTTTTTGATGGGCTTTAGAGTTGGCCTTTTATGTTCGAAGGCATCCGTTCGCCTGGCAGTCCCCTTTTCCTCTGGGACATGAGAGATACCTCGTAGTCGTGAAGGTCGGGGGGACTGTCCCGGAACAGCGGCAGATACGCCGGCGCACATCGAGGTCAACGTTCGTCGCGTTTGAAGCGGTATGGCTGGCTTTCCTTCTCCATTTTTCCTTAGCTTGTTGATGTTCTGGAAATAGTGGGTGGGTTCCCCAAGGAAAGGGTAGAGGCCCGATTTTACTGGCTCCAGCTGGTAGTCCTCTCGAGACCCCCGCGTTTTCTTCCCCCCAGTCCTCAGAGCTCTAAGATGAGATCTGGGATATCGAGATCAGATACCATCGGATTACAAGTGTTAAGATGCTGACCCTTCCCCTCCACAGCCTATGAGTTGTAATGCCAGCGGGACCACGCCTCCTTGTCGTCCAAGGTCATAGTTTTTTTCCTCAGCGCTCGGTTGTATTGCCTGATTTACGGTAGTGGGTTTCCCATGAATTTTCCTTGACCGCGTTTTTCGCAGCACGGTTTATCCTGATTTTTTTATTCCCACATCGTTTTTTTCTCTTTTTCAATGACGATCCTCCTCTGTGAAGAATGGAAGAAGGCTTTTTTTCCTTCTCCGTCATTAGACCCCCAAGGTGTTTCTCTTTTAATTACCATATATATTACTCCTTTTTCCATCCTTTTTTGTGGTGGATGATTTTTCTTTTTTCTGAATTAGAGTAGGTTCGGATTAGCAGATCTCCGGTCTTCCCGAAGACCCCTCTCCTTCAGCCAGGTGATTTCTTTTTCAAACCCCCCCCTTGTCTTAACACATTTAGACGGGATCAAGAGGTCCCGTCCTTTGCATTCTTCCACCCCCCTTTCCTGACTCCGTTTCAGACCAGACTTACGAGTTTATACCCCCAGCACTGTGATGCTCCCAATTCTTCGAGTGCGTTCCTGGACCCCCCTCCTCCCCTTCTGGCGGCTTCCTTGTTCCGCTTTTCTTTTCCAAATCCCTACTGAGAGCCTGATATAGCCGACGAGAGTGATTACTTGCTACCGTTTTTTTTTTTTTCCTCTTCTCTCCAGCGGTTCTTCTTCTCCAGTTTCTGGTCAAGTTCGCGCGGCGCTCACCCTGCTCGGTTTCGTCTGACACGTTCAGCGACCTTCACCGAGATATCCACGTAGCTGAAGCGACCAGCCTACTCCGCGCTCCTTCCGGGGAAATCAGTTTTTTTGCGTTACTGTGCTATTGAAACCTCACTCAGCGTTCTCGTCCTGTCGGCAGCTTTGACCCACTCCCCTCGGTACTGAAGACGTTTCTGTTCCTTCGTTGACCTCTGTTCTCTTTACTCCTTCCTCTCCACACGTCACGCCTCCAAGAAGTTCGAAAGACGTGTGGGAGAGTCTCGGCGATTCGGCGGCGCTGTCCGGCCGTTTTCCGTACATCCTCCAGTCTTCGTTTCTTAGGAGGGAGGAGGACCAGTTAGAGCGCAATGGCCACCCAACCCCTCCCCTTATCACTCTGCTTGTTCCCCAAGGACAGTTTCCTTCGACGATTCAAGTCTCGAGTTTTTTTTACGACAACGAGCAGTTCCCGGAACGAGCACAAAGTCTGTGATCCCGTAGAACTGTGAAATTAGTCGACTTAGTCCTTCTCACAGGGAGCTTGCCCTGACCCCCCCCTCGCCAATCTTCCTCTCAGTCTTCTCCCCAAGTCGCGAACGATCAAGGTCGTGCGATGAGGACCGGTTTCCTATTACGCGACGTCCGCTCCTGATAGCAAGTAACCCGCCCACCTTTGCCAGCGTTCCCCCCCCCGATGGTCTTTTTCTCAAGGAAGGCTCGTTTTTCTATTCTCCGGGTCTACGGCTAGAATTTTTATAGGAATTGGAAATAGCAGAGCTGATGAAGGATTCCCCGTTCCTGGTTTCTCTTTTCGCTCCTTTTACCGTAAAAGCTAGATGATGTCTTGATTTCGCAGGCACGGGATAGAGTCCCCTTGTTTCCCAGACCGCCTTTGAGACCCCCTCGGAATCCCTAGAGTTGCGATATCTGGATTTAGAAAGATGACCCCACCCTCCCCGCGTGGGAAAGAGGTCCCTTATCGCGCGTCTCCTATCTTACCTCCCTCCTGGCTACCTCCATTGCGATCGAAACGAGTCTCCCAAGAGTAACCAAGAATGAGAAAGAGGAAATTCCAAAGACCGTTGCTTTGCAGGCTACGCCAGGAGATCCTCCTCCCGTTTGCGGAGAAGTTAGACGAGGGATGGTGTTTAATCTCCTCTTTCCGCATGGTCAGCATACTAAGATGGATATTCGAACGCTTGTGCCTTTCTCAAGGCTGTCCCCGTCTCATATCAGGATTCCAGGGCAGCTCTTTGTCTGATTCCGCGAAGACGTGAACGGAAAGACAGATGTAATTTTTTCCGGCTTGGACAAAACGATTGAGCATAAAAGACCGTTTTATCCGGTGGTTTTGACAGGCAAAGATGTCTTCGAACTAGCTAGTCCCCCCCTTTTTTGCTCTCGCTAGAGCCCTTGCAACCGCCATTTAGAAGAGAAAGTCAGACAGAGTTTTTTTTTGCCGATTCGTCGAGGCCACCCAACTCCCCAGATGCGCTCCGCCCTCTTCCGGCCTATTACGAGGGAGTGGGCAGATATTAGAGATAATAAGGAGCCGCTCCACAACCTTTCAACTTTTTCTCTTAAATCCTGGATCCTTAGCAGAAGTACTATACTTTCTCCTTTTGATTCATATCTATTCCTCTTTCCTTATTTTTTGATTTCCCCAGTTTCCTACGATATGTCCCTTTTAGAAATGTCGGAGTGTTTACCTGATAACTGGCGTCACAGGAGGAGCCCATTTACTCGGTAATTAAAACTCCGTTGCCCCTAGATGAAGGCTTTTCCTTTTCACTTTTCTCCCGGTCTAGGTGCTGCCTTGCCTAGCCCTTCCCCAAAAACCCTTTCTCTCTCTCAATTCCCTTCTACAGAATCGATCTTGGTTCTACAGACTGACGCGATCAATTATTTTTTGACTTACTGCGGAGCCCTGCTGAGTTAGAGAAATCTTTGTGACACCTCGAGTGATTCGAGCTGAGACCCAGTTAGCCTCTGTTGAGAAATGGAGGGTAGAGGACTTGAGTCGGTATGGAGGAGCTTCGGCGGCCGCTACCAGGAGCAGCATTGCCTCTCTGATTCGAGCGCAGGCCCTGAGAAGGTCCCTTCTCCTTCCCTTGATATGGTTTAACTTTGCATGTAGTACTTCATGATAACCCCCTTTGTCCAGCTTTCGTGAGTCCCCAAACGCCCCCATGATGCGTCTCGCCCCTTGGGGCAGTCACTTTTCCTTGGAGAGAGGCTTAGATCGAGTGTGAAAGAAGGGCCATACTACGGGGAGCTAGATTCGGTGCTTCTCCCTTTGTTCGGACGATCTCTGACGCGAGTTAACTCCCCCCCCCTATTCCCACGAGTTTGCTTTGCGTGGTTTTCCCGCTTTACTCCTCTAGAAAAGGACAGGACAGGGGCTGAGCGATGGTGGGGTCGTTCTCTTTTTTCCTTTACGGCGCGTCGGGCCCTTGCGCTTCTCTTTCCCTAGAAGATACTTTTCAGGAAGCGGGGGAGAATGACTTAGTCTTCGGGTTCGTAAAAGAGTTGAGTTAGGCCCTCTTCGCCCAAGCGATTGAAGCGAATTCTTTTCCGCTCTCACCTCGCTCCGTAGACTTCTTGAAGTCTCCTCCCTCCGAAAAGGCCAACTCCAGCCAAGTTTTTTTATTGTTGTTTTTTGGGATCCGGAAGCCCTGCGATCAGCTCTTCTAGCGGGTCGTCGCCCTGGCCCCCGAACTCAGTTTTGTTGGAGCGAGGTGAATTTCTACTGAGATTGCAGTTGCGGCTTAAGCACCTTGCGGCTGCTCCTTTTAGGCCCCTCTTGCATCGCTCTTTTCTAGTCTCCCCAGCTCCTTAGGTGGTGTGACAATAGAGGTTACCGGGACCGTCTCTTCAGAGATCTTTCCGTGCACATGATTTTTTTTTCTTGTCGCGGCAGCCATTTTTCTCGTATCCTGTAGAGAGAGAGAGATCTTAGGAATGAACCTAATAGTTGGTTGAATGGAAATTCCTCCCTTTGCTCCGGGCCTGTCGTCCTTAAATTCCATCTTTCCTTAGCTCTCTTTAATTTTGACGGGGCGCATTTTTGCCTCCGCAGCGGTGCGGAGCGCAGTAAGTGGATGTAGTTCGAAGAAACTATGGAGCATCGTCAACTCCTTCGTAGACATTTCTTGTATCCTAGCCCAGACGCGTCACTTCACTACTCTTCTTTCTGTGAGGTGAGGTTAATGCCCCAGTGAGGAAATGTAACGGTGGTTATGTCTTTTCGTTTTTTTCATCCTCCTCCCCCGGGCGAACTTTCTGTTCTGTTGACAGCATCACTTCCTTCCCTGATTTTCGTCGTCTCACGAATGGGCGCGCCCGCCCTGTCTGAACCAGCTGGTAGTCCTAGGACTGGAGAAGTCTCTGCCCCTTTCTCTCTTGATGCAGCGCCCTGCGATCGCGATCGCTTTTCGGCGCTTTCATCGGCTGAACAGTGGCGCTTTGCTTCCCCTTTGAAGCGCGACCGGACCCCAAGAAGAATGCATGACACGGTCACGTTTGCGTTTTTTTTTCCCCTTACCTCGATGTGCGCGGCTGCTTGACTTTTTTTGTTTGTGTTGACCATGGTTGATCCTTTCTCGTTTTACTCTCCCTCGCCAGAAGCCGCTTGTTTTCCCTAGCTGGCTCTTTAGCATACTCCCATTTCTCGACTTTTTTCCTTAAGTTTTTTTTTTTGACCAATTCTCTACCTCGGACTTCCTCTCGGAGCTCCCGCGAATGTCTCTCCCCATTTCCTGTTGCGTCGGCTTCCAAAGTACGGTAGACTCGATTCCCCCGGGTCTCCCCCTTTCAAGCCCGGGTGAGTTAGTGTGCCTCGTAGATAACATCCCAAGCTGCACTAAACGACTGAAAAGGCCGATGGTCGTCCACCCCCGCCCGACCTTTCCGGCATCCTTCCTGTCGATCCTGATCACCAAGCCCGTCCGATTGGAGGAGAGTGTTGAAGGAAAATCCTTCGGATTTCGGCGGCCGTTCGGCTTTCTCTCTAACCCCCTCTCCCCTACAGGAACTATTCCCCTTCCTCTTCCTTGTTCTCTAGTCTCTGATACCTCTACAGCTATCAGAGATCCGAGTGCTGTCTCCCCTTTGAGTCGCTGGCCCCCTTCAAACTTTCGTGTTGCACGTCGTCCCTGTAAATTTTTGCCTCGCAGTCCTTCTAAACCAGCTCTGCCCGAGAGATCACCCCCACAGATCCGATCTCAGGGTCCCTCTAGGGAGCGGATTCTCTGAAAATCCCTTTTTCTTCCCTTTTACATACCCAAAGGGAAGGAATGGGTCAGAGGAAAGAAAGATTTTTTCTCCTGACGTCTTTGACTCCCTCCTAGGTGAGTATGCCTTACCCTGCCTCTACCCACGTCCCCTCCCCGGCGAGCATCCAATCGCTTAAGATTTCTTCTCGGCTATGATAAAAGGACTTGATCGAAGCTGGACGAGTCGGAGCGGGAAGGACCCAAGTAAGGCACGATTTTTCTTAGCGGCCCTTCAACCCCTCTTCCTGGCATTACTTCCCTCCAGCACGTCGTCCGGCGAGCCCTTTCATGGGCACCCCCAATTGACCCTCGTGAAATATTTCCCCCGACCTTTGGCAAGCAATTAAGGAGACCCAAGAACTTTCCCCTACGTGTGTTAAACCCCTCCTCTCGCTGTGGCTTATCGTGACCTCCCAGAAGGATGCCCATTATTTTCCCTGATATCCGCGGTTCCCTTACAAGATATAGGTTCGAAACGTACTATCCCTTCGTCGATGGCCCCCAAAAAGAGACCTCCGTCGTGCCTTAGGCTGGATCCTCTTTACCGCGCCTCTATAGGATCTTTTTCCTACACACAATAAAACCCCCGCTTTTGAGGATTCCTCGTGGTTTATTGTTGCTCCCGTACGGCGGATTAGGAGTGTGATAGTGATCTTACGTTTTAGCTTTCCCTTCCCGCCGACTGCCGTTCCTGGAAATCTAGGTCTCCCAACCGCGTCCAGAACTTCCTTTCTTCTCGTTCCTCTCCTGGGAAGGACCTGATCAGGATCCCATATCGGCCGGCCTTAGGTAGTTGCCCTTCCCCTGCCCTTTCCAGACGGAAATTTGCTTTCGTCCCCAAGGCACCAGCGAAAAAGGTCAAGAAGACAAGTCTCACTCTACTCTATGTTGATGTCTGGTCCTTCGTGTACCCTCTTTTACACCCCCCGACCGAAGATAGGGGGGAGCTTCCCTTCGACTTCTTTTAGAGCCCCTCCGCTACCTCCCCCCTCCCCGTTTCATCCGCGGAGTAGCACTTTAAATACGCCATACTATGGTCACCCGTTTCAACTCCTTCCTCTTGCAGCGGCGCCCGGCGATACCTCCGCCCTTTATACGAGATTTTTGGTGTCCCTCCGACTTGATAAAAGTCGTATGTACTCGTCCCGCGTATTGCCAGACCCCCCCTCAGCTCTTCGCCGCTCGTTCTAAACCTTCCTCTGAGCTGACCTCCCCGTTGAAGGGCCTTCGGTGCTGGTGTCGCCTTCTCCGACGCCCGTGGCCGCTCTCTCACGAAGAGGCGTTTTGCCCTGCCGTGGCGGTTAGAGGATTTTCCCCATAACTTCCGTCATCACGCCGCAACGAGGCGTCACTCTAGCGACCCCTCTCAGGTAAGTCCCCTCTCTCCTCTCGTCGAGGTCTCCCAAAAGACGACAGAAGTCCTTCCCTTTTCCTACGGCGAGCCGTCGTAGTATGTCTTTGTGTTGTTGGGACGAAAGTCCTGAAATTACAGTTCGAACTTTTTTTCCGAGGGACCAAAATGTGGAAGACTTAGTTTTCTCTTCTTCAGTGAGTGCCGCAAAAACCCCCCTTCTCCCGTTGAGTGACTTTACAAGTGCTTCCTCGCATTCGTCTTACACGACTTTTTTTCTCCATACATACCTGTTGTTGTTTTCCCTCCATGAATAAAGGTAGTCGGGGGGTACCCCCGTTTTTATTTTTTTGTTGTGGGCCCCGATGATCAAGATTTGTCCCCCCTCCCCCCTTCCTTTTCAGGCTACGTCAGGTGGTCTTTTCTCCCCTGATACTACTCTTGTCAACTGACGTTGCCGTCAGATGACTTATAGAGGATGTGGCCTTCTCATCCTCCCCCCCCCACCACCCGTCGTCTCCTAAGAAGACTTATTCTCCTGTCGCACCTTCCTCTCTCGTCTTTTTTCCCCTCCCTCTTCAAGCCTTTCCTCTCAGGAGAGACCTAGATGGCCGAGCCCCCAAAGTCTCCCTTTCTGTTTCCATATTCTCAGGCGGCGTTGAATTAAATCCCCCCTTAACACTGCTGTGGGGTTAAATCACAAGAGAGTCTCCTGAGATTTCCTCCTTGGTTCGGCCCCCCGATGGACTGGCAGCGTGGCCTCGACACCCGGCCCCTTGAATCAGTATGAGGTCGTAAGGAGTTGACAAGGCAGAGAAGAGGCTTTGTTCTTCTTCCCCCCCCCTGGAACTTTGGAAGCGGATGTCGTACCCCTTCCCCCACGCGCTTGTCCCCTGAGAGAGACCCCCCCCCTCCTCTCATGAGGGCTGAGAGTAGGACTGCCCAGATTGTGTTGCCCCCTCGTACCTCGTTCTTCCTTTCCTCGTTCGTGGCAGACAACTTGTTCGTTATGGCCGCTAGCTTGGTTGAGTACTTTATTTTCTTTTCGACTCGCCCAAGGAAATTCTCCCCCCATCGCTTGTTTTGTTTTTTTCCCAGGGGTCATCCACGCAGGAGCGGATAGTCGGATACTATTCTTCTGCTGATGGCCCGGCATTGTTTCCCTCTTCTTCCCCGTTCGCCTCGGGCTTAATGGGAAGCGGCCCTCCTTGAAGCATTCGAGTTTGGCGAGGACTGCCGCGATCCCTGCCGTCCAGAGTAACTTCCCAGACATAGCGAGAGGAACCGAGAGAATCAGCAGTTGAGCTCCCCATCTCTCTGCCGATGAAGATCAAGAAGGTCTCGTCCGCCTCTTCTTTCCGCCCCCCCCAACTCTTTCCATCAGGAGTTTTTTTAGAGTCGTAGGGTGGTATGTCCCGAGAGATAAGAGAAGTTCGTTTCCTGGGCGTTCGGGCGCTCCTCACAATTGCGCAGTGCAAGGGGAGAGACGTGGATAACCTCTGCTTTTGTTTGATAGTTCTAACAAGATGAAGATAGGCAAGATCGTACCGAAGTGCTAGGTCTTAACCCTCGAGCGGTAGTTTGATTACCCCCTGGGACAGTCGCAAAGAGAGGTGTCGTCCCGCTCGCGATTTTCTTTTGCCTAAATTTAGTTTCCTCCTGTAGTTGTTGTAACCCCGGTCTAACGTTATGGGGTTTTGTCCACCTTTTTAGTTCTTTCAGTCCTAGGACAGACACGAGTCCCCCCTGAAGGAAGACCATTTTCCACAAGCCCCCCCCCCCCCCTCGTTCCGCAGGTGGCGGCTTACCAGAGAGATGTGTGATGAGACTGCGTAGCACGCTTCCTCGAATGGTAGGCTCCTCCGACCCGCGTCGAGTCTCCCGCCTTTCCTGTTGGACAACGACCTCAATACTCGCGGATTCCTTTAGGTTGCTGCCCGGGCAAAAGTATGCCCTTTGTGTCCTCCCCCTCCTTTTGCTCCCTTATCCCACGGGCTTCGCGTCTAGGGGGCGAAAGTTCGACTGTGCCATCTGCCCCCCTTTCGCCATCTATGGGGCCGTTCTACCCTTGCCGCCCCTTGACGCCTCCTCTTCCTGTTACGCCGTTCGGCTCCATACTGCACGACAAGCTCATCGATATCGTATATATTCGTCTCCTGCTATCGGCTTTTCGAGTGGAGATTTTGTCTCTGACTGCGCTCCCGTTTTGAATCCAGAAAGTCTAAGGAGCTGTTCCATCGGGCAATCTTGAACGTTAGAGGTGGTTACTCAAAGGAATGTATTAAGCAGGTTTTTGTGTGTTCTACCCTCCGTCTGACTTGATTTCTCTCCCCACCCACCCCCACCCCCCATTCTGAGCTTGGGATTTCGAGACCACAGAGTTGAAGTGTCTTCCTCGATTGGCTCGACAAAGTATACGTCCTCCTCATCCTTTCGCGTATAACCCATGATTTGGGTCAGTGACTCTTCCCTCTCCCCCCCTGAATAAAATCAGAGAGAGCGTAACTCCCCGAACATCCTTGTCCCCCCCCCTGTCAGGCGAATTAATTGCGACGTCCCTCGATACCGTTTTCCTTTTTTCTCCGGAATCGGCAGCCCCCCCGTGGCCTCAGGTGAATCGTCCTCTGATACTGGGCCTCCCCCCCTCTTTCAGGATGCCACTCACCCTCCTGTCAATTTTTGACTTCTTCCCGAAAGCTCCAGTCAATGCTAGTAGAGTTCATTCTTTCAACACACCCTTCTCGACTCCTTGTCTGATCCACTGGAGGCTATTCCTGATGTTCCTTCCCTAGGATGTTTTTGGCGGGCCAAAGCGAGAAGAAGAAGCGACCTCCTCTTCTCTGCTTATCGACCCCTCCCCCCCCCTTAAGATTTTGTCTAATATCTTCCCCTTTTCTCCCCTCTATTCGACTGGATTCTCCTTTACATCTGGAGAGAGCACACTTTTAGCTGTGAAGGAAACCCATACTTTTTCCTCTTTTAAGACTTCCTCCCCCCAGAGACTCACTTTTTTCGATGACTTTCCTTCCTAAAGATTCCCCCTCTTGGAGGAGGTTTCCGATGGTTTTCATCGTTTTCACGGAAGGGCATCAAATTTAAGCCTCCCCTGAAGAGAGAGAATGCTCCCGTCATGGCTCTCATCCCCCCCCTCAGGTGTCTTCGAGAAGAATAGCAACTTCCTATACAAGTTAGGCGTCTCATTAACCCCCCATCAGCTAGTGTATAGACCCATAGGACTCTCCTTTCTTTGCACCAGCACTTTGTGAGGATAAGGAGGAGGTCATGTCCTTTTCCGTTTTAAGGCCCAGACGCCGGGCCTGGAGGCCGGCCCGGAATCCCCCCCCCCCCTCTTTCATAAAGTAGACGATGAATGAAGGTGGAACCCCAACCCCTCCCCCCCAGACCTCTGCGTCCAAGAAAGGGTAGGCCCTTACTCCTCTTTTTCCCCTGCTTTAAAGCCCAACTCCTTGCTAGGCCGTTAGAAAACAAGTCACCCGTCTTGTTCCCCCCGATCCCCTTACTCCGAGTTGAACTCTGTCTCCCTTAGCCATCCGAAACCCCAGTTAGAGCTCGTAAATTTGATCCCCTTTATCCCCATTTCTTCCGTCTTTTCTATTGGACCCCCAAGCTCCGAATTAGGCGCTTTTCTTTTCCCCTGGGTCGACTTCGGAAAGAAGTTTGCAGATGGTAGATCAACTCAAAGAGACCCCAAAGAAGAGTACTCATTTGGTGTTCATCCCCCTCCGCTGCTGAGCTAGTCGGATTTATAATGTCCTAGGAGCTCTCTCCCTCCTTGATACTTGCTCTCTTAGTGGATCAGAAGGGTTCTGACGCCTAGTAGTACATGAAGGAGTCCCCCTTCCCTTCCAACTCTTTTCGCGATCCCCGGTAAAATTAGAGGTCATACCCGTAAGCTCCCTTCCCTCTAAAACCTGAACCTACGCCGCAAGAACTGACTGCCAGACTGTGAGCTCCTCAGCTTCTGACCCCGCAGGAGCCCACGTTTTCTATCTGGAGGAACTCCGAACTGATTCTCTGGTCCGGTCTACCCCCCCCCTCCCGGTCCTCAGCGCGATCCACCGTTTATTATTCCCCGTTCCTCTTAGACCCCGAGGAGTCCCCTGAAAAACCATGTGAAGAGATCGACAAGGACCGATATCCCGAAAGGTCTCCTACGCGCTCTTGTTGCACCTCCTCTCTTACCCAAGGCTTCACCGCATATCACGCGATCAAGCGCATGAAGAAGATTCCAAGGCCTTACTTGATCTCCCTAATCTTCGTTCCGCACCTTCGCTGCAGCGGCCCCTCCCGCCCCCCCTCTTTTCTTTTTGGATGGCCGCGGAGGCATTCCCCTTGTCGAAAACGTAGGATTACCCTGACGCCTGTCTCATCGTCCCCACTCTACTTTTTTTTGAATTTCCCGGTTGAAAATCAGGAGCCTGTTCCCCCCTTTGCGTCTCGAGCGTAGAGACCTTTCTCCACTCTACCCCTAGATAGCCTCCCCTTTCTCCTTCTAGAAGGTCGTAGTCGGTGGGTGAAGAGGAAACAAATTCTCCTTCTCCACGATCTCCCGTCTGCAGATCCCTCCCACTCTTCGGGACAACGGTCTTTTCCCTGGCCCTTACGTCTCTTTTCCCCTTTCTCACGATCATTACCCCCCCATAGTGAACCATCATAGAGAATGGTGGATGCAGTCAACCCCCCCCCATCATCTCTTGTTGTTGTTGAATGAGCCTCCCTTATTTCCATCCAACCTGCTATTTAGTTAATTGACTCTCCTCTTCTCCCCCCTATTGGCCACGGGATTCCTTGGTCCAAGATGAGGGCCTAATTTTGGGACCGGCGATTCTCCCGGATTTCCTTCGGAAGGATGAAGGTGGCCCGACTCAAGTCCCCCCCCCCAAGTCTTCGACTCCTCCCTCTTCCCTCCTTTTAGAAAATTTTCTATCTTCTTTCGGTGTTCTACTCGAAGGACATAGAGGGCCCCGGGAGATAGACGAAAAGGTCCTTCCCAACCCTCTGTATTTGACCCCCCTTTAGGTCAGGCGGCCGTTTGATACCGTCCTCGCCAACTCCCTTGATGGGCTAAGTTAGGGGCGTTCGGTCTCTTGAGAGGTTCACCTTCTGGACACTTGCCGCGATTCTGCAGATCATGTTTTTTACCCGGAAGTTGTCATCCACATTCCCCCTTCTAAGACGCTGCTTTTTTCCCTTAGGACCAAGTTTAGAGGTTGCGTGCCCCCAGATGGCGTCCCCCCCTTTATGACACCAGCAAAGGCGATTTATAGACCCCCCTGGAGGGAGCAGATGGAGTCATTCGCTGCATAGTCCCGTTTTAAGTAAAGTTGAGGGAAGCTAATTTGGTGAGTTCCTTCCTCTTATTTGTGTTTTAATCCGTCTTTCGTGATCTTTGATTCCGCTAAACCTTTTCTTTTAAACCTCTAGGGGCTGGTTTTGTCCACTTTTCGACTTCCGCCCCTAAAGATCTTCTCGCCGCTTCCGACTTATAAGATGCGGATTGTTTCAGAAGGAGGTATTGTACCTTGGTGACCTAGTGCCGGGCTTCTACGTTGCATTCAAGCCTGTTTGGAACTTGGAAGGAGAAGGAAGGATCCTTTCTCAGGAAGATAAGTCCTCTTTTCCTCATCTGCTTTCTTACCCATGCTTTGGGAATTCGCAAGAATACCCTAACCTCAACAATCACGAAGTACTTGAGAAAGAAAAAAAACTTCCCTTTCCCTACAGGCGGGGTTCTTCTTTCCTGGCTTTTTGGCTCGTCTGCAGCGGAGCCCCCTCCCGATGAGTTAGGACTAGTTTTTAGCAGTTCCCCTAATCTCATAAATGGCGCGTTTTTATAGGGTTATGAAGTTGCCTTCCCCCCTGCCCACACTCCTCCCGCACTTTTTTTTGGAGGATGGAAAAAAGTTCTACTTCCTGCCTTTTTCTCGTCGACCTTAAGAAGCCCCTTCTGTTCGTGGTTGACGGCCAAGGTAATGAACTCTTGGTAGTGCACCGCCAGATTTCCAGTTCTCCTACCTTTATTGATTCCTTATTCTGGACGGCGAGCAGTGGCCTTCTCTTTTCCCTCACTCTTTTGGTAGTGAGACCATCCTTCCCTTTGGAAGCTGAGCTTCTTCCATGCCACAAGGCAAGAAGAGCCTAGCCCCCCTAATCCAAACTTTCTGGGCGAGATAGATGAATTCTTTAGCCGCTTTTTATTCGCTCGAATTTTTCTTTATGGGTCTGAAACTAGCGTCTGAGAAGTCGGATGACCAGGATTTTCGCGCTCCCCAATTTTTTTACTTCCTTCCCTGTTTGACGGAGTTTCCCCAACGAGTGAGCCCTTTGACATCGTAACGTGCTCGCTCCCCTAAGATTTTATGTCGACTTCTTCCTCTCTCCCTTTTGCAGTCTTTCCTTTTCCCGTCGTCAATTTTTTTCCGTGGGTGGCGAGATTTTGAAGAAAAGTGTGAGAGAAGATCTTGGTCTTCCCCGCTTTTCGTATAGGCTTGAATAATGAGAGAATCGCACTCCTTTTATCAGATTCTGTCCCCAGTAGATAGCTCCCTCCTCTACCTTTGCGTCGATCTCTCGGATAAGTGGCATTTTCAATTCCTGCGAGGCGAAGATGTAATGTAGCGGGAACTCTGAAATTCCCAGGGACGTTCTCGTGGGTTGCTTTCACTATTCCCTTTTACTCCTTTTTTTCCCTTTTTGGCGAGTTCTTTTTGGGGGTTTACGACTCCGTTCCCCCCTTTTTTTCCTTGCTTTGGAGCCTCCCTTCAGATTGTTTGGATGAAATAGACTATCAGAAGAGACACCCTTGAAGTCAGTAATTTCTTTGTCCTATGATGTGGCTCTTTCTGCAGAACAAGTTACAGCCTTTCTCCCTCACTTTTCTTCTATGTACTAGGTGGATGAGACTTTCTAGGGCCAATTTTTTTCTTCTAGCTCTATTATTAACTGCCCCCGAGACATCATTTTTCTCCTTCTCCCAAGTTACAGGCTCCTTCCTGCTTTGACGATCAAAAGGATCGGTAGGTTCAGTTCATTTTTTCCATGTATGATATAGAGTTGCAGCCCCAAGCTTTCGACCAGGTTGTCCCACTCCTTTCCAGGTAAGGTCCCGTCCACCCCCCCCCCCCGTCCGACGTTAAAGAACGAAGTAAGTAGAGTACTGATGATCCACCTTATGCTGACCGGTCTGCTACAAGGAGGCTAGTGATTTCCAGGAAACTCCTTGTTGGTACTTCTTTCCTTTCTGCTTTCCACTGAGTCCCCCCCCTTACTAATCAGATCAGATCTCCCTTCTCAGATCAATTGAGAGATGCATCATCCCTTTTTGATTTTCGAGAATTCTCTTCCCAGGTATAAAGAGGACTCCAAGATGGTCTTAAATTTTCGCCGGAACACTTTCGTCTTCACTCGACCTCCCTACTTGTCCCTTTTTGCCAATCAGAGATGCAAAACGTTTTTCCCCTAGCTGCTCTGAACCTCACGAGTCCTCCTGTCTATCCGTGGTACATCGGGTGCCTTTTTTAGGACGTGACCTTTCACTACAAATAAAACATCTCCAGAGAGTTGTCGAGAGTCCGTTGGATCGTTAACCGGACGAGGATTTCCCTCCTTCTGGATTCGCCTTCCTTTTCCTCACGAACCAGGTATCCAATAGAAGTAGTTTCATCCCAACGTCGTGCTCCCTTTCAATGATTCTTTTTCTGCGCCCTTCATTTTTTTCGGTTCAGCCAGTCTAGGAGTACCGGCTCCTTACCTTACCCCCTTTTTAGTCGCTTTTTTTTTCCTTATGGACATTTCGGGCTAATACCATAAAGTCTTAGCGGTACTGTTCACAACTCCCTTAATCTTGCGTCCACTGAAAGGACGACTTGCAGACATGCCTGAGATGACACAGACCACGCGCTTTGCAGGCAGCCCTTCAATCCTGATCCCCGTTCCCCCGCCAAACCTCCCTCTTTATGTAGAAGTTTTGGAAGATCTTTGCTTGGTGAATTAAGGTGCTTTTTTTCGACTCCCCTCCCTTTTCGAGTGAGACCACTATTAAAGTTTTTGCTGGAACCCACCTCCATCCCGTTGTGCGCTTCCCGAAAGCAAAGGTTCTTATATGAAGTCCTCACAGCTATTGATCAGACCGCAGAATTTATCCCACACTACCGATTTCACAACACCTCCCCAGAGGGACTGATACTAGGAGGAGGTCTCAGTTTTTCCCTGCTAGTCTAGTATATAAGTCAGGTCTCGTTGAAGACTGCTGGTTTTCTCCAAACCGTCCGACGCCCAGTTGATGCGCTTTTACCGCTTTACAGTCTCTTCGAGCAAAGTACTAGCAACTGAGTCCAATTCAGGGTCTGCGTCCTTCCCCTTTTCCGACGGCCGGTCCTTCCCTTCCCTACCCCGACGCCCCCTCTTAGAAGCCGCATCCGAAGGGCGATAGTCCCCTCCCTTGGATTCTCTTGATTCGACCCTCTTTTCCCCCCCCCCACGCCCCCTCCTCCCCCCCCTCGCCTGATTGGAGGTTTGAAGATGAAGGATACCCCCCCGATTCCTCGCCGTAGCCCACTTAGTAAACGGTCCACGATTTCCCCCACCGTACGTCACCCCGACCTGCACGCGTTGTCATCGTCTGTCCTCATAGACCCACTCCCAGTTCCGAGCGCGGATTACATTCGATGGAACATCGCGTTCCATGGACTACCTCCTCGTTTCCTCCCTTCCTATGTCCCCCCAGAAATCCTCTCTCCGAAGTCCGCTTTATACCTTAGAAATAGGGGGCCAGATGTGTCTAGGAATAAGAAGCTGCTTCCGTCCCTGGACCTCCTCACGACGACAGTATTCAGTGGTAGACAATGAACGTGATTTTTTCCTCTGGACAGGTCCCAAGGCCTGCCTTTCTATCCCCGATTTGGGGTCCAGGACGAGGTCACCCAATCAGCGGCACAGTCCTAAGGCGCGTCCTTTTGATCTTGCCCCCCCCTCCCTCCCCGCAAGATGTTCGACTGCCCCTTCCCTTTCGGTCACGGACGTTGTCTGTGGGACCGATTAGTCGACGCTCGATCCCCCTCCCGGTCTTACAGAGCTCCTTTTTTCACTGATTTTACTTCCCGCTCGTCGACTCACGTCAAGTTTTTTCCAAGACTTGATTGAGACCCACTCGTGAATACCCTAGAAGATTCCTTTTTCAGGATTTGGTGGATGCAG
>Ga0179591_1371516_pt1 | contig 17452 bp, 24 predicted proteins | sample CZOMad2_1_08_16f_FD_182891 | JGI IMG/M metagenome (GOLD analysis project Ga0179591, IMG submission 182891) | Vadose zone soil fungal communities from Angelo Coast Range Reserve, California, USA - CZOMad2_1_08_16fungal (PacBio error correction) | ecosystem: Environmental > Terrestrial > Soil >... | reverse complement strand
TCAAAGGTCTTTGTCTCCCCATGCCGTGTTTTTTTGTTCATCTGCTGGCTTTTTGACGGAAGTGGAGACGTCGCAAATTTCGTTGGTTTTGTTTCTAGAAGTTTTTTCCCCCCTTTTTCTTCCCCTGTCACCCTTCGGGCCTCCGAGCCAGGCGCCGTTGACGGTTTTCTTTTGGTGCGTAAAGCACGTCTTGTGGATCTTCAGGTAAACCATCGTTCACGTTTTGTTCCAGGTTACAGTTGTATCTTTTTCCCTGAAGAACTTATAGCCCTTGCTGCCCGTTCGAAGACTTGGCGAAGTCTTCATTTTTTCCCTCCCAAGTTGGATCTTGCTTCCTGTAGAGGTCCTCTGTGGACTCTTTTTTTTTTGTCGGGATTTCTTTTTTTTCCCCCGCAACCCCCTCCATTGACTTAACCCTTGGTCCCCCCCAAGAGACCTTCGTTCTTTTTGCTGGTCATTTTGACGGAATTCTTTTCCCCTAACGACTTTTTTTCAGTCCCCTCCCCGATTGTCCTTGTTTTCCCTGATGTTTCACCTTTTCCTCGAGGATTCCCCACGAGTGGGTAGAGGGATACCTTCCCCCCTTTGACAATAGCTGCAATGACCGCTCGCCAGGGCGTTAAAGATCCTCCGTGGTGGCCCTTTTTTTTTTTCCTTTTTTCGAACTTCCCTTCCATGTAGAGGGACCGCCGCGAATTGATGACTAGTGGTGCCCCCGAAGAGGGCTCCGACTCTCCCTTTCCTTCCTTCCCTGGGTTTCTATCTACTGTTCCCTGACGGCCCTGTTGTCTCTTATAGACCTTTCCCCCCCCTCTAGTTTGATTTTTTTGAGTCCCTCTTTTCGACATTCCAACACCCCCATTTTGTCCCGGCACTTTTTTCCCCCCCCCTTCGAAATTTTTTTCGCAGGGCGTCATGTGGTTCCTTGCTTCTTCCCTCGTGGGGAAAAAATGGCGTGTGCAGTCAAGTCCAAGAATGCAGTCCCCCCCCTACATTTTCCTTCTTTTGTCCCTCGGTACCCTTGTCGCCCCTTTCGGCGGCAGCCCCTTTCGTTTGATCCTCACCGATTTTCGCATGGGGTCTTTTTTTGGAAGGCTTTGACCCCCCATCCTCTTTGGGCCCGTTTTTTCAAACCTCCCCTTTTTTAACCTTTTCGTCCTTACGGTCCTTGATGTCCTCTTTTCCCCCCACACACCCCCCCTCCCTTGCCCGCTAAGAAACTTTCTTGCCCTGGTTGCTTAACTTTTTTTTGTGCTACAGTCCCCCTCCCAAATTACCCGCCCGCTATCTTGTTTCCAAGGGGACTTTTTTTTCCCCCGAGGACGCCCCCCCCGGGATTCGGCCCTCACTTGCCGGTTTCCCTTTTTCCCCCCCGTATCCCCTCATTTTCTTTTTTTTTGTTTTGTTGGTTTTTTGTTTGACGGTTTACACATCCTTTTCGTAAACCCCTCTTTTCCCTACTCCTCCCCATTTCTTTTTTTTGATAGACTCCCTGCTTTCTATAGGATTGGTACTTCCCTTTGGATCTTTGAATTATTTTTTTTTTTCTCTACCCCCCAAACTCCGGTTCAGGACCCCTTTTGGCTAACCCCGGGCATCGCGAACCTCCCCCCGCCGCGGACTCCCTCACGACACTTATGTCGCTGGCTGCCGGACTTTTGTTTCCCCCTCGTTGTCTCCCCTTTTGTTTTTTTTTTTTTGCAGACTTCCCCAAATATTCCCCCCGCTATACTTAGGCTCCCCTCGTAACGGAGGTAAGAGGGGAACCTTTCTCTCCTCGGTAGGAACCCATACTTTTTGAAGATAGGTCACGGAAGTTTCCCTCTTTGGTTAGAACTAGAATTCCCGCATGATTTTTCCCCACCTGCTTCGGACATTTTTAAACAGAGGAGGGTGTTCTGATCTTACCGAGTTTGGCTCCTTGTAATTCTTTGGCCGGCTGGTTCTGTTCGGATTTTCACTCCTCGTCGTTTTTTTTTCCTTCTCAGGCCCCTTAATTTATTCGCATTGCTAGGTTGTTTGGAGGGAGATGAAGATTAGCGTATTTTTCAGGGCCCGTCTGTCTTTTCCCTCTTTTTGTACATTATACGGTGCTTCGGAATAACTTTTTGCAAGTCCCTTGGAGCCTTTCCGCCGCTCGCCTGCAATTAGACTTCATTATGGCTCCGATTTTTTTGTCTTTCTTCTTTTTCGTCGTCAGCATCGACTACCTATAGGCGCCGTTTTTTTTTTTTGTCCCGGCGAGCGTTCTCCCCGGGATTCCAACACGCACCAGCGACCCTTTTGCATGATTTTTCCCCCCCCCCCCCCCCCAAATTTTTCGGACGAAAATTCCGGAGATTTCCGGGATATGGTGGGTCGGCACAAAACCCTTCTGCCGCCCCCCTCGCTCTATTACACTTTCACACAAACATTTCTTCACGCCTTTTCTTTTGAGCCTCTGTTACCCGGCCCTCCCCCCAACCGACTTCCCTTTTCATGCTTCGCGCGAAAGGAATCCGCATGGATACTGTTTCCCCCCTATCTTCCCATTTTTCGTCAGCATGTCGACGAGAATGCCACCCTCCCCCCTGCTTTCCTCATCCCAGGACTTTCACGATTCCCGATCTGATTTTTTTTTGAAACAGGACCTGGGGACGTGACCGCGACTAAGATTCTCACGAATTCCGCACTTCCTTCCGCTGGTTCTTTCGTCTTGCACCTTCAGAGACTTCCCCCCTTTTTTTCCTCACATCACTTAATTCCGGATATCGGCCTCGATTTCCGTGCACCCGATTTTTTACCCAGTGTCGTGTTGCGGGGTTTTTACCGGGCGCCCTGGGTTTTTTTCCTTAAGTCTCCGGGGGGGGGTAACCATTTTTTCCCCCCCTTTTCTTTTTGTTGGGGTCTCAGCAGACGTCTCTCTCTTTTTCCTCCAAAGAAGAAATCATGATCTGTAAATCTTCTATCCTTCTTTCCTCCCCTTCTTGTTTTTTTTTTGGGAACTGCTAGGTGGTACGCCCTGTCATCGTTTTTTTTTACGGTAACAAAGGTCTTTTCTGTATTGATTTCTTTTTGATACTTCTTGGAACCTCCTTTTTCAGCGATTAATACCGTTTTCAAGAGTATAGGGTTTTACACACCAACAGCTTTTCCCCAAACACTTTTTAGCCCTTTCAAGCAGGGGGCGCTTGGAACGATATAGGTTACTTTTCAGGAAACTAAGGGGGTATTTTTTTTTTTTGAGGAGGTCCTAATTCTTTTTTGTTTTGGCCCAGGACACATAAGTCCAGGCTTCTCTGATTTCTTACCTTGAAAGGCTTATTCCCACGAACAACCTCTGCCAAGGTCCCCCCCCAGTTTCAATTGTCCTTTTTTGATCTTTCTCCCTTGCCCCTCAATACAACTTAATATAAGCAGTCCTTAAGCCCCCCCCCTTTCGTTCTGGTCTCGGGGAGTCCTGGAACTGGAGTTTTGTTATTCTTCCGCACGCTGCCTTTGCCCCCAATGTTCCAAAAAGCCGATGTTAGCCAGTCCCACTTTTCCCCTCAGTCCATTTGGTCGTTGGCCCCGCTCCTTCGTCGGGAAGTGGTGGGCACTGAAGTCTTATAAACTCTCCGCCGACCCTGAGATTGGTCGGTTTTTTTTCTTTTTTCGGTCGAACTGCCCTGTGGTTGTGAGGATGCGCCTTGACTCCCAATGCGCCGTCCCTTCTTTTTTTTCTATTGCGGAACGTTTTTTCACGGGCGTATCCACCTTTTCTCAGACCCCCTTCCGAACTTATCGCGGTATTTTCGTGAAGATTCCCCCCCTCCGTTTTGTAAAAACAGCGGCAAGCCCATGTCTATATGGTTGGAACTTTTTTGCGGATCTTTTAGTGCACCATCCGGAACCTCCCCCCCCTAGAAGTCTTCCCCCCTGTTGAGTCTTCATCTCTCTGAAAAAAGGAAACTTCGCTTGTTTCTCCCTTCGGTTCCCAGGCATGTCCCAGCAACGTCCCCCCCCTTTTCGCCATTTTTTTTAGACTGTGTGGGATTTTTAGCGTGGTTTTTCCAAACGCCCCCCCGTGTCACCTCCTCAGTGCTTGACGACGGGCCTCCCCCCCCTTCCCCCCACAAAGATTTCTCTTTTCCCTCTACCCCTTGACAATCTCCCCCCTTCTTTGATCTTTTCCCGCCAACCCCTAACAGTTCGGTCCCCAGGTATCCAGGATTTCCCTTGTTTCCTTTTGTAGGGTGTTGGCGAAACCCTTTTCCCTACAAAGTGCCGCTGGTTGAAATGTTTCTTCCCTTCTGATTCCCCGGCCCTTATTCCTCTTACCCGGGAAGTGTTCATGTTTTTCGATTCTCGAGGAGGTTGGAACACGCGTCGGCGCCCAGAGATCGCACCACCTCATCGGTCGAAACTTCCATCCCCTTCCCTTTTTTCCCACGGCTCTTTTTTTGGTTCTCGTACGACACCCCCCTTCTCCCCCTTTCAACCCGTTAATGACACACCGAATCCTTTTACATACTTTTTCGAGCCCCTTCCACCGCCTTTTTTCCCCCCCATTTTGTGCTGGTCATATGTGCCTTTTTCCGAAGTTGCGCCCCCTTGAGCAAATTGAGGCGGGGTAACTCTATTTCTTGTTAGTGTCGTCCCTTCGACTCATTTTTACATTCTGGGGAACTAATGCAGAACTCCCCGGTGTTGGCCCCTGCCAGGTGCAGTGAAGGTCCGCTTCCCCTTCCCCCTTTTTTCACAGTTCCCCCCAGCGGGTCCCCCTCTATAAGGTGCGGGTAGGCGCCCCCCTTTTTCCCCCTAATGCTACCCTTTTTTGAGACAAAAGAAAGATGCTTTCTGGAGTCGGTCCCATGGTCGTTTTTTTTTTCTTTTTTTTTTTATTTTTTTTTTTTTTTTTTTTTTTTTTTTTTTTTTTTTTTTTTTTTTTTTTTTTTTTTTCTTTTTTTTTTTTTTTTTTTTTTTTTTTTTTTTTTTTTTTTAGCTCCGTCAGGGTTTATTTCCTTCGATTCGCAGCGAACCCTCCCCCCCTTTTACGATTCCGCACCATTGGAGATCCCCCCCCCCCCCCAGTTCCCGTACCACGTTAGTTCTTTCTTTATGAATTAAGACCCCCGGATTTTAACCAAACCCAACCGGCGTACAATTGTCCTTTTTAAGTATAGTCTATCGTGGTTTTCTTTATATGTTTTCAACTGCGGGTCCAGACTTTCCACCCAATCTGGCCCCCATGAGTAGGCGCTTTTCCTTCCCCCCTTGGGTCAAACGATTGGACCCCCCCCCTCTCCCTTCCCTTAGGAGTTTCGAAGGATTCTACCTTGGACAGACTTTCCCCGCCCTGCGGTGAAAGCACGGGACGAATTTAGCTCCCCTGGCGCAATCGGGCTGGCCTTTTTTTTCTTGTCCCCCCGACGGCTGCAGTACTAGTCCCTCCTCTTGCGGCGTTCGGTTTTTTTTTTCAGTTTCGGGCGTGGTCGGCACCAGAAGAGTCACTCGGTCATAGCTCCCTAGTGTTCCTCTTTCTCGTAGGTTTTCTTTTCTATTACCCTCCACCATGTCCCCTCGGAAAGACCCCCCGGCGTCCATCCCCCCTTATAAGTCCCATAACCGTCCCGATCCCCCTTGAGCTTTCTGCTTTTTTCCAACGATTTTTCCCTTCTTCCTTCACCCAGCACGTCGGCCTTTTTGCAGGGCGACATTGTATGGTGGTTGTAAGCCGCCTTTTTGCCTTTAAGTTCCGCTGCCAGTTTATGAGTGTCCAAACAACTCCGCCCGATTCCTTTCCTGTCCCCGTCCTGGCTGGACCCCACGATATAAAGAGGTTTCTCCACGCCCCGGTCCCCGTTACAAAGCGGGAATTTCCGAGTTTCACCCCAGTGGGTCCTTTTCTGAACCCCCCCTGTGGGATTTCGCTATTCCCGGCCCATCCCCTTTTCCCCCCATCACTCCCCCCTTTTTCGCGGCATAATAATTACCGTTTTTCTTCGGACAAAGTTCGTAGTGAGTTCCTAACCTTCCCCCCCTTTCCGGATATTCTCGGTGATTTTTTCAACAAAAAACTTCTTTTTTTTGCCGGCTACGCGCCCGGGGCCGGAAATTTTCCCCTTCCTTTGGAGTCTGTGATGATGGGATGCCCCCCCCCCCTAACTTTCCCCTCCACATGCCCCAAGACGGTTTTTTCCGTTGTGGCCAAAAACAGTTCCTTTGCCTTCTTAGGACCCACGACCCTCCCGACATATTTTTGCGCTTCCGTGACCGCCGTCATGCGACGATAAGTCAGTACAGTGTTTTGATTCTTGGAAGCCGGGCCAGCGGTTCCCCCCTCTGAAAGCCACCTTTGGTTTCTTTCTCGGTCGATTCTTTTTTTCGGCCAACATCGCCGGTTCCGCTCCCATCATGAAAAGGGGCAGTCGCATTACCTTTATTTTTATCCCTCTTCCTAGACGACTTCATGTTTTTCCCGTTAGTGCCGTTTACCATAATCGGACGTTGGATTCCTTTTTTCAGGCGTCATTTGGCTCGTCTGTTTATCCTTACTTTAAATATTTCCTGAACTGGACCTGTTTTGCAGTTATGAAGACAGGTAGCGTCGAACGCCCTTGGCTTTCCCGACTGTCGTTTCTTTTTTTCAATTGTCTTGTGAAATCTTTTTTTCCTGGGTGCGTTAATGTTTCCTTTAAACTTGCAGTTCCCCAGGGGAAGACCCCACCGTAGCCCAAAAATGCCCCACCCCATTCTTTGAGCTTTACTTATCTCTTTTTCAACCCATACCTCGTTTTTTTTTCGTATCACATCCCGAACCCCCACATCCTTTTCCTTTTCCTTGAATTGGCAGTTTTACTGATCGCCTGCCCCGACCCCGCACCCCCCATGGGATTTTTTTTGCCACGGCATGATTGGCAAAGACATTTTGCCACCCCCCTCGATTCCATTTAATGGGTTTTTTTCTTTTCCCTCCTCCACTTCTTGTCTTCTCCCCCATGACCGGTTAGTCCCTCCCAGCAGACCCGAATATGGGTCCCTTTTCCCTTGTTCCCTGGCCCGGAAGAATTCTTTTTCCCCCAGGACCCGTCCCCCCCGGAACCCCTTTCTGCAAGTTCTCCTAATGCACAGGAATATATTCTCTACTTCATCCTTTTACAGTGGTTTCGAAGAGGGCAGTATATTTTTTTTTTTTTTTTTTTTTTTTTTTTTGTTTTTTTCTCCCCCGACGTCCCCCTTTTTGACTGTCTTTGCGATTTTCGAGATGCTTTGCAACCCCCCCGGCCGATGGGCCGAACACGCATCGAGGTTCTCCTCGTTGACCCTTTTGCTTCCCGATTTTTCCCCCCCTTTTTCAGCTGTCCCAAGGCTTTTCAAGAATGACATCTTCATTCTTTCTCCGGCTTTTCCCCATGCAACCCGCGTAGCCCCCCTGAAAGTTTGTTTCCTTTCCTTTTTAGCGGAGGATTTTTCGCGACCTCCCTGGTTGGGTTCCTTTTTGTTAGTTTTTGGTGGAGGGCAGTTTCTTTTTCGAGCACCCCCCCAGAGCCGTTCCGACCCCCACCTTTTTTTTTCATTCTCCCTTCTCTAGTCTCCCCTTCATCTCTATTCCCCCTTAGGGCCTCGGGAAGTATGACCCTCCTTCCCCTGAGGTGTGGTAAAGTACCTTATTCGTCCCTGTCTATGTCCCCGGTAGGTTTGAATTTGGATCGCCGACCTGGTTTTTTTCCTTCCCGATACTTCTTTTTTTCAAAAGGCTTTGCAACCAAATCCATGGAGTGGGAGCGGATCCTTGTCCTCTTTTGCTTTTTTTTAACTGGGCGGCTGGGACCCTAATTTTTTTTTACCCCTTGGGGTTTCTCATTTTATGTTCTTCTGGAGACATCCAAAGGTTTTCTGATTGACGATCGTTCTTTTCCCTGCAAAGGCGTTTACCCCTCCCCAATATCCGGCAACTTTTTTGGGTAGTTCTGTCCCTCCTGAGAAGCTTCCGGGACGGCACGAACTCTCCCCCCCTCCAGGCGCATTTCAAGTGGGTGCCCGACCCTTCTCTGGAATCCGTTTCTCTTATCCCGCCCCCCCTGAATGCACCGACATCCCTTTCTTGCTCCGCTATTTCCAACGAGTTTCGTGCGCTTTCCTTTTTTGGCTGGGACCCCTTCGAAAAAATACTAGACCGTTCCCCCGTCGAGTAAGAGAATTTGCCGTCGGTGTCCCCCCCTCGTATTTCCCTAGGTGCATGCGCGGACCCAAGGGGAGGACTTTTTCCCCCCCCCCCTTGTAGGATTCAAACAGATTAGGAGAATTACGGCCGTCGCTCCCTTTTTCTCCCTTTCCAGAGTCCATGTCCCCGTGGACATTCAACCAGGAGTTTTTCCGTGATGTTTTTACCTCCATGGAGAAGCTTTTGCTTCCCATGTCCCCTTCTCAGATTTCGTGAAAACTTCAGCCCCTGTCATCCATCACAAAACTGACCTCTCCACTTGGTACTAACCTTCACAACTAACGCGAGTGATTTGAGAGACAGCCTCAGGCTCTTTTTGCATGTTCCAATTTCCAGAATCGGTCGTTGGTTCCCCCAATGTGTTTTTTTTTTTTCTTTCCCGTGACCTTTGGGCGGTCGAGCGAAGAGAGGTGAATTTCCACCTGTTTCAGCCTTCCCCCCCCCCCCCCCTTACAAAGTCCCCTAGTCCGGCACAATTTGAATAAAGCTTTACGTTTTTTACTGTAAAGACATTAGAACAACCAACTTAGGGGCTCCTTCATCCCGCTTGAGTTTTTTTTTTTTTCCCCCCTGGAGTTTTTTCCTACCGGACCGCTTGTTTTTTTCCCTTTGCATATCACCTTGCGTCTTGAACAAACCGCTACAGTAGTGACTCATGACCTCCGGTTTCTCTTGCTTGTCGTTATTTTTTTTTCCCCCTATCGTTTGAATTGGAACCTCCTAAATGGCTTTTCTTCCCCCTTACGTCCCCCCCTTCCGCTGCCCTCGATTTTGAAAGTTTCACGGGAGACTTCCCCCCCCCAACATGGTTGCCTTACATCTCTCTCTTCTCCCTTTGTGTCCCCTCTTCTTCCCACAGGTTTTTTTTCTCTTCTCTGCCACGTTGGTGTAAGGTTTTTCCTTTTCGGGGGTGAGTGATTCAATTTGAGGGGTGCTTATTAGTTTTCCAGGTTCCTCTTTTTTGTCCTCGACCTCCCATCCCCAGTTTCGCGCAGGGGAACCGGGACGGAACGGCGCCCGATAGGCGAGAAGGTCGGCTTGGTCCGCCCCTTTTTGCCCACTAGCCTGTACCAATTTTTTTTTTCCCTTTAAGCCAGTCTTTTTTATTTCGTCATCTCGACCGCAAGGGGTAAGTTCCCAAAGCGGACCCAATTTATTTCCTCCCCCAGCTCTTTTTTCCCTCTGGGCCTTGTAAGCCTTTTGACTGGAATGTAGAGGGTTCGGCCCGAATTCCGCTGAGATCGTTCCTCCCGCTTCCCGGGTCTCTCCCTGGCCCTCTTAACGTCTTTTGATGTCCTTTTCGCATCAGAACTTGTACGGACTTTCAACCAGCCCCAGCGTCCCTGTCCCTTTTGGGGCAATCTTCCCTACCCTTTCTTTTTTTTGCTGTGGGTCCCTGGCAGATGTTTTTTGATGCAGGTTGTGTAATTTCCTTCCCCTTTATTCGAGAGTTTTTCTCCTGGAGTTACGTCCAGGCTTGTGTTAACCCAGCCGCCAATTACCCCTCCCTTTGAAGCCTTCCTTTTTGTCCCTGTCGAATTTTTGTTTTGAAAGACGACCCTTTTTTTGTCCGTCCGTTTCCAAGATCTGATGGCCTTGCCCCCTTTCCGCCCCCCCCTCGGAGTCCCTGATGTTACTGACACGCTCGGAGGATGTCCCCCTGTTCCTTTTCCGTTACGCCTTGTGTCTGGGCCACGCTGGCACCCCCATAGCCCTATCTCCATATTCGATTTTTTCCTGTCCGGGGGGCCCTCTCCCAATCGGCGTTTTGGATCCAGGGCGGGCACTTCGCGTAAAGTCCCTCGTTTCTTTTTCTCCCGCACACGGACAGACGCGCCTTGAGGGTTTTTGGAGACGCCCCCGATTTGGCCTGGGCACTGAACGGGAGCCTCGGCCCCCAGTAACTTTTTTTTTGTGGTGTCGATTTTTCCGCCTTTGCCGGCCGTAGATTAGCCTTGAGTTATTTTCTGACCCCAAAACACCGTTCCGCCCGTCCAAGTAAACATACCCGACTTTTTTCCCCCCGAACATATTTCCTCAATGTTCCAAAGCCCCTTTCAACGGTTCTCTCTTCAAATTTTAGTTTTTTCCAAGGAATTCCAGTTGTAACGTTAAAAACCTTTGATCTTTTCTCCCCACGTTTCCCCCATTCCTGCCCCCTTTAAAAAGCGCATCTTCCTAAACGAACCCCTTCTTTTCCCCCCCCTCTCGGTCGTTTTTTAACCCCTCCCTTACTCCCTCCCCGTTTTTTCTGAGGAGTAATCCGTCTGAGACTTTTCTTCCTTGGGCTTCCCTTCTGCGTTTGTCTTTCTATCCCTCCCCCCCACTGCCCCTTGCCCCAAAGCCTGGAGGTGCCAAAAGTAATGCACGGGCTCTTTTTTATGAAGACCCCTAAACTCTGGTTTTTTTCTAATTTCGCGCGACTTTTCCGCGGTACAGTTTAGGCTTGGCAGTGGATCGTGTACGTCCCCTTGACTCAGCGGTTCCCATTGGTTTGTAGCTATTCGAGGTGCCCCAAAGTTCCTTTTCCAACTCTTTTTTCCCCGGTTTTTTGACTCTACCCGGCAAGGTGGATCCCGCTTGTTCTCTCTCCAGACCACTTTGCGGTTTTTTGGTTGGTTGGCACACCGTTAGTTCGACTTCCATGTCCTCCACGGCATTGTAGGTGCTTTTGGCAGACACTTCTTATGAGGATCTAGGCAATCATTTTATTCTCCCTTTGCTCTCATTTTCTCTTTAGATCCCCCTTGGTGGAGAAGAGCCCCTCCTAGTTTTTTGTCCTTTTTTTGGACAGCCAAAGGCCTTCCCCTGTGAGTTGTCTCCCCCGTTCGCCGAGTTTTCAATGTGTCCTATCTGGTATTCCTAATTATTCTTTTTTTTTTTATGTTCAACATCGCAAGCTTTTTTCTTGCATTTGCAGGGGCTTTTTCTCGCGGCGATTACCCCCCCCCCCCCCTGAGAAAAGTTTTCCATTACAGACATGGATACCCAATGTCTCATGGACCCTTCCCGCTTCCCCCTTCCTTCGGATGATTCCTCGCTTCGCAAACAGGATTTTCCCCTTCGTACACTTCTTCCATCAGTGGGCCACCAACGTGACAGGGCAAGAATAGCCCACACCCCCTCTCACTGCCCCTCTTTCGCAGCGGGGGGACTGTCCTCCCGGACAGCCCAAAACAGACCCCGGCACGGAAATTGCTGGACGCCTCTCCAATTTCAACTCGATTTCTCGTTAAATACTCCTCCGGTTCCCTCCTGCATTGGTAGTTTCCTTCTTTTTTTCTTATTTTCATTAGAAAATCCTCAAGCGTGATAAACCTGCGGTAGCTTCGGTGCACCTGTTTTCCTTCCCGAGCTAAAGCAAGTCCCTGAAAGGGCCTTTCCCTTCTTGCATTTCACCCGAATGCTTCGCCTCCTAAGGCCCTTCCCCACTATTTTTTTCAAGACCCGGAGAGTGACTGATTTTTTTGACGGTCAGGAAGTAATGCTTTGGAGTTCCCTTTTCTGAAATGGTTCGGCTCCCTCCTCCGGTGGTAGCCCATACCCCTTTTCTTTGGGGGTTTCAGTTTTGAGTTGGGGAGAGAAAGTGCCCAGGTTTGCCGACTCGCCCCCCCGATCATGATTTCCCCTTTCCCGGCTACTATGTCAGTCCCTCTATTCCTCCCCCTTAGGACTTTGGAGGAGGACTTCTTTAATGGGATCCTTTCCCAGGATAGGTTTGGTTCGCCTAATTAGGGATATTCCCCATTGGAAAGGGGCTATTTAAGAGATCCTTTTCACCAGCTTCCCCTAAGGACTTTCCACCCCAAGTGCTTGAGGTTTAATTCCGACTGGTTTTCAAGGAGGGAGGTCTGTGCGATGTCCAGTGACCAGCAAAAAGTTTGCAGAGGTTTTGAGGAGCCGGCCGGGCGTCAGTGTGCGGGTTTTTTTTTTCCGGATAACATCAAATGAGTTATTTTGGAAGACTCTTTGCCTTTTGTCCAAAAACCCCTTTGGCTTCACCGACTTCGCCCGTGCACCCCCCCGGCCTTTTTTTTTCGGGTCTTGCCCCACAATCTTGATCTTGGACGGCGTTTTTTTTCCCTTCACAGGCGCCTTTTGTTGATTGTTCCAGTTTTCCCCTTCGGTGACCTGGAAAAGGGAGGGCCCCTCCCTTGCTTCTAAGATGCAGAAATGTTCAACTTTCGGTCCAATGTATTACGCCTGCCCTCCTTGCAAAAAATCTGTTAGTGATCCCTATTTCGGACTGTTTTTTTTGATCGTTCGTGTCCCAAGACAGGACGATCTCTACTCTCCCTGTTTATCCTGTGACCTTTTTTGTATCACGAGTTTTTTCTTCCTGCGCTTGGACCCGATGCGCCGCATCTGGGAAGTGCGTTTCTTTCCAGATTTGTCAGAAAGATTCCCGGGGCATCCGCAGGCGTACGCTCATGTCAATTTTCTGATCGTCCTTGATAGTCCCCCCTTTTTGAGACCGCACCCCCACGCCAGCCGTGGTTCTGGGTTATTACGCACCGGATTACCGTGTGCCCTCCGTCACCCGTCGTGCACACGAACCAGCAGGGGACGGGAACTGAATTTTTTGTTTTTCCAGACAGTTCCACTCGTCACGCGTCCACATCCTCTGGACCGTCATAAATGTCTTCTTTTCCCACCAGTTTTGATTTTTTCCCCTCAGTGTTTTTTTTCACCCTCGGAGGCCTCCTTTTTCCATTTCGGGACCCTGAGGACCCTGAACTGACCCAGGTTGGTGGTGGCCGTTTGATGAATCTGTGACTTTCCTTCGCCGTTCCTTGAGGAATTGGCGGGCATATTCTTTCCCTTTCAATGATTCCCAAACGCTGGCACTAGGAAAATCCTTGCAACCCTTGCGCCTCCCCCTTCAAAAATTTTTTCTGCTTTAGTGGTTGTTTTCGCGATACCCGCGAGAGACAAACGTTTTGGATTTAAATCCCCCCCCCACCCAGGTTGTTCTTTACCCCCCTTGGCACTATTCAATGGGGCTTGATGAACAACCCGAATTCTCTCCGCCTTTCCTTTTCACTTTCCTTGCATCTTTCTTGGCTTATGGACCCCTCTCCTTCCCCTGAATCGGCAGACCCCGTTCCCCGCAATTGCGCCGGCGCCCCCAGTACCCGTTTTTTCTTTTCATGTCCCTTCCCTTTTATCACAGTACGGTCCTTCAAACGCCAAGAAATTCCCCCCTTTCTCCTCTTTTTTTTCAGATTTTTTTCCCTTGTGAAGCGCCTGGTTTGGGTTTTTTTCTCTTACCCTTTGCCGATGTTTGTAGGTTTTCTTCTTTACGAACTTTTGCGCTGCCAATTCTGGTTTTTCTCTATTTCCTTTAAATTTCTTATCTTTTGAGTCATTCATTTTTTTTACTGGACGGCCGTGGTGGGAGCCTTTCCTTTTTCCTACCTGTACGCTTTTTGGTCATTCCTTTTTTTTTTGCCCACTCTGGTCTTCTTTTCGACCCTTACTGAACATCTTCAGTTTCTCCCCGGAAGTCGGACGGTTTAGCGACTGACATTGGCCAGTTGGGTCCTTTTCCCCCAGGTTCCTTTTTGTAGTTTTTCTTTTGGATTTTTCGCTTCGGCTGGTCCTTTTTTTTTTGCGATTCCTAGCTTTCGATCGGCGGCTGCACTTTTGGACGTTGAGTCCTTTTCGAATCACACTCCCCCCTTTGATTCTTTTGCGGCCGGTCCCTCCTGAATACTCTGTCGGCCTCCTTTTACGCGTCCCCCTTTACTGGTGCATTTCTGTTGCCCCTTCTTCTTTTTTTTCCGGTCGAGGTCTTTCCCTCTGGTTCCCCTACCATTCCGTTTTTTCGACTTTTCCCATTTATGGCAATGACCCGCGCGCGGCCCATGGCGTTTTGTTCCTTCCCTTTTGTTTGTCCCCCCTTTTTTCCCAACGTTTGCCCTTCGAATTCTTGTCCCTTGGCCCATTGGCTTTTCGCCTGAAGCTTGTTTTTTTTCAAGCCGATTTGTGCTCTTTCGCTCTGGTTTCCCCTCCGGGGCTTCCTTCCCCTATTTTTTGTCACGTCCAACTGCTTTACTAGGACCCTTCTTTTCGGCGCTTCGTAGTGCCTTTCCTCTCCTTGTCCTTTGGACCCCCCTCAGACATTTTTTTTCCACTCTTTGGACCATCTTTTTCGTCCTGCGTCATGTTTTTTCCCATTTAGGGCGTTGGCCCCCCTTTTGGAGCAGTCCCCTGAATCACATTTTCGACCCTTTCCTAATTTCCTTTTTTTACAAGGAGTTCCCCGCCCCCCGGCGGCCAGGCGGACCTTTCTTACCCCTCCTTTCGCTTTTTGATCGAGTCCCCCTCCCCTAACTTTACCCCGTTTTTGGGCAGTTTCCCTTTTGTCGGTGAGCTTTCCTTTGCCGTAAGAAATTTTGATGTCACTCTTCCCCTGGATTTTCCCCCCCTTCCCCCCCCCAATCCACCCGCAATCTCCCGCTAATCCCCCCTTACCCCTTTGAAGGGGTGACACGACTTATGGCGGCTCCCCGTTTTTTTTTTTTTTTTTTTTACCCCTTTAACTCCCATCCAACAGTTCTTCCAATTTGAATTTCCTGTACGACTCCTTTTTTTTTGAAAACGTTCACCTGCCCTTCCCTCCCTTTGGCCCCCCAATTCCCTCCTTACACTAAAGTCACGGTTTCGGAAACCCACCCCCTATTCTACCCCCCCTTTCAGTTCACCTTCCCCCTTTCTTTTTTTTATCTCTTTTTCCGCCTTTAGTTTTATTTGCAATTCATTGTATCTTTCTCGGAGAGCTTATGACCTAACTCCCCTTTCCCGAAAGCCCTGGAAAAACCCTTCAGGGGTGGCTAAGGATAATTCGAGTACTTTTTTCAACCTACTTTCCCCCCCAATCCCCCCCTTTCGAACCTTTTTTTTTGAGTTTTTTTTTTGAGCTTTTTCGCAAGATATCATTGAGAGTCTTTTGATTATTTAAGTTTTTTTCTCTTTTTTACTTTTTCCCTCTGTCTCTTCACACCCCTTTCCGTTTCTTCGGAGACCTCAGATCCCCCCTTTTTCTAATATCCTTTTTCCCTCGATATGAATAGACTTTTTTCAGATTTTCTAAAAGATTCCATGGTCTCGACCCATTCGGTTCCCTTTAAACAGACCCTTTTGGCTGGAGTTTCTTCCCTTTTTTGGATCCTGTGACTTCCCCTTCAGAGTTTTTTTCTTTCTTGATCACACACTGAGGTTCCCCGGACGTATTTATCGATGGAATTCTAGTGGTTCCACTTTTTCCTCTTTTTTTTTTTTCCCAGTTTTTTTGGTTCTTGGTGTCTTTCCTAGGATCTCCATATTCTCCCATGTCTTGCGAAATTTTGGTTACCCCTTTCAGGCCCTTTTTTTCCCTGAGCTCCCCGAGATCCTTCTCCTTTAGTCTTTTGCATAACCTCCTCATATTGTATCCCATAAGGGTTCCGTTGTAATTTTTCTTATACCTTGATCAACCTTTTCTGACCCCACGGATTAGGGTCATTAAACTTTCCGATTTTCCTCAGCCGTGATCCCAAGGTTTTTCCAAGAAATTTTTGACCTTTTTTAACCTGGCCCTGGGTCCTCTCCCAACTGTCCTTAAGTGGCGGTTTCCAACCCGGCTCGACCCGGCTTTCTCCTTTGCTCTCCCATTTGGTCCATTTTACCATGCAAAGTGCAGCTATTACGAAAACGCTTTTCAAGGCCCCGCTTTTCTGTAAGGCTCCCTCTGTCTTCCCCGTCTGCGTACCACTCCTCCAAGCGAGCGTTCCTTTTCCTGCCCCCGAGGTCCCCGGTCCCTTTTGCGACAGACAATTCGCCGAACCCACACCATACCCCTCCTGGGCCTACCCACGGTTTTTTTTTCAAGTGCCCTTTCTCCCACGAACAATTTCCCCTTGACTTCTTCCCACTTCTGGAATTTTGCTGAAGAACGAACCCTCCGGGTTACCTGCACTTTGGTTTGCCGCCAATTTGACGCCCCCCGTGAGACGGTTCATAGTCGACGCTTACCCCAGAACCATTCTTTACAGCGACTACATCTCATTTCTGCGTCGTAACTGTCCTTAGTCAACCCAAGCGCGGTCCCCCCCCCATGCATTGGATCCCCTCCGTTTCCTCGTTTTCTTTTCTTTTTTGTGAAACTCTCTTTTTCGGTGACTGAGCCCCTCCCGCCATCCCTCTTCAGACTCGTCCTGAGAAGCTGGACGATGTGTTTGCTAAGGACCGTTCCGCCATTTTCCGCCTCTTCCCCTTCCCTACTCCTTTTTTTTTTTTTTCGTTCCGCACCCTCCTAGCACTGTCTTTGACTATACGACATGGCTTTCCCTACCCCCGTATTTTGGCCCCCGCACTTATCCGGTCTGTTCCGGTTATGAAGACTATGATCGCCCACCCCACATAATGACATCCCCGGGTCCGTATCTTTTATCTTCTTTTTCGATTGACGAACTCGTGATCTTAACGCCCCTCCGAGAGAACTCCCGCCCCATCAACCGCCCAGGCCTCTGTAAGGCACGACTTTTTTCTGCTTAAACTGTTCCTCGTTCGGTTCGACCAATCAGACCGACCATGAGACGTTTTCGACCTCCCAGGACGCGACGTAATTTTAAACGTAGGGGGTCCCACGTTGACCCGGCGTGTCCGTGCGGTTGTTCTCCCCCCTCCACCTTTCGTTGGACCCTTTTTTTTCGAGCCTTTGTTTCTGCATGGCTTCCTTGCGGCGTTTGACTCTCAGCTATTTGCCCCCTCTTATCGAAGCCCTCCGCCTACCTTCTTTTTCACGACAGTTCGCGATTTTTTCGAGAGTCTTGGTTCCCCCTCGCGTGCCCCTGATGGCGGAAGCGACAAGAACGCTCTCCAACCTACCCCACTTTTTTCGATAATTACGCGGCTTCTCGAACGCGCCAGGCGAGAGGAATTGGGGGAGTTTTCCTCGACGAAGAAGCGGTTTACTTCTGCACGTTCTCCTCGTGGTTTTTTTCCATGTTTCAACATCCGGCTTTTCCCTCAGATGGATCCCCTCGGCGAAGACGGAGCGCCCCGTGCTTCGCCGACGTTTCCTTTCTTTCTCCCGGCCACAGTGGGATGTGTTCTCGTCCGGGAGATTTTTTCCCGCCGACCCGCTTTTTCTTTCAGTTATGATCGCAACCATGAACTCTTGTAACTGACCGCCCTGCTCATTCCTATGTATTATCGAAGCAGAGAGCCCGCGCCCTTCTTTTTTTTGTCGACTGCCGCCGTTTTCCTCTTTCTTTCTTTCCG
>Ga0179591_1259104_pt1 | contig 17452 bp, 20 predicted proteins | sample CZOMad2_1_08_16f_FD_182891 | JGI IMG/M metagenome (GOLD analysis project Ga0179591, IMG submission 182891) | Vadose zone soil fungal communities from Angelo Coast Range Reserve, California, USA - CZOMad2_1_08_16fungal (PacBio error correction) | ecosystem: Environmental > Terrestrial > Soil >... | reverse complement strand
AACTCTCTTGTCTCCCCCCCTACGCTTATGGTAATTCATTATGCGCTAGACTTTCCCCTTGTTATTTCGCTGATGCACAACCCCCCCCTCTTAGGACGCTTTTCGGCTATCTTCGTGTCTGTTACGAGCTGTGCGGCGTTTTTTCTGGTTTTGTCTATCAACCACTGCCTACCGTAAGAGGATTCATCTCTTGACAGTGTTTGTGATCCTACCGTCTTTTGTTGTCGTCGGACTCGCGTAGGGGGGTTCTTTTGAAACTTTATGATCTCGCCCCTGGCATGTCCCAGTCCTTGAGCAGTTGGTTGGATTTCCGGTCTGTTCTATCCGGTTTTTTTGGTGTTACTTTAGTAACCTTGGAGGCCTCCGTTACTTTGAGACGATGCGACCCGACTCCTACAACTATTTTCCCTTTATCTTTGGTAAATCTTGCACCAGAGTCCAGACTTCCCCCATCCGCAACTGATACTTTTTTTCATTTTACACTGACCCTTGATAACTGGCCTTCAAATAAGACAGACCCCCCTCTCCTCCCACGTTTCTTTCTTTTTTTTCTTGGTTGTTATGCTCACCCTTTTTCCCCCGGGAGGGTGTCCGCTTTTCCTGCACCCAAGTTCTTTCCCCCTTCCGTGAGGCTGCCACTCTACCTTTGACTCTACCCCCCATCATTTTCTCCTCCCTCGCACCGCCACAAGTGAAACTTCGTCCACGTACTCCTGCCACGCCCTTTGGTCCTAAAGTTTTGCCGGATACACTCCCGTCGCCATGTGCATAGGTAAGGCCCCTGGGAGCCGTTTGTACCCCCCATATAGACACTTCCTTTTCGAAGGTTGCTTCCCCCGCTTGCGGTTTTTTGGTTTCCCCCATGAGTTCGATCTTGACGAGAGGCCCTTAGATTTTCCTGAATTGTTGTGAGGAATATTTTTTTACGGTACCTTCCTGCTGGGTTTAATGTCAGGTCTCCACATTACGCCCAGCCCGCTTAGGATCCCATAAGTCCCTTGTCTTTTGACCCCTTTTTTGGTCCCAATTGGTGGCCCCCCCCCCCTGCCGAACCATCTTTCCACGTTTGTTAGTTTTACACAAGGCTTCCAATTTTTTTTCCCTTTTCCCCCCCTCCTTCACCCGCACTCTTGCGCCCTGGCTGTTTTTGCCGCTTATTTGACCTAGCCTAGGGACCTTCAAGGAGCTGTTGCTGGTTGCCACTGATACCTGAATTGTGCTTGGTCGTTTTTTTGCCCATCTTTTCCCCTGTGGTTTTGTGTGCTTTCTTTTCTGCTTTCTGACGACAGCCTTTCTTCCCCTCCTTTAGGTCTTGTGGCTGCCAAGAGTCTGGGAACGTGTTCAGATCTCGCTCTGAGGAGAGTCCTGCCCCTGATGTTTTGGCTTCGTCGAGGAGGACTGTTCCCAGTCTCTGGGTGCTCCTCTCATATACTCGATTCTCGCTATTGAATTCGTCTCATTTCTGCTCTCGTCCCCCGTGAAAGACTTTGCCTTGAATTTCTTTTCTTCTTCGTGGTTTTTTCAAGTCTGTCCGGTTCCGGACCTGCGTCACGAATCGTGTGAGAATTGTCCTCCTTTGACCCCAATTTCTCTTGGCTAGTTCACCCCCCCTTGGCCTCGCGACCTTTTCAGACTCTTTCTCCTTCACGACACTCGACCTAGCCCCCCTTTTTTCTCTTTGGAGCCCGAAGACGTTGCGTGTCCCCCCCACTTTACCCTGCGCCGCCCTATGTTTTTCTGGCACTGAGAGCAGCAAATCTCTCTTTTTCCTTCCCTTTTTTTGTTTGTGGTTTTTTTCCAGGTCTTTGTGTTTTGCATCCCTCCTGGTTAATAGTTTTCGTCGTGGTTTGTGAATCTTTTCATTTTTTGATTGGTTTCGCGAAGGTTTTTCTCCGTGTAGTTTTTTCCCCTGCCCTCAACAAAGCTCTCTTTTTGGAACCCCCTGCCTTTGCATTGTTCTTGGCTAATGGATATCCGTTAACGATCATAGGAATTTTTTTTCGTTCCTCCCTCTCAATCAGCCCGAAAAAGAAGGCCTGCCCGTTGCGGGTTGTTTTTTCTTATGCATTCTCGTAGCCTGAAGTGGAAAGTACATTCTTTTCAGTACTACGATGGTAAGGATAGTTCTTTGAGTGCCGTCCCCCCCCTTCTTGCTTTTTTTTTTCCACAAGTGATGTCCCTTCTGATAGTCCTTTTCTCTTTCTGATGGCAAGCTGATTTTCTACTGATCTCTCCTCTGGATGGGGTTCCTTCCCTCTTTGTCGACCCACCTCCGGTTTTTTTGGGTGTTTTTTTTTTTTTTAGAGATGTCCCCCCTGCTTTTCCCTGTGTGGAGCAGCTTCCCTTTTTCCTATATCCGTTCGTTCTTTCCCCCGGAAAAAACACCCATTTGTCAGTGATTGTCGATAGCACGTTCGGGAATTTCCCTCCCTGATTTTTTCCCCTTTTTTTTTTTTCCAGAGACCCCCTCCCCGGTGAGTGCGGCTTTGTTCGTTTGAGGGGCGTTTTTGAGTCTCCCCTTCTGACCACCTTTTTTGCAAGAAGGTTGTTCGCTGGTAGGACTATCATTTTGTTTTTCCCCGGTGACTTTGATTTTCATTTTTTTCCTATAGGTCTCCTTCTTTCGTCGAGCGTTTTTTCCCAGGTAGTGTCTGGATTCACTATTTTTCTTTGATGTCCCACCGAGCTGCCCAGCTTTACGTTGCCCCTGGCTCTCAGGACACCCTTCTCTCCGTTTGGCTGGTTTTCCCCTCGTAGACGAGGCTACCTCTTCTTTCCCTCTCCCTCCCGTTAATCGATCGTTCCACCAGTTTTTTTTCTATGGTCCCCCCCTTCGAACATTACAATTGAGAGTAACTGGAGTCTGGTTTTCTCTGTCGGCACTTGTAGAGTTTACCGGTTCTGGAAAGCCTTTCCCTCGCCCCAAACAACCTTTCTCCTGCACCCTATGTTCCGCCAGCGTTTGCTAGGGCTTTTTTTTTCGTTGAATCCCCCTCTAACCCCCTCAGGGCTGTCACCATGCGGTTCCTTCTTTCGTCTTCCCGTATCAAGCTGATCAGATACACTCGTTCCGTTTTTTTTTTTTTTGCCATTCTCTTGATTTTTTTGTAAACCCCCTTTCTTATTTCTTTTACCTCCCCCCTGTGAACGTCTGAAAGTGTGGATTGATTTGTTTCTGTACTCTCTTCTATTTACCTCCTCATTTTGGTGTGGTTTGTTGGGTGGGTTTTTTTTTTTTTTTTGATTAGATCCTACGAGGAGAACACCACTGATTTCTGACTTTCCCCTTTTGTCCTATCGCCTCTGTTCAGCTGGACTTGAGGTGTCATCTAACCTGATGGGCACAGTCTTGCTTAGTTTCTTTCTTTTGAGAGTCTTCCGGGTGGTTTACACGCGCTTGTGTGTGCTCTTTTCCGTGTTTGTTTTCGTACCCCGTCCCCGAGAAATATTTGCCCTTGTCCGGGACGGGGTTTTGGCCCCTATACTGACCCCTTTTCTACGTTGTCGTGCCGACAAACGTTTCCCAAAAGTCAGACGCTTCCTTTTCCTCTTCTTTCCTTGTTTTCACAGGTGGTTTTTTTTTCTGGGGTGGATCATCCCTCTTTCTGCTTGTGTCCGTGATTCTGAGTAGTTCTGTCGTTGGTTTAACGCCTTCGCTTTCCTGTTGTTTGAGATTAGGTCCTTTTGTCCCGTCTCGCTTCTCTTTGTGGTCCAGAGACTTGTGCCGTTTCTTACGCTTTTCCCCTTCCTGCCAGTGTTTCCGTTTTCCCCCTTGATAAGGATAGTGCCCCGCTTTTATATTCTGTCCAAAAACATACTTTTTTTTTTTGAAAGTCATGCGAATCAACTTCGTCCTTGTCGGCTGTCCGATAGACGTAGTTCGAAATTTTTTCGTGCCTATCCACGCGTCCGGTGAGGGAAGGACAAACTCCCCCCGTTTTTTCTTTAAGGTTCCCCTCTCATTTTTTTTGGCGCAATTTCCCCCCCTGTTCGGCTTTTCCTTACCTCAGTACCCGAGTTTTTTTGCAACGGTGCCCCCTTGCTCACCTACCCCCCCCTTGCTTTTTGGTTGCGAGGAGCCGACTTAATGGTTATTTTTCTTCGCCCCCGTTTTTCTATCCATGCAGGATCCCCTCCTTGATTTCCATGGAATTTTGCGGTGTCTTGACTCGGAGGCACTGGCCCTGTAAATTTTTTTTTTTTTTTTTCGTTATCACTCTGGCTTTCGGCGCCCTTTATTTTGAGCGCCCCCTGCGACAAGATTAGCAGGAATTTCGTTTTCTTCTTTGCTCTGCCTCGGAGCCCCGATTATTGCTGTTACCCCTCTAACGGTGGTTTTTCTTTTTCTCAATCTTCTGTAACCCCTCGTCACCGTTTTCAGGGAGGTGTTTGGGAGGTTTCTCCACACTTTCCTTCTAGTTCGGCTGGGGTTTTCACGACTAACCGTTTTGGAACCATTTTTTTTCCTCCGACTTTTGCGGCCGGTCTTATTCCGTATAGTCCCTGGAAGAGGATCCCTTTTTTTTCCTCTGTCCTGGCCCCCCTACTGATCGGGGAGACGTCCTTTCCGGATAAATGGTAGCGACCGTTTTTGCCGTCGAGCAAAGGGTCGTTGGGGTGAGAGTCCCATTTCCTTCTTCCACGCCCATGTATTCAGTGTGATCCCCTCCCCGGTCCCGGCTACTTTTTTGAGAGTGTTGAACTTTTGCCACTGGGCGTTAGACCAGCGTTAACTTCTTCCCGCACGAGGTTCATCTTATTAAGATCCATTGTTCGCTCCTCCTTTCGTCGCACTGTCAATATTTTTTTTTTTTCCCTTCCTCTTCTCGCCCTCATCTGATTTCTGTTAAGATACCCTTGACCCCGTTGATGTGTCTTCTACCCCTACCCCATAGAAGGATGCTCTCACTCTTCCTTTTTTTTCTTCCTGGCGTTACTTCTTTATTTTTGTTTTATATTGCTTCCCATTGTCTTGTATAGGTCATTTTGTCGCATTGATTACTAGAGGGTTCTGACCTTTTCGTCTCCGGTTCCGGTCTGCAGAACCCCTACCCCAGGAGAGTTTCCCATTTTTTGCTGGAATCCCTTATTTTTTCTTGTGTCTTTCCAGAGAAAGGTTGCCACTTCTCTCCCGTCCCTTTTCGTTGGAGGTTTTAATCCAGTCCTTCCAGTCCCCGGATGTTTTTGGAGGAGTTCCCCCCCCCCCTTGGTACTGTCGCCATAACGGAATATTTTTTCTGGGCGAGGATCCTTCCCTTCGTGTCTGCCGGGGAGTTCTTATAGGAGAGGTCTCTTCCTTGTGTTTTTTTTAGTAAACTTTTTCCACCCTCCTGTTTCTGTTGTTGCGTGCCAGTACCGTCATTTCTATTTTTTCCTTGTTCCGCGACCTGAGATGATTTTCTGCACTGTCAACCAGTAGATGTTCCTGTTTTTGATCCCCCTCACAATAGTCGAAGTTTCTTCGTCGATGGGCCAATAGCTTTCCTCTTTCTTTCCCGATTTGGATACTTGTGTTTGCAGTTCCTGGTCCCCTTCTTGTCGCTTTCCGCAGCTGTTTTCCCATGGAGAGTAACTTTTCTTTTTTGGAGTATGGTTAGTTATCTAGATAGACCATCACAAAGGTTCCCCTTTCAGTTTTTTTTCTACGTCTTTCCTTTGTACGTATATGTCCTCCTTGATCGCGCTTCCAAAGGGGATTGTCTCCTTTGATTCTTTTCCGCTCATGATATGTGAATTTCCTTTTACCCGTTTTGTCACGAGTCCTCTAGATTTTGCGGTATTTTTAGTGGAGTTTCGACCCCCCATTTCCTCGTCCGTTTTGCTTTTTTTTTTTTTATTCTTTGTAGGGGGGTGTCCCCCCTTGGATACTTTCGCCTGCGCTCTTAGTCGGCATAGGTCGTTCTGGTCCCCCCCTGATTACGATTGGTTTTCGACGTTCAACTTTTTGGAGATTCTGCCGCGCTTTTCTTTAACGCCGCCTATTAAGTCTACTCCTTTTCTGAGGTGGGGGATAACGACGCCTTGATAGGAGCTGGTCCGGTAACCTTTTCTTGTCTTGCCGCGAACAGATTTCTTTAAACTATGCGATATGGGACCGTCTCTTATACGACCTTGTCGAGTTGTTGTGATTCCCCTCTGCTGATATTTTTATCTTCCTTCTTAATGAAAATATCTTTGTTTCGATGATTCCGTATAAAAGATTTACGCCATTCTTCCCCGGTTCCGGAGTAGTTCATATGTTGTCGGTCCAGGATTATTCACTTTCGCGCTTGATACCCCCCCAAACCCGCTGGAGCGTTTCCCCCCAACTTAAAGCGGTCAGTTCTGTCCCGCCTACCTTGTTGAGGGTCAGGGTTCGGGCTGTTTATCGCCCCCCATTACGACCAGAGCATCATCTTCTAACGAGCTATTTTTTCCTTCCGCGGATGATGGCGTTTCGGTTGCCCACGATACGTATTGGGAAATCAAAGGTCCCCCGAGCCCGTTTCGCTTGCCCCCGTTGTTTTTGCGTTGATGCTTCCCTCTAAATTACTTTTGTCTGTATCCCTCTTGCCCTCTCAGCCCCCACCCTTACTTGGAATTTTATTTTTTCAAAACTTGGGTTGGGGACCTCCTCGGTTTTTCCTTGAGAACTTTTTTAGTCCGGCCCCCCCTTCCCCCTTGAGATATCTACTTTTTTTGTTCTTTTCTGAGAAAGTGGTACTTTTTCTCCCTCCTCCACATATACCAATTTAGGGTTATTTCAGTCATTTATCATCTTTTATCAATCAGGTTTGTATCTGTTTTTTCCGTGATGATCAACTTGATACCCTGGTCTTTCCCCCATTGAGCCTGCTGCTTTCTTTACTCTGCCGGAGAAGACCACCCTTTCCTCTTCTCCCCCTGCCTTACACGAAAGGGACCGTTTGACTTTTTTTTTTTCTGCCGTTTTTCTCTGCCATTTCCCTTCTAGGAAAGAAAACACCTCCCCCTTTTTTCCTTCTCCCCCCCAGCGTCAGGCTCGGAGGACACGACGGACAGACTCTATTTGTCAATATAATCTTTTCTCAGTCTTCTGTCATGCCTGGTTATCTTTATCTTCGTGGGTTGATGTGTATGAGCCTTCAAACTGGTACGACCCCAGGTGAGCCTGTAGCCCCTTGTAGATGTTTCCCTCCTTAATTGAGACGGCTTCCTTTCCGGAGGGTATGAATTTCCCAGTTTGTTCCCCCACACAGTATCCTTTTTCCGCACATATGCTTCTTAGTAAGACATTTTCAACAGGCACCTACCTTTTAAACCTGATTCCCCTTTCTCCCGTAAGAACATGATTTCTCCCCCAGTCCTTTTTTTTTTTTTTTCGGTCAAGCCCCAATGTAAAGGCTCCCTGCCCCTTACTCGTTTGAGTTTGATGCCTTTTTAGTTTTTTTTTTCTGCTCATAGGCCCGATTTCTTTGTCGTTGCAAGTTTCCCCGTCCCCTTGTGGTGAGCAAGACTGTGTCTTGCTTATCCTCTTGATAGCTCCCGTTGTTTTCTTTTCGGCTGACCCTAGACCGTCCTTTTTTAATCTGTTATTTAGTTCCCCCCCCCCTTTTTTCAGTCCCTCTAATAAGTCTTTCGGTTATTTCCCCTCTTTTTTTATGAGTCGGCGACAGGTTCCCTATACTCTTTTTGGCCTTTTCTGGGAGAGGCGTCCTCATGTTCTTTCCGGATACGCCTTCCCATTTTTTTTTTTCCCCCCCAGGCTATAGAGTGAGCTAGTTGTCCTGCTATCCCGCTCTGTTGCCCGAAGGGGCAGGATTCTGAATGTGTTTTTTTTTTTCCGCGTGAGTACCTCCGTTGGGATTTGCGGGTTTTTGATAATCCTAATTCTCCGACTCCGTGTTTGGAGATTTTTTTATCTTTTTTTGGGATCCTAATCTTTTTAGCGAGTTGCCCCCACTCAGCCCCTGGATAATGGTTTGTCTTTAGAAAAATTCGTCCTATTTCTTTTCCCCCCCTTTTTTTTCACCAGTGGCAACCTTTCTCGGTTTGGGAAAGTTGCCTCCTCGACGCCTCCTCCAGTGTCCATTGGAATAAGCCCCGGTCCACTCGATATTCTGTGTCGAGTCGAGTGCAGACTTTTTTCGGACCTCTCGTCCGTTTACGGGGTTTGCACGGTTGATTGCTTTTTTTTTGTTTTTTGATCTTTCGTCTGGCAGGTATTTTTTTCGTTTTTCTTGCCAGAGCCCTTTTTTTCTTTACGCCCATTTAAGAGGGGATAGCCAGTCGTCACCCCCTCCCCCCCCCAACCCTAAGCTTAATGTCCGTCTCCGTTCAAGCGCCTTCTTCATTTACCCCTTTTTAGGGACGACTCGTACGTTCCCCCTGAGTGCATCTCAATCCCCCCCCGCTTCCAAATTAAGCCCCCTCTCCCGCAGGCTCCCTAGTGGTCCTTTGTACAAGACGTGAATCTCGCAATGGACCCCAGGTCCCCAAAAAAACCCCCAGTTTTTTTTTTCTCTTCCCGTTGCAGATCCCCCTTTTTTCCCGAAGCGTTGTCTTCAACCGTCGTTTCCAAGTAGACCTCTTTGCCCTTCTTCATGTCGTCCTGGCGGAAGTTTTTAGAATTAATAGTCGGTTTTCCCCCCGCGGTCTAAAACTCCTTTTTCTAGGTTGATTTTTTCCCCCCTTTTTTCCCCTGTCTCGATATCGTAGAAGCCTCACTTTTGCCCCTTTGTCGTCTTTTCCAATGCGCGACATGCCCTTTCTTTTCCTTTCCCCCGGCACAGAGGCAGTTTGCGGGACCTACCTGGGTAGGGTCCCTTTTATTGTTAGTTCGGTCTTTTATTTTAGGTACCCCCTCTCACAACCCACTTGAAGGTCGTTTTCTTTGTACTGCGTAGTAACGAAGAATATTCCGTAATTAGTGAAATCTGAGGGACCCAGTTAGAATTTCTGTTCTCTTCCTTTTGTCCTTTCCCCCCCCCTGTATCGTCGATAGTATCCCACGTAGTTCCGTTAATATAAGCTTCTTACTTTGTGTGCCAAAGTATACTCCCCCGCTCGAGGCGTTGTTGTTGCCCAGTCCTGGCCCTTCGCAGTTTGGTCAGAGGGGATGCCCCTCCGTTCTCGTGTCTCAATTTTACTCTTCTTTTCTTCGTCCCCCGGGTTTCCTTGGTTCCCTTCGGGACCCTACGATTCACTGGCCCGGGATCCCCTCGATTTTTGCAACCCCCCCCCCCCTTTGGCTGCATTTGTCCGCCGATGGTTTTTTTCTTTTCCTTTGCAATCTCCCTTAACAATAAATCTGCCTTGTAAAGTCATTGCTGTCATCTGTTTTCTTAAGTCCGCATCGATCCCTTCGGTCGAGTTCGTGACAGGTAAGTTTCTGTCCTCCCCTTCCTTTTTTTCCCCCGCCCTTATAGTTCTTCGCATTTTCGTTGTTTTTATTTCTTGCTTTTCGGGGATCTTTCCTGCTACCTCGGTTGTATTTGTTGTGTTTTTTCTCTTGTTTTTTTTTTTGTGCAGGAATGCAAGTGCCTACTCTTTCAAGATGTTCGAGGTTTACGGCGGGGCAATCCCCACCAAAACCTTTTCCTCCGGGCAAACGTTCCCCCCTTTTTGATCCCAAGGTGGCTATATCGGTCTGCCCCTCCCCTTGTTTCCCCTGAGACCAGCGCGCTGTGATTGTACTTTTTTCTTTTCCCAAACCTTCCCGTCGTCGTCTGACTTGCTTGCCCCTTTTCCCCCACAGGGTGGTGGCTCTCCCCCGCTTTTTTCTTCGTGAGGACTGTTTGAAATCTCCCTTCCCACGGGTGTTTCCCGGCTTCACGTCGCTGCCCTAGTAAATTGTTTTTTTTCCCCCAATTCCCCTTCGTCTGCCTTTTCTGTCCCGCAACTGAGGGTTTTTCCCCCTCTTCTTTGTGAACGTCCCGAGAGGGGCTATCTTACCTTTTTTTTTTATTTTGCTTGGCTCTTTGCACGGACTTGAACGCCGGTTTTATCTCTGTTTTTTTTTCGTTACCTGGACTCGGCTCAACGACTACGGCTTACTGTTGTAAGATATACCTTTCCCTCTTTTCTGCTGATTCGGCAGAACAATTCAGGCATAGGTTTCCGGTTTTTTTTTAGCCCCCGCCGCGTTCCCCTTTTTGCTTTTGTTCTGTGTCCTCCCCTCCCGCGGGAGGGGTCTTTCCCCTAAAGGTTGCTTCAGGAGTAAAATAGTTGCCTCTTCCTTTCTTCTTTTTTTTGCGTGTTAAGGTCGTACTAGGTGCTGTCCGCTTTTTTCCCGTTTTTGTGCCCGGTTTCCCTGGAACCATAGTCCCAAAGATGGTTTCTCTCTGGCGTGCCCCTTCCCTGGTTGTCTTCTTTTTGTCCACGTTCTTTTACACGAAGACCGCCGCAGGACGGTGCTGGAACCCTCCTCTTGTCAGGAGTTCCCCTTCTTGGCTGCGACCTCGAAGTTCTGATTGTTTAGTGTAGATTGTATTCCCCCCCCCTTTCTGTGAGGAGAATTTGATAAGATACTGGGGAGGCTGTAGAGGGTTGCTTTTCCCTGATTTGTCTACCTTCGCGACCCTTTTTAGCCCTCTCGCCGACCCCTTTTTTTGAGATAATGCGAGATGAATTAGTCCCACCGATGTCTTCGTTTTTTTAGTTCCCTCTCGTTACCTTGTCCTTTTTTTCTTGCCTCAGGGAGGGGAGCATCCTACTCTTCTCTCCTTTCCCCCTGAAAGTTTGTTTTAAGATCGAACTTTTCTTGTACTCCGACGGTTCTAATTCCTTTCCTTAACGTGTCTTTTCCCCCTCCCGGATTCCTGTTGCGGCCTCTAGTTACTGTGAGTCACGTCTCCCCCTCTGGAGCGGAAATGTCCTACTCTCTTTAGGTTTGTTTCCTGAAACCCCCTTGCCAGGAGGGGAGATTGGTTTTTCCCGTTTCACCATGTCGTAGACTTGGTCTGTCCCCTCCTTCGAGTTCCCCTTTTTCGGAGTTCGTAATTCTCCTCCCCCCGTACAGCCCTCGCCTTTCAAGTTTCCCTCCCTTTTCCCCCTCGGCGTTTTTCAGCAAGATAGATACCCCTGTCATCCTCTCGTATGTTTATTGTAACCCCGCTTTAATATTATAAGAGCAGTCATCCCCTCGTTCCTTTTTTCTCAGCTAACTCGACTTCCCCAGAGTTTGCCGTTTCGTCCCTTTTCACACCTTGAAGTCGGAACTGTACGGTTTTTTCGTCTTCCTAGCTGCCTCTAATATGTTTTCACCCAAGGGGAGATGAATTTCCTCCCGCACTTTGATTTTTCTCGTGATTAATTAGGTTGTCCGTAGTCGTCCTCGTGTATTTTCCCCTCTTCTTTCATAACCTTGAATGACTAATTCGTTCTTTGAGTGGGTAATTTTTTCTTTTTCTTTACGTTAACCCCCGGGCCCATAGGTTCCGATAGGATGACTCATACTGTGGTTCATTTCTTCCGGTTTCCTTTTAGCAGACTTTCTAGATTTTCCTGTACCCAGTATTTGAGTAAGCTTGCCCGCTTCATTTCCGGGTCAATTCCGGCTGGATATGTGCTTACTCCCCGTTCAACCAAATTTCTCCTTCGTGTATCCCCTTTCTGTGTCGATCTCTTCCCACCGCTTTGTTGTTACTTGGTGGGCCGGTGTCTTTTTTCTTCCGGCTTTTTGCGTTTCTGGTCCCGGTAGTTTTCTCTAAGAACGATGTCTTTTCCGGTTTGGCGTTTTCCATCTGCTGTTTCTTTTTTTTTCTTGATACCTCTCCCCCTTTATTTCCAGAGTCTTTCTTCATTGTACCGTTATAATGACCTGATTATTCTGCTCGCGCATCCATCCGGTTTCTTCCCCGACCTGGCTCTGTTTTTCTTTTTTTCGTTACAGAATTCCTTAAGGCCGTTCCCCTTTTCTCTTTTCCAGTGCGAGGAAGATTTGTCTCTTTCTCGTCCCCCTATAGACCAAGGACTGCCGTGGAGATTGGGTCTCACCCCTCTGCCAAGTGGTCTTTTTTTTTTGAGAGCATCTTCTTCTGTCGCCCGAGTGATATGGTACCACTCCCCGCGTTCACCACCCTGATATTCATTACTATGTACCAGTTCTTTTTCTGGTCCCCCCCCTTCCTTTCTTAGTACCTCTCGAGTTCTGATTTTTTTTCTCGTAAAGCTAGGATCTCTCGGTTGACTCTCTGCTTTTTGAAGAGATTATTTTTCCCCCCTTCGTCCCCCTGTAACATGATCTCCCTGTTACTTCCTCTTTACTTTCTCGTCCAGGTAAGGTGGTCGGCGATTTCCTCCTTCCCAGTTGTGTTGTAGCTGAGATTTAGTTTCCCTTTACCCTGATCCCCCCGGCTTCGAGCAGTTGGCCCTTCCGTTTTTTTTTTTTTTGTTTTTCTTTTTTTCGAGGGCCTTACCAGTGGTCTTGTAAGAATAGTCTTCTCTGCTTTTTCTCCCCTTTGCCCCCCCCCCCTTTATATGGGTGATCATTTTTCCCCTCCTGACCCTTCGTTTGACTTTCCAACCTTTATGTTCCCGAGGGGAGCCCCTACCTGTGGTACGGATTAATTCAGGGACTACTCGCTTTTCTCCCCAGCCTTCCCCCGTTTCGCCCCTTTCCTCTTCGGGTGTCAATTGTAGCCCTTCGCTCCATGCAAGGTTAATAGATCGGTCTCTTCATTATGGTTTTCTTCGGAGATATCCGTTCCTTGCTTTCCTCCTCACTGTCTGCCCTACCCACGTACTCACGCCTGTACTTTCCCCTTGCTTAGATCCCTTTGTTTCTTTGCCTAAAGGCCCCGCAACTTCTTGATGGTATGTAGAACTTAACTTTTTGAAGGACCCCTTCTTCGTACTTTCCCCGGCCCCCCCCCCTCCTCCACACGTTGTCATTGTTGCTTTTTCTGGACGGGGGGGGGTGTATAGCAGGGCCTTGATCCTTTGTTCCTTATCGAGGCCCCCCTTCTGAACTACCTTCTTTTGGAAGTCGTTGTCCGGCCGTTGAGTCTAAGATTTCCCCTCCAGGACCTTTAATGCGAACGCTTTAAAACCGACAGGAACCAATCGTTTCTCCCCTTCTTTGAAACCTTTTTTCCCCCGTAATCGCACATGTTGTGGGTTTTTGGTTCCCTGAATTCAGAGTTCCCTGTCCAGTTTCTTTGAAGTCTGTTTCCAATCTTTTCTTGGCCCCCCATTTAAGTCATCTGGACTCCCTTTTGATCCAACGCAGTATGATTGTTTTCTGAAGCACCTGGTCCGAGAGGCTGATTCTAGTTGACAAGTTTCTTTCTTTTCCCTCGTTTTTTTCTTTTTCTTTTCTGTTTTTTCTACCTGATCGACGGTTTGACGTCCACGTTTTAGAAAAATATAGGAATACCCCCCCTTTTTTTTCCTTGAAGGAAACCCCTTACAGGCGTTACGGAACATTCTTTTCTGCCCTTTTTTCCCCCTCCCCTTCACAGATACGTGGTTCGTAGTATCCCCACTGTTTGAGGACACCTCCCCTTCACCTGAATCTTTTTTTTTTCCCGGGCTGAAGGTTATTATTCCCCAAGTTGTTTTCCCCCTCCTGGAGCTTAAGCGTTCCTCTATGTATCTATCCCTAACAGCCCCCCTGATGGTCTCTATTGATCTCCCTCGACCCCCTGTTCTTTGGATTTTTGTTTTTCTCTTGCGACCCCTACCTCTTTTTTTTCTTTGTCTCTGGACTTATTGTTATGAGACTCTGAATGTTCGTCACTAACTCTTCTTCTCCTGGACGTGCTGACTTAGGGGGGAGATTGCCATTCCCCTTGCGCGAGTTGTGTCTCTTCGAGGTGAGGTGCTGCTTTCTTTGCGTGACAATCCTACTGTTCTTGAGTGTTTGCTGAGTTATTCCTTTGCGTCCCCTGCGCTTTTTCAAGTACTCCTTGGCTTCTTTTCCTCTCCCTGTCTTTTTTCTTACTCTTTGGTTGGACAGACCCCCTCGTTGTAAGGATTTTTTTGGCGTCTTTTCTATTTTGGTGGTTTCTAGAGAGGGAGAATGACTTCTTCGTTTTGCACACACTTTCTATAGAAGACTCATTTGGTTTTTTTCTGTTTATTTTTCTTTTTTCCAACGACTCTAGAGTCTTTGATGGACACCCCCTGGGTCTCTCCCCCTCTTTGTGGATGTCCTACCGTTTCCTTTTGGTCCTCTGAATTTTTCAATGCTGTCCCTCTCGGTTCCATCCTCTTATGTTTCCCCTTTTTCGAGCTACCCCTTTTCCTTTCCATGTCTTCTCTTCCATGCCGGTGAAGGAGATATTCCCTTGCATGCGTTTTCCTTTCTTCCAAGAGAACTTGTTTAGATCCCCCCCCAGTTAGCCCAGACCAGTTCCCCTTCCTCCCTAAAACATACACGATTTCAAGAGTTTTTTTTTTAAGCATTTCCCTTGCTTTTGCTTTTTTTTTTGCATTATTCACATTTTTCGGGAATACTTCTTTCCTTTTTGTTAGAAGACCCAAGTATCATCCTCTAAAGACTCTGCATGAAAATAGTTTTTCTCTGTCGCTCCCCTTTCCGGGTCATCCCGGACGATCCCTTTTCCTGACAGACTTCCTGATAAATTTTTGGTGTCCTTTTTCTTATTCGTTTTTTCGAAAGGTTCTTCCCTCCTCCAGCTGGTCATTCTATATCATTGAAGTCTTCCCTCTGAGGTCTTCCTAATTCGTTAGGTTTTACTCCATGAGGTAGTCCCCATCATGTTTTGTTTTTTGTTTCTTTCTCTGTTTACTCCAAAACCGTAGTAAGTCTCAGTAGTCTCTGCCCCCCCCCTCCCTGCCGCACCGGACTGAGTTTCCAGTGGAGGTGCGGCGATTCAAAGAAAGGTGTTTTCATTCGCCCCCTCATGTGTAAGTGGGAAAGTCCACCCCCCCGGGTGAGTTGGATCTTCTGGCTGTGGATCCTTCCCCCCCCCCCCCTGTGTCAGTTCAATGTCTTTTTTGTTTACTGCTTTCTCTTCTCAGTTGTATAAAGCGTTGACCAGTTTTCCTGCGGGTTTTGACTGCCCCGTTTTCCCTCCTGTCATATTCCCTTCGTTAACTTATTTTTTTTTGTTTACCCTGAAGTCGCAACTCCTTTTCCCCCCCCCCCCCCTTCTTTGTGTTGAAAAGGTCCCGATGCTGGATTTTTTCCTTTCTCCGACGATCTTTTTTACTTGGCCATTTTCCTTTTGATGGTGTCCCACCCCCATGTCTCTGTTTACTGTCATAGACCCCTTTTCTCCCCTTTTTTTTCTTGAGTAAAGTGTTTAGGCACGTGCCCCCCTGAGAATCGCGTACCTTCTCCCCCATCACTGGAGGGGCCTTCCCCGGGTTGACTCTTTTTCAGGCTCTTTTTTTCCTGCACAAGGTAAAAACCCCCCAAGTGGAGTGCTCTTTTCTTTTTTCAAAGTAGGAGTGTTTTGAAGATGGTTTTTCCCCTCGAACAGTCCAATTCGCTCAAAGAAGTTTTCCCCCTTGACCCATATGTACGGTTCTTACCCCCTAGGCTCTCTTTCCCTTCAACTTTTTTTTTTCCGGGTCTTCCGGTCTGCTTTCTATATATGTTCCTAAACCCCAGAAAGTTTTTTTTTTCTCGGACCGGTTTTTGGGGTTGCGTAGATCACGATCAGCCTGCGTCTGGAAGTATTCCTTCCTATTTTAAACCTGCCCCTAAACAAACACAAAAAAACCCCCCCCTCCCATCGGTTACTTAGTGCGGACCGGTGATGAGGCCTCCCCCCCCTTATTTATTCCGCGTAGTAAAGCCCTGGTTTTTCAACAAGGTTTTCTCCTTTTCTTTTTTAAGTTGTTGCTTAAATGTAACTTTAAGAGGGGTTCTTCCTGCTCCCTTGGTGTGGAGAGCCTCGTACGGCTTGAGTTAGTGCTTTTCACTCACATTCCCCCTTTTTGGCTATCCTTTGGTTTCGCTTTTTTTTTTCAAGTTAACCCCCTTTTTTGGGGGTAAAGACCATCTTCCTCCTGTCACCTTTTCCTCTTGAGGTTATTTCTTTTTCTGGACCCGCCTTTGCAGAAGTGGTTATCCGTAGTTTTTTCCTTTCGCCCTTTATATGGACGTGAACTATATTTTCCTCGTCGACCGGCCTCCCTCTCCGGCAGAGAATTTCTCTTGTGAAGAGGTCCCCTCTGGGCAGTCCTTTTCCCCTCTCCAGTTAATTCCCCCCCCCAAGTAGGACTTTTTTTTCCCCCAGAGATCTGTCACAGCGTAATATTTTTTATCGTTTTGCTTAGCCTTCGGAGGGGGTTTAAGAACTTCACCTGTTATTGATCTCTTACCTTCCCTTGTTCTCCCTGCAAGTTTTTACGGGAGTGACCCTGCTATTTTATTATTCTGCAATTAATCAGGTTTTTCCTTTACGTTACTTACCTTTTTTCTCCACCACGGCTTTGGGTATATTTTCGGAAAGAATCTTATCCTTCTTTTCCCTGTCCTCCCCTCAGTTTTCAGGCTCCTTTCACTTGCCTAACTTTAAGGCCTCCGTTTCCTGAGGTACCCCCCTCCCACGTTTAGCTATGAGGTGTCCTCCTGAGTACCTCCCCACGGTTCCTTTATGAGTCTCCCAATGGCCTCTTAGTCAGTTTGGGATGGGAGTTAGCTGTTTCGCCCTGTTGGTCAGGTCATTTTGTTTATCGTGATTGGAGTTTTTTTTTTACTGGAGTTCGATCGTATTTAGTTCGTTTGGAGTTCATTCTGAGTTCCTTGTTATCTTTTTCGTTTGCGTTTTAGAGCAACTCCCGTCACCTCTGATCTTTGTTTTTTTTTTTTGCCAATTTCCTCTTATGGTGTTGGAGGATTGTACCCTGGGTGGAGTGTTAAGTCTTACTTGACATACGTCCTTTGTCTGGCTGATATACTTGGAGTACCGTCCCCTTTTCTATTCCCCTTGCAGGTCGACTTTTTCTGCTCTGACGTTGTTTTTTTTTGAAAGATTTTTCTTTTCCTTCCAAATTACTGATTCCCAATTTGGATCCCTGAGTAGGCCTTCCCCCTGTTTTGCTTTTGTTGTCTCAGGAACTTTAGAGCTTTTCGTGTTCCCCGACACCAACAACTTTGGGTTGTGTCTCACAGTCCAATTTCCGCCCCCCCCTTCCCCAGCCGTCACCTTTTTTTTAGGTTGCCCGACAGTCGATACCTCTTTACCTTTTTCCTTTTGTGCCCTCCTCTGCTGAAGGAAGTCTGTCGGGAGACCGAGACCTCTCCTCTGCTAGATTCCCTTTTATAATTCCCCTTTTTCTGATGGGAGGTCCAGCCCTCTGTCTGCCTTCCTCCGCAGAGCCTCTCTCGTTCCCCCCTTTTTTTTCCTTACTTCTTCCCTTCGCGTCTCCTCTGATTTATTAGCGTCTCTGTTTCTTCCCAATTGAACGGGCATTTTTTTTTTTTTTTGCCTCGCGGCACGGTCGTTCTTTTCCCCTCGCCCTTTCCAGTACTGGCCCCTTTTCCCAGGTCCTCACGTTTGTTTTTGTCGCTTTT
>Ga0179591_1278981_pt1 | contig 17455 bp, 24 predicted proteins | sample CZOMad2_1_08_16f_FD_182891 | JGI IMG/M metagenome (GOLD analysis project Ga0179591, IMG submission 182891) | Vadose zone soil fungal communities from Angelo Coast Range Reserve, California, USA - CZOMad2_1_08_16fungal (PacBio error correction) | ecosystem: Environmental > Terrestrial > Soil >... | reverse complement strand
GTATTTCTGGCAAGTTTTCTGATCCCTTTGGCTACGCTGGGAATTAAATGGCCGGAGCCGCTGCGTGGGCGGTGCGTCATGGCTTTTTTGAGATCTTCCCCACTCGAAGAGTCTCTGCTTCAGCGCCTTATTCGAGGTCGTGATCCTCTCTGACGACCTCCACTTGTTTGCTTAGACGGTAGAGTGAGGAAGCCGAAGCGCAGGGGACCTTAGGTTTTCGCGAGTTTCTTCTACCCTCGGATCCTTTTTTCGAGATCCTGTTTTTTTTCGGCTCGCACTGGCGGCCTTCTTTAATGCAGTTTGATCCCCATGCGCCAAACCCGGGTCCGAATTTCGCCCTTATGAAGCTATTTTTTGATGACCTATCCTTTCGGGTGAAGTTCCGTGTTTTTTCCATGCTGAACTACCCCCCTTCGCGGTCGTTCGGGTCACTCCCCCTGAAGGTATCCGCGACCGCGTAGGTTGATTGCTCGTCCTGGCATTTCTTTTTGCGCTTTTCGGTCTTCCTTTCTCCCCGGCTTTTTTGACTTTCGCAGCTCTCCAAAACGCGCACAGATGTTGATTTTTTGCTGAGGGAGGTCCATCAAATTGTGAGGCTCGTGAAACCAGCGAGGGTATTGCACCGAAGTTATTCATTGTTTGGGCCGGGGCCATCGTCCATGTTGGAGATTTTGGTGCTGGCTCTTTTTTCATTCTCCGCTCTCGATTCCTTCTTGGTTGCCATTTGCCATCCTTTGGTCCTTCCCCCTACCTTTACGAAATCCAAAAGAGGAGCTTCGAGTTGTGCCAGCACCCCATCTCGAACCTTCGAGCTTTCGCCGGAGAACTTCGCCCCGGAGAATATCGTCTTTTGTAATAGAGTCCATTCTTCTCCGGCGTACGATTCCTCTCCCTTAGCGGGCCAGTGCTTGTTCGCCAGGCTCGAATTCAATCGTGGAACTTTACCAATTATCGGATTCAGTTTTCAGGCCTACGAGCCCCACCCCGTATTTGACCCCTTTTTGTCAATCCCCCCGCCACCACTCCACTTCTCCTCCTTTGTTGGAAATACATCCTTACTCTGTTTCCCTGTTTATCTTCCCACTCCCATTTCGTAACATTTTTCTCTTTTGCTAGGCCGCGGCGGCGAAGCCTGTATTTCCTAGCTCTCCACGTTCAAGGTTCCGGAATCCCGACCATTCGCCCCATCCCCCCTCCTCACCTTTCAGTACTCCTTTCATCCGCCCTGCAACAGGTGTCCGGGCAAGAAATGGAAATTCCTGGAGACTGGTCCCTTTGAATACGCGTACCTCAGTTCTTTTTTCGGTCTGGTGACCACAGGCTGCTTACAAGGTTACGCCTGCCGCCTTACTTCAAATCCGCGGCCCTGGTTCTTCTCCCATGGTATCTGAATTCCCTTCTTCGTATAATGTTCTGATCTTTCTGCTTTTCCACCCATTGTCCCTTGGCTTTTAGTTGTTGTGCTTACCGCTCGACATCCATATCTCGGTAACTCAGAACTTCCCGACAAGTTCGATTTGGGTTTCGCTAAGTCCCCCTTTTTTTCCCATTGATTCGCTTTTTATCATGGAAATACTAAGAAGGTGTGTTGCCCCCAAGTAACCCGGCCACCAAGCTACGAACACTTTCAGACTCCCTCCGGAGTCTTTTCCCTCCTATTATGTGGAAATCCGTGTGCGGGGGGGTCTCCCCCTTTCCCCCTTGTTGAGGAGGTATCTTCCTTCAGGTAAGGGGTCCTTCGTCGAATTGCTGGGTTCGTTCGGAATGGATTGCGGTCTACGCGTGGCGCATTTTTCTCTTTCTCGGCGGCGTTCTCGATGCGGCGTCTTTTAATACGGCGTTCTCCCCCATTTCTTGTTTTTTGCGGGTCTTTTTTCTTGCCTTTGGGGACGACGCTAGCGCCTGATCCAACTTATCTCCCTTTATATTATTTTTTCTCAGCCTCCATGGTTTTCTGATGACCCTATTCTTCGCAGGTGATTGGCGCCGACGGCTGTAACTCTTTCCTAAGTCCTCTTTCCTTCAACCGATTGCCTGTTCCGAAGGTTACTTGACCAAAGTGTTCAAGTTTTTCCCTTTTGACAACCTTTGTTGCTCTTTGCTTTTGATTCTTTGTGGATGTTCGGATTTCCCTTTTCTGCAGGGCTTAACTAGTTTTCCCTCCACCAGCCCATCGCCTCTACCCACTCATCCACAACCCATCCACCACCCTCCCCCTCCCCCCCCCCTACCTCCCCCCCCCCCCCACCCCCACCATATAAACATTTACACACCCACGACCCGCCCACATTTTCTTCCCCCCCATCTCCCCTTCTTACTCCTATCCGCCTCCTCCCCCCATGCCCCAACCTCCCCCCCATCCTGCACCCCCATCCCCTCCCGCCCCCCCCACTCCCCTCCCAGTCCCTCCATCTTCCCCCCTCCTCTTCTCACCTCCTCCCCCCTCCCCTCTCTCTCCTCCCTCTTTCCTGTCCCCCCTCCCCCACTCGTCGACCCTTCTACACCTCTACCCCGTTCTTCACTCCCAGATTCCTGACCCCCGACGTTTCTTACCCTCTCCCACATTCCCATCCTCCGTCCACATACAGCTCCTCGGCTTGGGAACGAACCCCCGTTCGGAGGATGGATTTTTAGAGGAATGGACGTCCGATGGTGACAGTTCCGATGGCGGGGGTTCCTGTTTTTTACTTTTTGGCCACCCCAAATCCCCCTCATCTTAACCATGGTTTCTTGTGAGCACCGTCTCTGGGTGAATTTTATTCACAGGCCGATTCCTTGCGTGTACCGCCCTCTAGCAGGTTCCTTCTTATTTGCACGTGCTGCTGCTGGGCGAAATCAGAACTTCTTTCCCCTTGGAGTGAATTTCCCTCGTTGAGTTTGAGTATGCCTGGAACAATGCGATGGCTACACTGGCCTTCCTATCTTGTTGCGTCCGCTGGACTTGACTTTTGATCTTTGAAGAGATTCCTTTCTTCTGTAATATCTCTTTTCCTCCCAGTGGGTTTTGGTCGATAGATTACCTAAGAAGTGTCACCGTCCTTTATCCCTCTTCTCGTAATCCTTCTCCCACCGTTTTCTCTTTTGAACCCTTTCTTCCCTCCTCTTCATGTTAAAAGTTTCTCGCCCGCCGTCCGCTGACTCGCCCCCCTTTTTCCTCCAATTTGGACCTCGTCGGTAACAGTGTCACCCATCATAGACCAGGCCAAATTCTCTGGTTACTTCCAAAGGTTCTTGTTTTTCTTGTCCTTTCCAGGACTTTAACTCAGTAGTGGAGTAGGACCCCAGGAGAAGATGTTCCGAACTCTCCCTTTCTCGTATTCTTCTATGAGCACTTTGTACCCCTCAACTAACTGCACCCGACGTCCCAGTGCCCCTCTCTCCCCAGTCATACTGAGGTGACGTTTACCACCCCCGATAGGCGCGTAGAACCGTAAAGCCCCTGGAACAAGTTTCCAGAGCGGCCCCACGGCCTAATCATTTGAAACGGTCTCCCACCGAGCCACTGGTTTCCACGCCAAGGCACACAAAGGCAAACTTGAGATTCCCCCTTTTTCTTAACCAATCGCTCTCTGTGAACTTCGATCTCGTCGTCCCCCCGATTGCGGTCACCGCTACCCCCTCTTTCGTCAGAAAACACAGGGATGCAGCCGAAGGACCACGACGGTAAATCTCAAAGGCCCGCGTGTATCGCGGTCTCCTTTTTTTCATCCAAGCCCGGACTCACCCTCCCCAGGCGTTTCCGCTTCCCCCCTGCCCCCCCTGCCCCTTCCCCCTCTCCACTGCCGCCTCTTACGTGCCTGGACTCGCAACGCGTTTTCGCCCATTATTACAAAGCTCACCCGAGCCTGTTCCCCCCGGACTTGCCTCTCCCTCGTTTCTTCTCCGCATGACTTTCTCACCCTCACGCCGGATGTCAACCCAAAACCAATCGCCGGCTTTCCAACGTGCGCGGCTTTCTTTAGCTCCTTTTTGGAGGGTATACTTCTCCCCCCCCCGTAGGACATAGTTTTCTCTAATCTGCCGAGATTCCCAATGGTGAAAGACCGTTTGCCTCTTGCCCCCCCCGAGTTCTCTGTCGCTCGCGTAACCTTGTCCCGGGTCCATTTTTTGACTACCGATGTGCTTAGAGACTTCATGGTTGAATCACAACAATCCAAGTCTCTTCTATTAATGCGTCCTCAGACTTTTTAATACATGCGTTCGATGTCCCGATCTCCCCCTGGGAACAATATTTTGTTCCCCCATCTTAGGTCTTCCCTCGTGTAGGTCAAATCGAATTGTGAAGCTAATTTTGAAAACCCTAGTGACTTAGGCTTAAAAACTGGCTATAACTCCCCCCCTCCCTTTTTCCATTCTGCCGTGATCGTACTCAAAGTCTTTTCCTAGATCCCTTTACGTTTTGATGTTACGAATATTGTCGTCGCCTTGTCCGGACACTACCGTTACTTCCTATGGATGTGACCCTCCCTTTAGAGCCTAGGACTCTGGTCATCCCCCCGGAGTTTATCGTTGAACCCACTCACACATATTAGTGATCCTTGTCACCCTGGACAATAGAATAAGGTTGGTTTCGGCCTACCCTATTTTCCGATACCTGTGGGGAAGAGTGAACCAATTGCATCATACCTGTTGGATCCCCGGCGGCTAGTTTCCTTCCCTGAGCTCCTCCACACCTTTCTAGCGAGGAGGAAGGTTCTTTCTCCCTCAGGAGAATGTCTTTCCAAGTCCCTTTTCTGCAGCTCATCAGCTTTAATCTTCTTAAGTTTCTAATTTTCTCCTTCCCCTCGAAACCTTCCTTGATTTCAGCCAAGTCTTGCCCCCCTCCTTTCCTTTGATTTCGTCGAGCGATTTTTCCCCCTTCAATATATCCTCTTGTTTCTATTTCACCATAAATCTCAGCCCGTTGACTGCCTCAGCCTCGGTCTTATTAGACACAATGAGCTGCGCAACCATCCCCCGAAGTACTGAATCAAATTTTCCCCTCTAAGCAATTGGGTTTCGGTGGATCGCGCCACCAGGTGATGGGCCTCTTGTTTAACTCTTTTACCCCCTGTGTCCTCGTTTGTATCGCTTTTCCCAGGTCTCCCCAAAGAGGGATAAGTTCCCCTTTTTCCACCAGTCAATGTTCTTCGAACTCCTTCAAACCTGCCGATTTGCGCGAATAAGCTATTTTCTCGATCTTTGACCCTCACCGCCCGCGCATCCGAGGAAATTTCCCTCATTTCCCCCAAGACAATCTTCTTCTCCCTCCACCCCCGTTTTTTCCCTCTGCCTGGCTGAACTTCCACTCTCCATAAATTCGAAATCTGCCCGTTAGTCGCCCATCTCTCGGCATACTTTTTCCTAGCGACGGGGGCCAACCCCATCCCCTTACGTGTCATCGCGGCACCTTCCCCCCCCTATAGGCTCTTTTCTTCTCCTGCCAGCGCCACCTTGTCTTCGAACAGAGTTCCGCCAGTCCCAGTCTCTCCGCGGGGCCCAATCGCCTATGAGCAACGAAAAGACCGCCTGACTCGAATCAGTAGGCTGTCAGCCTTCTCTTTCCTTTTTTCTACCTGTTTTGTTCCGAAGATCAGCACCAATCATTTCGCCACGCAAACATCCGGCTTCCTTCTTTCCCCTTCAGTCTCTCCTCTTTTCCGTTCCCTGCAGTTCTTCTCGTGGGGCCCTCTCCTTCTCTCTTACTCCCTAGTTGAGATATCTTATGATTTCCTCCCCCTGGCGACTCCTTCTTCATAGGTCATCATGTCTTTGCCGGAGCCATGCTGTTTGTCCTGATTACTTCTGTTTTTAGTGATCTTTACGACCCTTCCCGGACGAGCATCCTCGCCCAGTCTAGGATGAGGTGGCGTACTTTTGAGGACCCCCCGCATTGAGGTGAACCCGCGTTATTCTGAAGTTCGGGGACACTTGCTTTTCTTTTCTCTGTCCAATTCCCTTTTCTTCCGCCTGGCGCATTGCGGCGATCACGATAATTCTGGGTTCCTATCCTCAAGGATTCTTCCAACTGAATGCCCTTTTGAGGATTCCTGACTCCTAACACGGGTCAGAATTGAGCCTTCCTAGATTTCTTGAAGTCATGGATTACGTCTTTTTATTCTTTCGATCTGTCGTGTTTCCCTTTGTTTTTCCCATTTCGCGGGCGGCTTCCGCTGAGCGCCTATCTGTATGAAGGAGCGCTCTTGGTTGAAGGCTTCGTGCCTGTCCCATTTTATCTTTTTTTTCCCTTCCCTGAGCATCTTTGTTCTCGTTCGATTCGACAGAGGAAACCACTATGTTCATAAGAGTGTGACGAGGAGTTCCCCCCCTGGTTGCGCTCACCGCCACACCTGCGAGGCGTCTTTCCTCAAGTTCTCCTCTTCGGGTTTTTCCATCCTTACTCTTCTTTGACTTTTTACCTTCTGGTGGCGAGTCTCCTAAGAGGGATTCGACTCGATATCTTAGTAGAGATGTCCGTGGATGAACTTCCTCCCCCTTTTTCGCAATCCCCCGTCTTCCTCTCTTCTCTCTGGTCAAGAACTAGTCAAAATAGTTCGAGTGTTCGCTTAAATGTCGGAGTATAGCTAAGCTCGCTTTGGTTTCTTTCTGTGAATGGTTCTGGTCTTCTTTTTTCCCCCCCTGCCTTCCCGCCCAGTTTCCTCCTCGGTTGTTCAAGGGCTGTTAGCGTTCTCTGTCACAGTTCTCGACTTGCCTTCCACTTGAGAGGACTGTCCCCGCTTCCCATACGATGTCCACCTTCCCCTGTTTTCCCTTCCGCCCATCGTTTTGGTCATGTTCCACGAGACTAATTGGGGCCATCCATACTCGTAAGCTAAAGTATTTGGTCCGATCAACTCTTCTACCTCCTCTTCCGCTAGCCTAGGTTCTTTTCGTTTAGGTAGTCGATCTCCAAGTGAGTATTTCAGGTGGTTCGGACGTCATTCAATCGTATTGCCCCCAGATACCTTTTGATCAATCAGTACCTCTTTTCCTCCGAGGAATTTCTCAATTTAAATTATTTTCGAATATGGATTTGCCAGTTTTGTCCACGCGTACCCATGAATTTGCCCCGGTATGGCTTGCACAGGGACTACGCCTTCCCGCGATGACCCCCCCTTAATACCCATGTTCCCCCTTTTCTCCTCCTTTCACATAGCATGAGATCAATTGATTACGTTGATCCTAGACGTTCATGTTTAAACGGTTGATTTGGCAGCTGTTGTGATTTTCCCCTTCCTCCACGCTAACATATCTTCCCTTTTCCCTAACCGGGACCAGTTCTCGTATCGTTTTGCATGATAAGGCCCCCGTTCTCCCCCCATTGAATCTTTCTGATTCCGATAAAGCATAATATGAAGAATTGGTGTTTTTGGAGCCCCCCCCTCTTACACTGCAACAGCTGCTGGTTCCCCCTTTTTTTTCTGAATTCTGCAATTTTTGATGAATCGGGCTTCTGTGGAGGTTAATAAGGATTTCATTTTCTTTTCTCCTGAGGTTAGGAACCCCTGACGGCTTCGCGCTATACAGTTTTCCCATGGCGTCGCTTTTTTTCTTCTTGAATTCCTTGCTTTCAGTACTCGTGGAGCTGTGCGGATTTAGAGTCCGGGTTCGGTGTCGATGCTGCGGTTTGACGGCTTTGAGCCCTCTTCCGTGTGCTTTGCCTTGGATTTTCTTTCTTCTTTAAAAGTGCTATGACCGAAGTTTGTGATCGGACCTATGGAATCATTTATTTTCTTCTTTCTGTATTCCATGTTTCTGACGACCCCTCTCTGGACGCTGTGCGTTTGAGAAGTCTTCGTTGGGAAGCCCTGAGATAGGCATGATTTCGTTAACCTCTCGATTTGTTCCGACGGGGGGTCAAGGTTGTACCCTTGGCGTGACCCGTTTTTGATCATGGTCTTTTTGTAAAGGCTTCGGGATGGACGATGGACGGTTAGCCGTTTTCTTTCACTAATTTTTATTAGATCGGGCAACGGTCCCCTCCCGAGCTGAGGAGTTGTGACTTTTTTTTCCCACTTGACTTTTTTGCGTTGGTGCAGTTAGCGATAGGTTGTAAATGATCTCCGTTCTTCCACATGCGTTGCTCTGTCATTAGAGGTTCCTCCTCCCCCCCCATACTTTTTTTTTTATGAGATTTCACGTATGATGAAGAAACGCCATTTCTCATGCTCCCCAATTTTTTGACGTGCTCATCTCCCTTTAACGCAATCCCAATTTTGAGAAAAGTTAACCCGTTCAGATGTCTTCTAGTTGAGGATCTTCCTCCTCCCCTGCGTGGATGATAGATGTTTTCCCTCTTCAAAAGTCCCACCCCTCTCGAATGCTTGGCGGAAGATATATGCCCTTCTTGTGGCGGCTTCTGGTTCCCCGTGTTACTTTTATTTAATAATCATACGTTTGTCTCCCTTCTTTTTCCTCCCTGAAATAAACTTTCCCAGCACGTCTTATCCAATTATCACCGACGCCCCCCCGTAGCCCGGTCCCTTCCTCTGTAGTGTTTAATCGTGTAGCGCCCCCCTTTTCATTAGAAATTGTTTCCTCCACGATTCTCCTCGACGCTTCTGAAGCTGTGTCCTCCATGACCCCTTTAAAGGTCGCCCGGCCTCCGCACGTTCAACCCTCTGGTAGCTGCTCTTGATCCTTCGCCGTGAAATCCTGTCAAGCCTCCAATGCAACGGACTCGGCGGTCCTCTTCACGGAAAGGATCTTATTTTCGCATTGCCCCCCTCCTGCGCACGCCCGGTCCGCTCCGTCCAGGTGAGCCCTAACAACTCCCCCCCCCCTCATAGCTTTTGAGTTCCCCACTTAGCCGGTATAACGCCCCAACGTCACTTTTCCGCCACTACCCAAGAGAATTCCAAAGCCGTATCCCTCCCTTTCCCCCTACTTTAAAAACTCTCACAACAGCCTTTAAGCCAAGTTTACAAACTCTTTGAACACCTTTATACCGTCCCGTCGGCAACATCGTCCCCCCTTCCCTTGCCATCCCTCCCTAGACACGATTGTGAGGTTCCTTGCCCGCCGTCAGTATCTTTTCTTAGCCTGACTACATGGCGGCCTTTACACGACGGTAAAACTTGACTTTCGTGGACGCTTCCTTCCCCTTCGGCCCAAATTTTCTTACAGCAAAGCAATCATCAATCCGCCTTGCACCGAGCGCGCCTGGCAAAACACCTCCCCTCTATCCCGCCACTTACGCCTTCCAGGCTTAAAGGTCTTCAAAGAACAATCCCCCGTTAATTCCTTTGGACCCGCCCCATTTCATTTTCTAAACCCTTCCTTATAGTTCCGACGTTTTTTCCTACCCAAACCCCGTTTAGAGCTCAGTCCTCTCTAAGCCTGCTTTGCCCTCCCCAATAAATCGCCGGCCGGTAACTTTCTATAGAGATATGGACTGATTCTCTTGATTTCAAAATCTGTCTATTACAAAAAACGTCCATAGTTTTTCGCCCCTATCCGCTCGTTTTCCTTCCGTTTTCCTTGAGCATGGCGATGTCCTTTTTTTTTACCGGGTCGCTCTTTCCTTTATGTCGATGGCGACAGCTGGCCCCCAATAACTCCCCTTTCCCTCCCGATTTTTAAGAGCAGCTTGAGCTCAACGTTCCGATTCTATTTCTCTCTCTTCCCCGCTGAGACAATTCCCTCCTTGTGGGTAACTCGGCTTTTTTTTCCTTAGACCGTTCAAATCCCTTGTTTCACACATACTCAACGATGGGTAAGCTACGATTACAAATGTTTACCTCCTTCTCACTCCTTTTCGTCTTTTCCGGTTGCCGGATTCCAGATGTGTATTCCTTTTTCTTGATCACATTGTTCTTTGGTTAGTTCTACTATCTGCTTTGTCCCTGAAACAACCTTGACGTATGAGTTTTCACTCGTACTCCTTTATCGTAGGTATGAGCCCTTTAATAAATGAGTGTCTTTTTTTTCCCCCCCATGTCCAACCATGTCTTGTAGTGGCCACCCAATGCCCACTGTGGCGTAAGAGGTCTGTGGCGTCGTCATCTTTTGCAATGTGGTTGGGAAGCATGCCTCCACCCCATAGAATCCTATAAAGTTGTTCTCCCCCTCCCTTCCTGCTCTCTGACTCCAGAAAAACAACAACTGGTTGCGAACTCGAGTTCTTTGTTTTTTTACTTTCTAAATTGAACAGTCTTTTACCCTTTTTCCCTCCCCAACGAGATTCTATTTCTTTTCCGAACTTTCCTCTTTTTTAAAGAGACAACTTTTTCACGATCTTTGCTGGATGCCTCTGTCGGCGTTGGATTTAGTTTCTCTGCCTTTCCTTAAACGATCTTTCCTTATTGACCAAGATTATAGGATTCCCCTGTCTACGAACTCGAAGGACTTAATTTAACTTCCCCTTGTCCCCATGCGTAGAGACAAACATTCCCTCCAGAACTGCGACTTCCCCTTTTCCCTGATACGAAGTTCGGCTCGTGGAGGAAGTCGCAGGTGATGGCTCTTTTTCAATATGATCCAATCCCCGGTGAGTTTTTCTTCCCGCTTGGAATCTCCCTGTTTTTTCCTCCTTTGCTTTTTGCTCCCCCTGAAGGACAGCACCACCTAGAAACTGGCTCCACTTCCCCCCCCCCTCCAGTGCGAAGTATACGCTATTGCGCTTTGTCTTTTCCCCTTCCTCCTTTCTCAGAATCCGGAAAGTTTCCCAATGTACTCCGCATTTTACCACTTTAAAAGATCCCCATAGTAGCCATGGAGCCCCCATTCGTCCCCAGGCTACGCACTTTTTTTTCCCTTCTGCAATATCCTCCTGCCCATCCGGTGGCTAAGCTGTATGCCGGAAACACCCACCATATTTTTCTCGCGCAGGATTTTCTGCTGGAGATCATGCCCCTACCTCTTTGTTCCCAGTCGACTCTCCCTTACCCCCCTTTCTTTTGTAAAGTCTTTGTAAAATTCCCGTCTTATGACCACGGAGCCCAAAGCCAATACCGGACGTTCGCTTTGAGTTTTTTCGGTGCTGGTGTTTTCCCCCTCCCGTCACAAACATATTTGCAACGTCTCACAAACCAGCTGGCGCCTTGCGAATAATCTACCCTTACTGTCCTCTCTCAGGCCTGCCTTTTTTTTGCACTCACTTCTCTTTTCCTCCTAATCCTTTGTTTGTTTTTTTTTTTATAGAGGGTTTGCCTTTCCCTGACTAAACTTCAGTCCGCCGCGAGCGAAGATAGGGAGAATTTAGGTCTTCTTCGCGGCTGCGTGTTTTTTTCTTTTCCACGAGGTTTTGCCGGATATTCTACCTGCTCTTTTTCATACCCGTGAAAGCTCCCTCCCCCTCTTTCGGAGATGCGCGGAGGCGCCTTTTTGTGACGGCTTATGTTTTGCCTTGGAAGAGGGAGTTTGCTTTTTGCGTGAAGGCTTCACTCCTTCCTTTTTTCTGGTCCGCGCGGGTAGATGATATCATTTTTCCTCCTGCGAATGAGCTAGCAAGATTTTCCCCTCTTTTTTTCTCGCGTGACAATTTTCCCCCAGGATGAATTTTCAGAGTGAATTGATCCCCATAAAAGTTTTCTCCTTCGCCCGTTATTGCAGCTCTCCTTCTCTTATTCTCCGAGGGTGTGACTCTTTTTTCCCCCTGCTTTAACATTCAATCGCGGTCTTATTCTCTTTGGTTCTGGTACGTCTCGAAGAGAGTAGCTTATATACCTCTGTCCTTTTCCCTTTTCGTAGTTTTTTTCCTTTCTTTTCGCCGGCTTTGCGTTCGCCGTGTCTCCTCTGATTACAAACCTTTCCCTCCGTGGGCATAAGATTCCAGTGGTAGGCCCCTGGTTAGCGACCCCGAGACAGGACCCAAAGTCTGCTGAATTTTTGTCCCGAGGTATCCTTTTTTTGGCGTTATTCGCTCTTTTTTTTTATGATTTGCCTTTTTTTCCCTTTCGAGCTTGGAGAGGAGTTAACTACCCTGATCGCCTCATCCCTTACATATGGCACTAGTATAGAGTTTACTTCCGTTCTCCTTGGACTAAAGCGTGCCTATTCTCTCTGGTGCCCCCCCCGATCGTTGAAAATCCTACGTTCAGTCCTTTTCCCCCTTCCCTTTTTACGATAAGGGCTCGATGGGTAGCTTTCCATTTGGGTAATTTGACACTGGTACGGGGTTTCTTCTTTTTTTTCTGTCGCCGTTTTCTTCATCTTTCCACTCGGTTTGGATTGTCTTCTATCTTCTCTTGCCGACTTGGGAAAACCCTTTGATGAGGATTGCGAGTGGCCGGACTGATGCCACACCAGCTCGCAAGAGGTTTGTGACTTCCCTCCCCCCCCCATTCTCTTAATTTTCACTTTTTTATCCCTTTTGACAGTAAATAGCTGTACTTCTTTGTGTACATGAGGGTCCGATCTCATTTCGCCTGACCCCTTTCCCGAGGCCGCTAAATTTTGTTTTTTTTTTTTTCGGTAGTACGAGCTACATTCTTTTAACGTTAAAGGGGGGGTCGTCCCAGGCATCCCTACCAAGCTTAGCTCCCATAAACGATCAAGGTCTTCCAGACAGCCTGACCCCGCTGCCCTCCAACGGGCTTCAATTTTCGGAGGGGGTTTCTCCTTCTTTCCCATGTGAATACGGCGTGTGCCCCAGTGCTTCTCTCGCTTGTTAAAGGAGATTTGACTCCTCCCTCTCTTGAATTACCTCTCCCGGTTCAATGATGGTATTCCCCTTTTTTTTTTTTGAATCGAAACCTCTTGCTCTCCAATCGGATTGTGTCGCCTTAAGGTCTGCAACTCCTTTCGTACTGGAGTTTTTTTTATTCTCGTGAGCCTCGTTCCCATCTTTCACCGAGAAGTGTCCCTTCCTTTCCTTATCATCTTCGCATGCTTATTGACCACGTATTTACCCCATTGTTTTTTACCCCGGAGGGATGGTAGTCAGTACCCCTCTTCAAAGCTTTTTTCTTCTTCTCCCCCGTAGTACCCGACAGATGACGATCTCCGCGCTGGTCCTTTTTTTTTTCCTCGGCGTTAGGTTTCTTCCTTTTCCCCAATTTGCGTATGTTTCTTTTAGGTAGATCATTTCTGTTTCGTTTTCGCGCGGAGGAGGTTAGATCTTGGCTCCCTGAGTCGTCTTTCCTTTTTTCACAGGAATGTTTGCGGTTTTCCATTGGAAGCCTTGGTCCTCTGCTTTTCGCTGTTAGAAATTCTCTGTGTCCTTTTTCTCCGCGCGCACTTTGCGGTGATTTCGGGGATTTGAGATTTCTTTGTAAACCCCAATTTCCTTTTAAGCCGTTCCAGACGATCAAATCTTCTAGCTGTCCCTTTTAACTTTTTTTTTTTTGGTATCCCTTTTTTTACTCCCCTCAAAGTTTGGCCTTTTCTCCTTTCCGACTGAATTATTTTTCTTAGATCTCCCCTTCCTCTCGTTGTTCTTTACTCCTTGCTTTTTACATGGTTTCCGGCTTGACCCACCCCCCCCCCCCCCCCCCCCCCCCCCCTTTTTGTGCGCGGGTTTGTTGTTTGTGACAGGATGTGTTTCGCTTCTGTTAGTGCAGTTTAGCCTTGATTGATTGGTTGCTACGTTGACAGAAAGGTGTGACTTCTTCTTTGAGGGCGTTGTTAGTTGCTTCCTCCCAAGCGATTCGCTTTTCCTTCTTGAGGCGGGGGGACCCCTTGCCATACTCAAGTCTTTTCAACCGATTTCTCTTCCTTGCCTGGCCCCTTATGGGAGCGCCACTCTCGATTCCGGCGCTTACTTAGAATACCGATCCTTTCTTTCAATTCCTCATCCTTTTAAACAGGAATTCTTTAAGTTACCCTATCCCCTTTTTGGTCCCGACTTTTCAGTTCATCTTTACTTCTTGTCGACTCTTGGTTGCACATGCGAGTATTTTGGTTTTCCCACTCCCAGACTCGTTCTCCCGTTTGTCGAAGTGTGACTTTTAGGAAGTGTTCGTGTCTCCCTTTCTGGTTCTTCCCCTTTCTGGCCGTTATCTTTTTCCCCTCCCGTTGTTTTCCTTTTCGCCTAAAGCTTGACCCCATGAAGAGTCCCTCTCAATCTATCCCTCCTTTTTTACACGTCCCCCCTCCGCCGATATGTTATGGTAATCGAGTTTTGAGTTAGCCCCCAAAAAAAGCCCTCGCTCTGCATCCTCCTTTTATTCCGACGACCACGTTCCCCCCTGAATCGTGTCTTAATTGAGAAATTGTAATCTCGAAAAGATCTTTTGCAAAACTTTTCGACCCACTTGTCTCGTATTGAATTAAGACGACTTTCTTACGTAGTGAGACCCCCATGTTAGACCTCGTTTTTCCTCCAAATCTCCAAGGGGAATGCGATGTCTCGAATTGACCCCAACGCCTACCTCAAGTCAGAAAGCGCATCCTTCTATGCATCCCCACCCCCCTCCTCATGTTGCCGGTTAAACCTATCTGCTCCCTTCCCCCATAACTCCCCACGAAATACCCCTAATGAAATTCGCCTTCCCTCAACTTTATAACACCCCGAAAGAAGCCACCCCCTCCTTCTGGTCCAACCCCAATTCCCCCCTTTGACCCCCACTGAGACCCCTTCAGGAAAACCCCCTCGCATTTGTGACCCTCTCCGAACCTCTGCGGGTCCCCGATCCATAATCTTCGAGTAATAAAAAATTGTGACAGATACCTGACGTATAAACTTGATTACAATTCTTATTTGATGCACCATGGATCGGCGGCTTGCCCCCACTTTTAAGAAAATCAGCCTCCCCCGACCCAGACCTCAGCTTGATTAGACCTCCGTAAACGCACCCCAGTCCTCCCCCCCGAACACGACGCCTTTCCTACCGCTCCTTTTTACCCCTCAATCCATCGTCAACGCCTTACACTTAAGCACTCGCTTCCCCTTACCTATCTCCGCCCCTCATAAGACCCCTTCTCAAACCAGAAGAGCAGCATACTCTTCAAGCACCCGTGGGGAATGCACATCCCCCCCCCACCTTTTTCTCTGCTTCCCCCTATTCATGCGCTCTTTCACCCTTTTTTCGATCAGGCGTGGCTCCCCCCACAGTCTTTCAAATAGTTATTCGTATCGCCTCACCGCTCAATCATGGGTCATTCCAATCCTATTGCATTCGAAACGTGGTTGCCGGAGTCCCGCGTTTCCCCATTTTTTTAGTTCCTATATTGATGATCCCTCGGAGACTAACCCACACCTCAACCAAGTTACAGCCCTGCGTTTACCCATCACGTATGCTGCTTCTCTCTTATTTTCTCAGCATCTGCTAGGTGCCACCAAACCCTTCGGATCCACATCAGTTTTCGATTTTAGTCAAGAGATTGGCAGTTTTCCCGGGTCAACGCTTTCGCCATACCGCCAACCCAGTGTCACAGGTACGCCGGACCCTTGACTCCAATCCTCCCAACGCCTTTATTTGCCCGTTCTCGGGTGCCGCGGATCGGCTTTTCAGCTGATCCCTTTAGAGGTTTTGATTTTTCTAGTGTCTCCCTTGTCCGGCCACCTTTACCAAATGCGGTTCACTCGCTTCCCTAACTTACAACACTCAGGACCTCCTTCCTCTTATCTTAGTTATTTCCCTGGATCGTCCCACGCTACCATTTTATAGTTTACTCACAACCACTTTACAGTGTCCCCCCCTTCTGACCAGACTCATTGGGGCCTTTCTCCAAATATACTGGGGCAGCTTTACGGACCCATCGCAATGCTCGGTTTCCCGGCGGACCAAACTTCTCCTGGGACCGGCCCGCGACGGAGAACCTTGACCGCTGTGGCCCGCAATCCTTGACCAATAGAGTACCCCCAAGGGAAACAACGCTGTACTTATTCTTTTCAGACATTTCTCCTGCTCATCTTTGGACCCTCATCTGTGCTGGCCTTCCCGCTCGAGCTCCGCCGCGTATGTTTTTTTCTTTCTTTTTTGAAGTCGCCCGGGCTCATTCAAAGGCACTCCTCTTTGCAACCACGACATCGTCTATACCCTCTTATCCCCGCCCCCTCGTCCCATCCAGTAGCCTCCCCTTCCTGCGGTTCTGGAAACCGCCCCGCATTGCGCCCCTTCTTTTCTCTGCTCGCGGGTGCCGGGCCAGGTGGATCGCAGCAACGTATGGTTCCTACCTAGTCACCTCTCTCCCCATTTTTATCGCTGCGAATCTCGGATTTTTTGCCCAAGCGTGCCTCAATGAAATCCGCCCCCATAGAAAATGGACAGGAAGAACCACAACTAGCTCCCGCCCCCTGCTCTGCGCGCTAGTTTCCCTCGTGAATCGGCGCGAGGAAATGTCGCCATCTTTACCCACGACCAGCCTCCCCTCCCATCACTTTCTGAAATGGCGAAATTCACATTCAACCACTGCTGAAAATCATGCGGGCCCTAGTCGTGAGACCCCGGCATTCATCCGGTGGCCCTGAAGTATAGAGACGACCCCCCCATAGAACGGATCTTGTCTTTTTCGCGAATTCTTCCCCCGCTTGCAGGAGCCTCTATCCCAGTTACCTTTTTTCGAATCGTTATCCCCCTCTGGCAGCTCTTCGGAACACTTGTTAGGAGGAAATAGGGGCAGTACGCCGAGATACGTCTTTGCTGGCCCGCGAGTTCCCTAGTGCGTGGTCGCGATACGCACACTGGTTGCCATCGTCCGCCTATTTCTTTTTTTGTGCCCTCATTACCGAGCGCTGTCGCTTCATCGTTTTTACCACGGTCCTTCCGGGCCCTTCATCTCTTTCCGATTTTTAGTGATGGCCGGAAGCGCATCTTCGTGCCTCCCGCTCGGGACTAGGAATAATTCTTTTTTTCCGCTGCGGGAGGTGGCGCTCTTGCACCAGGTTGTGAGCATTAGGAAAAGTCCCTGACTATCGGATCTCGGATTCGAGTTCGGATCTTTTTCGTTCTTTTCGACTGCTGACGACTTGATGGGACGCGGAGATGGCCCCGGTCTATTCTTACCGCTGTTCGAATCTAACCTTTTCCCCTTTTTTGCAGGTAGTTGATTTGCAGGGGGGAATACGGAGCTCGTTCTAAGTCTATTTGTTCGGCGCGTCAAGGCGTTCGTTCCTATGACTGAGGATCATTGACCGCCCCTTAAGCCTTTTCGAGACTTTCCTCCTCTTTTTTTTGAATTCGCCTGGCGAGAGAGGGATTCGAATATGTTAGTGTTGTAAAATCTTCACTGGCGAGTCCTTCGCTGGGCTTTTGCTTCACTCTTATGATTCTAGCTATTTAAGGTGCAGCAGTCCTTTTTCTAGGTTGTAGGTTAATTTTTTTCTTCAGTCTTGTGGCGCCGGGGTTTTCCCCTGGTTTCTAGTCGCATCCTGATACCCCCTGAGCCCTCTTGGCTTTACTTAGGCTGCACATCAACAATGAGCCCTTCACCGTCTCCCTTGACCACATTTTTTTTCTCTTTTGACGTAAGTGCTCGGTGAGTCCTTAACTCCCTCGCAGGAAGTTATTCGCGTTTGTCCTTTAGGCTGGAGGCCAGTTTCCCGCTTCTCTACTCGATTAATAGAACTTCTGCCGTTTTGAATTCCTGTCGC
>Ga0179591_1349512_pt1 | contig 17464 bp, 13 predicted proteins | sample CZOMad2_1_08_16f_FD_182891 | JGI IMG/M metagenome (GOLD analysis project Ga0179591, IMG submission 182891) | Vadose zone soil fungal communities from Angelo Coast Range Reserve, California, USA - CZOMad2_1_08_16fungal (PacBio error correction) | ecosystem: Environmental > Terrestrial > Soil >... | reverse complement strand
CTGACTGAATAAGGGCTCGTAAAGAATTTACGTTATAATATTGCTCTTAAGCAGGCTTTTCCTTCGACACATTTCTCCTATTCTTTGGGCAGTCGTTCATTGCGCGGTGTGCACTTCTGCGCGCGCTGTTCCTCAGGTGTTCCGTTTTCTTCTTTCCTGTCCCCTGTTGTCAATATGTCTCACAATAGCTGACAGGCGTCAGCCATGTGTTTCTCCCTTTTTCTTATTTTTTGTTGCGCCGCCCGGCTTTGTCGTAGTCCAACGGGTGTGTCACACTCTCTCCTTTTTTCGGAGGCGTTCTAAAGTCAAAATCTGCCTCCCATTTTCGGCACCGGGTACTCCCAATTCTTCCTCCTCAGCAGTCCGGGATTGTCATAAGCAGCCCTTTGCCTCTTATTCAAGCGGTTCTAGTTTCTCTTAGCCTAGACTCAGGTGAAGGAACTAGGGTGTCCCGTTTTGGGAATTCTCCCTAAACTGCCTGGCTTTCTCATTTTCACGGTTTCCCTTCTTTTTTTGCAGGTAAAGAGGGGTTTAGCCAAATCCGGTGGTGTCAATAGATAGGACCCAATGTCCGCCCATGTTTCCGATACTTTTTTCCCTCCCTCCCCCTTCCCCCTTTTTTTTCATTGAGGATCGGCCTCCACTTCTCCTCTTTCTGCATACCAGGCCTTGGGCTGCCCAGGACACCTTCTTCATGACGTCCTTCTAGAGAACTTATTATTGCTTTCGTCTCCGACTAGGAGGTGCGTAAGGCAGGAAGTCTCTCCGTTTCTCTTTTTTTCGGTGCCCTTTTTCGTCAGAAGTGTTCGGTCGGCCTATGGTTCAGAGGCTGCCCTTCCCTAGAAGAGAAAGGAGTGAAATTCATCCTTTAGTATCCGCACTTCCAAATAGGTAACGCGCAGACGGCCCTTTTCCACAGCTTTCCCTGTCAATATAGACTTTTTCTTTCATTTATTTGGTATTGTTTAACTTTCTTCTGACAAATGTGTTTTTCTTCTATCGCTTCCTTTATCTCTTGGTGAGTTTATCTGGACTCAGCGTTTACTTTAAGGCTTTGATCTGACACATCCCTTTCTCCCGCTCTTCTTTCTTCTTCGGGAGCGAACCACAGCAGCATGACGCATGAAAGCTTCCGGGAGGCCTAGTTGCGTGTAGATGTTGACCTCCGCCTTCCCCCCCCGTTAGGCGCTTTCTGTAGATATGAAGATATAGCCGTTCTTCGGATTCTCCCTCTTCGCAGATGGAAGTGAAACCGTACATAGATCTAGGTGCGTCCGGTGTTGTGCATAGTTTGAAATCTGATTGCATTTTTCTCCTGACCCCTCATCTATAGGATATAGACCCTGCTGAAGCTGCTCTCCGCAACTTCTCAGTGAAATAGCAAGTTAGACGCCAATCAAGGATACATGCCTAAAGGCAAGGATTGTTCCGCGCCGACTCCTTACTGGCGCTTGATGCGCCGTGTTCTTCGTTGCTTCACGTAACGAGGCATACGTACATTGTGAAAAACCACTTGGTTTGGCGAGCATGTCGTCGTATTCCAAGTTTTCTCCTTCCCTGGAAGTTTGCCGAACGACGAGTGTCATATTTCCTCGCCAAAATTCTTCCGTAGTACAGGCGCCGTATGACCCCCATGGTCGGTAACAACCCCAGGGTGGAGAAGCTCGGCTCATAGACTCCGAAGAAAGTATTCTTCCGACTTTAATTGTAATAGCACCATTTTCCTGAATCCATCCCCTTAGGAGAGCATCCCAGAAAGTTAGGAGAGTCATGAGAGGATCAGAATCCCCCTCCTCAGACCCCTTCCTCATTCATCCCAATACAGCGCCTATGCTCGGACGAGATGGTCGGTGTACGTGCGCGCTTCAACAGCACGCATTTTTTCCCTTTGGGTGCCCTCTTTTTCTCAATGTTTGGGATGACCAGCGCAGTTTCATCCCTTGTTAACTCCTTTCAGACGAACGACAACTATCCCTTTTTTTCCCTGCGTTTTCTTTGTGGCAAGATTTTGGAGGCGATCTGGTTTAAGGCGTTATACTCTCCTGGCTGCGTAGGCTTACTGGAGAACTTTCCCCCTACGGAATTGGTTCACTCTTTCTTCTCTGACGAGGATGAAGCCGTGCTCGTGGAAGTATTCATTAGACTGTTCCGGGAACCCTTCTTTGCCTAATTGCTTCTCCTCTTCTCTTTCCCACTTTCTTTTCGGAATCGTCTCCCGAGGACCATCGCGAAATAGGAAGCTCGCCTCCCAGCTATACGTTTCTCACCAGGATTGCCTCTTCTTCCTGACGCCGCATTTTCCACTACGAAGGCACGGCGAGCAGATCAGTCTATGGTGCTCCTTCTTTACAGCTGGTGATTCCTTAGGTCCGAGAGATTTAGGCATTTTTTTTCCTATCTTTTTCCGGTTTACACTCAGGTTAGGCTCGATTCTTAGTTCTGCTAGCCCCCCTTTTTGTTTTTGGGATAATAATAGAGCCCGGCAAGTGTCATCATCTAAGAAGCACCTTCGCTCTTTTTCTGGGTTATGAGTTTCTAATGTTTAACAATTTTTCCTCCCTGCGGCTCCGAGATTGCGATATTGGCGCCCGGATGCTTTTATTTTCAGAAATCCTATTTCTGCTTCTTTCCTACTCCCTTAGATAGGGACGGGCCTTGTAGCCCGACATTATGTTCATTTCCTTTTTTTTGGTAGATTTTCTTCTTTTGCCAAGCTAATTTTTTTTTTCCCTCCCCTCGACTTCCTCTTTTCGAGACGTGGTGGAAGAACCGCTAGCGCGGCCGTAATGTCGACTCAGGGAGGATCACCAAACCTTTACTTCGGTCCCCCTCCCTCAGGGGATATCTTGAGAACGAAGCCAGGATGCGTAAGCCAGATTTATCGGAACAAATTTTCTTTTCTCACTGTTGAGAAAATAAGATAATTCCTTTTATGTCTAACCCTAATGTAGTTCTAAAACGATATGATCCTCCTCCCGTCCACACGCCCTTTCATAGAGTTTGTTCCTTTCAAAGCTTCCTCTTCCCAAATACACCACACCGGCTTTTGCGTGAAATTGGATCGCCTTGGGTGCTCTCGGGTCCTTTGCCTCCCCAGTCCCGCGACCATCAAGTTACCGTCGTCATTGGATTTCTCCTGCCAAAAGCGGATTTGCAGTCCCCCCCTCACTTCCTCTCCTTACACCTACTGCCCCCTCCGTCCCCTCCTTTTCTTTGGAAAGCCTTTTTAGGCACGAGTTCTTCGAACTATGCCCTTTCCACCCTTCGCGTGACTTTTGTCCCATTTTCCCCCTGCTTAAGAGGTCCCCCCTCCCCCTCAATCCCGCTCCCTTCGATTCAGTCCATGAGAGTTTTTTTCTTATAGTTGTTGCCTACTTTTCCTGTAAGTGTTGTGGGATTCGTCAATCCACCCCTTCCCTTCAAGACCTTTCTTCGCCCTTCAAATGTGGATTCCTTAAAAAATGCTCGGAGGGTTTGAACGGAGGCGGCACCGGGCCTGCAAGGCAAGGGAGGAGATTAATTTCTTGATATCGTAGCATCCCTTGGTCCATATCTGTTCTCCCTTTCTAGATATATATCTTTCCTCCTCTTTTTTTTTTTTTTCTCGAGATCGAAGCCTTGAGGATCGCCCGATATGGCCTCGCCGAGCCTAAAGGCAGCGCGCCTTCCCCAACAATTTGGCCCTGAAGTTTACCAGCCTTTTTCCTGACTCCCTCTTCTTTTAGTTAATTGGCGTTCCCGAAAGGGATTGTCTGTAATTGGTGATTTAATAATCCGAACCCCTCCCTTTTTTTCCCTCGTAAAAACTCCTCATTCTTGAGGATTCCTTATCCTTTCTTCACTTTTTTTGTTATCGATGTAGGAAGGGATCGCCGCGCGGTACCGGTGGACGTTACAAGATAACACCCGATCGATCTCTAGTTTTTAGAAGTAACTTTTCTTTCTTTCTTCCCCTGAACCCTTTTCCCCCATGACAAATGCAGTGAGGGTCCCCGGTATTCTTTCCGTATCGGTTTTTTTTTTAGGTTTCCTTTTTTTTTTCCTTTAATAGAAATGGGGCGGTCTCGACATGAAGGAAAGAGTTTCACGTATCTTCGAGTAGCTCTGAGCATTCCCCGCGAGAAAAACACGGCCTGACAATTTCAGCAACCCAGGAGGTTTGTTTTGGATTGCCGGACTCCCCCCGGTTTTCCCCCTTTTCTTCTCTCCCAGATAAAGTTCGTTGGTTAGGAGGCGGATTGTTGGCGCCAGACTTCTTTTTCGACTCCTCAGTTTTCTCTATTCCTTAGATCACCCCTTTTTTTTTTCATTTGACCTTTCCTTTTCCCTAAATCCGGGATTAGGTGAGAGACGATATACTTTTTTGAACTATACGGGCAGGATTTTCTCCGAAAATGAGATCTAATTTTCATTCCTTAAGTCTCTTGTGTATTCTCTTCCCTCTCCCTCGAAGAATTCTAGGTAGCCCGCGAGATCGTGGTCAACGACCGCAAGAGATCCCGCTAACAGCGCATGTTTTCCCCATTCTGTCGGTAGATTTTCTTCCCTCCTGTAGAGATCAGTCGAGACCTGGCGCAGCAGATACTCTCTTCATCGCTGTCTAACATATCCCCCCCTCCTCTCATCTAGACTCTCTTGCTTTTTCCCCATTAGCCACTTTCTTCCCCGTCCCCTCTCGCCCTTGCATTGTAGATGGGATTTAGCTTCTTTCCGTGGCCGAGTCTCGAATGATCTCAACATTGGTTCTTCCTACTGAGAGACGAAAGAGAATCATCCAATGAGGGTTTCACACCCCAATTCCCCCCCCTGTTTCTTCATCTCCCCCTTCCAGAGAAAATTAACTCCATTAGATCCTTTACCCACGGCATCCACCTCGTTTATTCGACCTGAGAAGAAAGCCAAGTTCCCTATTTCTCTTCGCCACGTATAGAAGTTTCTTTTTCCCCCCATGAGCGTCCTTTCCGGCGCAGAGTCGTGTTTCCAACCTGATCTCCGTCTCATATGTGCTTCTCTGCTACGGCTACTATACTTGCCTTAATTAAAGTCCCCCCCTTTAGCTCAATAAGTCTGAAGGGCGGAAAGTCCGGTACTGACAGGACACACGCCTATCTGCCTTTAAGTAAGCTCACGAGAGGGTTCACTTCCTTCTTTTCATGTCCCCCCCCTGTGTACCTTCACCTCCCTCCCCCTTCTAATAAAGCCTTACCCGATCCTTCCGAACATATTTCAACGCCCGACTCCCGATAGAAGTGGTCCTCGCCGATTCCCCATTGATGTATTTCTTCCCTCCCCCTCCTACCTTTCTACACCTCGTGACCCCGGTCCAAAGGGGCGTGAGCTCTCCGCGCCTGACACCTTTCCTCCTTCCTCGTCTTTTCTTCTCCTAGATGTTTTCTTTGATTTGACTGATTTTGAGTGATTTTTTTCCTTTTTTTTTATATCATTGCTTCCGAATTTCGTTCTTTCGCGCCGCTTTGCGGCTCATTTGGTCAGAGCGTACCCGGAATCCTTTATTTTTTCTCTCCAAGATCTTACTCAAACGTCTTTGGTACGACCATTGTCTCCTGCCTTGTTTCGCCTTTCTTAAGAAGCGGAACTTCGTCTGCTTTCTTTATTAAATTCCCTCTTCCCCCCCCCCCTGTTTAGTACGTAACTCTCGCAGCCAGTGGGGGTCCGTGTCTCTGAATAGTCCTTTCAGTAAAAGCATCGCTCGATCCCCCTCTCCCCCTTAAGAGATGTGAAATGCCTTCCGTTCTAAGGATCATTGTGTCTTATACATTGACGCCCTCCTTACTAGCTTCTTCTCTCTCCTCTGACGAAGGGCTATAGAGAGATTTATTCTGGATCCCGGATTAGGCTTTAACCTATCACCCAACAGCCCTGAAATCTTTGCCCTAGTCCTGCGAGAGAGGGTCACAGCTGGGCGAAGTAGGCTATAGCTCCGCGGCTTGTCTCTTCCTACTGATTTTCCGACCCCCCTCCCATATCGACCTGGTGTCTTCCCCCGAGTTCAACATATATCCCCGTAGAAATCGAAGCAGCCGCAGGACTGTGACTTCTTCCATCCTTCAACCACTACCGAGGGGGTGGAGGTTGAGCCTCCATAAGAATATCTGAAGCAGCAGCCCCTTCTTCTCCCCCACCCCCCCACCCCGTCACCCCTCAGTGCCATCCCACCTCAGCGCAAGGGCTCGCTCCCCGGGCTGTCCGTTTTGGTTCCCTAGTACAGAAGTGCATTTTACAAACGGTATTCATTGCCCCTACGACTTTTCCAAGGATAGGCCGCTAGGACCCAAAGGTTTCCCTCCTCCGCTGCATCAAAACTCTGCCGCGCGGAGTTGCCACGATTTAAACTTCAGGCCCCTTTCTATCCCATATTGGGCCCCGTTCTTTTTCTGAGTATTCAATATTTCCCCTTCTCATGGGAGGGAGGCGCCCTGCCCGTCTCGTACACCCTCGGCCTCGAACCATCCTTTTATGAGACCTTTCAGCCGCCCAACTATGCGTGAGAACCAATTCCTCATTTTCCGCACTGATTTATTCTAGTGAAAGAATCCATTAAATAGGGCTTGTATCAATCTCTTACTGACTTCTTTTGTTTCTTTGCATACAAGTCCTTTCTGTATTTTAACGATTCAATGATCGGGCCCCGAGCCCGGTTAGTCACAATCGCTTCATTGCTCTTAGAAAGAGATCCCATTCTTCCCTTTTTTTCCTTCTTTCCTTTTGAGGACACCGCCTGGGCGCCGTACCGATCTTTTCACCAAGAATACCCCTTTGCGAATGCTCCTTTCCTTTTTCCTTTTCCTTTGAGCCCCTCCCCCTCCTTCACCCCCTCTCGTTCCTTTCGAGATAAGGTAGAAACCACGAGTACCAGGCGCCGAAGAAGATGCCTGATCTGACCTTGCTTGGATCCCCTTCTGACCCCTGAGCGTCGTAAGGCGCTTTTTCTGACTTTCTCCCGAGCCTTGACTCCCCCCCCTCCCTTTTCCCACAGTTAGAAGACCCCCAAGGCCGCGGCGCGAATCGAAACCTACTCACAACAGCATTTCAGACTGCCCCCCTTTCGCTAGGCTGCTCTTATTTGTTAGACTTCCCAAACATTGCCAAGCTCAGCACCAAGATCCGGCACTTAGGACCAGCGCTACAAAAGCGTGAGACGTCTGACCTCGCCTTAAGATGTATCTGGCGACAGGTTCTTTGCGTTTCCGATCTTGCAGTACAATTGTCCGAAGTGCATGACCTCGTCTTCTCTTTCCTAGTTAATATTCCGTGGTGTTGTTGATCACGGCGCTCCTGATCTCTGAGTACCTTCCCTCCTTTTTCCTTAAGATTCGTTCCTTACGCTGAAGCTGCGGTCGCTGCGCCCGCCGTCAAGGTGTCGCGCCCTGTGCGCCCTTAGTTTCACGGCCCTCCGGCGCGATTTTCATTTTGCCTGAACTTGCTTTTTACTATTCCCTGGACCTTTTTAAAGATTCCAAGGCTGAAGGCGCCTGTTCTCTCTCACGGTTGTTTCTTGAGACATTCTTGTCTTATTTTTTTCTCGTCGCGCCGCGCCCCCTTGTCGTCTGTCAGGTGGGAACTTTATTTCGAGGCTTTTTCGACCAGGTCGCACACCTCTGGCCTTTCCTTTTTTTGGTTCGCGCACCTCGCAAAGGCTTGTCTAAATCTTCGCTGCGCAGTCCGGGTAAATCGCCTGTACCTTTCTTGGCGCGGTTCTACTTCGTTTGTCCTTTCCTGAACGCTTTTGCATGGCTGACTGTCCATCAAAATGCCAGGGTTTTTCTTCGCAATTTAGGCTTTTCCTACGTATGGCGGAGTTTCCCCTCCGTCGGGCCGCACTCCGTTCAGAGTATTACCACCCAATCCCCCGTTTTTTGTAAAGTTTAGAAGAGCCTGGCCAATGCGGTTGCATTGCGGATTGTTTGCCATTTTCCTTTTCCTCGGTCAAGCCGCCATTCCTGGATGGAGGAACAATGGCTTTTAATGACGAGTAGACGCGCCACGGGAAGGCTGATTTCTAGCGTAGAGAGCTTTAGGCAGGAAAGGGGAGCAATCCTTCAGAGATGGGGTTTATTCCCCGTGGTTGGATCGAATTGGAGGTTTGAGGCGGCCTTTGTCGAGTATTTTCAGGGCGCCTATTCTGAGGTGAAAGGTTCTCACGAAGGTCGCAGCACGGCCAATGGTCCGCCCTCCCCCCTCCATCCGGCTTTTTTGCCCCAAGAGTGCCGCGAACCCTCGGCGGAGATTTTTTTTGTTGTTCTTCCTAAGTGCTTCTTTCCCTTTTAGTAGGCAGAGATGATGCCGAGCTGTGGGACGAGGCAACTCCCTTGAGGCGCGCCTGTCTTGTCGTCTCGCCCCACCCGAACATTAAGAGCTCGAAGAATTTCGCGGGTATTGCCACAAACCAGCAGTCGTGGACGCCGGGACTACCGCCATGCAGGGCGACTCGATTTCGTTTTAGTTTTTTCTCTATGTTGTCTCCCTATTCTATAAAAAATTTAGATGCGGTCGCAGATGATCATCTCCGTCTTCGATATAGCGACGCAATTGGGGTGTCAAAACAGTAGGCCTGCCTCTCTTTTGCTCTTTCCAGTGCTTGTTGTGTCCTTTTTCTCCCCCCTGATGATGTGATAAGCTCAGACATTCCCCGATCTGCCTGAGGCACGCGGATCTCCTAGACGATTGGAATGCTTGTTTCGTCCCTCCCCCACTTCTTCGGAAGAACGTGCCGTTATGTTTCAAGCTAATAATCCTGCCTTGGCGAATTAGCAGGCTTCGGTGGCCTTAACTTTCCCATTGGCCCCCCAATGGATCCTTTTCTTTTCTTTTACGTCGGCCTTTTTTACGAGGCTGGATCAAGTCGCAGCCGACCGTTTCTATTGTCTCCCTGTCCCTTTAGAGTTTTATTAGAAGGATAACGCGTCTCTTGACTCCGGTTTCGAATCCGCTCCTCCCTCCCTCTCCCGAAACTCCTATTCAGGCTTCCCCCGCCCGCGCCGCATCAGCCAGTGCTCCCAGCGTACGGCCGCGAGAAAGCACGAATTTCGGGCGCAGGCCGGCCGATAGCGGACCCGTTTTGAGCCCGTCACGGGTTCAGGAATGAAACCCTCGATTCCCCTATGACTTCCTGACCCTCGAGGGGATTGCTCAGTTGGAGGCGCGCCGCCGCACCTACTGTTGGATGACCTTGGTGCCCCCTCTTTGTAGTCCTTTTTCGTAGCCTTTCCCTTTCCAATAATGGGTGCCCCTTTTACTGACGACAAGCTTGGGGCCCAACAGTCGGGCGTGGCTTGGTCCGGAGTCTTTGTATATTGTTAGCATAGTCTTATTTAGGAACTTCTCCCCTTTCAGCCGGCCGTGTCCCTCTTCGCGGCTCTGATGCAGCACGTGTCGTTTCCGACCGTCCATGCGTTCCCTGACTCCTCATTCGGACCCTCCCCCTTCTCCCCTTTCCCCAGTGACCCCCCTTTAGGCCACTAATAGTCGAGTCCGCATCGCCGATAGGCCCATGCCGGTATCGTTGCAAAGTCCAGTTTGATTGAGCCTTCTTTACGCCGCATTTTGCTACAGCCGGTTACTGGCGACGCGATCGGCGTTGCGGTTCCTCTCATGATGCTGTTCCCTCTGGGTGATTTCGAGGAAGAACATGTACTTTCTTTCCGACTCCCTCTCGCCGGGTTTTTTTTTCCCCCCTCATGGTTTTGTCCTTTCTTTCTTGTATAGAAAAATGGTGGTTCTTTTTAATCCTTCTGGATCCGAGTGCCCTTTGCCTCCTCAGCCGACGAGCGCAATTGCGCGCGCGCTGGGGATGGCTTCAAACTCTTCTCCTCTCGGCGCGAGCTTTCCTTATATGGGAGAGCACTTTCTGATAGGGGCCGCGGCTTCTGCTGTCGACGCGCTTTTCGGCGATATTTGTTGCCTTTTTCTCTTACTCCCCTCTATTGGTTCCCCTGAGCTTTTAGTCGTTGCCGGCTTGTTGCGGGTTGCCAGCGATCTATTCTCACCGTAAGGCTTCTGCGCGCGGTCGTAGCAGCAGCCTAGGCGATTTTCAGGTTCTTCCTTGTCGTAGACCATTCGGACCTTATATGTCAAATCACGAGGAATCTTTCGCGCACGGTACCTTTTGGCGTCCCCGTGTTACAGGTCGGCCCTTTTCCATGTCTTTCACATCCGCTGAATCACGATGAGAAGAACAACCGCATGCGGCGCCAAGCGCTCTTCTTGACTTTCCCCTCGAAAGACCCCGCCCGGTCTAGCTCTGGAACCGGAAAGCTCATCCCAACACCGCCTGAGGGAACGTGCGAGTTTCTTTTTTGTTTAGTTTTTAGGCACGCTTTCGGAAATGCATCCCTTTAGTTCATTGTTTTTTTTTCCCTTACACCTTCCCTTTAAACGAGCCCAATCAGGACTCTAAGTACCAACTACCCACGCCTTTTTCATGGGACAGGTGCTGGCGGCCCCCGATGTGCGACATCGAAGGCCTCTCTTTCCCCGACAGTAACATTTCTTAAATAGGACCTATCCATGACGACATTCCCGAGAACCCGATATCAATGAGAGTTGAATCTCTTATCGTGTTGCGGCTTTATTGAAAGCTTTGGTTTCTTTCTTTCCTTCCCAAATTTCCCAGACCCTTTAGACGTCCCCTTTCCCCCCCAAAATGTTGCCTAAAAACTGTCTCTGCGGCGCTTTTCTGTTTTGCAGTTGGGCGGCACCGTAGGAAATTTCCTTTTTGCTGTTTTCCGCGGATTTTGGCAGAGTCGGTCCGTATTTCTGCCGGCCGACTTTAAGGCTTATCATTTTTCCAATAAGTTTTGTTTTTTTAGAGCGCTCCTAATTGCCCTGGCGGCAATTCCCTCGGCGCAGAGCTCAGGCATCGCCCGCATTGGACTGCCAACCCTTGTCTTCCGCATTTCCCTCTGAAGCAGCACTAAGAGAAGTTTTTAGTTTCAACTTGGTGTTTCAGCAGCTGAGGTTGGTTGATTGAAATCGCACAAATCATTTTTTTTTTCAAGCGGCAACCACGTGAGCGTTCTTTTCTCTCCGGTCTGATATTTTCTCCCCTTTGTATCGATTTATGAATGTATATTCGTCCGCCTGGTACGGGCGCACTAACCGCGCTCCGATTTTGTGTAGCTCTGCCATCCCCTGCTTGAAAAGTCAAACCGTCGGGCGGGTTTTTTCAGTTAGGTGTTTGCGGGCCGACTGGTGTTCGCCGCCAGCATTTTGACCAGCTTCCCGGGACCCCCCGTACGTGAGAGCGGGCCGGCATGCACCCGACCCGCTTTTGAACTGCCAGTCTTCCCCCTTCGGTGGGTATGCGGCATCTTAATTTCCATGTGATCTACTCCTGAGACAGTGCGTGTGGGGGAGGTTTCATAGCGCGCTGCGCCGAATGCGGTTCTCCCCGATCTCTGATTTCTAGAAGGGAGAGCCAAAATTTGTGCTGCCGAACCTGGATGGCGGTTCCTCACCCTGTGCCAACCTTCTTAGTGATATCAGCATCTTGTAGTTTCCCTTAGGACGCCTAAGCCTTTTTTTTCTTTTCACCCGGAATCGTTCCTCCGCGGGTTGCCTACACCCACTTCCGCCTTTCTTGCGCTCGCTTCTTTTTACCCCTCAAAAGAGATCCCTGCCCCCTAAGAAAATAGCATGTTGCCACTAGTCTCTCGACGTCCGCACTATCGGAGATCCGTGAGAGCAGCAGAGCTGCTTCTTCCAGTCTCTTATCTTGCCCCCTCCTCCCCCCCCCAACTATATAGCCGCCGCCTTCCACGACGTTTGATCCACATTAGGAACCCATCCCCTCGATGCTTCAATTTTCTTCTCGCTGGAGTGAGCGGCCTGTGCCGCGTTCGTCCGAGAGACCCACTCCCTCCTTTTTTTCCTGTCAAGCCGCGCTCCTCCAACCATGAGGGTTGACACCCACGGTAGATCATCGGAGAGACGGACAGAGAAAATGTCCCCCGAGGCGAGAGCAGCAGGAGAAAGAGGGAAAGCCGCAGGAGACCGGACCGCCTGCTATTAACGATCGGGCGAATGTATTTACCGGGATAAAAATTCCCCCGGAGGTCAAGAAAGGTGGACAGCGTCGGAAGCCGGGGGTCAACTATCTTCGCCTTGGAAGCGCGGCTCAGGATGGCTGCGGCTCCGGGCCTATGCGTGCCGAGGCACTTTCACGGCAAGCTGTTTGAATCAAGACGGCTGTGATTACGTCCCTTAGCGGGAACATGCGTCGTCCCCCTTCGATGATGGATAAGATTGACCTGCGGACCGCCCCCTATAAGTCCACCCGACCGGATGCTCCCATAAAGCATTACACAAGATCGTCACGTACCTCCCGCCCCCTAATACACCTCTACTCTTTTTATGAAGACTTCGGGCCCTTTTTTTTTTCTCCTGGCTGCAAGGCAGTCCGCGCAAGAACGCTCCCATTTGCAACCCTTTTAATCCCCCCCCCCTGCGTGAGGGCGGAACGCACTCCCCGAGCAAGCCATCGAGTCCGGAGATTTAGGCTTATTTCCCTGAAGGCTAGAGTTTTCGTCTTCCGGGGCACGCTATATCATCTCTCTACTTAGTTCTTGAGGCAGGCTTATTTGCTGGCAGCACGGGTGATATTCGCGCCCCCCCCTAGGTAAGACATTCTTGTATCGCCCCTTATCATGGTACTCCCCTGTTTCCTCCCGGCTTGACTTCTCCTTACTTGCTAAGGAATATGACACTTCGGTAGCAAGTGATCACGCCGCTCCGTCCGTAAGTCGCTCCCTTTTACTTTTTTGGGACCTATGGTCTATGAATCTTCCAGCAACCAGCGCTCTCACTCGCAAACGAGGATGCCCTTGAACAAAAGGGCACTTCCTCTGAGGGGTTCGTTTACTGTATGGAGACTGCTTTGATCCCCTTGATTTATTCCCCTCTTTCCCCAGCCTCATTTTTCTCGATCGCGAGATTTCGCTGCTTTCACCGCAAAGTGATTTCACCTTCTCACCAACAAGACGAAATTGGTCCTATGGAGGGAGCCTGGTTTTTACCATCAAACCCATTTTCCTTTTCCAGGATGCATCGAGGACCTTTCTTCATATGCACTCACCAGCGCGACATTTGATATCAGGAGGCATTCCCCACCTCCCTCCCTCCCCCTACGGCGCAATGCATTTCGGTCACGGCGTCCAACATTTTGCTTTTTTCTCTCCCCTCGGATCATTCGGGTGATGGCGGTTTTGTCGCACCCCTGCCGGCCCGTCTGAAGAAACGTTTCCAGTTTTCTCTTGCCTTTCCATGCCTTTCGCGGTAAGTGCGAAGCACTTCACCCTCCGAAAAAATCGTGCCGCGCGATTCCGGCTTCAAACTCAGGCCTGTGCGATCTATTGGGGGAAAGGCTTGGTCTGGATTTCTAACAGTGTAATGCGTCGCTTTTTCGTCCGCCCCAAGATTCCTCAAGACCCCATCAGATAGGGAAGACAACTCTATGCAGGATCCCCCCTTGGCATGGACGCTCCGAAGATTTTTTCTGCCTACCACGCCTCCATTCCCCCGTGAGATTTTCTAAGATTCCTTTAGTCCTTGTTCGGGCCTCCCAAGTGCCCTGGTGCTAGATTGTGGCTTGGAAAGATAGGCCAGGAAGCGTGACCACTCTACTCATTTCAGGCATCACTTAGACCCTTGTCAGCCATCTGAAAAAAACTGTTTTATCGCCCAAGGGGTGGGCGCAGAATGATTTTTATCTGGCAACGCCCAGCCGTCCTGGTGAAACAACATAAGAAAGAGCGCGCGAGCTAAAAAGAATTACAAATTTTTACCTGACCAGAACGGCTTCTGTTTATTCCCCACAGGCCCAACTCTTTAAGACCCCCTTTCTCTCGGCCGAACCGATAGACTCCTTCCGTCCGAGAAGTGCCGGTTTTGACTAAGGATGATCTTTCCTCATACAGTGGAGCCCAACTTTGACACGTCCTTCTCCGATTGTTCGAATGGTACGATACGTTCATGGGTGATCAGCCGTGAAGTATCCCCCCCGAAGGAGTTCTCTAAACATTTAACCCCCCCCTTCATCCCCTTTCGAAACTTACCCCCCTGTTCTCCCTTTGCCTAAGTTGCATATTTCAACATTGCTTTTGCCAACCATAGCCGGGCAACAATTTGATTGCCTCTTCCAGATCATGCCCTCCGCCTGGAAACTATCCCTGGTCTGTCGATCGCGTTTTCCGGCTACTCTCCTTCGTATTGCGTAAATAGGTCACCCACCCACCCCCCGAGCACTGATTCCTTTCCGGTCTTTTTTGTAATACTTTGTGTCAGAGATCGGTTTTCCTTTCCCCTGTACCCCATTCTTTCATCTTCGGCGCTCGCCAGACCGCGCGCGGGACAGCGTCAGGGGTTTTCCGGTCCGTCCTGCGCAGCCTTCGGATTTAGCTTGCGTACGCCCTGTTTTTATCTTTTTTTATAGTCACGTTGGTAATTTGAAGGGCGGACTTGTTCGGTTGGAAGCTCCCCTTGGTTATGCTTGTTCCTCTTCCCGACTCCCTCTGCCCCCCTTGTCGTTAGTTCCCCTTTCACCCACCTTGGTCGCCTCCTGGCTTAGTCTTCACCCGGTTCGAAAATTTTCTCCCTTTTTTGCAGGCAGTCACGGATGCCCCGGAGGCAGATGTAATCCGCCTCCCTTTCTTCTTCTTTCATGCGCCTGTACGTCTTCGTTCTTTCTCCTTATGTAGGAATGAACGAATGGGGGAATGCTACTTGCCTCCCCTCAAATGCCGGATTATGAAGTCTTGCAATTTTTAGGTTGGTTCCTGAAAAGCTGTCTTTGAGACTTTCCCCGTATCCGAGGGAGGATTACCCAGCCAATGTTTCGCTTTTCAGAGCCTTAATATCTCCTTTTCGTCTGCTGAGCCCTCTACTCGTCTTTCCCGTTAAATGCAGCCGGTCCGTGTCGACAGGAAAAATGCAGGTTGCTCGCGTTATTAGCGACACTCTCCTATTTCATTGCTGTTGTTCCTCTTTTTTTTTTTTTTCGGCGGCGGCCCTGCAGGCAGTGATGCAGCCCAAGATTTGGATGCGGGATACCGCTTAAGGTTTGTTCTTTTCCTATGGGTCGCAGACTTTTTTTTCGGGCGCCCTCCCGACCTTTTGACTTTGACCAGATCGCCCCTCACCTTTCCCCCTTTTCAGCCATTACGGCGTTTGTAAACTCTTGAAAAGTTTTGCTCCCAATAGCGTTTCTCCCTTCATGATTGCGACGGCTTCCCCCTTTTATTTGCCCCATGTCTTTTGGATTTCTTTTGGAGGATTCGATTACGTCGCTCGTCAAGTGACTTCGTGCCGCACCACCGCCCATCCAGCTCCCCTTCTTCATCTTTTTGTTCTGTACGACACGTTCAGTCGCTTCCGGACCGAATGCAGGGTGGTTTCAGTGGGGTCTAGATTGAGGGTGCCGCCGGATATACTGTGCGCTGCGTCTAGATGGAAGATAAGGTTTTGTCTTAGCTCTATCCCGACGTCCCTCCCAGTTTTATTTGTGCATGAAACGTCGCATCCGGGTGATATTGTTTTTTTCCTTTGTTTGTGTGCTTTTCTTTCACTCTTTCCGGATCTCGCAATCTCCAGATCTCGCCCTGGATTTACTCTGATCAGGTACACTGGTAAGCGCCATTTCTACTCCCTTCCAGATCTCCTAATGACGTCTGAGAGCATCCTCGGATTTGAGGTGAGGGATGGATTAGGTTCTGACGTAATCTTCATAGACACAGGTCCACCCCCACCTTGCTTCCCGGTTTTTTAATTCGGCCGGCGGGGGCACGCGGCATGGATTCCAGGTGGGACAGGACGAAGTTCTTTCCTTTCAACTCTTACGTTCCTTCCTGGCATCTCTTTAACATGGTCTTTTTCCCCCTTTGAGACGTGGGTTCCTCCCGTCGGGTCTTATACCGAAAGGAAATCTTCCGCGTCAACTCTCTTCTTCAGCAAAGTGCGCCGCCATAGGCGGCAGATGAACTATTAGGCTCCCTGATGACTTCAGATTCACGGCAGCAGCCACGTCAAGCCCGCTCAGGCCATACAGCGCCTTCATTGTCGGCATCGATGATTCCCCCCGTCGGCTCGCGTTCTCCGCCACGACCTTGTGGCTTCCCCCCCCGTTGGGGTAATCTGTGGAGATCATGTTCTGGGATGCGGAAAAGCGCCGGCCCATCCCAGGGGTCGCTGCTGCAGAGCCCACTTCCCACGCTCGGGTTTTCCCTTTTTTCTTTTTTCCCCTCTCACGGAGTAGTCTATTCTTAGAAATCTCCGGCGGCGTCGGTTCCCTTTAGACCTTTCCGTCTCCCGGGAACTCTTCTCTGCCGGATGGAAGCGACCGTCTGTCCGTCAGTACGAAGTACGCGAGCCTTCGGACTCCCTCTATCTTTCCCTCAGGATGGAAGACTGACCCCCCCCCATTTCTGACGGGTTACGGAGACGAGAAGCTCTCCCGCCTAGGGCCCCTTTTATGAAGTCAGTCTTTTTTAGAAAAAGGATTTAAGAAGCTGTAGCCTTGTAGTTTCTGCTTTTTTCCCTCAGGAGCTTACGGCGGAAGCATCGGTGATCTTTCATGCGTTTGAAATAGTTTTTTTGAGGCGCTACGATTACCATTAGGCTTTCATTTGTCATGCACCCCTCCCCCCCCCCCCCCACCGATCTCTCGACCGTTGTTTTTGTCCCCCCCACTCCTCATGTTCTCCGGCCCCCGCCTTCCCTCCCTCGCTAGTCCCCCCTCCCTTCTTTCCCCCCCCCCCCCTACCTCCTCCCCGGCTATCCCCCCCCCCCCCCCCCCCCTTAGACGGGGACCGCGGCCCTTTCTCCCCGTCTCCCGACAGAGAAATTGTCTTACCCTTTTTGATGCTTTTTTCTGACTTTTTATCAAACGTTTCCCCTTTCCGCTAGTCCTGAGCTTGTCGTGTGGCGCCTCCCGCTGCTTCGAGATGATAGGGGATTTTAACTCTCTGAGGCTCCCCCTGATTCTTTTTCTTTCTTCCCTGTTCCCTTTATATCAAGACAGATTTCGGCGCTTGGCGGCTTTGCGTCTCTTTTGCTCTAGTTTTTACCTCCGATGCCTGTCTCTTTTTAGTAGAAGACAGTCTCTCTCGGCCCGACCTGTCTTTTTTTCTTCGCAGGCCCGTTAGGGCAAACTCACCTGATCTTTCGAGCACGGGGGTTTCTCCCGTTTCCCCGCACCTTTTTTAAGGCACCATGATCTCTGATTCCCCTTTTTTCTCTGCCATCTTTTTTCGCACCGCATGGCTCGCGATGAACTTCCGCCGCTCGCCCCTGCTGTCGGCGTATTCAACGGTAAACTTAGCTTCGCCATCCCCACACCGTAATGTCTTTTTTACCCATGTGAGGTGGGGCGCTTTATGTTTCGTCCTTCCGCCCGCTATCCGTTTACCGTTTTCTTTCCTTCGCGGACGACTTTTCCCTGTCCTGATTCTAG
>Ga0179591_1288127_pt1 | contig 17465 bp, 13 predicted proteins | sample CZOMad2_1_08_16f_FD_182891 | JGI IMG/M metagenome (GOLD analysis project Ga0179591, IMG submission 182891) | Vadose zone soil fungal communities from Angelo Coast Range Reserve, California, USA - CZOMad2_1_08_16fungal (PacBio error correction) | ecosystem: Environmental > Terrestrial > Soil >... | reverse complement strand
CCGAACATTCCTAGAAGGGCCGTCGGTGCGCGTGGTTGGTCGCCATTAGAGAGAGCTGGGCCGTCCGGCCCAACTCTCGGTCCCCACTTCCTAATTTTTTAATCGGGCTCCGGGGTTATGCAGGTTGCAGCTTGATCGCTCTCTTGCCCCCCTTTAGAAGAACTTGAAAATTATCGATCTGTTTTTCGTTCGCCATGTAGTTTTTTCGGGATCTGTCATCCCCCTGGAATAAAACCGTCGGATCCCGGCTCTTTCTTTTTGTCCATTGGTACGACTACCGTATTCCGGTAGCAGATAAGGTGCCTTTTACCTGACCCGCCGAATGCCCGAGTAGGAGATTTTTTCACCTCTTCTTCGAGAGCCAATCCTGGTACCTCTAGTCTCGGGACTTACGTAGCGAGAAGCATGCCTTCAGAATCCTTCTCTTACTAGTCCGTTGCCGCCTGTCAGGCATGATCGGGAGGTCTCGCTTTTTCTCTTTTCTGCAAGAGAAGTTCCGCTCTTTTCTTCGGGTACGAGCTCCCCCTCCCCTTGCAGGTGTTGACCTTCGCGGTCCACGCTTTGATTGAAGCTGGATCTTTTCCTTTGCGAGCTCCCCCTTAAGTTTCCCTTTTTGTACATCTCAGCTGGGATGATTGTCTCTGCCTCTGTCTTGGGGAGTTCTGGACGCGCGATTACTAGTGCTTTTGTCTGCCGAAGATCTTTATTTTTTCTTTTGAGACTCTTCGCGTCTGAGGATTATACTCCTGTAGATGGTCGGAGAGCACGTCTATGCAGAGTTTGGGCGAAAGCTGTGGCCGGCCGTGATATTTTGAGTTTTTTTTCACTTTCTTTCCACGTGGGGCGCTTTTCGTGGAGGTGATTCGTCTTTTTCTTCGCCGGCTTGCAGCGTTTTTTTGGTAACGCCCTTGGACTACGCCGAGAGGGGCCGACCCTTCGCCTGCATGCGTGTACGTTCCGATTTTTTGTCCTGATGCCCTCTCACGCAGGAGTTTCTGGAAATACGGCTGATTCTCTCGTTTGGAGCCCCGACGCGCTCCCAGACGGGCGGACGTTATCTGAGTTCCCCCTTGCTCTGAGGACTATCTGCCTTTCGATTTCTTAATTTAGATTAGAGGTCCCTTTTAGTTTTTCTCTCGTCCTCCGCTCCCACCGATCTCCGCTTTTGAGAGTTTTTATGAGCTCCTGGTGTCCCTTTCCTTCACGCGGTCCGCCTCAGATGCATTTCCTCGAAGGCGCGAGTCCTGTCTGCCCTTCTCTTCATTCAGACTTTGCTCTGCTCGGTTGACCTTGATTCGCGGTTAAATCGGTGGTCGTGTTGGTCTGATTGCGGTCGTCTCTTGATTTCCTCTCCTTCTCATTCCGCGGTCGCTTTCCCACGTCTCTGCATCATGTATTCGGGGTTCCAGTGTTTTCCCCCCCTTCTCGCCAAACCGTCGGTCATTTTGATCGTTCGCACGGTTCGACTGAGTTCTTGGACCTCGAGAATCTTTCCTGTCTTTTCTTCCCCAGTTTTTCTCTTGTTAAGTTTCCGTTCAGGATCTCGGTCTGACCCGTGCTGTGACACGTTTCCCGTTCCATGTTTTGATCGTGCCCCGGGGTTGTGGCGTGTTGGTTGTCCTCAAGAGATGACTTGCCTGTTTCTTTTTCTTTTCGAAAATCGCGCCGTTTTGCCCGGCGTCTGAACTCCCCGCCCCCAAACGTTTTGTCTGACGTCTTATCTGCCTTTTCCGGCTGGCGGTCTGCTGGTTTCATCGCCGGGACATTCTTTTATAGCGGCGGCGGGTGACTGGCTTCCTCTCCTTTTTATTCCCTCGGCCTGCACTCGAGTGCCAACGTGTTGGCGATTCTTCCTCGCCCCTCGGATATTTCTCGGCTGCTAAATGTGCCTGCAAGACTGCCCCACGAGTCTCCGCCATTTTTTTTCTCTCCTAGCTTGCTCTTTTTTTATCTTTTCTTTCGAGCCCCTCATGATGAAAGAAGATTGCTCCTCCTCTCGTGTCAATCTGCCCCCGGATTTTTCTTCTGATCTCTCTCTCCACCTCCGTGTTTCTTTCTGAGATCTTCTTCCCTCCAGAGCATTTTACTTGATTTCCGAGTTTCCCCCCCCCTTTTGCGCCGCCTTTCAGCTGGATAATTATTTTCTCCTAGTTCTCCCTCAGTGTATCTTAGGTCTGCTCTTGCACCTTCTCACTATTTTAGCAGAAAGTTCTGCGCGACTGATGGCGGGGTGAAGGAAACCCCTTTCGTCTATAGACTGTGACCTCGCGGACCCTGGACAAAAGAGGTTTTTCATATTCTCCGTTAAGTCCCGGTGGCCGCATCACGTCTGGATCGCAAGAGCACCTCTCTGCCCTCGCTCTACCCTTACCGTCCTTTCCTTTTTTCAGAAGGCTTGCAGCGCTGAGGAAGCTAGCACGCCCGTTTTCCTGCTCTAAGATCGTTGTCCTCTACTTGTTCGGGTAGTTTCGCTCGGGCCGTCGCATGCTTTCGCACGACGGAGCCCCAACGCCCTCATTTATATTCTTTCGTCCAACGCCCTCCCCCATCCACGCCCCCATCCATCGCCTTTCCCTCTCCCCAAGCCGGTCCGGTTAGTACAAGCCGGTGTCAGAATTCGAAAGCAATTCATACCCCCCACCCAGTCTGGTCGCGAAAGACCCCACCTCGTTCTTTCTTGTGCCCTGCCCCCTCGCTTCTACCTTAACGATCCCTGACTCCAACGCCGTGTTGTTCGCGAAAGTGACCGAACTGTTTCCCTGATTCTCCTTGGGACGGAGACCCTTCCCAGGCTCTCACGACCTTCGGCCATCCCTCTCCTCTGTCCCTCCCCCTTTTCAAACATATGCCGACTAAGTCCCCCCCCCTCCGAAGTCGCTGAGACGAAGCTCTTCTTCTACCCTTGCATCAGGTCCCCTTATGCGCCTGTGGCGGCCAAAGATATTCTTGGCTTTGCGTGGGCCCACACGGTTTGTCTTTTTCTAGGTTTCCTCCCCCTTCGCCCCCGGCCTTCTTTTCTTTTTTGTTACGAAGATGGCGGCGCACTCCGGAAAGACCTCTATTCCCCATTCCCCGAGTCGAAGGCAGTCACCATTGTGAGCGCCCTCCCGGCGCTGGTTTTATTCGATTCCACGAGCAGACCGGCGCGCCTTTGCGGTCCCGCATCATCAGAGCTCTTCTTTTTTATTTTTTATCCCGTCGACGCCGAGGGGACGTGTGCGTTATCTCAAAATCGAGGGTTCCTCGTGGCGGCAAAGCCTCTGGCGTTCACGCCGCCGGTTCCCCTGCCCACGGAGAAAGCGATTTGGCCTTCCCCCTAACTTTCACTTGACCAAGGGTTCCCATCACCAGCGGAATTCCTACCTTCCGTGCCTCTACCCTACTTATTCCCCTGATACGGACACTCCAACTCGTATGCAATACTGCTCGAGAGACATATAAGAGCTCTTCATTTTTTTAAGCTCCGACTCGACGTCGAACATGCTCGTCCCCCTGACGTCGTCGCCCCATATTGATCGCCCGCCGAGGCTCCCTCCTGACAGTAAAGCGATTATTTTTTTGCCATTTCTCGGCTGTCCCTTATTCTGAGTGACTCCGCTTGGTTCCGCGCCCTTTTTGAAAGATCCCCTTTCTCCTAGTTCTTAGTGGTCGCCTCACAGGCCAGGTGAAAGTCTCCTCCTTTCTTCCTCTCGCTGTTCGCATTGATCCTTCCCTAACGACTCCCCCGAGCAGGCATTTACATGTTCCTCCCATATGAGGTGACCTCGCTCTTTTTAAGCGAAGGCCGGCGTATGTAGACGGTAATCTCCCTCGCGATCGTCCCCAAGAAGGCCGGATCAATGCTTCGACCTCTTCGCCGCAGCAGAGCGATTTAGACGTCTTGTTAAAGTCAGTTCCTTCCGGTCTTATTCCCCTCCGCCTTGAAGCACGGCTGGAATCGTTCACTCCACTGCCACCACGCTTCGCCTCTTTGTTCGTCGAGGTGAAGGATGGGACGGCGCCTCTATCTCACATTCCCCCCGGTGGAGACTGCGCATCATTTCTTGCCCCGGCTTCGAGCTCACGAGCTCTAAGATCCTTCGATCACTACCCCGATAAACGTTTTTCTAGACCGAGTGGCTCGTGACACGGTGTGGGTTGGCAGAGGACAAGATTCGTCTATAATCCCAACGCGACAGCGATATGAACAGTTTCCACCCCCTCCCCCCGACTCAAACAATCTCTACCTCCAGGGACCAACGCCGCATCCCACGAAGAAGCTATTTTCTACTAATCCCGAGCTCACTTCTACGTCGGCGACCCTCGCCTCAGGGTTTGTCCTTGTTAGGTCGATGCCTTCGGTAGCAGGGATTGGATTTTCTGGTCGGTTATTTTTTTTTTCATCTTTGCGCTTTTGCGGAGCTGCCCTCAAGACCTTTCGCCCCGAAAACGAGCCCTTCTTCAGTAGGAGAGCTGTGTCCTCCGCTTCCGTTAGAAATTATGACTCAGGTCCTTTTCCCGTTTATTCCCCTTCATCTCCCATTCGACTTCTTCCGCCTTCATCCGGTCAGTGCGCATCAATAGATGGGCTTGAGTTTCACATTCTTCCAAAACAACCCCTTTTTGTGGTCTATAGATAGGGGCCGACCTCTCGATAAAAGAACGGATCTTCTCTCCTTAGAACTGTGTACTTATCTGACAGCCCTGAGTTAGATTGTTGATCTTGAACTGGGAAGAGGAGCCCTTTCTAACCGCTTCCTTCATTACTCCTAGTAGTTTTGCGTCCCCATCTGTAAGAATCTCGACTCGGAAGTTTTCGTCATGTGCGTTTGCATTAATGAATTCGACCCAACTTCTCCCGGTGAGACTCTTGAGCCATCCCATAAAGGAGTAGTCCTCAACTCCGGATTCGTACCCACCGCCGCTGCTAACACTGGCTTGTCTCGTTCTTCTCGCGGCTCCCTGACAGATGATCGACCCCCCGTGCGCGGTGGTATCGGGTTTTAGTTCCTGGTGATTCTTTGGAGGGGGGCAGCCGCCTCTCTATTTACGCTGGTTTTGTGGTGTTTGTAGTCCAGTTAGAGCTTCTGGGCAGTGGCCCATAACCTAGCGCGCCGATCCTCTGCATAGCATCCGGTTATGAGGGTTTCGTCGAGACTTCTTTTAGCCCTCTTTGAGCCTCGTCCTCCGTCAGGATCTATTTCTTTTCGTCTCCCTGCGGTGAGTAGGGTCTCTGTAATCCTCACCGGTCTGCGAAGATGCTCTCTTTTTTCTTTTTCTTGTTAGGGACCGCTTCCGCTTCAATTCGGCGAGCCGAGGCTCCCAAGGACGCTAATTCGAGATTAGGCGGCGCCGTCGTACTCCTTCGAGTCAAAGGAAAACTCTTCGTTTTCTATTTTTCTCCTACCTTACCGTTAGTACCCACGACGCAGGCCCTTTCTCATTATTCTTTACAATCCTTCCCTGATGTTGTGTAAGGTCTCCCCTGCTTCGGGGAGAGGCTTGCGAGGATAATACTATCCTCCCTTCTGATTCACTATCGACGCAGCTTGCCTTTGGTAGAACTCGCCCCTTAGAACGCGGGAATCGTTTCTGGATCTTTATGCGCTCTCCTTTCTGGTAATACTCCAGGATCCCTGATGAGAATGGCATTCTGTACTTCCTATAGACTTGGATATCGCCCTGGAAGCTGGTCTGCAAAGTGGTGATCTCAGCCAAGTTTTTTTCGATGGTAGAAGTCTTCGCGGTTTCTCTGTCTCGCTGATCAGCTCGGACTCCCGAGCTCTTCACTTTTTCCTAGAGGTTTGGCACTGAAGTGCCGTCGGATATTTGAGGTATTCCTTAGCTGGACGCTTTGAGAGACAATGGTTCCCCCCCCTTCGGCTATTGGACCGGTCCGCCATCTCGGTCGCGTGGTCTTAATCCGTCGGACGGAAGCCGCCCTGGATTTCCCTTTGTCACCTGCTTCGTTCTGGCCAGATGTTGTCGATGCCGTCCCTCCCATCGGGTGATACTCGGGACGGTTCGCTTTCGTCTCTCTCAAGCCTTTGAGCGCTCTCATTGAGGATCTTAACCCCTGCAGTCTTCGACGGAGCTTCTGTGCGCTATAGAATCCCATGCCCCATTCTACTTGCATGCGCGGGCTTCGTCCTTACGCAGGGAAATGACGCAGGTCATGGGCGCGTTTGTGTAAAGGCTATTTATGTTTTCTTTGTCCACGCGGGCGCCGCGCTTGAAGATCTTGCATCCGCTCGCGAGAAGTTCCTCACTTGATGCCGGGAAGACCTTTTACCTCGTGCTCTGCTCGGTGTAACTCGCTCGGGTTTTAGATCTCGTGTCCCCTCTTGTGTTGATGGTTTTGCATCGTCGAGTCTTAGACCTCTTTCGTTTCGTATCGATGTATTAGTCAAAAGGCGCTGGCAAAAAGTGTCCTCCCCCTTCCCCAATTTTCGCGCAACCCCCTGTTAGGTTGCTGGGGCGATTCCTTAGACCTAAGACCTTCCGAGGGGCTGGGCTGCATCTACTCCGATTTTTTGTTGGTATTGATAAACAATTTGCACGGGTTTTGTTTAGGCGTCACGGCGCTTTCAAAAATTTTTTGAACTCCCAGTCAGACGCCTTGAATCTTCCTGGGTTATATTGAAATTCTTCTGGTTTTTTCCTTGGGGCGGTTGTTTGTCCTCCAAGATCCCTTTTCTGGATCCTGCATCCGTTTAGCCTTAAAACCGGCTTACAGATAGACCGCGTCTCCCCTCCCACACCCCCACGGCGCCTTTTGAAAACGAGCGTCGGAACTTCTCCCTGGATGCTGTTCTTTCGGGCGCTTGGCGCTGTGCGTGATTTGGTCCCGTGAGACTTGCCCTTTTTTTTTCCTCTTGCGAGCCGCTACTCGCAGTGCGGACACGCCGGCTGCGGCGGCGACTTATCTGCGATCCGCGAGGTCACCTCGTTGATAGGGTATGATACAATTCCTGCCCTCTCTTTCCACCCCGCGTCGCTCCTCAATTCTCTCGAGAGTGCGCCTTATCTACCCTTCCGAATACTATTCGAGACCTTGAACTTCCCGATGCTCCGAAGCTGGGCTTTTGCGCCCAATGTCCCCACTTAAATTATCCACCAGTCCCCTCTCTTTTTTAGATGATCTTATTTTTTCCCCTTCCTCGTTTTTTTTTGATGTTCTTATCATCGACCTTTCACGAGCGTCTCTTTTCTATGGCTCTGGGGTCGCACTTGCGCCTTAAGTCTTTCTTCTTCCTTCGGGTCTAGACCTCTGCGCTCTCGATCTCCCCCTCCGAGAAGAAGTTTTCCGCAAGTCTGGCGGCCTAGTTTGCATCCCTTTTCAATCGAGCAGTTGTGACCTCGCTGTTTTCGCCGCCACCCCAAGGGGGCAAGTGATTTGATCTCCGCTTTTTTGCCGTCCCTGTTCTTTTAGCCAGCTCCAGGCACACTCGGTACGTCTCGACCGGACCCGACCGGTCCTGGGGCTTATTTTTCAGGTCAGAGCTGAGCCCCCGAGCCCCCCGCGGTCATATGCGCCGGAAGCCTCCTTGTTTCGCGTTGCGCTTTTTGTGGTAGTTGGCCCTTCGAGAGTTTTTTCTTTGAGCCCCGAACGGAGCCCCCCAGACAGCATGAAACCAGTCCCTCCCTTCCACACTCCCACGTCCATCCCGCCTGGAACCTATCACCCATTCCTCCTTTCTTCTACGCGAGTTCCGGGGAAGACTCCAGAAGTTCTTCTTCCCCGCCGCCCGACGCGCCTTTGTATACAATCACACATCTTTCCGTCTCACAGCCCATCGGAGAGTCGAAACCCTCCCTCCCTGGATCTCCGTTTGGTGGACCTTTTTTTCTGAAGTGTACATGTTCTATGCCCGGGGGAACCGGCCCCCCTCGGCCGTCTATCACGATCGTAGTCCGTGAATAGGATTCCCCCATCCCCACTACATTTTCGATTACCGCGACCCCCTTCCGTTAACCGCTCCGGCCGAGTTGAAACGAGAGCATCAAGGTCTGAACTCACCCTGGTCGGCCTGCCCCCAGATCCTTTTCTTTTGCGCCGGCGTGGGCCTATCATCCATGCTCTCCTCCCAACAGCTCTCTGAGGTTCTCGGTGTTCCCTTTGCGTCGGCTGAGCCACTTCCGGGTGAAACTTCTCTCCTTCCCCCTGGCCGATCCCCTCAACCTCGAAACGTTCCCTGAAGGTCCCCCTCGAAGTCCTTGACCTGTAACTTTACAGGCTGCCAGAGCCGCAGTTTTCGGCGTCTGGCGCTCTAGATCACCGTTCGCCTTCTAGTCCGCTACGCCTAGGGGCGACTTTTCTGTTCATCGAAACATCTCCCCTTTCCCGCTCCAGGCAAGGTTCCTCACTTGTTATCTCGTTTCTTCTCCGCAGTCCTGGTCACCCACCCCGCTTTTTGCGTCCCTCCAAGACTTCCCCCCCTTGGGGCAGAATAACCCCTTTTTGATTCCTCTAGTTACCGGGCGACGCCATATCTCCCCTTCCACTTTTTTTTCGCCCACCTCGAACGACTTTCTCCCTCCATCTTGAGGCAATATATCCGGCAGCTTCTCCCTTTCGATCTTATTATTGGACCCTCCTATTTGGACCAATTTCCCTTTCTCCCGCCCCCTTCCAGTCTCCCTACTCCCGCGATAGGCACATTGACCTTATAGGCATGGACGAGCTGCCGGACGACCGTTGGTGTAGCTACCTCCTACGCGTCCTTCTTCAAGCTTTTCCTTTGGCCTGCATTTCCCTTGTCTTTGCCCTGCGTCCCGGATCGATAGCCGGATTGTCCTTTGAAGGACATCTCTCCTTTCGTCCTTCTACATGTCCCGTCCTCTTTCAACATCTCCGATGTGTCAGTAGTCAGCGGGAGGCTGAGGACGGTATGAGATTCCGTACCCCGCCGCCTTGATGGATTCTCCAGTTTCCGATCCACGATCGCCGCGCTACTTCAGTGGCGAATTCCGTTCGTCTCTGGTCCCTTTCCTCTTATCTACCGCGTACGTATTGCATGTGACCACAAGCGTACTAACCCCGAGCGTTAGCACGGGTTCGTAGTAGTTTTGCAGAGAAAGAGCAATAATTATACCCTCGTTTTTCGAACAGGATCCCCCTCTAAGCTACTTGCTGCTCTCCCCAGGTAATTCCGACCCCCCTACATCCTCTCTTCCGCGTGGTCGACTGTTCTGGGAAGATTGACCCTCCCGTAGAAATCTAAACACCCGCGCCCTTCGAGCAGTTCAAGTCCTTTTTCTCACCAGTCACTCCGATTCCAGGCCCCCTCCCCCACCCGCCGCCTACCCCGCGAATTTTCTAGTCGCTCTCGATCGCGATCTAGTAAGTCGCGTCCCTCTTTCGTCTTTTCAGGGTTTCTTTTTTCCCCCCCCATGCCCGACGCTAGGCGGGTTCTTTGCTCGGCTTTTTCCTTCTCTGATCCCCCAGTTTTTGCGGATTTTGCATGAAGGCGGCTCGTCTTTCTACAAATGATACGTCTCCTCCTCGCTCCTTTTTTTCGAATCGTCTACCAAAACGGACCCCTTTATTCTTGGATACATTCTTTGACATGCGCAAGCGTTCCATTGATCCCCCACTTTTCGAACGCGGCGTTCGAAGACGCACATTCTCCTTCGAGTCTCATTTTTTATGGTCGATCTCCCACCACTATCTCTTTTCCCCCTCCCTCCCTTTGTCCTCGAGATGGGCCGAAGTTACTCTTAGCTCCCACTCCCCCTGGCGGACCAGTCCACTTGCCCGTTCTTCTGGGTTTCCTCGATTTTTTTTTTATGACCGGTGGTCACCCCGCCAGACTGTAGCAATCGGTACGTTTTTTTCCGCTTTCTTTTCCGCGCGACCGAAGGACTCGTTCGAGATGTGTGAGGGAAGACTTAATGCCGCGCTCCCCCCCTCTGCAACGCGTGGTTCGATCAACCGCCAGCTCGCGCGCAGTTACCTCGCCCGGCACTCCTTGGATCTAGGCGAAAACCCTGGTAGGTAGATTGTATTTGTTCTGCGAGCGATGATCGAAATTTTTTGCCCTCCTGTTTATCTTTTTTTTTGGTGGTAGTCTTCCTTGTTGTCGAGGACGGGAGTCCTCCTGTTTGCCTTTCTTTTTAGGCTTTGGGGCCGACTTCTTCAAGGGACGCTGGGGTCGCGGGGTTTGTGGTTAGTCTCTAGTAGCCTGCGCTGATTCGGCTTCGCGACCCGAGGTCGCCGGGCGAGTCGGGGCGTATGTTTTATCTTTCGATGCGTACCTTCTTTGAGGCCTCTCCTCCACCAAAGTACTTCTGTTAGCGAGTCCTCCACCCTTTTCGGCCTTGAGTTTCCGGCCTCCGTCACCTCGTAACCTTCGGAGACTACCGCTTTCTTTATTGCAGCTGCCGTGTTTTCCCCTCTGCCCCTGCAAGGCCTGCGTCTTTTTTGGTGCCCGGAAGGAATTCTCCCCCCTCACTCTTTTTCCTGGATTTCGACATTTTTCTGGTCCGCGGAGGTTTAAGTTAGAGATTTCAACTTCCCGTTTTTTCCTAGCCTGCCTTCATCTGCCTCTGTACTTCAACTCTTCCTCTGCTTTAGAAGTCGCTGGGGAGTTTCGAGATTTCCTTCTCGTTTTTCCCCATCGGATTAGTCTCCGTTTACGGCCTCCCTCATTGCCCTGCTTCCCTGGCTTCCACCTCCGAACGGCTTTCTTGCTGAGATGCATCGCTGATTTCGCGACCAGTAAGTGTGTTCGTCTCTCCTTCCCCCTAAGTAATGCGATGATTAGACCGCCTCCTTATTGGAGATCTCCTCCTTCTCTTCGATGCCATAGTGGTGATATCCTTGATCGTTTTGTTTCGCATGGTTTAGACTCGTGGTTCGTGAGTTCTCTCTTTAATTTCCCTGATGAGATTGGTCTCTCAGGAGTAACTAGGTTTGTCGCCCAGTTTACTTTGAGCTCCCCAGGTGAGGTCTTCTGCTTCACTTCACGCTGGTGATTGGCCCCGAAGGTAGGGGAGTTGTGATTTTTCCGAACCTCCCCCGGTCGCCATTTCTTGTCAACTACGGCGGCCTTAGAGACCTTATGAGGGAAGCCCCCCAACTTTGAACCTTTTTTTTTGCCAGCGGAATATGTTGTCGCTGAACATGCACGCACGCTTAACCGCGTCGCCATCGGACGACTTTTTGCACTGCGTATGCGCGCGGCGTTCCCGTTCATATGCCCCGTACCCATCGCGAGATCCTACACGGTGGGTCGACTGGCATTTCTCCAAGAGAGGTCTTTCCTTCGGTTTTACGCACCGACGCCGCGAACTCGACGCAGCCCCGTGTCTATGGCGTTATATAGGGCTGCCACCGTCTTTCCCCACGCCTTCCCTGCCGACGAGATTCACCTCTTGCCCCCTGCTTCGGTAAGCGTACTAGTCCTTCCCATGCTCTTTCCCTGTATCTGATTTTCGACTTTATGATCTTTACTTTTTCTAGTGTTGGAATCGGCAGTGTTGGTTCTCTTGATGGGGCCCGGTCGACGGGATTTACTCTTTACCCGCTTTTGCCCACGTTCCCTGATCGGGGCCAGGTCGGCCACACCTGTCTGCCCACCAAACCGTCGGTGTCCCTTTCCTCTCGTTGAAAGGTCTCTCCCTCGGTGCTTTTTTGATCGAGCACGAGGTCTTTCTTTTCTACCAAGCTTAGGGTTTCCTTTTCTGGTTTCAGGTTCGGCAGCTCGGCGTCCTCCCCCAAGTTTATCCGGAGATGAACGGGGTGATCTGCCCGCGCTTTTTTTTGTGTATTTTGCGGGCGGTGGAATCAAGAGATGGACGTTTCTTTGTCTCAGTTCGTTGGGCTCCCGCTCGCCGATGCCCCCTTTTTTCCCAACCCACCTGACACGCTTGGACACGTTCCGTCGAACGGTCTCCTGGACCGCGGGAGCTTTCGCGTTCTCTTGGCTCATTTTTTTTGCGCGACTCGCGGTCCGGGCCGGCGTTCGCGTCGGAGGGTTCCCGTATTCTCATGTGTTAGGCAGTGCGGCCGGATGCCGTCGTGACTCCGTGCCCCCTCGTGGATACCTATGCTCCACACTTCTCTGATTAGGTAGGCTTTTTTTAAATTGGACTCGCCACAGCTTGCGCAGCATTCTGGCTTCAGGTGCTTTGCTTCGCCGTCCTTTGCTATCACTGAGGAACTTGATGCTTTCCCGGCCCTTCCCAATGGCGAACCCCATGACCTGCCGTCTCCCCATTTTCCTCGCTTGTCGCTTTCTTTTCTCTTTCCTCATACTCCCCTGTGTCTGCTCGCCAAGAGAACGAGCGGTTCCTGGCCTTTGGTTCTCCTTTGCGCTCGTAAGCTTAGTGATATTTAGACCCCTTTGAGGCGAGCTATGTCGAGCCCAACACTTGAAAGATAGACCTCCAGTCTCTCTTTGAGTGTCTCAGCGTGTTCACTTTATCAGACCCTTCCCCAGTCTTGTCGATCGCGCACCATTGGACCTTCCTTACTCTTAAGCCTGCCCGGCCTAGACATGCTAAAAGTCGCGGTCCTAGGCACACTCCGGCCTGCCAGCTTCGGCTCTTTTCGCCAGCTCAGAGATGCTCGCCGCCCATGCGACGCGTTCATTGCCGTTAGACGCCGTTTTCTCTCTTTTTTAGTTATTGCGGTCCTGAGTCGTCCCGCCCTTTCTAGCCCTACGCATCAGAATTCCCAGTTCTATCGTCCAAACCCTCCTACTACCCCGAATAGTTTGGGAAGAAACCCCTGTCATCTTTCCGTTTTCTTTTTTTTTATCCTCCAGCCTGTCTTTCGCGCCTCCTGTCCCGACCTCCCCAACCTCTCCTTGTTTTCTCCTTTTAAAGAACAGAGTCTCATCGAGGTCGCCACTGCTGAGTCGACTTTCGACCCGATGCCCTTTGGACTCACCGAGGTTTTTGAGCTCCCTGGTTTTCACCTCATTGGTTCAAGATCCTTGGATGCACTTGTTTCTGGCGACCCTCGGTAAAGAACGTCGTAGGTCCCCGCGACGACCCCCCCCCTCCGACCCCACCCCTACCTTTCCCAGCTAGCCTGTTCACCGGAGCAGATCTCTGTTCCTCCATCTTCTCTCGGAATAAAGGCCTCGACTTTTTTACTTCCACCAGCTAGGGCTCTGCATCTCCCTTTGTCCCAGAAGGTGAATCACATGGAGCTCATACCCCTTTAGACCCCTTGGCGTCTCGGTTAGAACGAGTAGTCTCTAGCCCCAGGTCTTCCCACACTTCCCTTCGCATGTCCTCTCGAGGCTTGATCCTTCCTCGCGATAGTCCGGCTTGTTTCACTTCCATGAGGTTTTTGTTTTTTTTGTTCTTTTTTGGTTTTTTTTTTTTTTTTGTTCTTGTTTTGTCTTTTTTTTTCTTTGTTTTTTTTTTTTTTGTTGTTGTTTTGCTTTTTTTTTTTTGTGGTTTGTTTTTTGACGTCTTCTTGTTCAGCTCGCAGCCGTCTTCGATCTCAGCTAACCTTTCTGTGGAGCTTCCTCCTGACGCCTCTGGCCGGACTTGTATGTTCCCGACAAAATCTCGTACGCATTCCTGTTCTTCTTGTTTTTATTACGGCCGCTCGTTTCCCCTTGCTGGCGACCTCTATGGGAGACGTACCCTATACCCGACACTTCTCCCTGCCAGGCCATCTACTAGGACTGACTCAATAACTCCAGGCTTCCACTTCTCTTCACCCTCCTGCAACACGCGACTCGAGCCATCCCCCGGATCTTCTCATCTTGCAGTAGAACTCTCGCTCGAGAATGCTCGACCCGACGCTCGTACTGCGAGCACATATGTCGTTTTCAATTGACGACCAGTAAGCTCTCTGGACATCATCATCTAGTTCATTGGACGCGTTTCCTCTTTTTGACTCACAAGCTGACGTTTAGCTCTCCTCCCATCCATTTCTAGCCCCGGAAGTTATTTCTGGCCGAAGTCAGTCAGTCCCGATTCATCCTCCCTGTCAAGGGCAGCCTCAGGCTTCTCGGGGGCAGTAATTCGAAGGCATCGACCCTGCAGCTGTTTGCTTTCTACCATTGCTCTGTTCATCCGGTGAAATTTCCGTTGAAGATTTAGGCGGCCTTAGAGCGACGGTCGGCACGCTATCCCTTGGTTGGGCTCTCCATCAGAGGTCGACGCGTCGTTCGGAGTGTTATATTCCCTTTGGCACCGGCTCTGCCGCCAAGGTCCCTTGCATTTCCGCCAACAAGGCGGCCAACCCCTGAAGATACTGTCGCGCGGTCGTTCGTCGATTCCTTATGACGCTCCTCCTTCTAACTTAAAAGGTGGAGAAGCTCTCCCAGATCTCTTATTACGGGTGCGGCTCGTTCAACCCTCCTACGCTAACTCCCCAGGCATCCCCGGTCTCCGACGTGATCGACCTAGTGTCCAGAGGTAGGCCGCTCTGGAAATCGTATTTTTTTTCAAAAACCCCCCCCGCGCCAGCGTCTGGCTCAGTCTTAACCAGTCCCCCCGTCCGACCCCGGACGTCCCTGTAAGTAGCACCACAGCCTCCAAGTCAGAGCCATTCTTCTCCTATTCGCCTCACCCCTTTCTTTCGTTTGAACTATTCGCGCTAAGGTTTCGCCTCTTAGTGTGTATTTTCGCTTCCGGGCTCCGTGTAGGCTCGGGATTGGCCGGCCTGCAGAGCGAGCTCGCGTTGCGCGCTTTTGCTGCTGAATGACGTCTTCCCTACGGCTTCTCTGGCTCTGCGAAAACAGATCCTCCCCCTCTACTCGCGCGCGGCTAGCAAGCAGGGACCCAACCCCCCCGTCCAGTAATTTGACCCTTTCTCCGTGTTTACTCTTAAGTTCCCACCTTCATCGCACCTCCCCGTCGAACGCGGCGCTCCAGCTTTCCATTGCTCTCGTACGCCGCCTGGGCTGGCCGCGAGTCGATTGCCCCCCTCTCTTCTCCACCTTCATGTTTTGTTGAGCATCCTTTCGACTCGCTTCCGTTCGGATCTGAGGCTGTCGCACCTTCTTAGATTCTAGCTCCGACGGTTCGGATTGTGCCGTCCGATGTCGGGACTCCCGCCCTCCAACTCGACCTGGTTATTGTCGTTTTGCCCTCTCCCGCCTTCGCCGCGCTTTTTCCTTTTTCGCGAAGCCCTTTCGGCCTCTTCATGCACTGCCGCACCACCTCCCCTGTGTGCGCGCTACCCGACGAGCCGAATCCAATCCTCGCTTTTTCCCACTTCCACCGTTCTACCCACCTCCGCGGCGCCCTGTGCTTCTACTAGTTCGTCGCATCTTCGCTCTTCGCTCGACGAAATCGATTCCTAGGCCGTCGGTCTTCTCTCTGGTTTTTACGGGACGGGATCTTGAATTTCGTCTCTTCTTTGTTTGCGGTTTTTGCGAATTTGGACGCTGGTCGCGGGTGTGGGTCGCCAGACGGTGGGAGGCTTTTGGGGTTTTTTTTTTACCTCAAATTTCGCGGCGACAGGTTCGCTCCAATTATTCTGGATTCCCTTTGATCGAGCTGATCGTTCTACTTTCCGCCGAGAGCCCAGTCCCTTCGTTTTTTAGTTCCTCCAACCTGTCGGTCTCCCTTATTTCGCGTTCCTAACTTTAACCCCTGGCGACCGCTCTTCTTCTTTGGAGCCCTTATGAGGTCCGAGTTCAGTACTCTCCAACTGGTCTGATTGTCCCTTTTACCTTACGCCGAATTCTCCTCCCTATCGCCGCCCTGTTTCCTCTACTCTTCCGTGAGAGGGGCCTGCGGTAGTGCGCTCCTTTATCCTTTGCGTGACCGTACAGTTCGCTTACTTCATCTGCCTCACAGCTCCGCTTTGCGAGCATGTAGAGGCTGTCCTTTTCTCTCTTCCTTGAGGATTCATCCTTGAAGCAGGGCGTATTGCCCTTACGAGTTAGCCTCTGATTTCAATGCGCGAATCCTCGGCTTCGATTAATCGATGTTATGCCTGGTTTCCTTCCCCCCCGTCCGCTTGTCTCTGATCGTCGTCCATGCCTCCCTGGCTTCTGATGTCATGCAGCGCTTTCTCTTTCTTGTTTGGAGTTTTTTACTCGGGGGCGATTCATAGTTGCTCGCCGACTCCTTCTGGGTCTCTTGGTCCTTCGATCTAGCGGGTCGAAGGCCGCTTGCCGAGCTCATGGATGGCGAGCTATTCGAGAGCCGTCGTTGATAGAGTTGGGCGTCAAGCTTTCTCAGCCCTTCTCTTCTTAGGCGGACGTATATCTGCACGCTTGTTCTTACGACCCCTTTTCTGGAGTGATGGGAGCCTCCCCCCCTTTCTTTTCCAGCGTGGTCTTCCCCGAAGGAGCGACTACGCCTAGGGAAGAAACTTCTCCCTGCTATTTTTCTTCGTTGTCGATGAACAGCAGATTTTTCCTTTTCCCCCCCGGATTCGCGGGAATACCGCCGTTTAGATCGGCCTTCTGACAGAAGAGCTTTTGTTCCCTTTTGCGCGGGCGTCTTTTTTAATCTTCCCGTCAACCTCTTTCGGACGGCTAGACAGGGCTTTCTAATTAGACTATTCCATACGTAGTATCTGACCTTCGCGGGTTCTCTAGCCAGACGGTCCCTTTAACGAACCCCCGAGACGGCCGCGTCTCTTGGCACGGATTGAGATAATGGCTGCTCCCCCTGACACTCGGCGCCGCGATTGAGGCCTATCTTCCGCCGCGGTCGGAGACTTTCGATGACCTCTTGTTCTCGAAGATGTGACATTCTTTTGCTCTTTCTCGGTGACGTTTGCGGGTTTTCGCGTTTTTGAATGATTTTTCTCTGATGGGGCCGGCCTTTCTCCGGTCTTTCCGACGATTCTTGACTTCGTCTTTGTTCCTTTCCGGCCCACGGGCATCCATCGGAAAATTTCGGGCAACATTTCCCCTTTTGGCGTCCATGGCGATCTTACTCACGTCGGACTCGATATTTTCTTTGATCTCCCCCGGAGGTTTTTCTTCGATCCCCGGATCGGGTTCGTGGTAAGCTTTTCTGGACCTTAGGAATGCCTCTTGGGCGCTGTCCCGTTGACCTGGGTGATATCGACCGCGCTAGGCTTTTGTTTCACGTTTTTTTTCCGCAATCTACTGGGTACTGTTGTGCTCAGTTAGGGGCTCCCTTTTCCGACGACGCCCTCTCTGCCAATACACCCCCAAGCGCCCGCGGAGGACACACCGCTCTGTCACCTCCTCCTCTTTCCCTCCGGGACTCTAGCCCCGTGGCGCCTGCGCCGCCGGGACGGTGTTGGAGTGCCGGCTGTTTTGGAGTCATCTACCGTGAGAGTTCGCCCACGCGTCCTCACTCTTTCATTTGCCCCCCGTGGTCAGCGAGGTCCCCTTTCTTATAGGTAGGGGTTCCACGGGTTTTTTTAAGATTCCACGAGTCTCAGACCCTTTCTCTCCGAGCTTCATTTTTTTCTCAGAGTGCTGCCTTTGTGCCTCCTGATTTTTGAAAGAAGATGATACGACGATGAAAGGGATTCCAGGACGAAACCCCCCCATGAGGATTTTGAGTCGTGCGCTTGGCATGAT